>ENA-ORBV01014722-ORBV01014722.1-microbial-mat-metagenome-genome-assembly--contig:-NODE-14722-length-11639-cov-4.146255_pt1 | contig 11639 bp, 9 predicted proteins | sample MGYA00237777_ERZ505514 | MGnify/ENA primary metagenome ERZ505514 (study PRJEB26160, sample SAMN06269048) | microbial mat metagenome | isolation source: Oligotrophic lake microbial mat | place... | reverse complement strand
GGCGTAGGCTTATGGTTAACCACCGCGATTGATGGCGCAACGTGGGTCGAGGTGATGCGCACCGGCGAAGTACGCGGCGGAGGGTTTCTGACCGGCACTCGCGAGATGAAGGCAATTGCAGATTGACGGACGGTGGTGCGCGCGTGGTACCGCGTGACAAGGGCGTGACAAGGGCGTGATAACGGGGTGATAACGGCGGGACAACGGCGTGATAAGCGTGCGGTGAAAACCTAATAACATAGATTTCCGGCCCGGTCGCGACCTTCAGGGGGATGAGCGCCGCATTGCCGAGTTCCCAAGGCGCCACTCGCAATCACCCTGCGGGCGTAGCAGGGTGTGGTGCGAAACACGAAGCGGGTTGCTGTTTGCGAAAGGGCCGGTAGCAGAGCGCGCGGGTGATACCCTCAGCGGCGATGTCTCAAACGCTAGCAAAGATTCTGGAGGCCGAGCGGCTGTTGAAAAGCGACTTGGTTGAAGAAGCGGCCAAAGTGCTGCTTCCCGCGGCACAGAGCAATCCCAAAGAGCCCAACGCCGCGAGCCTGCTCTCTATTATTTTGTTCCGCCTGCGCCGGTATCCCCAGGCATTATATTATGCTCAGCGCGCTGCGGCTCTGGTTCCGCACGATGTAGGATATCTGGCGAATCTGGGTTTAATGTATTCTGCCGCGGGCAAGCAGGCAGAGGCCAAGCGGCACTACGAGAAAGCGATTAAACTCAATCCACTCCACCCCGAATCGCTGCTGGCCCTCGCCAACACCGCGCTCAACGACAGCAACCCGTCATTATCAGCGGAGTACTGCGAGCGGATGTTAAGCCAGCGGATGGACGCCCAGTTGTGCCCGACGTACGTGGCTGCGCTCTCCTCGATGGGGCGTGTCGAGGACGCCGCGGCGTTTGCAAAGCGGGCACTTGAGGCGTTCCCCGATGATACCCTGATGATGTCCGGGAGGGCCTCGAACTTAAATTATGTTTGGGATGCCGCCCCAGAGGAGATCGCGGAGGTGCATATGGGGCTGGGCCGGGCATTAATGGCGCAAAAGCCGGACGAAACCTTTGATTACCGCGGGCAGGTCCGGACTGATAAGCGGCTGCGGATCGGGTTTGTTTCGTCGGACTTAAGGGCGCACTCGGTTTCATTCTTTATTGAGCCCTTCTTCGCGATGCACGACCGCGAGCGGTTTGACGTCTACGCGTACTCGTTGACGCGGTACGAAGATCACGTGTCGCAGCGGCTGAAGGCCATGGTGAAGAAATGGCACGATTGCGGCCCGCTGATCGACCGCGAGGTCTGCAAGTTAATCCAAGCCGACGAGATCGATATATTATTCGACTTGGGCGGCCTGACATTAAGCGGCTCGCTCACGGTCTTCGCTTACAAGCCAGCGCCCGTGCAAGTTACATACTGCGGCTACCCCAATACCACCGGTATTCCAACGATCGACTACCGAATCGTTGATTCCTTCACCGACCCCGTCGATACCGACGCGGCGAGCGTCAAGGCGCGGGCACGCGGCGGCCCGGACTTTGACGCACGATGCTCTGAGAAGCTCATCCGCCTAGACCCGTGTTTTCTATGCTACAGCCCCCCGATCGATGCGCCGCTGCCGGGGCGGGACAGGCAACACTACCCGGCGGTTACGTTCGGTTCGTTCAACGGCAACCGCAAGATAGTGACCCCGCTGTTGGACTTGTGGGCGCAGTTAATGTTACGTCGGCCCGACGCCAGGTTCCTGCTTAAGACGTTTGAATATAAAGATGCTTTCCCGCGCCAGCGGATACTGGAGGGCTTTGCGAGCAGAGGCGTCGATCCCGCTCGGATCGATATCTTCGGTCCAACCAAAGGAATTGCGGAGCACCTGGCGTTTTACGAGCGCATGGATATCTCGCTGGACACGATACCTTACAACGGAACGACAACCACGTGCGAAGCGCTGTGGATGGGCGTGCCGACCATAACAACTGCCGGGATCACCCACGCTTCGCGGGTGGGCGTGAGCCTGCTGCATAACATCGGCGCACCCGAACTCGTGGCTCATGATCCGGCGAACTACGTGGAAATCGCTCTGGAGCTCGCCGGCGACACCGCGCGGCTGGATGCTTATAGAGCTAACTTACGCTCAATGGTGGCAGCCTCGCCGCTGCGTGATGGAGCCGCGTTCTCCGCGCGGCTGGGGTCGGCGCTCACGCGCGTGTGGGAGACGTATGTAGGGCAAGCCCAAGGTGCGCAACCGCGTTAGGCGAGTAAGGCCTAAGGCCTACGCCGAGAAGACTTAGATGGAAAACCCAGTAAAGAGTCCGCGCGGTGACATTGACGTCTAGCTCTGGGAGCGGAACCCTCGACCGGAGCGATCTCCTAAGTGATTAGCTGGCTTGAGCTTAGATCGCACATGGTTTGGGCCATCGGGCGGATCTGCCCGGGTTTGCGCGTGGCCGCGAGGGGTGGCATCTTCGCGGCTATTTTCATCTAAGTGCGGCAGTTATTGTGTTGGCTCGTCGGTTTGGCCGGGTGCAGGGGCCGCGCGTAGGATTCTGGCGCATGAGTCCTGACCATAATCAAAGCTCGGCCGGAGGCGGACTTCCAAATCGGGGAGGCAAAGCCCGTAATAGCGTTAAGCCAGTGAATGCGAAAGACGCGACGACCCGCGTCTATTCGATTGCGCAGTTGCGAGAGATTGATCGGCGGGCGCACGAAGAGTTTGGAATGCCCACGCTTTTGTTGATGGAGCACGCGGCTCAGGGAATCGCGAAGGTCGTGCTCAACGCGGCGGATGCGCTCAAAACTCAAAGGGTACTGGTCGTCTGCGGGCCGGGACAGAATGGCGGTGATGGTTACGCCGCGGCTCGGTTGCTGATTGATTCTGGAATCGTGGCTCACGTGGTGGCGATCGGCACACCCAAGGCAGGAACCGACGCCGCGATCAATGCCGAGATTGCCGCTAACTACGGAGTTCCGATCCATCCATTCTCACACCCTTTGGTGGACGACTTGTTTAGTCAGGTCGATCTGGTAGTTGATTGCTTGTTTGGAACCGGGCTTTCACGCTCGATCGACGGCCAGGCCGCGGAGGCAATCGCGGCGATCAACGAAGCTAATGATCGGGGCGCGCTCATCATCGCCGCAGATGTTCCGTCGGGTATGGATGCAGATTTAGGATTGCCCGTTGGTCCGTGCGTGCGTGCGGATTACACCGTGTCGTTCGTCGGATTGAAATTAGGATATGTTCGAGAAGAAGCCAGCGAGCATTACACCGGCGTCCTGGTTCATTTGGACATCGGGTTGCCGCAAGCGTTGCTCGACAGCACGGGCGAGCGATTTGTAGGCGATGAGATTATTTCGCTTGAGAAGAAACCCAAGCGAGAGAAGCCGGGAGTAGCGAAACCAAAGCCCAAGGCGAGCCAGCCCAAGCGACAACCACCGCGCCCGCCACGGCCGCCGCGCCGTAAGCCTCGCCCACCGCGATAAGCAAACCATCCGCTTCGGGCCGCTTCATAACACCACGGTCGTTAGTTACATACCAGGCAGCCACCCCAGCCTTAAGAGGCCCACCACCAACAGAGGTACAAGCGCAGCGCAGGCTATGTCGAGCGCGAGCCCGGCTTTCATCATCTGGCGCATCGTCACTTGCTTACTCGCAAAGACAAGCGCGTTCGGCGCGGTGCCGGCGGGCAGCATAAACCCCAGGCTCGCGGTGAGCGTGAGTGTTGTAAGCACCGCTGCGGGTGGCACTCCAAGCCGCTGGGCCAGCGCTTCGCCCACCGGTAACGCCGCGGCGACGAGGGCGGTGTTGCTCGTAAACTCGGTAAGCAGGATCGTAACAAAGGCGATGATCCACAGCAGCACGAGCAGCGGCAGCCCCGCCAAGGCGCCCGCGCCGCCTGCAATGTAAGCATCTACTCCGGTGTGACGGATCGCCGCGGCCAGCGAGAGACCGCCGCCGAAGAGCAGAAGGATGCCCCAAGGCACGCGCGATGCTTCGTTCCAGGTTAATAGTGGTCGGGTGCGGCCTGTCGCGGGGTCGCGTGCCTGCAAAATGAACAAAAGCAGCGCGGCGATGATGGCGATCACCGCATCATCCAGCCCGATCTGCTGGCCCAGCAGCCACGAGATGGCGGCACCGGCGAAAACGACTAACGTAAGCCATTGGCCCGAGGTCATGGGGCCTTGCCGCTCCCGTTCGGCCATCACTTGCTCACGCACGCCCGGCGAGGCCTTCATCGGTATGGGCATCACGACCTTGGTTAAGATGAACCAGGTGAGCGGGAGCACCACCGCCAGCGTGGGCAGCCCCACCACCAGCCACTCGGCGAAGCTGATGGGTCTCCCCGTCTTGCCCATGTACGCCGCATACTGCGCGATAGGTGGAGTGCCGATGATCGACCCAACTCCGCCGATGCTCGCGCCGAACGCGATGGCCAGCACCACGGCCGGACCCAGGTGCTTGAGGCACGCCTCTCCGCCGGGCATCTCTGGCGTGACGGCCCCGCGCACCCACTTAATTACACTTATCCCGATGGGCAGCATCATCACCGTCGCCGCCGCGTTCGATATGAACATGCTGAGCGCGGCGGTCGCGAACAAAAACGCCGCGATCAGTCGCGAGGGTTTGGTGCCCACAATGCTTATAACCCAGAGCGCAAAGCGCCGATGTAAGTTCCAGTTCTCCATCGCCGCGCCCAGCAGCATCCCCCCCAGAAATAGGAAAATGACGCGATCGGCGTAGGGGGCGGCCGCTTGGTCCAGCTTCATCGCGCCGCTGAGCGGCAGCGCCACCAGCGGCACTAGCCCTGTCGCCTCAATCGGAAGAGCCTCGGTCATCCACCATACGGCCATCAGCACCCCCATCGCGGCGACGCTGCGGGCTGGCGCGGAAAGATCAGAGGGCAGCAAAAACCAGACCATACACGCCGCCGCAGGACCCGCGAGAATGAGTAGCAGGCGCGTCATGCTGTTTCGTTGGTTGCCGGATTCCTCAGCCATGCCCCATGCTAAGCGCAAGAGGTTGGTCGAGCGCGGCGATTCTAATAGGGTGAATTGCGGCGGGCTGCCGGGAGTTGACCTGCTGATTCATCACTTCAATTGGGCTTCGCGACAGGGAGTGAGCAGTTGGTGGCGCAAGAACCCAAGAGCCGGAGGGCCCGGATGCACGAATTGGGACTTACCGGCCGAATCGGGTTGCCCAGCGGGTTGTGACGCAATAAAATCCCCGGGTGTCCTCAAAGTTGAAGTGCGATACCTATCATATTCCAAAAAATCTTGAAAAATCTGGTAAATTTTCGGAACCTTTGGGGTGGTACCGGCGTTATGTTAGTAGTATGCTGGTGAAACAAATGGATTGCGGGTAAATGTTTGACGGGTGGTGGTGGCGAGTCGGGGAGGCGGCGTTGCTCGCATGAAGGCGTTTGATCGTGCCGGTTGGGTGGTGGTTTTGAACGCAGGTTCTCGCTGACGGCGGCAGAACGAGCGGTAACTCGAAAGGGACACTTATGGCTTCGCTCATTGAACTTAAAGGGCTGACCAAGCGGTTTCGCACACGAGGCGCAGCTTCGTCGGCGGGAATCCTCGCGGTGGACAATCTTTCGTTCGCCGTTGAGCCGGGCGAGGTGCTTGGATTCCTGGGGCCTAATGGGGCGGGTAAGAGCACCACCATGAAGATGATTACCGGGTTCCTGCCACCAACTTCAGGTACTGCGATCGTGTGCGGGAAAGACGTCCTGCAAGATCCGCTAGGAGTGAAGGAGAGCATCGGCTATCTTCCGGAAGGTGCACCGGCGTACTCCGACATGACTCCCGAGAGCTTTTTGCGGTTCTGCTCAAGCACGCGAAACCTCCGCGGGAGTGAAGCCGCGGCTGCGATCGCGAAGGCGGTCGAGCGTACGAATCTTCAGAGCGTGCTCCACCAGCCGATCGAAACACTGTCGAAGGGATTCAAGCGCCGGGTGGGGCTCGCGCAAGCGATCGTTCACGAGCCCAACGTGCTCATCATGGATGAGCCCACCGACGGGTTAGACCCCAATCAAAAGCATGAAGTGCGGGCGCTCATTAAACAGATGGCAGCATCGAAGGAGCTGAAGGGCGGGGGACGCGCGGTCGTGCTCAGCACGCACATCCTTGAAGAGGTCGAGGCGGTGTGTACACGGGTGGTGTTAATTGCTCGCGGACGCATCGTTGCGGACTGCACGCCCGCCGAGTTTATGGCCAAGAGCCGGTATCACAATGCAGTCTCACTCACGTTGACGCCCCCCAATGGCGTCATGGTCTTCGATGAGTTAAAGCGCGTGGCGGGCGTTGCGGATGTCGAAGATGGAGGCACGACGCGCCACGCCGATGGCACGACGGTGGTGCGCTGCACCGTGATACCCAAGAATAGCAAACATATCGCCACAGAAATAAGTGGGCTGATCCGCTTAAAGGGTTGGAAGGTGGATGCCATCCGCACCGAGGCCGGACGGATGGATGATGTCTTCCGCGATCTAACTTTGTGAGCTCTGCGACTCTCTCGGTGAGCGGTTACAGGCGCAAGCGATGCCAGCCGAGGGTCGCACGATGACGAATCAGCGAGAAGCGGATTGAGTAAGCATAACTTGGGAGTTAGCGCAACAGAACACAGCCCCGGCTCGGCAAGAGTTTCGGGCGGCTTGGGAAGGAAATGAACCGATGCGTGGATTAGCACCAGTCTTCAAACGAGAGCTCGCGGGGTACTTCGCAACCCCCGTGGCCTACGTATTCATAGTTATCTTCCTGATTGCTACAGGTGTGTTTACTTTTCAGCTCGGGGGATTCTTTGAACGGGGTCAAGCCGACTTGCGCCCGTTCTTTGATTTCCATCCATGGCTCTACCTCTTTCTCATCCCCGCCGTTTCCATGCGGTTGTGGGCCGAGGAGCACAAGAGCGGCACGATCGAACTGCTTATGACGCTCCCGATGTCGCGGGCGGGCGTTGTATTAGGCAAATATCTTGCTGCATGGGCCTTCTGCGGCGCTGCTTTGGTACTCACGTTTCCGCTATGGATCACGGTCAACTACCTGGGCAAGCCCGACAACGGGGCCATCTTCACGGGTTACATCGGAAGTCTGCTTTTGGCGGGCGGCTTCCTCGCGATTGGGGCCTGCATCTCCGCCTCGACCAAGAGCCAGATAATCGCCTTCATCTTGAGCGTGGTCGTCTGCTTCCTCTTTCTGCTCGCTGGTTTCGGCCCCGTCACAGAATTCCTGCGGAGTATGCAGCTCCCCACAGCACTCATCGAAACCGTCAGCGGGTTTAGTTTCCTCTCTCGCTTTGATGCCATCGCCAAGGGCGTGATCGATCTGCGAGATATCGTCTTCTTCGGAACCCTGATCGCCATCTGCCTCGTGATGAACGCCATGATACTCGAAGCCAAGAAGGCCTAAGACCTTGTAAAGCCCGCGCGGGCAAGGAACAATAGTTATGAACCGCACTACGACTGTTATTGGCGCGATCCTCCTCTTGGTTATTGCTTTCATCGCGATCAACATGATCGCAGGCCTGGGCCTGCGCGGGGCTAGGTTTGATGCCACCGCCGCCAAGCTCTACACGCTTACGTCGGGCAGCCGCGCCATCGCCCGCCAGAGCGATGAGCCGATTAAGTTGACTTTTTACTATTCCGCCAAGCTCGCGGCGAACAACGGGCAGATCAACGGCTACGCCCAGCGGGTGCGTGAGCTGCTCGAAGAGTTCGCCCGCGCCGGCGCCGGAAAGATTAAGCTTACCGTGATCGATCCTCAGCCCTTTACCGAAGCAGAAGATCAGGCGCAGGCGGCCGGGGTTACCGCCGTGCCCTTCACACCCAGCGATAACTTATACTTCGGGCTCATCGGCACCAACAGCGCCGATGGCAAAGAAGCAATCCCGTTCTTTAATCCCGCTGATGAAAAGCTTCTGGAATATAACGTCAGTAAGCTTCTCTATTCGCTCGCGAACCCTAAGAAGCAGAACGTCGGGCTGCTAAGCTCGCTTAATGTCGAGGGCGGCTTCAGCATGGACCCTCAGACTCGCCAGCCCAAGCGCACGCCGCCTTGGCGCATCGCTGCGGATCTTAAACAAACGATGAACGTCACGCCCATCGCCACCGACGCCAAAGAGATCCCCGCCGACCTCAGTGTTCTGGTGCTCCTGCACCCGAAGGAACTCTCTCCCGCAACCCAGTACGCGGTCGATCAATACATTATGAAAGGCGGCAAGGCCATGATCTTTGTCGATCCTGCATGCAGCAGTGACCCCAACGGTGGCAACCCCATGACCGGACAGGAGGGGAGTAACGTAAGCGACCTGAACCCTCTGCTCAACGCGTGGGGTGTGGAGGTAGTTGCCAGCAAGTTCGTAGCGGATATCACCACGGGCATCACGGTTCCTCAAGGCCAAATGTTGCACATCCTGGGCCTTAAAGAAGAAAACCTTAACCGCGAAGACCCCGTTACCGCCGGGCTGTCCCGTATCAACATCGGAACAGCTGGCGCTATCCGCGCTTTTTCAGCACCCAAGGCCGCGGCCGACGCTGCCCCCGCGGCCGAAGGTCCCAAACTTACGATCCAGCCGCTCGCCCAATCCAGCGACAAAGCCGCCCTCACCGATGTCGCAGCGTTGATGATCCCCGATCCTAAGGCGCTGGCAAAGAGCTACGCCCCGGGCACCGAAAAACTTACAATGATCGCTCGCCTCTCCGGCAAAGTGAACTCCGCATTCCCCGCGGGCCGCCCCGCTGTCGAGGGGGAAACGCCCGAAGATACCGCCAAGTTTACCGCCGGATTCCTGGCCGCCAGCAAAGAGCCAGCGAATATCCTGCTCTTCGCCGATGCAGATTTTCTTAATAACATGTTTTGGGTGCGTGAGAGCGAGCCTATCCCCGGACTCCCTATGGTGCAGAAGTTTGCCGATAATGGCGATCTCTTCCTAAGCTCGGTCGACAACATGGGCGGCAGCAACGAACTCCTCTCCGTCCGCGCCCGCCAGGAGGCCGCTCGCCCATTCACCCTCGTTGAAGATATGCAGAAGCGAGCCAACGAAAGATATCGCACCGAAGAACAGATGCTGGAAAAAGAACTGGAAGTAACCCAGCAGAAGATTAACGAGCTTCAGGCCAAAAAGCAGGGGGGCGACGCCTTCGTACTAACCCCCGAGCAGCAGAAAGAAGTCGAAAACTTCCAGAAGCAGGCGCTGGACACGCGTAAAAAGTTACGCGGCGTGAAGAGTAATCTTCGCCAGGATATTGAGCGACTAGGCACCCAACTTAAGTTTATTAACGTCGGTCTGATCCCCATTCTTGTGACGCTGGGTGCGGTAGGTCTGGGCTTCTACCGCGTCTCGCGCCGTCGTGCGGCCTCCCGCGCGGCGTGATGCAATGAAGTGATCCGTTTCGTAACCACACGGCGGGTCGCTGGTGCCCGCCACGCCGCGTAGCTACAAAAGAGCCACAAACCCGTTTGAGCCGGTCACACTTACAAAGAGTTTGAGCCTTATGAACAGCAAATCACTTATTATCATCGCCGCCGCGACCGTCGGGCTCGTGGGTATTGCAGCGATCGTGGCCGTCAACCGCTCCGCGACTGTAACCCGCGGGTCCGGAGGCCCTTCCAACGCTTCGCCCGTATTCAGCGGGCTGAAAGACAAGTTAGACACAGTCTCGCGCATCATTATCAAACGCGGCACGCAGGAAGCCGTGCTCGTGCGCGACGCTTCCGGCAAAAACTGGTCGGTTGAGAACAAGGGCGGTTATCCCGCCAGCTTCGACTCAATCCGCCCCGTCGTCGCCGCCGTCGCTGAGGCAACCATCATCGACGAGAAGACCGCCAAGCCCGAACTCTTTGATCGACTCGAGGTAGACGACCCCACCAAAGAGAACGCGAAGGGAACATTAATTACGTTGCAGGATGAACAGGGCGTCTCGCTCGCGAGCCTCATTGTGGGCAAGGCCGACGGGGGCGGGGCGAGTGCCGATCCCTTCAGCGGGCCCGCGTCCGGGGACGGCGTTCCCAAGCGGTTCGCACGCCGGGCGAACGAAAATCAGAGCTACCTGATCGCCGCAGATCTGACCCTGGACCCCAACCCACTCGCGTTCACGAACAAAACCGCGATCAACATCGCCAACGACAAGATCCGGTCGCTCACCATCAACAGCCCGCTCACCGAGGGGGGCACCCCCGCCGAAGTGGTTACCATCACGCGCCCCGACCCTAAGGAATCAAAGTTCACCGTCGAGAATCAACCCACGGGCCGGGCGCTCAAGGATGAGTTCGCCGCAGGACGGGTAGCGCAGTCACTTAGTTTTGTTAACTTTGACGATGTGCGCTCCGCCGACGGGTTCGACTGGGCCTCGAAAGACGCGACCACGGGGACTTTCACCCTCTTTGACGGCACGCAAATTAACTACACTGTGGTAGAAAAAGACGGCACCAACTGGGTGAAGTTCGCCTCGGTGTTCAACCCCGCGCCGATCGTGGCACCCCCGCTCACCACGCCCGAAGCCTCCTCGCCCGCTGTTCCAACCCAGGCCTCACCACCCGCCGCGAACGCTACCGCCGATGTAACTCAACCCACGCAAGCTCCACCTACCCTCTCACCCACAACCCTCACACCCCCAGCCGCAGGGACGACGGCCGAGGTTCCAAAGGTTGACGAGGTGCTCAGGGTCGCCGAGGCGGTAAAGGCCCAACAGCTAATTCAAGAGGCCCTCAAAGCCGAATCGGATAAGAATAACTCCAACTGGCGCAAGTGGGCCTTCGCGCTCCCCGAGTCCAAAGTAACTCAATTTAAGACCCGCATTGTTGATCTGCTCGCACCCCCGCCCGCCGACGCGGCGAGCGACGGCGGCGCAGCGGATTCCGTCGGGGGGGCTTCGACTTCCTGTTCGGACATGAACTGCCGATCCTCGTCAGTGGCGACTCCGCCGGATGTGACGAGCCTGCCACCGCAGCGCAGCGATTAGAATTACCTCACACCTTATGATTACAATTCCCGGCACCCATCGTTTGGGTTTGGCGGTTCGATGGCGCTTAGTCGTCTGTCTTTGGCTGATTTTGTTTTCGTCCGTGCCTACCGGCTGGGCGCAACCCGCCGCCTCGGGGAGTGTCACGGGCACCGTCGCGAACGCGGTGACCGGCCAGATTCTTCACGAAACCTACCGCTCGAACAAACCCGGCGCACCGACCGTTATCAACTCAACAAGCCAACGCGACACGCGGCTCGCTTCAACCAACTTCCCGTCTGGATGCCGATAGCGGTGCCATTTTGGCCGCTGCTGGCGCACCCTTGCCCGATGCGACCGCCAAGCTGGCCGACTTGCTTGACTTTGATCGCTTTAACCCAGGCCACAGCGCCCTGCGCAATCAGGGCTGGGAGCACGACGGGGGCCCGCACTATGCGCCAGGCTCCACGTACAAACTGGTGAGCGCTATGGGTCTGGAACTGGCGGCTGGTCGCGACCCGGCCCTGGACTCACTCCTGGGCGGAGAGTCGCCCGCTAGCGTTGACGCGCGTGGCGCAGCTGCTGGCTTTGCTATGAACGCGGGTTGCTACCCCAAGCCCTGTGTAAACAATCAGCTAGGTGCCATGACCAATTTTGATGGACACAAGGCAATCGACTATGTAAAGGGGGGGCGTTTTGGCCTGAGTGAAGCCTTGACC
>ENA-ORBV01014721-ORBV01014721.1-microbial-mat-metagenome-genome-assembly--contig:-NODE-14721-length-11640-cov-5.458186_pt1 | contig 11640 bp, 11 predicted proteins | sample MGYA00237777_ERZ505514 | MGnify/ENA primary metagenome ERZ505514 (study PRJEB26160, sample SAMN06269048) | microbial mat metagenome | isolation source: Oligotrophic lake microbial mat | place... | reverse complement strand
TTTCAAGCAGAAGACGGCATACGAGATTCGCCTTAGTCTCGTGGGCTCGGAGATGTGTATAAGAGACAGCCTTTCCGGCGTGAATTATGGAGTGTTCTTCGATACTGCTACAATTGTACCGAGTTGTTTAGGCTGATGTGCTACCGGTACTACTGTACAAGATAGCCATGCAGTACTACTCTAGGAGCTAGTACTAGTACTAATAGCCAGTACCGTACCATTACTTTTTTTTCTCGTTTTCTTTCGCAATAGCGAAGTCTGCATATTGGTCTCACAAATCAGTTTTTATCTCATCTGTTTCGTTGACAAATATCTTGTCATTCTCCACTCCTAACACGGCCACTGGAAGATCCTACGACTATTTGCTTTCTATATCATATCATGTCATCAGCATCCACCCCCAAGATGAGCAACCGATCCTCTCATACTGTCATGGGCAACAGTAGCAGCTGCAGTTCGAGTAGCAGCGCCAACACTCCAAGTTCTTGTAGCCAACAACACCGAGTCTCCTCCTCGTCGTCTTCGGCCAGCACTAGTAGCAGCAACGCGAGCCCCAATGCAAGTACTTGTCGTCGAACCCGCCGCCATTGTCATGACTCCTCGTCCCGTTCCATCGGTTGTTCGCTACAAGAAATGTTTTCCATTTGTCCCGAACAATTGGATCCTTTGGAGGAACGCACAGCACGAAGAACGACATCATCATCCTTGGACACCACCATGTTTGTCCCAGGAATGGGCCACGTTCCATCCTCCTCCACCACCCGACCTTCCATGGCCAGCAATCGTCGCCGACATATCAACACAAGAAGCAGAAGGACTGGATCCTCTTTTTCCAGCATACCCAGGGAAACGCAGGCGGCAAGTCTATTCTTTTGAGTTTATTCTCATGAAAGAGCATGCGGGAAATGGTGGCACCCGACAACCGACAAAGAAGCACCGTGCCGTGGACAGTGCACCTTGTTCACAAATGCCAAAACGCTAGTGGCAGTCAATCGCCTCTGTTGACTTGTAAAAATATATAAAAACTCCCCACCCAATCAAGCAGCTGCCTAACAAGATAACTAGCGAATACCGTACCCCAATAGCTGCTACTAGTATCAGATTAGAAAAAGCACAATAGAAACGGGAGCGGGACGGAGCCACCATCACCATCACTACCACTTAGCTAGCTAGCTAGCCAGAAGGGTTCCGGCAGGTACGCTCTTCCGTTGCTCGCAGTAAAGCATGCATTCCTTTGCTAAAAAGGAGAGGAACCTAGCTATAGTAGTTGCAGTCAAAGAATATGCAACTAGCTACTTACGAATAGCTAGTCCCTACCTGCTATAGCCAGCTAGCTAGCAAGTACAATTGTATTAGCATTCCGTTTCCGTTTTAATTTATAGACGCTCTCGACTGTAGGACTCGACCGATGTGCACACTCGATGGTTCAGTCAGCCACCCGACGGCCATGCTAGTCAGCTAAGTAGGTAGCTAATAACCTAATAGTAGCATCCTAGCTAGCTAGATAGTGGGATCGAAGTGGGAGCTACTACTCAGCTAGGGCCGGCCACTGCACACTGGGAGGCGACTAGGCCAGGCTCTTAGAGAATGAATGGGTAACGAGGCCACGAATCATAATGCAGTCGCCCAGGACGGTCCAGCTCCGCTGCCTATCTGCCAGCGAAGGCAGCTTCGTTTGCTCTTGTTCGTACAGCCCAGCACGATGGAGTGCATCGGAACAGTGAGTGGTAGAAAATGCTAGCTACCTACTACTAACAGTGTGGTCGGTTCCCCGATCCTCCAAAGCGGTTCCTGTCGTTTTGCTTGCGAAGCAGCCTGAGCAGTGTTCGTGCTCTAGCTGGTAGTGGTTTGGCTGGATCCATACCTACGAGCTAACTAGTCCACCAAGACGGACTACTAGTTTACTGGCAGTAACCCACGAAAACAGTTTGGTTGTCACTCGGGTGGCTGAGAAAAAACCTTTCCTACTACTAGGTCTAGTCTCTACTATCACCTAGCTAGCTAGTAGGGTGGTTGAACTGAAGGATGGCTGATTCACACGCACCACCAGCAAATGCTACAGCTGTTTTTCTTCTTTTGGCATCCCTGTTCTACTAGCTAGCTAGTGATTCAACGCCAACGTCATGCATCGAAAGTAGTCCAGAATTAATCGAAACAATGTGGATACAACCTCACGATTTTGAAGGTGGCTGCAACCTCACGATTTTGAAGGTTGAAGCCGATGGCAAGATTCATTGCTCATGCAGCTGATTCGTCGTATTGGTACTGGTGCCAATGCATGTACTGTATCTTTTTTGCTTGATGTGTTCCGCCCGGGTGACGACACCTGGTCCGGTGTCGCTACGCCCACGAAAACCATCCTTTCTCCGATCCTTTTGAATGGCCAACAGGACCCCTTTTTTAAAAAACAAGTGTGCTGTCCCTGGAGCTTGATTGTCTTCTGGAAAAGTCACCAGTGGTTCAGTCTGGCAGCACCACAAAAAGACACAGTGAGCAACAACTGCAGTGCCAACATGAAGTCACAGATGAAAATGCTCAGATCTTCAAAATCAGCATTTTTTCAAGCCAGACTCAAGAACAAATCACTTGAAACCGAACACCTCTTGTTTCACCAACTCAGGAAGAAAAACACTCAATGTTGTGAACATTTTGTGAACACAATGTGCTTTTCGTGTGGCTTAGCAGACAATTGTCTTCAATCAGCAGCTGCATTGTCAGGCAGCAAATTTGAACATGAGGTGTTGACAAGTCAAATGCATTGTCACATCCTGCGCAATTGGGACAAGATGAAAAAGAAATGGTGAACCAAAAAGAACAAGCAAAACATTTTGACACACCTCCCAATGATTTGTGCACAGCAGTCTTGACAGATTTTTTTAATTGTTGAATCAAATTGTCTTGTTGAGCACTCCAACTGAGTGACTGTTTGGGGAATGCCCTTCTTTTCAAGTCTCACAATTTTTTCAACACTTTTTTTCTAGAACACGTCTTGACCTCATCCATCTCATCTGCCTCCATCTGCATCAAAATGATTCATCCCAACTTCTTTGAACTTCTCAAGATCAGTCACAATGCATGCAACAAAAGCACATTTCAAACTTGAATTTGTTCACCATGTCATGTTTGGAGCCCTTGATGAATCAATGCTTTTGTCATCATTCAATGGACAAACAAAGAGTTTTTCATCATGCCACACAAAGAATTTGTTTTGGCGCAATGACCAATTGTTTTGTTTGTTCTTTTGGATCATGGAACATGAAAACAGATGCCAAGTAAAGCAATTTTGCCACAACATGCTCACCATCTACCTCTTGGCTATGAGACCATGATTTCAACTGCAACATGTTACTCCTGCTAACACCAATGCTATGTGCCTACAGCAGACTAGGTCCACTGATGGTTGCAGTTGTTGTTGCATGCACAAATTGTGGAGACATAAGAAGCATCGTCACGAACATTCTGGAAGCTCATAAGCATGACTGGACATTGCATGCCATCAATGATGGCGTAATTTTTTGAGACACCATCCTCAAATTTGTTCGACCGTGTCACAAAAAAGGCAATTGTCGTCAACTATATCCAACGGTGCACACGTAAGAAAGTTGACACGTCAGGAATGATCCAGTTGAGAAATGCTTAACAATCGTGCTACATGGGGTCACACTAGGTAAAGACCATTAATTCCATTTCGGCAGTTCCTTCCGTTCGGTGCATACTAAGTACAATGTCTTTTGACTCTTTTCGGAATTCGGAGTACCACCAACTCAGACCGTGGTCGTAAAGCACTAAAAGTACTTCTACTCCGGCTAAAGGTGAATTAACGAATCACAAGAGTCTCAGAAGGAAGGACAATTTAGTTAGCTTCAACAAACTTCGGTACTGATAGGTTCACGCAGAGAGTCATTTGAAGAGGCTTTATTAAATAAAACGGTTCTCATAGATAGGCATGTGTAAGAGAAGAGTACGAAGTGAAAGAATTCAAAGCCAAGTGATACAGTTTTTACATCAGCTACTGTACCACAACGCGCACGCACCGGTACATACATACTAAAAATAGTACAGTACTGGACTACAATCGCTCACGTGAACCCCATGAATGAAATCAACCACATTCTCAAGCAATGGTGTATGTTTTCTCATTTCTTGACGCTTAGCTAGCTATCGACGAGAAAACCCATTTAGCTATCTATCATCCACCACAACCACAACCAGCCAGCCAGCCAGCCAAGATCACCACTAGCTAGAGTAGCTAGCTACGAGATAGAGTTCATAGAGTAGAAAGGTGAAGGAAGACAGGAAGAAACACCCTTCTTTTACATTCACACCACTACTGGTACCAGCCCTGCTACTGTACAAGCAGTCCGACCACTACACCGCGACCATGAATCAGCAGCATTTTCTACTCGAATCAAGCAGCAGTGCTACTACGGAGGCTCCCAATCACGACAAATCTCTCGAAGATGTATCGACCGCCACGGACACGCAAGAAAAGATTCTCGTCTTGCTTCCCATCCTTCCCGCCATGTTGTCTGTCTGGGGATCCTTTACCATTATGTACTTGGTCTACACAGGACGCAACACCAATGCTTCGGCCAAATCCACGACAGGAACCTCGTGTTATCGACGCATCTTGTTTGGTCTCAGTGTTTGTGATTTCATCTCGAGCGCCGTCATTCCATGGCAAGCCTTTTTGGTGCCCGCGGCCACCTCGCCTCGTGTATGGGCCATAGGGACGCCACAAACCTGTAGTGGCTTGGGTTTTTTACAACAATTGGCCTTTAGCAATATTTGGTACAATGGATGCTTGAGTTGTTTCTTTCTATTGACTGTCAGATGGGGCGTCAAGGAACAGGTTTTGGCACGACGATATGAACCCTGGATGCACTTGTTCAGTCTGGGGTATCCCTTGATTACCGCTTGCGTCGGATTGGGCATGGGCGTTTATGACGAAGTCGAATTGGGACAAGGCTGTTGGGTTACCAACTACCCCAAAGGTTGTGAAGCCGAGTGTCCCGACGATGGCTTTGCGGACGGAGATTGTTGTTTGAGTCCCCAAATTGCCTGGGCCTTTGCCGGCATTCCTTCCTTTTTGAGTTTCATGGCCATTCTCATGAACAATTTGGTCGTCTATTGTCATGTCCGACGAACCATTCCACGCAATGCTGATGACAACAACAACAACAATAACAATACCAGCCGAAAACGCGTCCAAGCGGTCGCCACACAAGCTTCGCTCTACGTCGGGGGATTCTTGCTCTGCTATTTGCCGAGCATGTCGTTACGGATTATGGAAAGCTTAAACTTTGATGCCCAAGACGAATACAAGTTGTTTCCACTCCTGGTATTGCAATCCATCCTTTTGCCATTGCAAGGGTGTCTCAATTGTTTTATTTTCATTCGGCCCACCTATTTGCGAGTCCGTAAAACCTATCCACAACAATCACGGTTTTGGGCTCTGCGGAGGGCCTTGTACGGCGACAAGGTCAAGCCTACCGACTTTGGTAGTAGCACAGATCGAAATGGCATGGGTGGCTCATCCGCCAATCATCACAACCCTACAAATCCTCTGGTGACGCAAACTCCTTCTCCGTCTCTGACCCTCAAGAATTCACCACCCACGCCTACTACCATGGCATCTCCATCTCCGAAAAGTACGAAAACAATCCACAGTAGCCCTTTTACCGTGGTCGATTCGTGGGGTGACGTCAATACGTCCAATGTTAGTGAATACGTTTTTGATAGAGACGGCCAGAAAGTAGAAGAGGCGCCACACGACGAGGAAGAAGAACGGTTCAATGCTACCAAGAAACCTTCTGGCATGTTTCGAAGCAAAAAGAAACGCAACAACAAGGCCAGCAACCATTCGTCTTCCGCAGGGACAATGTCATCATCATTTTGGGGTGGTGCCGATGTTTCCGATGTCAATCCCTATGGGGCTAGTAACCACAATAAGGAATCTTGCAGCTCATGGGGTGGCGTCGACGTCTCTGATGCCGACCCCTATGGCGACAACGAATCGACAAGTTCATGGGGTGGGGTCGATGTTTCTGTGATTGGTCAAGATGGCAACCACACCGAACAGGATGATTATGAGGATGAAGACCATGGACATGTTTCCATGTTTCATGGAAAGCGTCGTAAGAAGCGTACTGTACATGCTTCCCCTAGGCAATCACGGCCAAAACAATTACCGCAACCGGAAGAAGCAGCCGTGGAAGAACCCTCTGAAAAAACACAAGCCACCGTCCTGGAAGCATCCAGTAGCAGCATCAATGATGAAGGGGACTACGACGAAGATGCAGTCGAGGACCCACCCGAGCCTAGTGAAAGCAGCCATCGTCCACCATCTATTTTCCCAGATGAACCCAATGAGGACGAGCTGGTCATTCAAGAATCGTTAGCACATTTGGCCAATGAACTCTTCGGCGACGACAACAATGGTAGCGACGACGACTAAGAATAGGCAAAGCTGGAGAAGGAATGGAACGCCGACGCTCGATGGTGAGCCCCATCAATTTTTTATTATTTAATTAGGGAATACATAACTTCAGTACTTTATTCATAGGACTTGCAGCAGTGTCTTACTTTATAGGATGTGACGTATGCCTTTTGCAGACTATTCGAGCTCTGCATGTAGGGATAGTTTATTGCCAGGGTTCCGTCGAAAACCCTTCTAATAGACTGTCTGTACACGCAGCTTTGGTTCCATTGGTCGTAGCACCGCACTCTATTATTTGGCACGAAAAGGCTTCTCCGTCAAGGCTTCTCTGAATCTGTCCACCATAGCCCGGGCCATCAATTTTCCAGCCTCCCGCAAGTTCGCAGATTTCCCATGTCTCCAAAGACTCCACAACTTCCTTCTGTCTTGCTGTAGCCCTGCTTTTGTCCGCAACACGCCAACCTGGTGGGATAGGATTATAGTTTCTCCACGACGCAAGCATTGGAACAGAGCCTCCGGCGGCCTTGTCACCTACGAACCACTCATCGTCATCCATCGCATCGCTACCCCACAAACGATGCTGCTGGGAGGACCGCAACGGACAGGGACGAGGCGCGATGATTTCCCGACTACTGCTTCTGACTCCAGAGTCTCGCCACCCCCTTGCTACAGGAGCTCCGAAAACGGCCAAGCCAGAAGGAAGAATCAAAAGAATAACCGCTGCTTCCATCAAAGTAAATTTCATGATGATTGTGTTTGTTGCTTTGTCTTATGTCGACACATCAAACAGCGTGGAGCTAATGTAAAAGCTGAAGATACATGAGCATCGGATCGTGGAAAGACTGACGCCAATCACATGCATATTTTTCAATTCCACACGCACTTGCCGAAATCGCATCCTGTAGACTTCCTGCAGAGCCCGTCGTCCAACGTTGTGTTAAAAACCACAGCACGCAAGACCTAACTAGTAGCTGTTTAACAGCTGTACAAAAAGAACCAACTGACGGGTCGTGCACAATGAATAAATGACGCGATCCATTTGTGCTGTAGATAGATGATGCACACGCAACTAAAAGCAAAAGACTCCAACAACAAAGTTCCGTTTGGCCGTGGAATGGTTCCGGCACTAGCTAGCCAGAAACAGCAAGTCTACCGAAACTAGGGGTAGCGAGAGGGATTGGAATGGTTCGGGTGGAACAGCGAAGCACATTTATAGCACCACGGAAATGAGCCTGTTGCAGCCGGAAATGAGCACGTTAGAGCCTCTAGTCAAAATTGCCTCTGCGCAAAATTGGGTAGCATTTGCACACGGAAATGAGCAAGGCAGAGCCCGGAACTGAGCAAGTTAGAGCTCTATGCAAAATTGCGTAGAATTTGTACACGGAAATGAGCATGCTAGCGCCTCGATCATGAATGTCAAACGTCGTTTCTTGTTCAAATTGTGAGCTGAGTTATATCAGTGTATGGAAACTTTTCTTCTTCGCGCGCGTGTTAATTCGTGGCTGTGAATCCCGGGTAGGATTTTGGAATGGGATTTAATCCCATTCCAAAATCCTACCCGGGACTCACAGCCACGAACGATACATAACGACTGCAACATTGCATAGAGTGCACGTTCTTAAATTAATGATGCGTCATTATATTAATGACGTGTCACGAGTTGAACGGGACTTGGCAACTCTTTGGCTAACTGCCGGTAATTGCGTTGAAGGATTCTTTGGTTTACGTGTCCCGGATAGCCACAATGACTCATTAGTTAGCTACTACTAGTACTACTAGCATTAGTACAGTAGTGCTGCAGTAGTTCAACAGCTTGTTCTACATGCATAGACGACAAAGTGTGTGGATTGGATTGCCATCTCAATAGCTATTAACTATTAGCTATGTCATCGGTAGCCTCGATAATAGCTAGCTAGCGACCAGGTTGCTATAGTAGATGAGTGACTCCATTCTCGATCGGGCCAAAAGATTTCAGCCGTGGATCCATCAATAGGATGGACCGTGGACCAAAGAAACGAGAACGCCAACCGACCGTCGACCTCAAGGATGAGGAGGACGACAACACTGCTGCAAGCATGGCACCCGTTATTTGCTCCTCTCTAAACGACTTGGAACTTGCCATTCCCGAGGATATTCGACAGCACTTGGTGGAGCAATACCTACCAACATTTTCATCCCATGAGGCTGCCGAAAATCACGTCCAACATCTCTTTCAAGCGATGAAAGAACCTCCCTTGACTACGACTTGTCGAATCCATCATGGCACGAGCACCACTGCTAGTACCAGTACCGCTACGGACGGTGGTCAGAGTCGCGACCAAATTCAAGGCGAATTACAAGAGGCTTTGCAACAGCAACAACGACAATCCACGGACGATTCTTCGGAATCACAACATCAACTGAAAAGTCAAGAAACAGAATATGCAATGCCATTTTTTTCGGTCCATCCACATTTCGAATTGCCCGATGTATTCAGGATCGAATCCCATCACAATCACGAGAACAAACATCAAAACAACAAAAATAAGAGTATGGACAATGACGAACGGCAGCCACAATTATTACAATTACATTCGCCACCACAAGACGGGGACTGCATTAATCTATTTCCTTCCTGGCCCGATCGACACCAGACCACAAAATGGCCCATGGACAAACGCGTCGTTCTAGTGGATCGATTTTGTGGAGAAGCTGTCTTACGTGGGTCGGACATTTTTGTCAAGGGAATTATGAGTGCCGACATGGGGATTGGCACCAAGGACATTGTGGCAGTCTATGCCGATGTGGGTGCTATTATGGAAGCAGAGAAGAAGGATATTCCTAATTCTACTACCAGCAAAAAGAAGAAGAAACAAAACAACCATACAAAACTATTGCGAGGGATGCGATTGGAACACTATCGGGGTCGTCGTTGTGTGTATTTGGGGTTGGGAATGGCCGGTTGCAAACGAGTCGATTTTTTCAATCAAGATCAAGGATTGGGCGTTCGTATGCTTCAATTGACAGTCTCATCATACAACAACGATCCCATCGTCTTGCCTCCTTTTTCCGGATTGGTACTACCATCACCGTCCAGTAAAGTCATGTTTCAAAATTTACCGTCCATGCTGGTCGCACACGCATTGGACCCGCAACCCAACGATGTCATTTTGGACATGTGTGCAGCGCCTGGAGGAAAGACCCGGCATGTCGCCAATCTTTTACACAGCCGGGGCGGTACTACGTCGACAACAACGATTGTTGCCTGCGATGTCAGTCGCAAAAAGATGTTGACACTCCAAAAGGCTCTGTTGGACGAGGAACAAGACGGCATGGCATCGTCTTGCATCACTCCATTGGCATTGAATACAACCAAATGTTGTATTGCTAGTGAGAATCTTCCTAGAGAAGAATGGAAAAGTGTCCAAGAGGTACGTTTTATTAACAATCGAAACATGTAGCACCCGAAACTATTGTTCGATCGCTGCCCTGCCGTTGCCTCGCTGCGTTTTTTCCCTTTTTGTATCAATATGTTTGTGCTCAAATATCCACGCCGCTTGCTTTTTTCAACACAGATATTACAATCTGCAGCACGGGCGCCAGATGGACTCTTGTCGGTTTCCAAACTTTATCCCGAGTCGTTCGACAAAATTCTATTGGATCCACCCTGCAGTGCCCTTGGTTTACGTCCCAAATTGGCTTTGGCATTTAAAAGTCTCTCCGAGCTACAACAATTTTCAGTGTATCAACGGAAATTCGCACACCAAGCTGTACGGCTTCTCAAACCAGGAGGGACCATGACCTATAGCACCTGCACCTTTCATGCGGATGAAAATGAACGCATGGTCCATCACATTCTCCAACTATATGCCGACAGTATGGAATTAGTACCCATCACGGTAGCACCGTCCTTGGGTCGTCCAGGATTGATAGGGATGGGCCTGGACGAAGCACATTGTCAAATGGTTCGTAGATTCGATCCACAACCGGACGACCCTGCAACAGATACGATTGGTTTCTTTTTGGCCAAATTCCGCAAGAAACACTAACAACAATCTACAAAAAATAGCACAAACAAATAAGTAGAAAGCACAACATTAATGACATCACACATCTCCATTTTATTACATAGTAGATTAGGCTTCGCTGCTTCTGCAAGTACGTACTGTACCGGCGCAAACCGGTAACACTTAAGTGAGGCGATTGTGTTAGAAATGTGTGCCCGTACCTCAGCGTTACTTATGTGGTTAACTCGGTGTTCACTGTCTCATCCGCTACTGAGGGTACTTGAGAATATTGTGTGAAAGCTGCAAGAGCTCGGCGCTCTTTTTTTATATATTTTCCGATTGGGATCGCTGCTGCTGTTCACGTGAGAACTTATTTTTCGTGGTATCGTCGATTCTTGCAGCAACATCCCTTGCAGCTGTGGTTTCTATTGACCCAAAGGCTGATTCTTTTTTGCTGTAAACATTTTCTTCTTTTACCTTGAGTGTCTTTGCTGGCGTTCTTGATACATTATTAAATCCGATGATCCATCCTAGGACCAATTGTTGGACCGGCTTCGGCTGGCAGGGCATTTTTCTAGTTGTATTCGATTCCTTAGAATAAATCAAGCTATCAACAATGCACTAATGAGTGAGAAACACCAATATAGGACACATGAACTCAAACTTTCCTATTGTCCCATTCAGTTCCATAGAGATCGGGTGTCGCCGCTTCTGCGAGGCCTTGCCTTTGTTCACGTGGCAGATGTTGGCGACTTCAGCATTTTGACGAGGCAATTAGGTTTGGCATACCAGTGGCCCGGCGTTTCGTTCTTCCTGTTTTATTGGCAGATAATAGCATTGACAGTGTGGCGCAAAGCCATTGACATCGCTGCTACGCTTCTAGTCACTGGGCGGCGACAGCTGAGCTTCTCCTCATCGTTCAGTCAACGCCAATGTTACCGAATTGTGTTCTTACGTGGTTTCTTTTGCTCCAAACTGCTATGCAAGTAGCTACTGCTAGCTAGCTAGTAGTGGCATAGGATGAAGTTCTGCTCTTTTGCGTTGCACTGCATGAGTGAGACCCTTTCTTCGTCTTCAAGAAGGACATTCGCAGTTTTTTCGGTCGCGAGAGCGACCTGATCATAATTACTGTACGTGATCATGATAGTGGTCCAGTCGCGTTACCGGTAAACTGCCTTCGTGCTTTGTACCCACCGAACTAGTGTTTGGTAACAC
>ENA-ORBV01014719-ORBV01014719.1-microbial-mat-metagenome-genome-assembly--contig:-NODE-14719-length-11641-cov-3.841923_pt1 | contig 11641 bp, 10 predicted proteins | sample MGYA00237777_ERZ505514 | MGnify/ENA primary metagenome ERZ505514 (study PRJEB26160, sample SAMN06269048) | microbial mat metagenome | isolation source: Oligotrophic lake microbial mat | place... | reverse complement strand
TTTTCAAGCAGAAGACGGCATACGAGATTCGCCTTAGTCTCGTGGGCTCGGAGATGTGTATAAGAGACAGCACATCCACCTTGTACGTGCCGGAGGGAAGCCCGCTGATCTGGAAGAATCCCGCGCCATCCGTGGTGACACTGTCCGCCAGGCTGTAGCTCTTGGTCTCCTGCCGCCACGCGCGCACTTCCATGTTGTTCAACGGACCGGACGACACTGCCGTCACCGTGCCCGTGATGGTTGCAGCCTGCAGCGGAGCAGCCGCCAGGATGACGGCAGCAAGTGTGGACCAGCGCATGGATTGCCTCTCGCCACGTCAAGGAACTGGCGGACGAGCGTAGGGCGGCTGGATTCCATCTGTCCATGACGCGGGGCGCCTACCATCCCACATGCGGCACGCGGGTGGGAACGCATGTAGGCACACCGGGGTGCGCCACGGTCCGGGATCAATAGTGTGACTTAATTATCGGGGCAGTGCTGGTGTTACCATTGCCACCACCCGGCTTCAGCGCTCCGGCAATCAGTTCTGACAAATGCGGCTGGCTGTGCTTTCCTGTGGGCATGACACACCTCGTCGTCCTGCTCTGCGCGGCCTTGGTTGTGCTTTTCTCCGGCTGCCCCACCCAGACCACAGCCGGGGAGCCGGGGTGTGGAACGCACCTGGCCTGCGGAGATGCCTGCGTGGATGTGCAAGCGGACCGGGCGCACTGCGGCGCGTGCGGAGCGGCATGTCCAGCCGGACTGCAGTGTGTGGCCGGCGCCTGCGCACTGGCCTGTGTCCCGGGGCAGACCGCGTGTGACGGGATGTGTGTGACACCGGCAACGGACCGCGCGCATTGCGGCGGGTGTGACCGTCTGTGTGACGTGGGTCTGGTCTGCGTGGCCGGTGTCTGCGGGCTGGAGTGCGGCGCCGGTGAAACCCGGTGCGCGGACACGGATGGCGGCAGTGCAGCCTGTGTGGACACCACGCGGAACACGGACCATTGCGGCCGCTGCAACGCCGGCTGTGATGAGGGAGAACGCTGCACCGGAAGCCAGTGTGTCTCCGCCTGCGCCTCCCAACAGAAGTTCTGTGACGGACGCTGCGTCAACACCCAATCTGACAACGCCCACTGCGGTGACTGCCGGGCGCCGTGTGAGACAGGCACCACGTGCCAGGGGGGAAGCTGCGTGGTGCGCTGCCTGGCAGATCAGCGTGACTGCAGCGGCCGCTGCGTCAACCTGGACACTGACAACCTGAACTGCAGCGGCTGCGGCATCCCCTGCCCGGCCGGCACCATGTGCTCCATGGGTTCCTGCGGCGTCACCTGCGCTGCACCGCTTGGGGTCTGCGGCACCGCCTGCGCCAACGTCCTCCAGGATCCGGCGCATTGCAGTGCGTGCCTCTCCCCGTGCCCCGCTGCGCCGCCCAACGCTGCGCCAACCTGCGCCATGGGCGTGTGCGGGTTTGACTGCCTTCCCGGCTTTCATGAGTGCAACGGTGCGTGTGTCTCCGTCACGGACGTCAACAGCTGCGGCGCGCTCTGCCAGCCCTGCCCCATCCCATCCAACGCGGCCTCTACGTGTGACGGCGTGCAATGCGGATTTGAGTGTCTCCCCGGGTTCCATGATTGCAACGGCGTGTGCGTGGCGGATGAGGATGTTGCGCATTGTGGTGCGGCCTGTGACCCGTGCCCGGTCTACCAGAACACCGTGCCCACCTGTGACGGCACCACCTGCGGAACCGTCTGCCAGCCCGGCTTTGATTCCTGTGACATGGTTGTCACCAACGGCTGCGAGGTGGACGTCACCACCACGTCCAACTGCGTCACCTGCGGCAACGAATGCCCTCAGCGTGACAACGCCACCGCCACCTGCGGAGGCGGCTGCGGGTTCACCTGCAACGCCCCCTGGGACAATTGCAACGTTGCTCCGGAAGACGGCTGTGAGGCCAACCTCACGGAAGGAGGCCGCTGCGGCTACTGCAATACGGACGCGCCGGTGAACTGTGACAACAACGCCACGTTCACCTGCACGCAGAACGGCGCGGCCTACGCGTGCGGGAGCCTGAGCTGCACAGTGGGCTTTGGCAACTGTAACCTCAACGTCAATGACGGCTGTGAGCTGGCCACCAACGTCAACGGGAACTGCGGTGTCTGCGGCCGGTTCTGCGCCAACAATGGCTTCTGTGTCCGGGACTACTTTCCCGGCGTTGGCAGCTGCACCGGAGATTCACGGAATTTCTGCTGTTACTACGGCATCCTTCCCGGCTCCCCGTGACCGGCCGGCGCAACAAGTCTTACTTTTTAACAGGGATGCGGTGATGTGCTCTGGAATTCTGAATTTCTTGTTCGGACGCGGGATGTCGGAGGCCTCAAAAGGCCCCCGCACAACGATGAATCTGCACCCACAGAGGCACGAGGGCCGCCTGCGCGGACCACGCGCGTGACGACGGAAAGATCGGGAAACGTGCGAAGGCACGTTTGGTGCTGTTGTTGGTGCAGATTGATCTGCCAACCCATCCAGTGCCTGAGGGCAACTCAACCTCACCGGGAACCGCTGTAATCCCGGCTACCTCAGCAGGAACGCCGCCAGACCCAACACCACCAGGCCCGCTCCCACCATGGCTGGCACCGCCCAGGACGCCTTGCGAGTGCCAAATCCGGGGCCCTGGCCAAGGGACTCGTCCACCACCATCACGCGGATGTCCTGCGTGCGCAGGTAGGTCACCACGCGGTCCACCAGGGCGTCATAATCGGCGGGGCTGAAACCCAGCGTGCCGCCGCGCGCGCGCGCCAGGTATGCCAGCGTGCGGATCTCCCCCACACCCTTGGCAACATCCACAAACCCGCAGGTGATGGCGGCGCCCGTTCCAGCGCTGGGGGTCAGCACAATGGATTCGCGCGCCTGCTTGCCGCCCCCGGTGCTCTGCACGTCAGGCGGAATCATTTTGGCCACGCGCGGAATGAGCCCGGGCATGGGCGTCTTGGCCAGCGTGACGTTGAAGTCTTCACTGAGCAGCAGGGCGCGCTGGGCAAACTGCGTGCGGACCGCGGGCTCATCTGCTGCAGACGGCTCCTCGGGCGGCGGCGGCGCGTCTGCCGGCGAGAACACCATGACCCGCCCGGAAGTGGACGCAGGCCGTGACAGCGCCGGGACTGCGCTGGCGGCAGATCTGGTGCGCTGCGCCGGGAGCGGTGCGGGAGGTGTCACCGGTGCCCGCACCGGCGCCGGCCGCGCCACGGCCTGGACCGGCTGCAGCGCGGGCGCGGATGCGGATCGCTTGGGAGAAGGCTGGCGGAGGAGGGGTTCCGCAATGGGCTCGGTGACGCCGCCAAGGCCGTCCGAATGCACCGGCTCCAAAAACAGCTCCGGCCTGGGCAGCCGCTCCTGCACCGTCTGCACCGGCTCCAGCAGGAAATCCTGCGGCGCCATCTCCACAGGCCGCGTGCGGGCTACCTGCGCCGCAACCTCATCCATGTGCACTGCAACGGTGGATTCATCCCGCTCTGCGGGCGCCTTCTTGGGAACCACCGCAGCATTGGCCCGAGGCTGTTTGGGAGGAAGTGCCATGCACAATTCCCTGCTTGCTGCGCAGCCCGCTGTCAATCTTTCTGGCGCGTACGGACGCGTAGTTGGGGCCACACACTCCCCGGTCTGCAGGGTTGATTCCTGGCGCTGTTGGGTGCACTGGTGGCACCAGATCACGCACTTGACGACGGAGGCGCGGCGGATGTCTTCACCCAAAGTGCAGGTCAGTCCCCGCTGGGCGGCAGCTGAGACGGTGGATGGTTTCCGCACCAGTCCACCCAATGAGGTGCTGCTGGAGTACGCGCGCACGCTGCTGGAGCGCCACCCCGGCGCCCGCGCGCTGGACATTGGGTGCGGCGCGGCACGCAACGCGCTGCCGTTGGCGCGTCTGGGGTTTTCCGTGGTGGGGACGGACCTGTCTGAGCCCATGCTGGTTGCTGCGCGGGAGCGCCACCGCCAGGAAGCCCCCGCCACCAACGTCACCTTTCTGCACGCAGCCATGGCACCGCTGCCCGCGGCGGATGCGTCAGCAGACCTGGTGGTGGCCCACGGCATCTGGAACCTGGCGCGCACGGATGCGGAGCTGCGTACTGCCATTTCCGAGGCTGCGCGCGTGGCCCGTGACGGCGCGGGGCTCTTTCTCTTCACGTTCTCGCGCGCCACACTTCCACCCGGCGCCACGCCGGTTGCGGGCCAGCATTTTGTCTTCACGCAGTTCTCCGGTGAGCCCATGGTCTTCCTCACAGAGGCTGAGGTCTTTCAGCTCCTGGGTGACGCTGGTTTTGTGCGGGACCCGCAGGGTCCGCTGACGGAATACAACCGCCCGTCTTCCGTGGGCCCCACCGCGGGCCCGGTCCTGTTGGAAGGCACGTTCACCCGCATACGCTGAGTGACATGACCGGCATGCCCGGATCCTCCAGACCGTTGTGCGCACGCACGGCTGCCGGTTGACGTCGCCAATCTGCGGTTGGTGCTGGCTGGCATACCCAATGCTTGTGACCGCTGGCACACGTGGAGGCGGTCATGACAACGCGGTCAAAGCGCCCGGTCCTGGGCTGGTGGCTTGGTGGGTTGGCACTCTTGACGGTGGTGCGCTGCGCCGCATCTGAGGACATGTCCGCTCAGGGAGGTGCACCGGAAGAAACATCCACCGCTGAACCCAAGCTGCAGGAGAGTGACATCTTCAAACGGGATGGGGACCGGCTGTACATCCTCAACCGCTTCCGTGGCCTGGTGGTGGCGGACCTGACCAACCTGGACTCGCCCGTCCAGCGCGGCCGCCTCCCGCTCCCCGCTGAGCCCCGGGAGATGTGGCTCAACGGTTCCACCGCACTCATCATCACCGCGCAGCAGGAACCCTATGGGTATTACAGTTGGTATGGTGCGGACACTGCGGATGTGAACACGTGGGCAGACTACACCGGCAGCGCGCTGCTCCTGGTGGACGTGGCGGATGCCGCGGCGCCGGTGAAGCTGGGATCCTTGAAGCTGGGCGGGAACTGTTTTGACGGGCGCCTCAAGGGGACCCTCCTCTATCTGGCGTGCACCGCCGGCGTTGCCAGCGGTTACGGAGACTCCAGCCACATCTACGCCATTGACGTCTCCAACGCTGCTCTGCCGCGCGTGGTTGGCAGCCTGGATTTCCCCGCGGAGGCGTACGAACACCACATCCACGTGACGCAGGACTTCATCTTCCTTGCAAGCTCCTTTGGGCATGCCAGCCAGTCAACCGTGACGCTGGTGGACATCCGGTCCGTGGACGGGACGCTGCGGCAGCGCGGACAGGTCCATCTGCGGGGCGGCGTGTTGGACCGGTTCTGCATGGACGTCCACAACAACGTGCTGCGTGTGGCGCACGGCGCCATCCAAGGCAACGGAGACATGCTGCTGACCACGTTTGACCTGACGGATCCGGACGCGCCGCAACGGCTTGGCCAGGTCACCAAGGCGGTGGCGGAACAGATCAAGAGCGCCCGCTTTGACGGCGAGCGCGGCTACATTGTCACGTTCCGCAATGTGGACCCGCTGTTTGTCTTTGACCTCAAGGACCCGGCGCAGCCCGTCCTCACCGGTGAGCTGGAGATGACCGGCTGGCTGGACTTCATGGTGCCCCTGGGGGACCGCCTGGTTGCCATGGGCCATGAGGATGTGGAGACGCAGCAGCGGAGCTGGTGGGGCACTTGGACCATGACCAGGCGGACGCTGGCGGTGTCACTCATTGACGTCAGCGGGACACCGCGGCTCATTGAACGGGTCCCGCTGGACGGCGCATGGGGAACCATGCCCTCAGAACGGGATGACTACAACAAGCTCTTCCGTGTCTTTGAACCGCAGGGACTGGTGGTGTTTCCGTACCGCACCTTCACGGATTGGGGCTGGACCAGCAGCGCCGGCATGCTGCTCCTTGACTTCACGCGTGAATCACTCTCGCTGCGCGCGGACCTCAAGAACATTGGGTTGGTGGAGCGTGGGCTCCTCTGGGATGACGCCACGCTGGTGACGTTGAGCACGCAGCTCATGCAGGTGTTCAACATTGCAGACCACGCAGCGCCGGCCACGCGGGGCCGGTTGGACCTGGCACGCCAGGTGAGCAGTTTTGTGACGCTGGACAACGGGACCATCATTGAGCTGAACGGTGACGTTGGAACGGGCGGCGCGGACCTGGTGGCGCGGATGGCCGGCATGGACGGGGAGACACAGCTGTCACGCCTGCAGATGGATGCGCCGGTGGGCTTTATCCATGCGCACGGCAACGTGGTCAGCTTTGTCTCCGCCACCAAACCCGCGGGCTACTACGGCTATTACGCCTACGGCGGCAATGACGAGGAATCCGCCAAACAGAAGGTGCCCACCAGCATCACGCTGATTGACTACAGTGACGCGCACAACCCGGTCATCAAGAGCACCCTGACGCTGAAGGATGAGCTGGTCTACTGGCCCTCCTATGAAGCCGGTGAATCAAGCCGTTCTGTGGTCTCTCCCAGCAAGGACACGCTGGTCCTGCTGAGCCCCACGGCCTACGCATCCTCAGGCTGTTCCCATTCCTCCACGCCCGCAGCGCTGGTGGTCATTGACGTGGCGAACGTGGAGCACCCGCGTGAGGTCACGCGCCGGAACGTGGAGAGCGGCTACACGGTGAACATGGTGGCCGGAAACAACCACGTGTTTGTGGGCGGCTACGGTGGGCTGCAGATCCTTGACGTCACCAACCGTCAGGACCCGTGGCTCTCACCGGTGCTGGCCAGTGATTCACAGATGGTTGCGGCGGACCCGGTGAACAAACGTGTGGTGGGATCCCGGAAACGTTACTCGGAGGACGGAAACCGTCAGGACTCCCACCTGGTGCTGTGGCAGTGGAATGGGAAGGAGCTGGTGGAAGGGGCCAGCATCCCATGGGGTGAGCAGTATTACTATTCATCCTCCGCCGGCATGCAGGGCTCTACCCTGGCTCTGGCTTCCTACAGCGGCACTGAGCTGTTCCAGGTGGATGAGCACGCGTTGACGTCACTGGGGCAGCTGCCAGCCCGCGCTGATCACGTCTACGGAGCCCGGGTGATGGACGTGGCCGCGGATTCCGTGAGTGTGCTGAGCGGCAATCAGCTGCGCATCTATGCCCGCACCAGCCAGGGAGTTGGCCGCGTGCTGGCAACCGTTCCGTTGACGGGACGCGGTGGTACGCTGCTGATGCAGGATGACGTGCTGCACGTTGCTGCGGGCTACCACGGGTTGCTGCGCATACCGCTCCAGCAGCATTGAAGACGTGGCCACCTGAACAGGGATTGTGTTCAGGTGGCTTTCATTTCAGCCAGCAGCTTTTTGGGCGCGGCCAGCTTCCAGCCGTCCGTGATGATCTTCTCCACCTGGTCCCAGGGGGCGCGGCCTTCCAGCCGAATGCCCACCCAGCCCAGGTGGCCCACGTAGGCCGGCACAAAGAAGCGCTCTGGATCCATGCGCACCAGCAGGTCCTGGCCTTCATGCGGCGCTCTTACCCAGACGGCCAGGCGCCCGTCGCCATGGTGGTTGTCCACAAACGCGCAGAACTGCTTCTTCTTCACAAAGAAACAGGGTGCGCCGTGGCTCAGCTTCTCCCAGGCTTCCGGAAGCGCAAGACAGAGCGCGCGGACGCGCTTGAGTTGTTGTTCGGCCATGCGTGCATCCTGCCACAGGCGTGGTTTGGGCCACAGTTGGCGGCGCCGTCCCGCCGGGCTACGACCCGCCCATGCACGCACTTCTCCTCATCACCGTGTTGGCTTCGCAGTCTCCACTCAAGGTTGCGGTCATGCCGCTGACGTCAGACGCCGGGCTGGAAGCCGGTGACGCGGCCGTGCTGACCCAGCAGATCCTGGCTGAGGTACGCAAACGCCCCGGCCTGGACGTGGTCAGCCAGGAAGAGGTTGGCCACGTGTTGTCCCTGGAGCAGCAGAAGCAGCTGCTGGGCTGCAACACGGACAAGTGCCGGGTGGATTTTGGCAACGTGCTGGGCGTGGACCGGATGGTGCAGAGCAACCTCAGCAAGCTGGGTGAGAGCTGGCTGCTGCACATCAAGCTGCTGGACGTGCAGAAAGTGACCACCATTTCCCAGGTGGACCGCCGTCAGCGCGGTGGTTCCAAGGATGACCTGCTGGACGCCATCCCCGCCATGGTGGCGCAGCTCCTCAGCAAGGACGTCATTCCCAATGTGCAGACCAGCGTGGCCAGCACCGTGGTGGCGCCGGTGGCGCAGAAGAATCTCAGCCCCAACGGCGTGGACACTCCACTGGACAGGAAGAAGATTCCCGCGGACCTCAAGGTGGCCACGGACGGCGCTGGCCGCTACGTGGCATGGACCAACAAGGGTGAGCGCACACTCTTTGCCGGAGACGGAAAGACCTTCTACCTGCAGCGCGTGCGTGGCTATTCGCAGTCCGGTGACACCAGCTTTGACTTTGGATTCTGGGAGCCGCGGGTGCGGGATCCGTGGATGGGCTCGTTTGGATTCAAGGACGGCGCGCTCCACCTGTACTGCGGTGAGAAGCCCCAGCCGTGGAAGGCGTTGGCGGACAAGGACGCCAAGGCCCTGCTGGACAAGGCGGTCTTCAATGGACCCCGCTGGCAGCGCATGCCCGTTGTGTTGGCCCGGGATGACAACGGCACCCACTACCTGGTGGACACGCTGCGTGACGGCAATGACAAGGACTACCGCATGTTCATTGGCCCGCGCGGCAAGATGGTGGCCGCGCAGATTTCTGACGCCATGCCGGAAGGCAATGAGCTGCTCATCCTGGTCCCCACCGGCCGCCTGAAAGTGGATTTTGAGAAGAACACCGCGGAATGGGGAGAGGGTCAGGTCAAGACGCCCCTGAAGTTCCTGGCGCCGGACATGAACCACGTCATGATCTACTCAGACCTCAGCCCGTACAAGGGCGAGGCGCTGGGCACGGCGTGTGACGGAAAACTGTAATTCACAAATTGCAGGCAAACCGGAATGAGTCATCCAGGTCCAGATCCAGCACCAGCGTCTGGATCTGTTCCTGCGCGGCCAACGCGCACAACGCCGCGCGGTCCGGGTCTGACCGGTAGCGCGCTGCATACTCAGCATTGAGGATGGGTTTTCCCGCCGTGGTGAACGCGGCCAGCGCGTCACATTCCGTGTACTGGTGGCACTGCTCATTCACGCTCAGGTCAAACAACGCAGCCAGCGCGTCTGCCTGGTCCCCGTCATTCTTCAATGCCACCGCCAGGCCGCGCGCATGTGCCTGGCGCGCCAGTGCTCCGTTGTAGGCAAGCTGGTCCGCCGCGGTCAGCGGGAAGCCGGTGTCATTGGTGAACCCGTCCACATTGTCCGGCTCCACGCCGTCACACCGCTTGGAAACCGCCACATCCAACCGTGCCTGCATGATGGCCAGGACATTGGCGGACCGGATGTCCAGCCACCGCTCTCCCGGCCAGCCATCCAGGTCATTACCCTGGTCCGCCTCCTGGAACGCGCTGAAGTCATCCCGGAAATCCTCTGAGGAACCTGCGGAAAAGTAACACATCACTTTGATGCCGCGCCCATGCAGCCGGTCAATCACCGCCTGCGGTGTATCAAACAGGTCAATGTCATACACATCTACCATGTACGCTTCATTGATGGTGCCGGTGAGTTGCCATTGCCAGGTCACATTGACGGCCGGCTGCCACCAGCCACCGTCTGAGCTTGCGGCGCTGCTGGAGGTCACGGGTGCATTGGAAGAAGCATTGCTGGAGGAGGTCCCGGCATCCAGGGCGGCGGATGAAGACGTGACCGGAGCAGTGGAAGAGGACTGGGCAGCCATGACGCTGGATGAGGATGCGGGGGCCACCGCAGCGTCCGCGCCGCCGGTTCCGGAGTCTTCCGGTTGGGTGCAGCCAGCCAGGATGAGCAGGGCAATGGAAGCAGGGCGCATGAAGGCCAATGTAGCCCTGCTGGCAGTTTTCTACACCGTTGCCGGTGGCTGCTATGCTGCCGCACGGAGGTTGTTGATGAGGACATACACCGTTGCACCGCTGATGATGCTCTTGCTGGTCAGCGGCTGTCCGCCTCCCGGCTCCACCAGTGATGACGGGGGAACCGCAGCGGATGTGGGGAGTGTGTCTTCCACCGGGTCCTCGCACCAGGTGGCGTCCAGCGGCACCTCACGCAACACCAGCTCCGGGACCTCCGTGACGTCCGGCGCCACGTCCGCCGGCAGCACCACCACGTCATCCGCTGGCAACAGCACTTCAGGGATCCAGCCGGCAAGCAGCGCAGCATCCCTGGAGCCCAGCAGCGCTGGCGTCTCCTCTTCCACGGCGGGAGCATCCTCCAGCAACGCCGTCATTCCATCGTCATCGGCCACGTCTCCGGCGTCATCCACAGGTTCCTCGTCATCCGTGGGCATGGGCGGCCTGGATGGCGGGTTTCCGGACGCGGCCTGCCTTGAGCACAGCGCAGCGCCGGAGACCGGTGTTGTCTGCGGTGCCGGCATGATGGTCTGCGGCGTTGGCCTCAGGTGTTGTGGCGGACTGGGCGGCGCGGATTGTGAGGCCAGCTGCAATCCCATCACGGAGGCGCAGATCCGGTGTGACGGCCCGGAAGATTGCACCGCCCCCGGCGAGGTGTGCTGCGGCAACAAGACCAACGGCATGGGCTGCCGGCTGGCCGCCAACTGTGTCCATGGAGGCACCGGTGAGTTTGCAACCTATCTTTTGTGTAATACCCAGTCTGATTGCGGCACCGGCACCCGCTGTTATGAATCCGTGGCACTCAACCAGTTCATTGGCGTGAGCACGGGCGGCTGCATCAGCGCGTGCCAATAGCGCAGGCGGCGGCATCACCGGCGTCACAGGCGCGTTTGAGGAGGGCGGCGCGGACCTCTGGGTTTCCGGCGGAATCTGCCAGCTCACGGCATGCGGCGGCTTCCTTCTCTGTGCAGCGCTGCTCCAATTTGACAACAACGTTCTTGCACGCCGCCTGGTAGCCACCGCTGCACGCCTGGCGGAACAACGTCATGGCACGCGCGGCATCCGCCTTCCCGCCCCGTCCATCTGCCAACATGGCGCCCAGCGCGTTGCACGCCTCCGGCTCTTTGAGCTGGCACCCCTTCTCCAGAAATCCGGCCGCTTTTCCGTCATCACGGGGGACACCGGTGCCGCGCGCGTAGACCACGGCCACGTTGAGGCAGCCAACCCCAAGCTGCGCATTGCAGGCGCGCTCATACCGCTGCAGCGCTCGCACCGGGTCCGCCGCCATGCCCATGCCCTTCTCCAGCAGCATGCCCAGGGCGTTGCACGCGCGGGGATTTCCCGCGTCACACGCCGGACCCAGCAGTGCACCGGCGCGCGCGGGATCGGGCTTCACACCGTCACCACGGGCCAGGAGCAGACCCAGGTCCGCGCACGCTTCAAACTCCTTGCGTGCACATGCTTCAGCCAGCAGCGCGCTTCCGCGCACCGCGTCCTTCTTCACCCCGCTGCCGGCCACCAGCAGGCGCGCCAGCATGGTGCAGCTCCCGGAATCCTTGAGGTTGCAGCCCTTCTCCAGCAGTCCCGCCGCACGTGACGGGTCACGCGTTACGCCTTGGCCTGTCTCTTATACACATCTCCGAGCCCACGAGACTAAGGCGAATCTCGTATGCCGTCTTCTGCTTGA
>ENA-ORBV01014718-ORBV01014718.1-microbial-mat-metagenome-genome-assembly--contig:-NODE-14718-length-11641-cov-4.783466_pt1 | contig 11641 bp, 12 predicted proteins | sample MGYA00237777_ERZ505514 | MGnify/ENA primary metagenome ERZ505514 (study PRJEB26160, sample SAMN06269048) | microbial mat metagenome | isolation source: Oligotrophic lake microbial mat | place... | reverse complement strand
TAATGATACGGCGACCACCGAGATCTACACCTCTCTATTCGTCGGCAGCGTCAGATGTGTATAAGAGACAGAGAGAAGTCTGTGGTGAATGGAAGGCATGAGAACATTCGTCTAAAGACACATTCAATGTTTTGAACGCCCCCTTTTTTTGTCTTAACCCAAGAAATAAAATGATGGAGAAGCATGGGATTTGTTTCAAGTCCATTGTTGTGCTCACTCAGCTCAAATTTCAAAACGGAGAGCGATTGTGTGATGTGGAGTGCTCCACATCGTATGATTAATTATTTAATATCTTTTAAATCTGTGTTTCTATGTTGTTGCATGATGCCATTTCTGTTGAATTTTGTAGAGTGGACTTGGAAGTTGCAAATGATCAAATTACACAGATAAAACCTGAGAATTCAATTCTGTCAATGCAAGTTCTAGATTTACATGTTGCACAACTTCGACTGCATCAAATGACACCAGACAATCCAGTCATGCCCCATTCATGAGATCATCATCATCATCATCATCACCACCACCTTCATTTGCCCTGCGATTGGTGCCTTCATCATTGTTCAATTGTTGTTGTTGGCTGGACGATCCCCGACACCAATGCCAGCAACACGAGATCGCCCAAAACTGGCAGCTCTTGAACTGAAACTTCTGTGGGAGCACATCTAATGCATGGATAGATAGAAACAAAGTCAAAAACAGATACGCAACAACAACAAGGACACAGACATGCACACAAACTTACTCAACAACAATCTGAAGCATTTTGACGACCACAGCACAAGAAGCAATTTGAGCATCCAAAAGCTCATAAAAAGGGTCGTCCGTCTTCATGTCTTGCTGAAACTCCAAATGTCCGCAATTCCAGATCTTGTTATCTTCCTCCACAACAGCATGGTTGCATTCTGAGACATCCGTTGTAAGGGCATGCTTTGGAAGAAAGAACATGTTGCCTTGATCATCAAGAGTGAACTGCGCCATCTGCTCAGCCATTTGAAACCAATCAGGAAACGCGGCCCAAATCTTCAAATTGCAAGGCGTAATCCACTCGAGTTCAATGTCCTCTAGCAAATTCAGGCCATTGTGAAGGATCTTGCGGATGAGCATTTTTAATGTGGTCTTACGAGTTGTGTAGTTAAATGAGCAAAGCATTACAAAAAAAATGGTTCATGCCGGCAGCGAGTGCTCTCATTGACAGCAGGAGGTGGGGGGCTGCAGAGCCTCCATGAAAAGGAGTTCAAAAGCATCCAGGCTCATGTTAAGCACAGGTGGTGGAGATGCCATTCTTGGTTGAAGTGCGGCTGCTGCCGCTGCTGCCGCTGCCAGGGCCACTTGTGGTGCAGCAACAGGCTCCTCATGGTCTTGACTGTTGGCTGCAAAAGCTTGAGCAAGCATCACCATTGACTGTGCTTTGTGCCTACACCAGTGGGCTGACCCTTGTGATGGCACAAAGTTGGATGCCCTGTAATGAAACACGGAACCTACCTCAGCTGGATTCAAATCTTGTGCACCTTCTGTAGCCGTAAATTAGCAGCAATTCCAGCAAGTCTTGTCAACATGTGGCAACTGCTGCACAAGATTTGCATTTGTGTCTGCTCATCTACCTTGTCCAGTCGTCCTGGGCATAGCAATGCCAATTGCAAGACAGCGAGAAGAGACAATTTTGTAAATGCCGCAAGAACCAAACTAACTCGACAGATGGATAGCATGCGGACTTTGCACTACGACCACATGCACGTGCACTGATTAACACAACTGTGTGGACGCAGTGTTGTTGCTGCTGTGCTAGCTAGCTCACGTCACATGTTTCAGTGTGCAATTCAAACAAAAGAAATGATGATGACACCAGTCATTGGCACGCATGGCATGTTGGTGCTGCATGTACACAGGATTGTGCGAATCAAGCCAGCCATTCTAATGTTTACATTCATAGCTACGGAGAGCTTGTACATTTTCTACACGATGTCTTCATGACATGCTTGCAAATTGTAGGCTAGCGCAACTCCATCGTGCACTCGCAGGCAAACTTTTGAGCTCGCACACACCAGGAGAACCAGCCATTCCCTACCGTTCCTGGATCTTGCTGCAATGTCAGTGGCCTGTTCTGTATTTGTTTCTCTCAGTGGGTTTACACATTATCCCAATGTGAATGATGTTCCTCCAATGGCTTTGATTTCAATTCCCTCTCATGCTTTGCAAGGTGGCCCGGAGCTTCTACACCATTCATAAATGCTTTTACATAGGGCTTAGAGCCAATGCTCCAGCAAGATTTTCCTGGCTCCTTCTCAAAGACACATGTTCCAATTGTAGCTCCTAAGTCAATCTTGGGCTTGCCTTGGGATTTAGGTTTTAGCAGGAAGTGTTGATCAAGTTTGTCAACTGAAGCTCTGCTTTTGAGTTTTCTGTCAGACACGAAATGCCACATTTGTGTTGACCAAAACACAGACATAACATTTTGTCCCATCAGCTTTCTTTGCTGGCTTAAATCAGAGATTGTTGTTGGCTTTGCACATCATGAAGATAAGATGTTCAGCAAACACTAGGACAGGGAAAGATCATCAGGGAGACACTGAGCTGTGAAGTTAACAGACAGTTCTTGCTATGATGGCACATCTCCCGTAAAACTCTGGCTCACATTCAGCGCAATCTTTCTCCCCTGGGGGCACATTGAGATGGGCATTTCTGATGTTGGCTGCTTCAATGTCAAGATCATTCAAGGCAAAAATCAGGAAAACAATTCACACTTGCTTGTGGTTGAAAACATTGGCAAAAATGACAGAAGGTGCTAGATGGGTGATGTGTCTACCAAGTTTGCCTTTCTCTTGGGGAATCATTGTTTGACTTTGAGCAGCATGTGGCATTTGATAAAGTTGCAACCAACTGCAGTTGCTGCATTCTTGTCCAGGATCTTGAAGTCTTGAAGACTTTTGCATTGTGGGTCATCTCATAGTGAATAAAGTCTTTCCAGAAAGTTGTGCCAGTGCCTTGTTGTTAATTTCCAAGGCCCTTTGAACTTGCTATAAAAGATCTTTTTCACATTATGTTTTCATCTGAAGCATCCCTTCCTCATCTTGCTGATGATTCTGTCTCATAATTTAAGTTCATGTTTTGTGTGCCAAGAAAAGGCAGGCTCTTGAGCAAGCTCATTGTTGATGGCATGTTCTGCTGTTCATAAAAGGCGAGACTGTTTTAAGTGTCTGAGTTGATGTCATGAGACTGAGCCCTCTTTCCACTGACAGTAGAGCTGCTAACCTTTTGTCATCATTTGAGGTTTCTTCTGACCATTGTGCACTCTTTTGAAAGCATCATCCTTGGAGACAGTGGAAGAATCCTTCCCGAATGCCATCTATTATTTCTGAGACGATGCAGTGTGTGAACCGAAACCCTCATAGATGACCTGACTGTAGATGGCCTTAGCAATGACACTTGCTGACAAAGCTCGCTTCTCTTGGTTGCCAAGTTAGTGAGTTCCTTTTGGGACACCCACTCAAATTGTCACCAACACATCAGTTGAATCACTTGATTGTTTTGTGACTTCTATGGATAATTTGCTTCCAGAGCTCATAGCTGGATGTCAAACACCAGTGGCGGGCATCATTGATGCTCTTGCATTCTCCTATGATGAGCACATTGTACACAGAGCTGCAGTAGCAAAAGGTTTATGACTCAGATAAATACATTCCATCTGAACCTGAGCACACGTCTTGTGCGTCTATGCTGCCGGCATCTCCGGAGCAAGCACATCAGTTGATTTCTTTGACATTGCTAATGGCTAAACCCACAACTTGATTCTGTACACTAATTCTACATGCACATTCATTCAGTCTCACATTTTTGCTAAGACTGCATTAGTTCCTTGATTACAAAAATCATCTACATTAATCTGATGGGAAGTTGTGGGATGAGACACACATGTGCTGAACAAGCTTAGAGACACCAAAGAAAAAAGTGCAGAAAAAGAGAAAGAGAAGAGAAGAAAACAAGAAGCAGACAACTGTGAGAAAAAAGTGGAGAACCGGCCAGGTTTTGGCAAGGTTTTGATAAGGAGCAGGTTGACCGGCGTGTCGACCAGTCTTGTCGTGTGCATCAGCCGAATCAAAGGACGGTCGACCGGCGCAGCCGAGCAGTGATGCACATGATATCAAGCAAGTGTATTCCTCAATTCAAATTCAGATTGATGTGTTTGTACAGAATCACTGTAGCGATTTAGCGAGAACACAAGAGACAAGAGGGAGAGAACTCAGAGAAGAGGGAGAGAAGTGAAGACGTGGAGAAGAAGAAAACCTTGAAGCGGTGGATTCTGGGACCACTGTGCGTCCCAGCCCATGACCCACACATGCAGTACCTACTACGTAGTACTAGTAGTTGCGGGAAGATTACGGTATGCGCGATACGTCGTGTTATTTTATTTGCTGAAGAGGTGTAAACGTTGTGTGCGTGGTAGCACCTCGGGGTAAATAAATATTTAGCTATTAAATTTACAGAGTAAAATCCATTTTTACCCCGAGGTGCAGCTGCATTGAACGTGTCACATGAATGGTCTTACCAAGACCATATGTAGATTTCTAAGAGTCACCTGAAACCTCTATTTTAGGCATCAAACCCATTCAAAGAATGCAGTAGGATGCAATTTTGTTTGCCTTCCAAGCCACCTAGACCAACAGAGTCGTTGACTTCTTGTTGCATTATTTGTAACATTAAGTAAAGCCTAAGGTTTACTCAGCAACCATTTCTCCCTCTGTTATTTACCAAGGCTCCTACCAAAACTTTACAGGAATTTGTGGCATGTCGTTACCCGATCACTAAACAGAACGAAGCTGCTCACGTTTTGCCACAAATCATTACATAGCACACTGCAGTGCTAGCAGTAAAGCGACAACACAACCATTAGTCTACAGTAAGTTCGAATCTACTGCACTCTTTGTTAACTTCATTTGTCAGCGGGCCAGTGTTGAGTGACCTACTGTTGGGACTCATGTGCGTCACATCATGGACAGTTGCTTGCTATCTACGAACTGTGCAAGATTGTGGATGATGCTGCGGCATTGACTTGACCTCAAGAGGGTTGCTCCACAAGAGCTCACTTTTTCGACACATCATGCTCAACTTAGTCTGATTAGATTAGTCTTTACCATTATCATTATCTCATTTACTACTCGACCATGACCAACCTAAATTTGTAGTCTGACAGGTTATGAGCCCAAGTGCGCTGTTAAAACAGTCGCTGATCATTGTAATGATCACTTGAGTAGGGTCCAACAACAACAATGATGACAGCATTGCTCGGATGCATCAGCAATGACATCATGACATGGTGATGAACGGCGACTTGTTGTGCGTGTGGCGACGAGAATGTGACATGGGCGAGTTGAATTAATCTCGTATTGCATTCCACCGTTAACATAAAACATAATCGAGAAGATTGGTACTGGATTGGAGACTAACCCCTAACGTCCTGTCAAGAAGAAAAAGAACAGGATGAACAATGACGTTGGAGCCAATAAAATGACATTGGCAATGGATGGGCACAATGTCGGCCAACTGGAAACGGAAAGGCAAGAACTGACACGCCAAAAACGTGAGTTTGAAGAAGAACCAGAGTGCTTGTTGCAAGAGCAAGAGCATTTAATCCAGGAGATTCAAGATGAGCAAGATAGTTTTTGTCAAGTCATGCACAATAGAAACATGAGAGTACAAGACAAAGTGGATGCTGTTCAGTTCGTTCGGGAAAGATTGCAGCAATCCTTTCTCGTATGAACGCTGGAAGCTCATGTTCTGGAGCGTGAGCAGCAACAACAACAAGCCGAATTGGAGATAGAGGATACATATACGGTATCTCTGCCCATGGAGGAATCGAGATCTTAACCCTTTCAATTCGGCAAACAACAACAAAAGATACGGAGTAGCATGCGTCATGGAAATTGCATCAGCGATGAAGAATTTGAATTGACGATGGATGCACATGGAGGAAGAATTTGACACGATCGATCTGTGAATCAAATTGGATGCATGCACGATTGATTTATCGGGAATCCCCGTCGTGGAGCACTGTCAATGTGGGAATCAGATCGGGGTCACTGGGATGTTGGAGACACAAGGTGCTATCGTCTCCACGGTAGATGTTTGTTTGATACAGTTGGTAGGGTGTCAGATAATGCTCAAGCAAGGTCAAATCACATTTTGTGTGGGTTCAACCAAGCGCGGTACATTGTGATCAACAAAGTTACAGATCTGATAAATGATAGTTCTTCACCATCAAATTGACCGCAAACAAGGGACGAAATGCAGTAAAGACAACACCTTAGAACAAAGTTTCCTACTCCGATGTTTCACCAACGAAACAGATGTGATTTTGCACAAATAAGAAACTTATGTGTATTACAGAGATCTACATTTTGCTCCATCTTCGTCGGTTTGCTTGACAAGATTGATCTCTAGTTTTCCTTTTTTCAATGTGGGTTGGTATTGACTTCTGGTCTTGGAGAATTTGTGACCCAGAATGTTCTGCGGAGACTCGAATGTTCTGCCAAGACTAGATGGGAAGGCATTTCGGATGCTCCTGGGTGTTCTGTGGGAGTCGGTTGCTGTGGGAGTTCAGAAGCGCAAGTGCGGTTGCAGAAGTCTGGAAGCCAAGGGGACAAGTGGCCTGCAGCACACCAGTAACAATTTCAAGTGTGTGCTTGCTAAATTAGTTGAATCCTACAACTGAAATTCAACATCATCAGCATCATGTGGCTCGTCAGGATGGGCAAACCATGGGTGTCCTTCAATTTCCTTAATAGAAAGGCGCATTCCTGGATCAATCTGGAGCATATTTTGCAACAGATGAACGCCTTCGCGACTCAGCTGAACATTCCAATCGGCCAAGAGCTGTGACAAACCTTTGAAACAAGAGTCGCAAAAAAACAGAAATGTTAGGAGAAGCGGCAAACTCGGCATTAGGAGGCGACTGACCAAAGACCAGAAAATGATTACTTGCACGAGCTCACCTTTTGTCATCCAGTAAAATTGTGGGTCACTCGGATGGGGACGTTGATAGGACCTATTTCCAGTTAACATACAGAACAAAAGTGCTCCCATTCCCCAAGCATCGATTGCAAATCCATCAAAACAGTCTTTGTTGCGATAAATTTCGGGAGACATGTAGGGCAATTTTCCGCAGGCGCCCTGTGGCCGAATCATGCGTCGCTGCGTCCCTCTACTTCTATCTGTCACCATAGTTGGATTTTTTGGATCGGAGTAGGGAACGCGGATGGACATCCCGAAATCAATAATTAAACATCTCGATCCATCAATCATAACGTTCTCTGGTGATAAATCTCGGTGGCAAATTCCAACATGATGAATATGCTTCAATCCAGCGATGACTTGACGGAACCAATAACGCGCCTGTGATTCCGTCATTCCCGGTTGCTGATCATCGCGAACACTATTTTGTAACAATTGAAATAAATCACCTGATCCACAATATTGCATAACAACATTTAAGCATTGCCCATCAAATAATACATCAATACACCCAATGACATTTGGGTGCTCGTTCCCAATAATCTGCATGGCGGCAATTTCCTTTACCGGATCTTCGGCATGCTGGTGTCTCAATTCTTCCATGCGTTCAGAATAACAAACTTTGACCGCCACCATTTCATCCGTCAATTCAAAAATGATGTCGTCCTCTTCGTCATCTTCTTCACTACTGCTGTCGTCAATTTGATTGTTGTTGCTGTGGCCACATCGTTTGAGGACTCTGCAAATTTCGACGTGCCCCATGATGGTCCGTATGGGTCGTTTGAAAGGTACCGGCCAAAAAGCTCTCGTAACGTGCGCGTCGCCGTCTTCATATTCTCGAGAGTAATCTCGAAACAAGACATTCTTGGCCATTTCGTGATCACGAGTTTTGGGATTGTAGCAACAAACTTCCCCTCGACGACCGCGCAATATTTGGGGCTGTGGGAAGCCAATAGGATCCGCTGGCGGACCAGCCTCTAATACGAGCTCGTACAGACGACGACGGTGTGTACCGATGCTATCTGGTGAAGGTTTCCGCTGCGGAGATCGTTGTGGTGCCTGCTGTTGTGCTGGTTGCTGTTGTGCTGGTGGCTTGTCTTCTTCCATAGCGGCAGTTTCGTAGCGTTGACCAGCCATTGGGTCGGACTCGGACGGAATTCGAACGGTTTCCATCTTCGCCGTCAAGCGACGCATGTCTCCTTCTCCGTTAGATGAACGCGACATTGTATCTCCGTCGTTGCTGTTGTGGAAATGCCTGTAAATAAGTGGTACTAGTGGTTACCCGTACAGGTACCAATGTACCAAATTTGGTACTCCATTTCCCGTGTTACTAAAAAGAGGTACCAACGCGGTACCAATTTACCGTACACTGCAGTAGAATTTCTACAAGATGACATCCCTATTTGAAATATTAACCCGGGGGGAAATCTAACTATTTGGGAATCCAAATATCTTTGAAATGTTCTTTTGGCTTGACGATGATGGGTTTGCTGCCGCTGTTTGCTATCTTAAACATAGTCGTCGGCCCTTGATGCCTTAGGAAACCTCACACGTTTGGTGCCATTGCATCGCACATTTGGATCGCCGCTGTTTAGGTGTTCTTCTAAGCACGAATGATCTCTCTTTTTGACGTTCAAACACAAACAAGTGCCACACTTCGGACATGCCCCAGTGGACCAAGCATACTTACTCGAATATTTCTTACAAACATAGCATGTTTGCTGCTTGCTAGAACCAACTGATCGTTTGTCTTTCTGTTTGCTGGCAACTTTCTTGGCAGTGCTAGCAACACGAGCCATCTTTACTCCGTCGGCATTCTGTTGTAGTGGTTGAGGCAATATTTTTGCGCTTCCTCTCCACCGCTGCTCCAGCGATTGTTGCTGCCATGTCAATGACACTGATGTCCTTTCCTTCAATGCCCGGATATCGATACGAGAAGAGCTTCTGCTGATTGACCACTGTTTGCCCAATGTATGCATTTAGCAACTTGGTCCACGGACACTTGGTAGGAAACTGTTTTTCAATTGCGAGTGTGTGCTGCCTCAAGCTGTTGTAACTATCGATAATTGGTAACTGTCTAAAAAGGAAATCAACAATGTGAGGCCGAGGGTATTGTTTGGTGTCGTTCTTGTCGTATCCAGTGTTCGTGTCGAAACAGATATAGTTTTGTGGGCCCGCGTTGGTGTTACCAATTGTCGAAACCATGTAGGCCACATCTTTGTTGCTCCAAGCGTAGGCAATAGCAATTAAGTTCACTCCTTTTATGACTGTCTTGAACACAACCCAATGTCCAGCCATTCGTGTAGGGTAACGAGCCCTCAATACAGCATATAAAGGTCCTCTTGGGAACAAACGGGTGTTGTTCTTCATCACCCAAGATGATTCCACATTTAGAGGACGTCGTGTTTCCTTTCCATCGACCACATAAGTCACTTCTTCTAATTTCAATGCCAGACATGTTTGGATGCTTCCAAACCATGTGTCTCCCCCTGTCCAACAACCATCGTGTAGGCCCGAATTGTACACTTGCCGCAAGACTTCAGCAGTGTGAGCAGCATGTGGTTCAAAGACAGCACCCTTATCCGGTGAATGCGAAGCTTTATTTGCAAAAAGCTTCTGTCCTTGCACTGTTGGAGTCATGATTGGATCGGTTTGAATGATGATGCCGGTGGCTGCTTCCGCGGGATCTTTCAACATGGTTCCAAGAGGCACCGGTTTGCGTTTCTCATATACGTAGTTAGGCAACCCTCCAAGTTTTGATCCTTTTGGAACCCATCCGATCATTGATTCATCCATAATTGTGTGTCGAAATGAGGTGAACAACTCCTGTTGTTTCTTATTCCATCCGTCAATAAAGGGAATGAATATGTCCCAAGGGACGTCTCTCCTTTCGCGATACCATAATGCCTTATCACACCACATAAATGGCAAGGCATTTACTACAACTTTGAATTCATTAATGTCAAAGAAGCGACCATAGTCAGGGTACAGCACAGCTTCGTTGCTTCCTGGAAGGTACCCGCTTTTAAAGAACTGTTCCACGCCTGTGCCCGGCACTGTACAGGACTTGACAATTAAAAGAATAACTTGCTTCACTTTCCAGTCGTGGTCTTGATTGTTGGCATCGTGTATGGAAATCCTTCTGTCTTTGACTGTACTGTAGAATGGTGACTGCACATTTGCGTGGTATTCATCAATTCTTCTTGCCAATCCTGTCATATCTGGCCACATGTGTTTCAAGAAGAATTCCCCGTGAGAAGTAATCTCATCGAAGTTAAGTCCTTTATTCAACTCTGGCCCATCTTCGGCGTCATCAAGAATTTCTCCGAATTTGCTGCAATTACTTATGTCTTGATCTGGTTCAAGAATGTCCCAGACGATGGGATCCTTCTTTGCACTGAAGCTTTGTGTGTACGTCTTTGCCGTCAACAGCACACTCTTGGGTTGTTGGACAAAGTCTTTTTCATTTGTTACTTCTTCCTCGTCCTTTATGGCAACATCATTTGCTTCTTGATCTGCCTCTAACCATTTCAAGTAACGTGGATCAATCGGTGGTTCGTCTTCGTCTTTCTTTAATGTTCGAAAACAGTTGCGGCGGATTAATTTTGCCACGTCTTCTGGATTGGGGAAAACATCCAATCTGATATCATATGCAGGGTTATTGCCAGCCTTTGCTTTCTTAACTACAGTGCCAAAGTAGTTGTGATAATTAGGATCCGTTGTTGGCAAATACTGTTGAAGGTTGACGGGCAAACAATGATAGATTTGGCTCCGCCTACACTTAACTCGCATGCCCGGTTTGATGGGTGGTTGCCTCTCCTTTACATTCTCCTTTGCCTTTGCCTTCTGCTCGGCAGAACGCCCCTTCTTTCTTGGTGTTGCATTGGAAATTGCAGGTCGCTTTCTGTCAGGTGTATCAGGTGTTGTTGGAGTCACCGCGTTTGCATTATTCCTTGTCTTTTTCTTGGTCTTTGGTGTAGGCCGCGCCATTTTGGGATTTGTGTCACTTGAGTCGCTGAGGATGGAAGACTCGTCAATATTCCAACCACCGTTTTTTTCAGATGGAGTGATTGCCATTGATTTGGGCAGCTGATTCTCCGTTGGATTGTTTTCTTTGTTATTGACATCCTCCACCGCAGTGGCGACAGTGGCCCCAACGCCTTCATTTCCGGCAACAATGGCTGAATTTTGTCCAACAACCTCCGCATCCTTTCCACCTACTTCACCGCCCGTGCCCGGCGTGTCACCCGTTGGACGCTTAAAGAAGATTCCCTCAAAAATAGACGCCATTGTCATGAATCTTTATCCAAAAATGGAAGCATTTCGATACTTCGCGCGCGAACAGCTCTTCGACGCTGAATACGAGCCTTGCAACAATGTGCGCCATAGCTAATGTGAAGCTCTCCCTGCTTAAAGACAACTACATGAATGGATAACAAAGCTAACTGCATAACGCTTATAACATTTAGCTATCTACGTTTTAGTTTATAGACAGATGTAGCTGGCGTGAAAATAGAGGCGTTGAGGTACCAAACTTGGTATCCGGCCGGCGCTTATTTGGTACCCGTGCGGGAAACCACTAGAGATTACTAGTGAAAGTTTTCAGCCGGACACATAGACGCATGTAGAAATGTAC
>ENA-ORBV01014717-ORBV01014717.1-microbial-mat-metagenome-genome-assembly--contig:-NODE-14717-length-11643-cov-3.020232_pt1 | contig 11643 bp, 8 predicted proteins | sample MGYA00237777_ERZ505514 | MGnify/ENA primary metagenome ERZ505514 (study PRJEB26160, sample SAMN06269048) | microbial mat metagenome | isolation source: Oligotrophic lake microbial mat | place... | reverse complement strand
GTTGAGGTCCGCCTGGCCCTTGAAGCTCAGGCCTCCCAGAACCCCCCGCGCGCCGCTGGCCTGCACCTTCAGGCCGCGCCCGGTCACCGCCAGGTCGCGCAACAACAGCCGTCCGTCGGCCAGCCGTTCCCCGTCCAGCTTCGCCCGGGTGGCGGCGCCCAGCATGGCCGCCACCCAGCCGGACCCGCGGCCGCCAGCGCCGGTGAGGTCGGCCTTCACCGTAATCGCCCCCGCCTTGCCGGCCACCTGCAGCGGGCCGCTGGCATCGTCACGCCAAACTCCAACCTTCAGCTTGGACAGGCCGGAATAACCGGTGGGAAACAATGCCGCCTGCCATCCGCACAGGCGCTGGCAGCTCAGGTCCTTTTGGTAATTTCGTGTGGCATCGAGCAACACCTCAATGAGACCGTCGACGGCCCGTGTCGAAACGCGCAATCCTGCGCAAGGTAGCCCCAGGTGTCGCGCCACCGCCTCGTGCAGCACCGTGACGTCGCTGAACCCGACCAGCACCTTCGGGCCGGCCGCACGCATCGAGGCCCAGCGGCACTCACTTTTCAGGCGCGTCAAATTCACCGCCTTCCCCGTGGGTGTGACCGCCTTTTTTGCGGTCATCCTCCTCGGATTGCTCACGATCTTCTACTACGTGTCGTGACGTTGAAGCGGTAACGTTTGCGCCCTGTCTTCAAGTCCCGCAAAACGTCGCCCGCACCTCTTCGTGTTTCGCCGGAGGCAACTCGAACCCGGTCGCTTCGGGCTGCTCCTCGCAGGGCCTTTGCAGCACGGCGTGCAATCGATGAAAGGGGGTGAAGTCGCGCTCCTTCGCCGCTTGGATGACTTCCTCGATGCGGTGATTCCCGTGGCCGAGAAAGCCGGCGTGCGCCTCGCGCTGCATCCGGACGATCCGCCCGTGCCGCACGGCATCCCGCCTCTGGCGGGGGCGGCCCATATCGCCTCCAGCTTCGAGCAATACCGCAGGATTTGGGACATGGTGCCCTCACGGTCCAACGGGATGCTGTTCTGCCAGGGGTGCGTGAAGGAGATGCAGGGCGTGGACGTATACGAGGCAATCCGCCAGATCGGATCGCTGGACAAGATCGTCATGGTCCACTTTCGCAATGTCAGCGGCTCCTTCCCGAAGTTCCAGGAGACGTTCGTGGACAACGGCGATGTGGACATGTACCGCGCCATGCAGGCCTACCGGGACGTGGGATTCCAGGGGCCGTTCTCGCTGGACCACTCACCCGATTTCCCCGGTGCTCCGATTGCGAACCAGGCCTTTGTCATCGGTTACCTGCGTGGGCTGATCCAGGCTGTGTATCGTTAAGGGTTAAGGTGGCCGACGTGCAATCAGGCCATTGATGCGACCGGAATCCAGGAGAACTTTATGAACAGACTCAAGCATGCAGGAGCAATGTCAACGGCGGTCTTGCTGTCGCTCGTGCCGGCCTCGGCGGCGCTGTCCCAGGGAGCCGAGGCATTCCCTTCCAGGCCGGTCATGGTGGTCGTGCCGCACGAGGCGGTCGGCATCGAAACGGAGATGCGACTATTCGCCCAGAGCATGCTGGACACTACCGGCACGCGGTTCATCGTCGACAAGAAGGGCGGCGCGGGCGGCACCATAGGAACCGCCTTCGTGGCGCGCGCCAATCCCGATGGCTACACACTGCTGGCGCAGAACAACGGTTTTGCCATCACCCCTTTCGTCTATCCCGATCTTCCCTACGATTACCTGAAGGACTTTGCGCCGGTGGTGCTGCTGACCAAGCGGGCCTATCTGGTCGTGGTCCATCCGTCAGCTCCGTTCAAAAACATGTCCGAGTACATTGCGTATTCAAGGTCTCATCCAGGAGAAGTGAATTTCGCCACCAGCGGCGTGGGCAGTTCCACTCATCTGCCGGGCGCGCTGCTGCATTACATGAGCAATACCAAGGCGACCTTCGTTCATTACAAGAAATCCAGTGAAAGGCTGACCGATGTCATGGCCGGACGCGTGCACGCTGCGGTGGTGACAGTGGCGACCGGCATGCCGAATGTCAGGGCGGGCAAGTTCCGGGCGATTGCGGTGACAACGGACAAGCGCGTGCCCTCGGTGCCGGACATTCCTGCCGTGGCGGAGCAGGGCGTCAAGGGCTATGAGTACACCAGTTGGACGGGTGTACTCGCGCCCGGACGCGTGCCGGCCCCGGTCATCGCGAAACTGAACAGCCTGTGGGTCCAGGCCGCCCGGGATCCCGTGGTGGCGAAGAAACTGGAGTCGGACGCCACCATGATGATGGCCAGTTCGCCGGCGGAATTCGCCTCGTTCATCGCAGCCGAGGCAGGCCGCTATCGCCGGCTGATCAAGGAGGCGGGTATCAAGGTGGAGGTGGACTGAGTCCAACAGTCGGCGGTGCCTGCCGCGTAGTCGCGGTGGCATGCGCAGCAACGTTGGCTCCCCGTGTCCTGTTTCGACAATGAGAAACCGCGTCTTTCGGCACGTTGTGTCGTGCCGGGTCTTGTTGTGAGCACGCTGCGGGCGAGGCTTCGCAACGGGCAACATGCCGAGATCCGGCGGCGGTATCAGTTCAAGAAGCTATTGACGGAAAAGATACTGGCGGATATTCAGTTCTAGCGGATATTCAGCATATTCAAAAAATGGGACATGGGGCCGCGCGGCGCTTCGCGTATTTGCGCACCTGGCGTGCCCCGACGACAGGAGGTTCACGTGCCGATGCACGACCCAGCAGCCAGCGGCCCCAGGCCGTTTCGAGTCGCCGCCGATGTCGGTGGGACATTCACCGACATCGTCGCCTTCGATGAGAAGACCGGTGGCTCCTTTTACGGCAAGACCCTCACTACGCCGCCGGAGCTGGTGAGAGGCATCCTCACCGGTGTGGGCAAGGCAGGGGCCTCGGTGGCGCAGACCAAGCTGTTCCTGCACGGCACTACCGTGGGCATCAACACCCTGCTTGAGCGTACCGGGGCCAAAACCGCACTGCTCACCACGCGCGGCTTTCGCGACGTCTATGAGATCGGCCGTATCAACCGTCCCGAGTCATACAACCTGTTCTTCAAAAAGCATCAGCCGCTGATTCAGCGCTCGCTGCGCTTCGAAGTGACCGAGCGCATGAATGCCGCCGGCGGTGTCCTCATTGCGCTGGATGAGCAGGAGCTCACCGCCACCGCGGCGCAGCTGCGCGAGCTGGGGGTGGAGGCCGTGGCCATCCTGTTTCTGCACTCCTATGTGAACCCGGCGCACGAGCTGAAGGCCAGGGAAATCATCGAGGCGCATTGCCCGGGTGTGTTCGTGTCGGCCTCGCACGAACTGTCCAAGGAGTACCGCGAGTACGAGCGCACCTCCACCGTGGCCGCCAATGCCTACATCGGGCCGCGCATCAGGAACTACCTCTGCGAGATCCAGGCGAAATTTGCAAGCGAGCAATTCACCGGGTCGTTCTTCGTGGTTCAGTCCAACGGCGGCCTGTTCGATCTGGCCCGCGCGCAGCGCGAATGCATACGCATGCTGGAGTCCGGTCCGGCGGCTGGGGTGATTGGCGCCAAGGCAGTGTGTGACCGGCTGAAGCTGGCCAATGCCATCGCCTTCGACATGGGGGGTACCACGGCGAAAGCCGGCGTTGTGCTGGGCGGCGAGGTGTTGATGGCGGGCAGCATCATGGTGGGTGGATACGCCGAGGGCCTGCCCATTCAGATACCGCTCATCGACACGCAGGAAGTGGGCACCGGCGGCGGCAGCATTGCCCGGATAGAGGAGGGCGGAGGCTTGAGGGTGGGGCCGCAAAGCGCCGGCGCCTCGCCCGGGCCGGTGTGCTACGACCTGGGAGGCGAGCTGCCCACCGTGACCGATGCGAACCTTGTCCTCGGGCGTCTGTCAGCCACGAACTTCCTCGGCGGCGAGATGAGGCTGAACACGCGCAAGGCGGAGCAGGCGCTCAAACGCGACGTGGCCGAGCCCATGGGCATCTCGATGACGCAGGCGGCCGACGGCATCGTGCGCATCGCCGCCTCCACCATGTCCAATGTCGTGACGCGGGTGACCACGGAGCGCGGCCTGGACGCGGGCGACTTTGCCATGGTCGCCTACGGCGGCGCCGGGCCGCTGCATGCCTGCATCGTGGCGCGCGAGCTTCGCATTCCCAAGGTCATCATTCCGCCTGCGCCAGGCCATTTCTCGGCCTACGGCATGCTCATGGCGGATCTGCGCTGGGATTTCGTGCGCACCTGGTTCAAGCCGGTGAACGGGCTGGAATTTGACGAGCTGGAGAAACTGTTTCAGGAAATGGAAAACGAAGGCCTGGCGATGCTGCAACAAAGCGTCAAGCGCAGCCACATCGCCTGCACGCGCGCTGCGGACATGCGTTACGTCGGACAGGAGCACTCCGTGACCGTGGAGCTGCCCGCCACCGTGTTCAGCAAGCGCGACCCGGCCCGGCTCAAGGCGCATTTCGACCGTGAACACATGAAACGCTACGAATTCAACGCGCCCAGGGAGCCGGCCGAGATTGTCAGCCTGCACAGTTCCATCATCGGCCGCATGCCCAAACCCAGGTCGCAGCCACTGGATCCGTCGCGCAGGAAGAAGCCGGTGCCGGGCAGGCGCAAGGTGTATTTCACCGAAGCCACGGGCTATGTGGATACGCCGGTGTATGCCCGCAGCGAACTGGTCGCCGGGCAGCGCATTCCCGGACCGGCGCTCATCGAGGAGTATGCCTCCACCACGGTCATCTTCCACGGCGATCGCCTCGAGGTCAGCGAGTTCGGCGATCTGGTCATCACCATTGCAAGGATCTAGTCATGCCCGCACCTGCCAGGAAGCCGAGCCCCGCCCGGGCGCTGAAAAAGACGGTTGCCAAATCAACGAAGAAGGCGAGGCCGATGAAGAAGGCAAGAAAGCCCAAAGTCGATCCGGTGGTCACCGAAATTGTGCGCAATGCGGTGGTGGCCTATACCGAAGAGATGAAATCCAATCTCATGCGCACCGCTTACAGCATGATCATCTACGAGGCCCAGGACTTCACCGTGGGACTGTTCGATTCAAAAGGCGACATCATCTCCATCGCCATCGGACTTCCCAATTTCGTGCGCGGCCTGAGCGACACGGTCAAGGCCACCATCGCTCATCTGGGCCTGGAGGGCATGGAACCGGGCGATGTGCTGGTCACCAACGACGCCTACATCACCGGCAGCCACCTCAATCACATCACCCTGGTTGTGCCCATCTTCGAAGGCAAGACCATCGTCGGCTTCTCCGGCTGCATGGCGCACTGGGCCGACATCGGCGGCGCGCTCAACATCATGACGCGCGACATATTCTCCGAGGGTCTGCAACTGCCGGTGCTGAAGATCTACCGCGCCGGCAGGCTGAATGAAGACCTGCTCTCCATCATCAAGATGAACGTGCGCATCCCTGAGCGCGCGCTGGGCGACCTGCACGCGCAGATCGCCGCGGTGCGCACCGGCGCCAAGCGCTTCCTCGAACTGATCGGCCGCTACGGCCGGGCGGCGGTGCTGGATGGCATCGCCGCCATCATGGATCACAGCGAGGCGCTGGCGCGCAAGCGCGTGAGCGAGATTCCGGACGGCGTGTACCAGGCGGAGTCCTTCATGGACGACGACGGCGTGGATGCCGGCAAGCGCATCCCCATCAAGGTGAAGGTGACCGTCTGCGGCGACGAGATGACCGTGGACCTGACCGAGGTCAGCATGCAGGTGAAGGGCTTCTACAACTCCGGCGAGGCTGCGGGCAAGGGCTGCTGCCAGGTGGCATTCAAATGCCTCACCTCGGCGCTGGACAAGCCCATCAACGAGGGCAGCTTCAGGCCGCTCAGGATCATCCTGCCGCCCGGTCGGGTCGTGAGCGCCAACAAGCCCGCACCCATGCGCCGCTGGATGACCTATCCCATGACGGTCATCGACACCATCTTCAAGGCCATTGCGCCGGCCATCCCCGGCAAGGTGATCGCCGGCCATCATGCCGAGCTCATGTCGGCGGTCATGAACGGCCAGATGCCGGGCGACGGCAAACTCTTCATCCTGTATGGCGGCACGCCGGGCGGCGGCTGGGGAGCGAAAAAGGGCGCCGACGGAGCGAACGCCACCATCTGCATCAACGATGGGGACACGCACAACAGCCCCATCGAGCAGGTGGAGGCGCATTATCCGGTGATGGTGGAACGCTACGACCTGCGCGAGGACTCCGGCGGCGCCGGTCGGTGGCAGGGCGGCATGGGAGCGATCAAGAAGGTGCGCGCCACCAGCGACTACATGTTCAACACCATGGTGGAGCGCGTCTATTGCCGGCCGTGGGGTTTGTTCGGCGGGCATCCCGGGCTGGGCAACGAAGTACGCATCCAGATCGGAATGGAGCCTGAAATCAGGTTCCCCAGCGGCAAGATCCTCGGCCGGCCCATGAAAGCCGGCGAGGCTTATGTGCTCATGTCGGGCGGCGGGGGAGGCTATGGCAATCCGCTGGACCGGCCGGTAGACCGGATCGAGGAGGATCTGCGCGAGGGCTATATCCTCGCGACAGCGCGCCGAAGGCTGCTATGGCATCGTCTTCGATGAAAAGACCGGTAAGATAGATCGTGATGCCAGCGGGCGGCAGCGGGAAACACTGCGCAGCCTGAGCCTGTCGTTCACCCGGCCCGAGATGGAGGATGCGGCGCTGGCGGAGGAGGAGACCGATGCCATGGCGATACCGGCCGGCCTGTACCTGACGGACGGACGCATCTTCCCGTTTCGCTGCTGTTGATCCGGCACCATCAGCGATCTCTGCAGGAAGTCGGAAGACCGCAAACGCGGTCGCAAGCACCAGCAATCGAGTGTCATTGACAAGGAGGCGAAGATGCATACTTTCATCAAATTTCTGTTGTTGCTCGGAGTGGTTTTCCCGTTGGCATCCTGGGGCCAGGCTTTTCCCACCAAGCCGGTCAGGGTCGTCATTCCCTATGCGCCGGGGGGCGGTGCCGAGTTGCAGGCGCGCCTGGTCACCGGCAAGTTGTCCGAGATCTGGGGCCAGCCGGTCATCATCGAGAACAAGCCCGGAGGTGGCACCACCATCGCCGGGGCCTATGTCGCCAAGGCGGCGCCGGACGGCTACACCATCTCCAGCGCCTATTCTTCGCTCTTCACTGCGGCATTGCTGATGAAGGAGCCGCCCTTCGACCTGGAAAAGAGCTTCACGCCGGTGGTCTGGCTTACCGAGGTGCCGGCCATCCTGGCGGTGCCAGCCGGCTCGCCTGCAAAGACCGTCAAGGAGTTGCTGGCGGTGGCGAAGAAGACGCCCAAGCTATTGAGCTTCGGCTCGACCGGACTGGGCGGCAGCCAGCACCTGAACGCCGAAATGGTGTTGCGCGCCGGCGGCGCGAAGGCTGTGCATGTGCCCTACAAGGGAACGGCCCAGGCCGGCACTGCGCTCATGGCCGGGGAAATCGACTTCGCCTTCGTGGACCAGTCCATCAGGCAGCTCATGAAGTCAGGCAAGGTGCGCGCGCTGGCGGTCACTTCCACCAAGCGCTGGCAGGCACTGCCCGATGTGCCCACCATGCAGGAGTCGATAGGCGTGGCGGGCGTGTCAACGCGCAACATGTACCTGGTTCCCTCGGCGACGCCCATGCCGCTGGTGAACCAGATCAATGCCGCCATCGTCAAGGCGCTGCAATCGCCGGACCTGTCGGAGAAGTTCGTCGAATTGGGCTACAACATCGTCGCCAGCAGCCAGGCGGAGACGGCGCGGTTCTATCAGGCCGAGTACCAGACCTACGCGAAGCTGGTAAAGGAACTCGGGCTGAAGGTCGAGTGAGGATTCCCGGCCCGCGTTGAATCGCATGTGAATAGGAGGGATGTATGTGCTGCACCCGAGCATTGATCGCCTTGGCCGCTTGCCTGGGCCTTTCAGGCTTCGCCCAGCATGCCTGGTCCTCCTGAAAGTTGTTCACCGGCACGCGGGGTGTACCAGCAGAACGGCGATCCGCTTGCTGAGCAAGCGGTCCCAGTCCGACTTTCCCTCCAGACCCGTGAGCCTGGTGGGATGCCCAGGCTCGAGGGCCTGGGTTGAAGCCCGATGGCAACCGCGCATCCCCATCCAAGACAGTTCGATTACCGCATCATTCTCCCGGAGGAGTCATGTCAGTCGAGATCAGCAGTATTCTGCGCAACAAGGTGAAGGAAAAACTGGCACGGAACGAGGTGGTTGCTTCCATGTCGGTGCGACTTGTGCGCAACATCGAAATCGCCCGCATCGCGGACACCGCCGGATTCGACACGCTCTACGTGGACGTCGAACACAATGGCTTCACCTTCGATACCACGGGCCAGATCTGTCAGGCAGCGCTGGCGATCGGCATCACGCCCTTCGTGCGCGTGCCCACGACGCGGCCGGAACACGTCGGCGCGGCGCTGGACTGCGGCGCCATGGGCATCATCGCGCCGCATATCCGCTCGGCAGAGGATGCGCGGCGGCTCGTGGCGGCGGCGAAGTTCCCGCCTCTGGGCGAGCGCTCCGCCGCCGGAACGCTGCCGCATCTGCACTACCGTTCGTTTTCCGCGGCCGAGGCCTACCCCGCGTTGAACGAGGCCACCATGGTGATTGTCATGATGGAAACGCTGGAAGCGCTGGACAAGGTCGAGGAAATCGCCGCCGTCGATGGCATCGATATGATGCTGGTCGGCAGCAGCGACATGACGGCCGAAATGGGTATAGCCGGGCAGTACGAGCATCCCCGGCTCAGGGACGTGTTCCAGCGCACCATCACGGCCTGCCGCAAGCACGGCAAGCATGTGGGCGTGGGTGGTCTTTCCACCCGCCCCGACCTGATCGCGCAGTACGTGACGATGGGCGCGCGCTATGTATCCACCGGCACCGACCTGGCGTTTCTATCCAGTGCCTGCACCCAGAAGGCCCAGCAGGTGAAAGCCATCAAGGTCTAGACAGGGTCAGGCCTCGCTCGTTGCTCGAGGCCTGTTTCCGGGCGGCAGATTGATCCTGCCTTGCGCCGGTGAGAGAGCCGCACGGTCCCCAGTCCGGACCGAAGCGGTAGCCTATGCTCGTCAGGAACAGATTGTCGGTCTTGGGCACGCCGGGGGGCGGGTCATTCTGATGCCGCCGTGACAGCGTGATCTTCAGCGCCATGCGCTCGGTGACCGCGGTGGTGAGGCCGGCGTCGATCTGTGTGCGATAGCGGCTCGCGTTCTCCACGTCCCGGTAGCAGGCCAGGCGCTGATTGAAAGACGTGCTCGCGGTCAGTCGGTGCGCCGACTCCTCTCCCAGCAGCATCTCTGTCGAGGAGCGGATCTCCGATGTGAAGCGCTCTTGGTTGCGCGTCAGTCCGGAGAAGACATCGAAGCTGGTCTCATCCGACTTGATGATGTGATAACCCAGGCCCGCGCCGAGCACGGTGAGTCGTTCCATGGCAAAGGCAGGAGTCGTCGGCGCACAGCGGCCTGCCCGTCGTTGCCGGACGACACCCTGGCGGAGCGTGTCCGCTTAAGGCCGGCGTGCGGGAATGTGTCGCACGTGGCATTCTGGAGGCACAATCTCAAGGAGGATTCAATGACAAACGCCCCTATGCGCCATGCCTCTCTGGCGACGGCAATTTGGCTTGCCGTCCTGACGGGCACGCCGGCACTCGCCCAGCAGAATTATCCGAACAAGCCGATTCGCTTTGTCACGCCCTATGCCGCCGGCGGCAGCACCAGCATCGTGGCGCGCATGATAGGCGAGAAGTTCACCGAAGCCTGGGGACAGCAGGTCCTGATCGACAGCCGCGGCGGCGGGAACACCGTCATCGGCACGGACAACGTGGCCAAATCGCCGCCCGACGGCTACAGCATCATCTATGTGGCGATGACGCACGTGATCATCCCCCAGCTGCTGCAGGCGCCTTACGACCCGATCAGGGATTTCGCCCCTGTGGCCAGTTTCGACATGGCCGAGGAAATGCTGGTCGTCCACCCGTCCATGCCGGTGAACACACTCAAGGAGTTCATTGCGCTCGCGAAGGCGAAGCCCGGCACCATCAACTATGCCTCCGCGGGCTCAGGCGGCGTCAACCACCTTGCCGGTGAGTTTTTCAACAACCTTGCGGGGGTCAAACTGCAGCACATTCCCTACAAGGGTGCGGCGCCTGCCATCGTGGACCTGATCGGCGGCCAGGTTCAATCCTCCTTCGTCGTGCCCATCAATGTCATCAGCCACGTGAAAAGCGGAAAGCTGCGGGGCATTGCCGTCAGCGGCAACAAGCGCCTGCCCCTGTTGCCTCAGGTGCCCACCTTCACCGAGGCCGGCCTGCCCGGTTACGACGTGGGCTTCTGGCGCGGCGTGCTCGCGCCGGCCGGCACGCCCAAAGCCATCGTGGACAAACTGTCGGCGGAGATGGCAAGAATTTCCGCAATGCCGGACATCCGCGAGAAACTCATCAGCCAGGGGCAGGAGCCGTTCTACACAAACCCGGAGAAGTTCATGGAAGTCATGAAGATGGACATGGCGAAGTACGCCAGGATCATCAAGGCCTCCAACATCAAGCTGGACAACTGATATCAATCATTTTCGATTTGATCTGTTGACGGGCAAGCATCCGAAAAACTGATATCAATTACCGGAGGGCTTCGCCAATGCCGGCCAACATCCCAGGGAGGGACCCCATGAATGCAGTCGAACGCGTGCAATACGAAGTGGACATAGAAGAGATCGAATATCTCAGGCATGGGGACAAGCCCTTCATCGCGCGCGTGTACCGGCCTCGCGGCCACGGACCCTTTCCCATGCTCATCGAGGCTCACGGCGGCGCCTGGGTGAGGCAGGACCGCATGCGAAACGCCATGATGGACGAGCGCATTGCTCGCAGCGGCGTAATCGTGGCAGGCATCGAGTTCCGCATGCCACCGGCCGATCCGGCCTACCCCGCCTCGGTGGCCGACATCCATTACGCCGTGCGCTGGTTCAAATCGCGTGCAGCCGACTTTGCCGGCGACCCCGGCAGGATTGGCCTCATCGGCACCTCCAGCGGCGGCCATCAGGTGATGCTGGTGGCCATGCGGCCGGGCGACGCGCGCTATGGCGTCGTGCCGCTGCCGGGTTCATCGGTCGATGCCTCGGTTCATTTTGTCATTCCATGCTGGCCCGTCATCGACCCCCTGGGGCGTTATGAAAAGGTAAAGGAGGAAGCAGCCGCTGGCAGCAAGGAGGCGCTGGAGACGATCGAGGCGCACGACCTGTACTGGAAAACCGAAGCGGCCATGGACGAGGGCAATCCGACGCGGGCACTGGAACGCGGAGAGAAGCTCGCCATGCCGCCGGTGCTGTACATACAGGGCACGGCGGACAAGGCGCATCCGCGGGCGCATCGGGATCGCTTCGTGGTGGCCATCGCCGCCACGGTTACCGGTGCAATTCCGAAGATCTCGCTGCACAGCGTGGATCGCTTGGCGCGGCTGATTGGTTGGGTGGTGCGCACGATTCCCGGCCGGCGCCACAAGCGCGTCGCGGCGAACGTGGATTTGGCTCTGCCCGCCGGGAAGTTTCCGGAGGAACTTCGGGAACGTACGAAACGTGAGACCTACCGGGCCTTTGCCTCCTTTGCATTGCTCGCGCTTTGGTCCGCCGGCTGGAAGCGCGAAACCGATAATGCCCGCGTTACGATTGAGAAC
>ENA-ORBV01014716-ORBV01014716.1-microbial-mat-metagenome-genome-assembly--contig:-NODE-14716-length-11643-cov-6.142487_pt1 | contig 11643 bp, 11 predicted proteins | sample MGYA00237777_ERZ505514 | MGnify/ENA primary metagenome ERZ505514 (study PRJEB26160, sample SAMN06269048) | microbial mat metagenome | isolation source: Oligotrophic lake microbial mat | place... | reverse complement strand
CAAGCAGAAGACGGCATACGAGATTCGCCTTAGTCTCGTGGGCTCGGAGATGTGTATAAGAGACAGATATTAATGAAGAAGCTGGGCACAATGATGATATTTATGGGCCATGCTATGAACACCTAGCTAGCTACTGTACTTTAATAGGGGGGACTAGCCTGCAGGAACTATCTTAAAAGCAAGATGACGACAAGCTCATCATTGACAGTGGTAGTACTCCAACTTGTTCTTTCCGGCATGATGTTTCTACCAGAAGTCGTCCGTCAACCAGACGACGACACACCCTCCGACTCTGACTTTCACCGTGATTTTGTGTGCCCCCATGGATTTCCAGCTCCCGCCATGTTGGACCCTGGAGACGATATCACCCACGTACATCCCGCTCATTTCAGATACGTGGCTGCCATGGGCGATTCCATTACAGCGGGTTTTGCTTCCAAAACGCTTCCGCTCGAATTCCGGGGCTTTTCCTTTTCGGGGGGCACAGGCGGGGCCAATCAGCACACACTGGAGTGGTTTTTATCGCACTACGGATCAAAGCAAAAGCAGGGAGGTGCCGTTGGTCAGCATTTGCCGCACACAGTCGACAGTCCCAATCCCTACAAGTATTCCGAAAACGATCATCTCAATGTGGCCGTGTCCAGTGCATCGAGTCGTGATTATCCCATGCAATTGGAACGACTCCAAAATCAGAGCTTGACTCTGGGAGATGATGGGAGTGAGTGGATGGTCGTTACAATTTTTTTCGGAGCCAATGACAATTTGCGAACAACCCTCCAGTTGCGGAACACGGCAAGAACAAGAATCCATTGTGGATCAGTTTGAAACCAACCTGGACAACCTACTATCCCAATTAATTGTCTGGCGCAAGAAATTGTACATTCATTTGGTGCAACTCTTTGGGATGAGTTCGGTCGTCCAACATCAATCTTGGCGCTGCATGGTTTTTGCACAAGACATTCATGAATGTCCTTGCATGCACCAAGGAACGGAAAATGCAACTCGCATGGACCATGTCACGGATCGCATGAATCTCGTCTTGGAACAATTGGCCGAGAAATACGACCACATTCGACCCGATATTGGCGTCAATCTGCTCCAAACTTATAATCAAGTTCCCATTCCCGATCCATCCTATTTGAGTGCGTTGGATTGTTTTCGTCCTTCGGCCAAAACACATCAACGCACGGCGCATGCCTTGTGGAATGCCATGTTGCAACCTTCGGTACCTACCCCCATGTCCGATATCGCCGCCTTTGTTCCGCTGTGTGCCAATGCCACGAGTCGCGTCGTGACTTGGAAGGATCAAAAGAAGAAAAAGAAAGAAAAGAAGCTGTTATTGCGAGGGGACTGAATGAGGCTTGTCACTGGCACTTACTGGACTATCGTTATATACTGCTTCTTAAATGGACGAGCCTGCCGGGGAAAGGACGATGAGAAATTCACATTATACCATGGTCATGCCTGTATATCTGGAAAAATTATCATGGGCGCGCCATCACCGTTGGAAGGATTCCATCGATTGTCTAGCGCAGGTGTGCGTGTGTGTGTTCGACGACCGTGTCGGTGTCGCCTTGCCTCGGTTGTGCTGTGCGATCGAGTGCCCGCTCAGCAGGATTATTGGAATCACCCAGAGCAAAATTGGTTCCCCAGGAGACTGAGTCCAACACAGCACTGACTTTTTGGGGAGCGGGCCAGAGAAAAGCTCCATTTATCATGATGATGATTGCGTGTGTATATTGGGCTTTCTTAAATTACGACGAGGGACAATCCTTGCGGCAAATGTGGGGCTGAAAAAAATATAACTTTTTTCCTCCTAGTTCCCACTAAGCAATAATAAAGGACAACATTATAGTACATCAATTCATCATTATTATCATCACTGTGTCATGCAGGTTGCAGGTTAGAAATGGTTTCAATAAGCTTATTTCCGCCTGAACTGTTTTCGAAAAACCCTTATTTTGAAACAAAACCCTCGGGCGATTTTTGAAACCCCCCAGGGTTTCGCAAAACCCTCTTCTTTTTGTTAAATCCCCTCCCCCTTTCCGAGGGTTTTCAGAAACCCTAGGAAGAGAGGGTTTTGTTCGCATAGCAAAAGTGTACAAACCCTCATGTCGCACCGACGGTTTTGCAAAACCCTCGGATTTTGAAACAAAAACCTCGCCAAAAATTTTAAAAACCCTGAGGGTTTCACAAAACCCTCGGTGTCGCTGTGATGGCTCTCCTGTGGAAGAGTGCCGCATGGGCCTGGTCAGCAAAGAAATTCCAAAAGCGGCCCAAAGATGAAACTCGAAACCCGGGTGGTGACACTGGCGGACATGGTGATGGGCTGAACAACAACAACACCAACCACCCACCACACAATCAGTGAAAAGCAGACAGAATTGATTTCACTTGCCAACAATTGCAGCTGCAGCAAATGTTTCTCATAGTTTTTGTCTAACCAACTATAATCGCACTGTAGGGGTGCAAGCAATGGGAGAATTTTTGCGTTAAGTTGATTGGACAATGTTCACGCAGATTGAAGCATTTTTGCATCTCACTGCATCCCTCTTGTGCTGTGAACAACACACATGCAATGATGCAGCGGAGCTAAAGATCTCCACCAAGATGGTTCTTTTGACCATGTGACTTTCCTCAGACCCCACTTGCCAGCCACACCCTCCCAAAAGTCTCACATTTTGCAATCTTTCACCCTGGTGGGTGGACAACAACTGTTGAGGCGGACAGTTGTCAGATGCTCCACATCTCATTGCTCACTGAATGACACAAAAAGATGCAGAAGTGTGAACAAATTGATGGATCGAGTGAGCAACTGTGGTTCCAAATTGTTGATAAGAAAAGACAGAATCAACAAAACAAAACAAACAGATTTTTTCTCAAAATGACATTTGCACTAAAATGTTGGGCGAATGTGCACCTTGAACAGTCTGTGCGAAAAACTAGGAGCAACTGTGGCGCCGGATTTTCCATACCCTGATGGGAGCAATTGTGGTTTGGGATTGTCTTGCACAAAAAAAAAGAGGCAGCAGCTGGATGGCCCCACTGCGCAGAATCTGACTTTGCACTCCACAACAAACATCAACAAAACATTGTCATTTTAGCCAAAAATCAACAGTTGTCCAATGTCATGCCCATGGGAAGTACAGTAGCAGACACCCCCACTTGAGCAACCAATTTTTATTCAACTTGTTACTAACAGCTCGTCAACAAACCCAATCCAAACAGCCAATGGCTACCAGGCACCACAATGGTGACAGGTTCACAGCAGATGAAACAAGAGCAAGTGTGGCACCAGGTTAAAAACACGAAAATAGGGTTAGAGTTGATGGAGCAAATGTGCTAAGTACTGTAATTGTGTGAAAAAAAATCCTGCCACTGCTGCACAGTTTTGGCGGAGTTTGAAGCCATGCAGGGGGCAACGATGGACCCCATGGTACGGAGATCATATACTGTACTTACGCGGAGTGCCATAGCACAAACATTCTCTTACTATTAGCTAGCAAGCTTCAGCTAGTGGTACACCGGTTCCCTTACAGCAGCATCCCCAGAGCAAGTACTCGTAGTGACTTGTGAGGTAAAAGAGCAAGGGACGAACAGAGCGCGTTTCAAAATTGAGAAAGAATTAAGTATGCCGAGACGGAGAGGAATATTACAACTACAAGAGCATGGGATCTTTCGTTCGGGATTGTCAGCACTGATGCTACTGGTACTACTAGTGGTGGTGTCTCTTCCACACGTAGCAAATGGGTGGGTTCCATCCTTTGGGTATCCGAACAAGAAAGTGGGACCGACGTCACATAAAAATCACCATGTCTATCAAGATGTTTCCATACAACAACAAACAAGTTTTTCATTATTATCGAGATTCGAAACTTCTCATTCCCGGATAACGCTGCTACAAAGCACTACTGATGACGAAGTAGAAGACGACAATCATTTAATCAAAGCCGGTACTTATTTTAAAGACATTGATGAAGATGTCGGCAATGCCATGTGTCGTGCCGGTGTCGCATGGTCCTCCAACTGGTCGCAAGTGGCGGAGGCGTTGGATGAAGCTTCGAAAGCCTTTTGGGATGTCCTTAGCAAGAAAAATATTTCGCCGACCCTGCAGGGAATTTGTCGATCGGTCGCCCAAGAATTGGAAGATATTAGTACGATTGAAGGATGCAGCAGTATTGGCCCAGCCTCGAGTGTTCCCAATTGGATTGCCATTCACGGCTACTTGAATGAAGCAGCCGCCGCGTATGGCCAGAAAGTGAAAGAAACCAACGAAGAAAAAGATCAAAAGACCTTTGCCATTCTGACTAAAATTAGTCAGGAAATTGAAGCCTTGATCGAGTCCATTTGATATGATGTATGCGGCAACCAAAAAAATGACAACAAATCACAGCTTCTACTATACCGACTTCTAATAATCCATTATACTTTTTCAATGAAATATTTTGCTAATTTATTTTTCTTTATTTCCAACTATTCCATTCTCTTTATATGTATGATCTGGACATAAACTCATGTTAGGGGGTGCTTACTTACCCACGGAAAGATTGTTTGCCACGAGAGCACTTTTTCGTTCCCGTCGATTGCTCATCCTCCTGAAGAGCCTTGCAAATATTAAGACGAGAATGCCAGAAACAATGGGGTTGACGAACGCACTGACTACAAGAGCGCGGAGCACTGCATCGCTGCCATCGCATGTCGTTCTTGCGAACATTTATCGCAAATATGACGAATGGTCCACTCGGGATAGACTTGCATGCTAAAGCAAGTACCACCAGCCTCGCATTGGTCCACGCAGCGACCACCCATCCAGGTGCACTTGTCCGTCACACATCCTGTGCAAGTATCGAGATTGTTACAAACGACCGTCGACCTAACTTGCGCAGCAGGGTCCGGCAATGTATCGTTGCCAGCAGCGCCAGCTTCGATTGGAGTCCAGGAGCGATTTTGGGGACAGGGCAACGTTCCATTGGCGAACGTGCCATTTCCAGGTTGGTGGTACTGGCTTCTGTTACGCATTTGCTGTCCCTTTGTACTTCTTTTTTTCTTATCACTCTTTTTGGGCGGGGTGGATCTGCCCCCGGCGGGGGCAGTTTCGGGTCGAGACTTGTGCTGCCCCTTAATGCTAGCCTTGGGGGATGGGGCGGGTGTGGAAGGGGTACTTTTGGGTTGTGACTTGGGGGCTTGCTTCGCCTGCTGCTTGTTAGCTTTTCCTAACTGCCGGCCACGCACCAGGATGCGGTCGTCCTTGGTGGGCAAAGATTCTACGAAAGATGCCCAAGCAATCAAGACGATGACATAAAGAGCTTTCTTGAAATGAAACATCTTGGAAGGAAGGCTCTGTTACTTTGTGTTTTTGTTGTTTAGTTTCTGGAATTTGTTGTTGTGTGATGTAGATTTTTGAGCTTGTCCGTAATCGATATGATCCACGGCGTTCCGATCCACGATGCCATGACCGTAGGAAGATTTGTTCAGCCATCAAAAGACCCTTGCCTGTAATCTGGAATGACTGAAATCACATATCACCAATGCAATGCCGCGACTACTAGAAGTACAATCTAAGTAGAGTGTTAGATTCGTTCGTGATTTGGGTGGCTGCTCGGTGTCGAGCAAACCCGGCAAACATGGTTCTGAATGCCGGCTTCGCTATTACGTACTCTGTTACCAACGAAAGGACTCGATACAATGGATTGTGAAAGAGAAGAAAAAGAGCACCGTTGAAGCAATAAGTCACGTCCGCTTACCCAGTAGCTAGCAATTGAAATTACATTCCCGTAAGAATCAACGACGCAGCTGTACCCAAATGCCTGGTCTTGGGCTAGGGTACCGTCATCGCAAGCTAACGGAACAGTACCTAGCTAGCTAGTGCAGTGCCAAACCAAGCCTGCATCGATCCTGGTGCAGAGTTCACAGTACATTACCAGGTTTACTTTGTACCTGATAAGTGCCATCTATTGGCACGTCCGCTTTGTACTAGTACCGACATGTACTAATGCTAGGCTAGCTAGCTAGTAGCTAGCTAGTAGCAACTGAAATCTCCTATGCGAACAAAAGCTAAACCTTGGGCGTGGAGGTCATTGTTTTGATAGTTTGAGGCCCGGGTGAAATTGTCATTGAGAACTAGGGATAGGGTTGAATCAAAGAAGGAAAATGCTGATTGGTGGTCATTTAACTTTATTGAACCCACAAAGTGCAATGGAGAGTGCAGGAATCAAGCCCACAAAATGTGATGGACACTGTAGGAATCAAACCCACAGAGTGCTCTGACACAACTCCAACTGATGCCTGAATGAGAATTGATGACAACCCTCACCAAAAATTCATGTTGGATGCACCTCCACTGAACATGCATGTGGGATTCAACTCCACTGTAAATTCAAGTGGGATTCAGACACAAATTGGACCTCTCACCCAAGACCTCTCAAAAGCAAAATGTGATTTGCAGGACCTCTCAGCTGCAACAATTGCCAATCACACATCCTGATGTGACAAGTTCTGGGCACATTGGGGCTGTTTTTTGCTCAAGCAACTTGTCAACCAATGTCTGCAGCAAACATGCATGCCCAATGTCAAATTGTCTTTTCCAAAGGCATCAACTGCAATCCATTATCAACCCTGACATAAAAGAAGGGTCAGAAGGATATCCCATCACACACATTGGTCATTTTTTACCACCATGTGACCAGATTTGCCCACTTCTGTGCCGAAGTGTCTAGCCAGTTGCCAACCAAAATCTGCACTGAACATGTGTAACCAATGTCAAATTGTCATTTCTGTGTGCACAAACTGTGATCTGTTGACACAAAATGAGGGTTGGAAGGGTGCCCTGTCCCCTGTTTTGGTCATTTTTTGCCATGCATGGCCAGATTTGTGCACTTTTCCACTGCAGACTCTAGCCACTTGTCAACCAAAATCTACACCAAACACACATAATCAATGTCAAATTATCATTTCTACATGCATCAACTGCAATCTTTTATCAACTCTGACATGAAAGAAGGGTTAGAAGGGTGTCACATCACACATTTTGGTAGTTTTTCACCACCATGTGGCCAGATTTGCCCACTTCTGTGCTGAGGTGTCTGGCCAGTCGTGAACCAAATTCTTCACCAAACATGCATAAGCAATGTCAAATTTTAATTTCTACATGCATCAGCTGCAATTTGTTATCAACCCTGACATGACAGAAGGGTTAGAAGGGTGCCGTGTCCGCTGTTTTAGTAAGTTTCATCAGCCAGTTGTCAACCAAGACATGCATAGAATAAAATGCATCAATGTCAAATTACCTTTTCCACATGTGTCAACTACAATCTATTGTCAACTCTGACCTAAAAGAAGGGTTAGAAGGGTGTCGTGTCATCCATTTTGTCTTTTTCACCACTGTGTGACCCAATGCACCCACTTCTGAACTGAAGTCTCAAGCTATTTGTCAACCAAGATCCGCAAAGAACAAAATGCATCAATGTCAAATTTCCTTTTCTACATGTGTCAACTGCAATCTGCTGTCACCTCTGACCTGAAAGAAGGGTTAGAAGGGTGTCCTGTCCTCTGTTTTGATCTCTTTTTACCACTGTGTGGCCCAATTTCCCCACTTCTGAACTGAAGTCTCCAGCCAGTTGTCAACCAAGATCTGCACAGAATAAAATTATTAACAACTACAATCTGCTGTCACCTCTGATCTGAAAGAAGGGTTAGAAGGGTGTCCTGTCCTGTGTTTTAGTTTTTTTAACAGCCAGCATTTGTGCCCACTTTTGAACTGAAGTCTCCAGTAAATTGTCAAACAAGATCTGCAAAGAATAAAAATTATCAATGTCAAATTGCCTTTTCTACATGTGTCAACTACAATCTATTGTTAAATCTTACCTGAAAGAAGGCTTAGAAGGGTGTCCTGTCCTGTGTTTTGGTCCATTTCACAGCCATTTGCCCAGATTTCCCCACTTCTGAACTGAAGTCTCCGGACAGTTGTCAACCAAGATTTGCATGGAATAAAAATTATCAAGGTGACCTTTCCAAATGCACCAATGGTGAACTGTTATCAATTCTGACCTGAAAGAAGGGTCAAAAGGATGCCCTGTCCTCTGTTTTGGTCTTATTTCACCTGTGTGTTACCCAAATTCCCCACCTGAACTGAAGTAATCAACCAAAATCTGCACCAAACACACGCAACCAATGTCAAATTAGCATTTCCAGATGTTGCAACTACAATCTGCTATCAACTCTTACATGATGGAGGGGGTTGAAAGGGCATCACATCCTCTGTTTTGGTCATTTTTCACCTACTTCTTCATCCAACTGTAGTCTGATGCAACTGGCCAACCACAATCTGCACTGAACACGCATTGCAGTTTGTTCTTGGAGTGTTTAGAAATGTTTGACATTGGACATGTTCATTCTATGCAGACATGGACAAGCAACAGAGCTGTTTGGTCTGTTTGGACACACCAGCAACAACTGCATCTGCAACAACACTAACCTTGACTCTCTGAGTCAAAATCATTCTGTCAAGTCTGTCATTTGCAGACTGTCTGGAAAGGCCATGCCATTGGGGACATGTCAGTCCACAAAGGTCTGGACTGAGATCTGGGCTCTTAGCAGACTGTTCTGTTAACAAAATTCCATTAGGTATGAGAGTCTGTCTATGAACGTCTGTCTGTGGAAGGTATGAAACCTTGGTCCTCATGGTCATTATTTTGATAGTTTTACGCCCGGGTGAAATTGTCAGTGAAAACTAGGGAAAGGGGAAGAGGGAAAATACTGATTAGCGGCCATCTAACTTTACCCGGGACGGTGCTAACTTTCCTTCGTTGAGCTTAAGTCGATTATTTAATTGCAAGAAGTCGTTCTCGATCAATGGCATTAATTTGTCGGGTAAGATCAATCTGCATCGTAGCTTGTGCCGCCTTCATAGCAGCTATTTTCTCGTGAAGTCGATGGACTGTGGTTTTATAGTATCGACTGATCATAGCCAATCTCAATCTCAAGTCATCAGAAGCTTCGGTGGTGTCCCGGAGTCGCTTTGCCAGGACTTGAACTTGTTCCTGCAGCGATTGGCTTTCTTCATCCTCACGCTTTCGATTCCTGGTGTCTTTAGGCAGTTGGTAGCCTTCAGAGCAGTTTGCGTGTTTGCTTGTATTATCCTTGCGTCTGCGGCATAAGAGGACAGCCCCGCGGTCCCTGGAATGATCCGCAAACTTTTCACAATTAAAACGGCTTGACGAACGAGCTGGGGCTTTAGAACTATCGAATTGAAGTGGCGAAAGTATGTAAGGATTGTTCGACGATCTGGGAAGTGGATTATCGCGAAAAAGGATGCGTTTTGAGGCAATTTCCGAGCTGAAGCTCGATAAAGCAGCGCTGCCATTGGGTTGGTCGCTGAGTTGGGTACTTGTCTCCGTGGAAGAATTTCTAGAAACAAGAGTGCTCTTATCAGATGATTTTGGCAACTCTTTTGTCAGAGCCTTTGTTGTTATCCTGTCAAGTAGTAGAGCAGCTTTAGATTTTGATCGTGGATCTCGTTGTGGTCGAGGACGTTGCAGGACGGCGGGATGGGGTGGGATGAGAAATTTTTCCGAACATTTTCTGACCTCTTTCGTGGATTCCTGCGAAGATCCGCATGTGGATACTACAGATGAGCTTTGCGGAAAAGATTGTAAATTCAACTTGTGCCTCTTAGAACCCGCTTGGCCTTTCGTCCTCCTGTTCCGACTGTAGGCTCTGACGCCAGGTGGGAACAAAGACTCGTAGCTGGAACTGACTTCTGTGCTGCAGAACGTCAGTCCCTCCCTTTTTTCCTTGCTTGCATTCCGCCTCAATCTGCTACGTCCTTCAGAAAGATGGCTCTTGTTTCCATCGGAACTGTCCTCTGTGTTCCGCCTTTTGCTAAACATCCTGCAGCTGGGACTTGAAGTGCAAGGACATTCTGACCAGAAACTGCGAATGGCGTCTATGTCAGCCTCGGACAAATCCTTTTCAAGTTTCATTATTGACAAGGCCTCATCTTTTTCCTTCACCTCTTTCTTCAGGTGCTTTATTTGATCTTTTTGAGCCTGTACGAGGTTTTTCATTGTCTTCAATTCGTTCTGCAGGGTTTGAAGCTGGTCGATTGCAAGCACTGCTTCTACCCTGGAGACTTCCTCATGAATAGCACTGACTGCATGTTGAATGTTGGCATTGCGTTCGTTTGAGTTTTCTTCGCATCGAAACGATTTTGCGTCGTAGTCTCTTTCAGAAAAATGCATGGCATATCCGAAGTGTTTTCTAGTATGGGAAAATTGGGTGCGCACTGGATGCTGAGGTTCCATTGATGATAATCGCTCTGGGTGGTCGATAGGAATGCCAATAAGCTCATAAAAGTACATATCCATTCGCCGGAGCATTGCTCCCGCTTTGTCCTCGACCATGGCAGCAATGGTTTCCTTCATTCATGAGCTTGGTGCTGGCAGAAGAATGAATGGCAGCCAGCAGTGCTCGCTGAAGTGTTGTGGTAACTTCTACAAATGCCAACGAACTTGTTGAAAAATGAGTGTCCGTTTTGTTGGGACTAAAATAATCGTGGAGAAGCTTGCCGGTTGAACGCACTATTTGCTGCCGATCGTGTGCGATTGATCTGGAGTTCACTTGGTTTGGTACAATTTTAGTCTAGGTAGTTTGAGGCCCGTACTGATAGGGATAGAGATCTTTCGGGACCACAATTTTGGATTTGAATTTTCGAAAGACTACGATATGCATGGCACGGCATGCATTCGCTGCCTTTGGTTTGTCTGACTCTAGTTTGAGGCCGCTCGCATTCCAGCACCATGAAGTCAAAAGTGCATAACAGCAACAACCTGTCTATTAGGTGGCACAACTTTTAGTACTTTGAAAAGTTTAGGGTTAGGGTTTAGGTTAGACACAGAAAAAAGAAAAAGAAGAAAAAAAAGGACTGTAAAAAAGCAAAAGAATTTTTTTTTTTTTAATTTTTTTAAGCAGAAGCAAAAAGTTTACAAGTACAACCAATGGATTTTGTCCTGAACAAACACAAACAAAAAGCAATGGAGAGTACGGGAATCGAACCCGTGACCTCATGCATGCTAAGCATGCGCGCTACCAACTGCGCCAACTCCCCACTCTTCTCAAATGTCTCAGTTGACTGACGTGGTGATCGGATTAGCAGTACACAAACTTGTATTTGCTTTTCAAGTTCTTGGGTTCCATTCTCGCTCATTCTGAATAAGTGTGTTTGACGGTGTTCTGGTACCCTGCTGCATGTTGGATATCAATGGTTTGAGTATGCAACCCCACATCTTGATTCATGTTCTGATTCTGTGTCAGATGACTGACCTGGTGTCCGGATTAGCAGTACACAATCTCATTTGTATGAGATGTGGTCATTGGTTCGATTCCCGCACCTCAAATATTTCCAACGATCGTCTCCAATACTACTGCAGCAATCATTATCTCATCGATATCCCATTTCCATTCCATTTCGCTAAACTATCAGATGGCTTTATTCACTTGTAATCGACAGCGGGCTGCGAATGGCACAGCTTGGTAGGAAATATACTGTAATATTCCTCGCCGCCGATTCACGTTCCCAAACCTTGTTTCGATTGTAAATTCGGTCATGACAGCAAGACAGATGAGAGATATTTGATAGTCTGATCA
>ENA-ORBV01014715-ORBV01014715.1-microbial-mat-metagenome-genome-assembly--contig:-NODE-14715-length-11644-cov-2.844298_pt1 | contig 11644 bp, 19 predicted proteins | sample MGYA00237777_ERZ505514 | MGnify/ENA primary metagenome ERZ505514 (study PRJEB26160, sample SAMN06269048) | microbial mat metagenome | isolation source: Oligotrophic lake microbial mat | place... | reverse complement strand
GCTTTGCTGGGGCTCTTCGGCGCTGCCGCTGCTGGCGTCTGCTTCGGTGCCGCGGGTTTGACCTCTGGCTTCTTGGTAGACGTGGAAGCATTAGTGGACGAGGTTCCGGTGGCCTTGCTGGCACTGCTGCTGCTGGTGCTGGTGCTTGACTTGGCACTGCTTGCAGCACCCTTGGCTCCTGCACTGCCAGCAGCTGCTGCTTTACCCTTGGCGGCTGCGCCCGCCTTGCCGCCTGCTGCCTTTTTACCACCCTTCTTGGCAGCTTTGGCCTCCTCGGCCTACATACAAGGACAGTGAGCTACACTGAGCGAGGCAAGCGGTGGTGCTGACAGATAGCATAGAGAGTATGATATAATCAAATGCAAGCACGTAGGATGATACCTTGCGCTGAGCCGTGGTGGAAGATACCACCACACCGCTGCCGAAGAAGTTCTCGAGTCGCTTCTGAGTGCCTCCGACCATACTCTTCTTCAGTTTCTTCACAGAGGCGCGTACCTACGAGAGCAGGCAATATCGGCATGGGAGAGTTGAGGCTGGATCAGGCCAGTGCCTTATCACATCAGGGACTAGCAGCACATACTCGCTCCTCGTTGAAGCCCTTCTGCTTGCACAGAAAATCCACCAACCCTTCCTCGTCTGGCTCTGTCCACTCCAGCTGAGATCACGCAAGATAATGGCGCGGTTAGGTATGACAGAGAGCGCTAGCCCGACAAACAGCACGATGAGGCGGAAAAGATTCGACTGTCAACGCACCTTCACTTCAGCTGGGTCAGCGATGTCGGGATGAGAGAACAGTTTATGGGCCTCCTTGTGCAGAAAGTTATCTGGGATCCTGCGGGCCGAACATCACAAACAGATGGTCGCGTCAGTGACTGCATCACTGCAGCGCAACATCACCAAGCAAAAGCAGCAGCACTTCCATACTTGAACTTCTCTTTGTCCAATGATTTGAGGGCCTCCTCAATGGTGCCATGCGTCTTGATGAGCTGGTAGGCCTTGGCGGGTCCGATACCTGCAACACATTGAGCCCTCACTATGAAATGATATCATTACCGTGATGGAGCTGCAGTATTCATGATTTGTTGATCTAGATTGACCGGCGCGATCAAGCCAGCACCTTTCCGTACCTTTGATGTTGTCAGTGTAGTCACACCCAAGCAGAATACACAGTTCGATGAACTGCTCCTGGTCCATATCAAGGCCGATCAGCGCCTGCTTGAGATCCACTTCCGTAATGGGCAGCTTGCGTGCCGCTGAGAACGTCATGTTGCGCTACAACATGCCCGTAAAGGTGATAAAGCAAGACTCCGTCAACGCCAACGAGATATGAGCTGTGTGACGTCATGCAGGAAGTGTACCAGTAGCTTGGGAGTCGCAAAAGTCAATGCATCCATATCTTCTGTTGCAGTGGCGTACACCAGATTAGCTCGACAGAGAGCAGCACACTGAGCCTCCGCCTCCCCGGGGGCCTACCAGCATGCATGGAGAATGAACGACATCCGATGAGACTCATACGTGACAGTGTTACGCATCAGGAAAGATTAATCACACTTACATCGACCACAGGCACACCCATAAGCCGAAGCAATTGTTTGGCCTCTGCATTGTGCTCCTTGGTCACACGCACTGTCCGGCGGTTGTACTTGTTGATGTCTTCTTGCTCCAGCTCTGTTGGTGCACGCAGCGAACAGATACGGGCGAGGGATTGGGATGCACAGCTTCACTATGGACTGACAGCTGGCGAAGGTGACGTGCATGCAGCGTATACAACACAATGTATCCATCGCATTCCACGCTGTACCATTTTCCTTAGCGTCCTGAGCTTGTTGGCGCGCCTCTTCCTTGGCTTCTCGACGCAGATCCAACTGCAGCAGATACACGCCTCCATCATCAGTGGGGGAAATCACAGTCGAACACAACAGGCTTGATGCCAAACGTCACTGCCAACGGAGACTCACCTCTCCTGCTTTCAACTGAGGAGGCTTGCCATCGAACACGAACACCGGCTTGACACCGTTCTCGCTCATGCGGATGGTGCGGTAGAACAACCCTTGAAGATGACTAAACACAGGGAAACAAAGGGAGCAAAGAATGTGTAAGATCGAAATGCATCGACAAACAAACAGGTCCATACACACCTGGTCACTTCACCTGCTTCGTTAGTGAGCATGGTATCTTCGCTACCGGTGCGCACCGCAATCTGAAGGAAGAATCACAATATGCAACTCATGAACCAGGTGCTAACACTTGCCTATCAAGTGTGACATACCAAGAACTGGTACAGAGACATGCTGGCATCAACGGCGACTTTGCGACCGAATAGCGCCTTCATCTCCATCTCCTTCACTGCTTTGGGAGCATGATCCGCAATCAACTTCATCAAGCCTGGATTTCGAATCAAAAACAAATCATGGACGAGAAACTCCATTGGATCAGGTACCGGATGAAGGTTACCTTTGATTCCCATTTTGACGTACGCACGAATGCAATCGTCTTCTTGTGCGCTGATGGATTGAAGTTCAGCGCGCCAAATCACACCCCGCCAAAGTTGACGATCGAAGTAGAAAACTGCTCGTTCATCCTATCACCACTGGCCGAGGCTGACAGCCTGACACCAGCTGCTATGAGAATGCTGGTAGAACGGTTTTGGACCGTGAATGGAATGGAAAGAATTTTTACTCTTATTGAAGCCAATTCTACAAACACATGTACAAGTTGCCGGCTGGTGAACTTCATGCACGATGGAAGCAAGGGATGAGAGTGTCAGGCGAGAACGAGTATAAAAGGAACAAAAAAAATGTGCAACAAGATGTGCTCGAAGCACAGTTGACTGATTACATCACCAAGCACTTGTTGGCATCCTCGTCGTTGACGGGAAGGGCGGCCGGCTTGTCCGCATCTGCCATCTCCTGATCACCATCCTGGTCGGCATCCGCAACCACGGTCTCTTCCTCCTGCAAAACAACCCAGACACGGCCGTTCAAAGGCTGGTCGGCAGTGAAACTCCCTAAAAATAAGCCTTACCAGTGAGAAGTTCTCTGGCACCACTTCGACACTGGCGACAACTTGGCCGTCAGGATCTACCAGGTCGGCCACATCACCAGCCTGGTCGTCCCAAGTGGGGCCATCCGTCTCGAAAGCGACATCCGAAGGCGGATTGGCCTTCTCGGCGGCATCCTCTCCCGTCCAAATGGTCACCGATTGGCCTAACGATCCAAAACACGGTGTTAACTGATGCTCGACATGCGAGGTGATGCTCGGACAGCCAGAGTAGACACAAGTGCCGAGCAAGCAACACAATCGTGGCCACAACGAACCAAGATCCTACCTGGCTTGAGGGAGATATCTTCCGGCAAATAGTACTCAAAGCCGTGTGCCTGGGTCTTGATGCACCAGCCTGCGAGGGGGATCTGAACCGTAGAGCTGTTCTTCACAGTCAGGTAAGCGCCGTGCAAATCCATGCCGGAGAACACGAGGGAGCTATTGTCATCATCCTGCACTGGAGCAGGCTCCTTCTCATCAGATGCGCTGGAGCCCTCGTCGAGCTTGCGCTTCTTCTTAGACGCGCGCTTGTCCGGAGTAGTGCCCAGCCGTTGCTCCTCCTTCTCGAGCAGGTCGCGGTACTTCTTGATCTCCAACGCGAGAGCGATCTTCACGTCCATCAACGCATCGAACTCCTGATCTTTGCGCTTGAATGCGGCTAAGGTACAGTCCAACCCCACATGAAGGCGTGAGGTAAGCCCCTGTAGACAAGAACGGAATAACGACATCGCATTACCTTTCAATCGGCGGATGACCTCCATCTTCTCGTCCACCATTCGGGCGGGGCGAGCCTGCTCCTGGCGCAGATTCTCCTGCAAATCCTTGATCTTGGTGGTCTGCTCGCATCACCATCAAAGCATCTCATGAAAATCGAATTTCGAAAACGCTAGGATGCACTGCTCTCCTGACAAAACCATCGATCGAACTGACCATCTCGATCTTGATTGTTTCAAACTTCTCCGTTTGGGACTTGGCCTTCTCAACGGCAACCACAGCGGCAGCATGCTGGCTCTTGAGCATCTCCAACTCGTGTCCGGCTCGCTCCAGGTGATCACGGTACGCCGAGATCTGAAAGATGCAGTAACCGGCGGTAAAGCAGCCGTGCGGACAAACCCGTGCGGCTGTGACTCGAACGAACCTTCTCATCGTAGTTATTCTTCAACTCCTCAAGAGCATTGTCCTTGTCCTCTTCGTACTCCCGCTGACGTTGAGAAAGAATCTATGAAATCCAAACCAAAATAGAACCTGTTAAGATGTGAATGATTCGAGTGCATTCAGCCGCCCTTACATACCGTAGCCAGCTGCTCGGACAGCTCATCGCGCAGCTCGGTCTGCATGTGGCTGTGCTTCTCGTTCAAGTCATCGTAGGCCTTCTGCAGACGCTTCATCTCGGAGGCAGCCTTGGAGCGAGCGATGTCCGAATCGTTCTGCAAGGAGCGCAGTTGCGATTCAGCCGCCACTGCGGACGCTGACGCGCTGGCACACTCGGCGCGCAGCTGTTCGAGTTCACTGGTCGCATCCGCAAGCTGATCCTTAAGCAGATTGTTCTCGGAGGTGAGGGTCTGAATCTCTTCTTGCGCGTTCTCCAGATCGCCTTGAGCCTCGCGAGCCTGCTTGCCCAACTCATCGTTGGCGGCTTTCAGGCGGTTGTTTGCCTCTTTCAACACGGCGGCTTCACGCTGAGCGTTTCCCAAGCTGCTAGCAAGGCTGCGGTTCTCAGCCTCAACACGGGCGCGTGCAGCAGTTTCGGCATCGCGCGCATTGCGGAGCTCGGCAAGCTGGATAAGAATCCCGCCCAAAATGCAGATGCGCGATCAACAGTCGAAAAAAGAAAATGGAGTTGACAAAATGCAGCATACCTGTGAGTTATGTAGATCCTCAGCGTGCTCGATCTGGTCCTCATACTGCTTGCGCAAGTTGTCGCGATCATGTTGCACATTCGCGATGAAAGCCTCGCGCTCGCGGTTGTTGAGAATGTACATCTCCAACCGATGGTTCAGCTCTTGCAACTCCTTCTTCTCTTCGATTCGCGTCACTCGAGTAGGAGACATAGGACTAGCCTCCGTACGTGCCGGAGTGCGGCGAGGCGATTTGCGAGCAGAAGCGCTAGACATGGCGGCGGGGTAAGGATTGCAACAAAGCCAAACCGCGCAATGTCGTTTTCGAAAACCACCTCAAAAAAAAAGTGTCCGGTACCGGTTTCCTCACACGTGGCTCAGCACAAGAAAGGTGGCGCATATTGGGCCTCTGATCACCGTTCACGTGGTGATCGGCAAGAAAAAAACGAATTGGCTCAATTTTGAGAAGTACGTATTGGTGACGGACATTGCGTAAAATCGCCAGCGCAAGACGTTCCAGTACACAACATGGCAAGTGCAGCACTGCATATGCAGTCTGCACCTTGCCTGTCGCGCGTGAAAAGCAATACGGCTTCGGCGCTGGGTATCGGTCAGAATCCTCCGACATGTGGCCCTGCTTGGCACCGTCAACTCAAGCAACACAAGCTGCCTGAAGAACTGAAATACGTGCACGAAGCTATGCGCCGTAAAGCGCGCCTTGCATTCCCCTCGAAACGGACGGCGCAGCAAATCCGCGAAGATAACGCCCAGCGAGCGCGGCAGCAGATACAGTTAGCACAATCAGTCACGGCACCACTCTTGGACGGTGAGGAACTAGCCGCCCCGGACACGGACACCCCGCGAACGGCATCGCGCAAGCAGTTACTCGCTGCACCTGAAGCCTACAAGCAGCAGGTGGAGATCGATCGATGGCTGTCGCGAAGGCAGAAGGTGGTGCGACGCAAAGTTTCTGCCAGCGAAGAGCGCAAGTATCGTCAGATCTTCGACATGATCGATCTTGACGGCTCACAGTCTCTAGAAATTGATGAGTTACAGGTACAGCGTGTGCGCATTCTGGCATGATTTTTCATCTTGTTCCATCCTGAATGCGATGTATCATTTATGAAGCTCACATTGACGATTGAACGATGTGCGCTTACGCGTGCCAGGCCGCCATGCGCTTTGTGGGTCTGGATATCAACATTCGCGAGTTGGTGGATCGCATGAAAGTGATCGATGTCAACTACGACGGCTCTATCAGCTATGAAGAGTTCGTGACAGGTTTCTCGTCAGTATCCGAATGGGACACATTGTTGGCGCTCCGACGCAAACGACGCGAAATCATTCACTGTCTCAACGAGATCAAAAACCGTCGTAAGGTTTATGAGATCACCCGGCGCAAGTCACTCGCCATATTTGATCCAGATGTTCGACCTTCATCAGCCATCTCCGTCTCGTCAGCGACTCAAGCTCGCAGCGACTGCGATGTGCCCTTTGCACTGTGGGTACCCGCGTACCATCGATTGCGCACCATTGAAGGCATCATTGCCGAGGGACCGACGTATCTGTCCAATGCAGAGGTGTTGCGTCGTAAGAAGACGCCGTGGGGTGCGGCTGATCCCGATGAGGAAGTGGAGATGGGTAAGAATCCGGCGGTGGATCATCCGGCGTTGCTGTTGGGGATCACGGCATCCGCGCCCAGCCTGGGCGTGGTGTACGAAGACGCGTCGGAGCAGAAGCAGAAGCACCTGCCACGTCTTGTACGCGGTGACTCAGAGAAGAAGATGTTTGCCGTGGGCGACCACGGCTCTGCCGACTCCGCACTGGTCACCATCAGTCCACAGCAGCAGTCGAGCAAGAGCACTCGCATGCTGCCAGTTCGCGTGCCTGTGCGAGGTCCACTGGGCTCAGCCTCTGCAGTCACATTGGGTGCTCCAGCCACACGAGTTGCTCAACCAATGTCCCAAGCTCGCGCCCCAGACTCACGGCGCTCCAGTCAGAAGGGTAGCGGACATCCTTCACCCGTGTTTGTGATGGACGCGGCTTCGCATGCCGCGTTAGCTGCAGCTCGACTAGCTGGAGCTCATAACCAGCAGCGTAATCACGTGCGTGGGACTCACAGACCCTCAGTGGTGGACCAGTCATCTCGACCAGGCTCCGGTGTCACTGTGCAGCCTGTGGAGCACAAGCATCACGGCAAGGGCGAGCGGCCCACGCTGCAGCTGATCTTGGATGACAGTGAGCAACAGTCCTCCACCATCATCTTCCCTCAGTCATCCGCCGCTGACGCTGCTTCCGGATCTCCAGCCACACGGAACTCTCGCCTGACACGCTGTGCTAGTGGAGGTCGTGATCGAGCGCTGCAGATCCCGAGTTTGCCAGCTCAGCCCGTGGCATCACCCGTGCACGATGACCTTCACAAGCCACCACAGCAGTGGTTAGGTCGTACGAGCTCTGTTGCCGTGCCGGAGAAGCCGTCAGCCGAGCCCGCTGCCGGAGCGGCTGGGTCGAGTGACGTGAAGCTTAAGCGATCTCAATCATTGCCGATCTTGCACTTGCATTCACCGCAACCGAAGTTGCTCGGAGTCACACGACCAGATAGTGGAGCACGGGCGGGTTTGGGTTTGCCCAACTCTTTGCCAGTGCTGACGCCCAGTGGAGCACCTTTCAACGCCAGGCGAGCTCGCGCCAGAGCGTTCTCCGTCATCGAAGTGGGGCAAATCGTGCCGACAGCGTTGGCTGCTGCTCGGGCAGACGGGTTGAGCAACACCCGATCCCGGTCGCCTTTCACGCACAATCAGAACTTCAATTTCTTCACCGACATGGCGATGATCGCCATGTCCAATCGGCGAGCCGACTCTACTGTGGGCGGGCATACAGGCTTCGCTGCTCGCAAGTTTGGACCGTCCAGTCCCATGGCCCACACTCCGTCCGCAGCGTATGCCCCCAAGGTTTCAAATCTGTTTTTGGCGCGCAGAGCGTCAGCCGCGACCAATTCCGCCGCCGCAGCAGCGGCAGCTGTGCTGGCCTCATTAGAGGCCCATCAGGATCGTGGTGCAGTGGACTTTGATCGCGTGAACTCTGGTCCGTCCCTGTCGCGAGCTAGCAGTGCCAGTATGGCGAAAGGATTATCGAGTGTGGCCAGTCGAGTGTCGTCAGCCGCCTCACTAGTCAATGGGCGAAGACCCACGTCACCCGGTGTGCTGCCGGTATTACGATCACCGATGGCGCGAAGAAACAGCACTTTTGTGAATCGAGCTATGACGAACACGCTGGGCACGGCCATGACTCTGTTGCCCGGCGAGCTCGACGCTCAGGGACTGTCTCCCGCGTTAGCCAATCTGCACAGTGGTCACGGTGGTGGTGGTGCTGCTCCAGCCAGCACGCACACGCACAGCGGAGCGGCCAGCGACTCGGAGCTGGTGCGCACTGTCAAAGTGTTGGATGGAGGCGTGACTCTAGCGGCTCACTGGAAGCGCACTCAACAGGAAGTGCGTACACGGATGGTCACGAAAGCTTCGCGTATGCGTCATGCAGCTACCACTGGCAGATTGTGAAGATCGGAATGCTAACTGTGAGCCGATATACGGAACTCTTATTAAGAACACACCAGCATGTGCAAAATAATGATTTTGTCAGCCGGCCGATGGCTTTACACACGTTGCAATGAGATCTTCTCGAGTCAAATCGTCAATCGCAGCCTCCAAAGTCGCGAACGCAACCTCGATGAAGTTGGGCTTGTTCTTCTCCGGCCGATATGTCAGATACTATAGCAGTCGCATGCGATCAAATCAACACACCATGACCAACACAGCTATTAAGCTACCAAGAGCGGCACTCATAAAGCTCCTAACTGAGATCAGTACAGCGCGGTGACCCACCTTCCATTTGCCAATTTTCTTGTCATACACCAGCTCCACCACGCAATCCTTGTCGCGCGCCTCCGGAGGAACCTCGCGTAAAAACGCGTCATATCCGATGGGCAGATCGATCGTGCGACAGGCGATGAGCGCATCATGAGTGCCGCCAATGAACAGCGTCATCTTGCGATTCTGATCACAATTTGTAACACAGCCAGAGCACTGCGGTCAGCAACGGCGCAGAAACTCCCCGATGAGCTCTCAGCGAAAGGTGTAGCAGCTACTTACCTCATCTGCAGCGGGAAACGGAGGGCGAATCAGGAAGTCGATCGAGCATTTATCCGCCCATTTGAACTTGTAGATGGGGGTCCGTTGTTGAATATAGCCCTCGTCTTGCGGTGTGAAGACCAGTCCATCGTTCTTGTTCGATCGCGTCACGTTGTTGCCGCGCGCTTCTTCGTACACGTACTCGCCATGCTCTGAACGGATGCATTGCAGTGCTGCCGCCACGTGATAATGCTTGCGAAAATACTTACTCTGCAAATGAAAGGGAAGCATGCTTTCCTCTTTGGCCTCGTGCCGTTTGTGCAGAGCCTCCTTGTACAGCTTGATCGCACCAGCGATGCCTCGCTCACCCATGCGAGTTTCAAAGTTCTCGGTCACCACACTCTGTCCGCCCAGCATCACGCAATCGTAGATGAGATAGGCTTGTCGCTTGCCACTGGGCGCCTGGAAAAAGATGGCGGACTTGTCCGTGCTCGTCTCCAGAACAAGTTCGCCGTCAAGCAACGTGTCTCCATTCACGGCGAGAGATAGGTACAGACTGCTGTCCGCCAGCTTATAAAACTCGAAGGATCGATCGATCAGATAGGCTGCGTCGCCTTTCTGAATGAAAAGCATGTACCGCAAACCATCCGATTTCTCGCACACCCAGAACAGCTGCTGCTTGAACACGGACAGGAGCGCCCTCGTCAAATTGGAGGGCAAGGGACCCGGTAACTTCGAAAACGCCCGATCGTTGTGCGTGGACACATCTCGGTCGGGAAAGACGCGTTGCAGCACAAGGCTGCGCAACTGTCGGCTGTCAGCGATGCGCTGCCATCTGGTTTCCTCGTCCAGCCGAGCTTTCTTCACGATCTTGGGTATGCTAGATGGTCGACTGTTCCTCTTGAAACCGCTTCCAGATCCAGCATCTTGCTTCGTTTCCATAGGTTGAGGCAGCTCCGCCATCTTTGCCAGTACCGATTTTGTGGTAGTTGGCGTGGCCGAATGCCAAATCTGACACGATGGTCAAGCAGAAACGCCGTTCACACTCGACTCAGCGATGGACATCGCGTTGTGTTCAAATTTGTACTTTAATGCATCATCCAAATCGAATGGAGCAGTCACAATTCCTCCTGCATTGCTATCGCGCAATGTCGCAGCTGAGACCGCATCAAATTCGAAGTCGTCTCTGCTGCTGCAGTTCTGGATGTACCCTCAGCTTCGAGAACGCAGTCACGAAGTCGTTTATCTGCTCAGACACCAAGCATCTGCTTTGATGGACGGCACACCGGATCCTGCTCGCTTCAACGAGATCAACGCTCCATACATCATCATCTATATCCGCTCCAACGAGCTGCATGTTCAATGTCGAACTCGAGGAGCTCCTGCGCCTCTGGTGGCATCAATCAATGCGGCGCGAGTCCCAATGGTACAGCACCTGCCACCCGCCGAGATCGTGACGTCACTCCACTCCAGTAATCAACATCGTCGATCGTTCGATGATCGTTGGACTCTAGTGCGTGTGCACCTCACGGGCAGTGACAGTCTAGTCGTGTCCTGTAACAGCGTATCCACATCCTTCGGCACGGCGAGTGGGCAGACTGAGTCGAGTGCAAGAGTGGCAGAATGGCCGTTTAGCACATCCGCGTTCGTGATCGGTGCGGCCAACTTGACTGGGCTGATTCGGGAGATGCATCTTGGTAAGATGCGCAAACCTGTGTGTGCTGCATATCATTGCATCACCCAAACTGAACATCGTTTACGTATTATTGATGTGCGCAGCATTCAACACGGGTACGGCAATGCGACCTCTCGCAGACCAAAAGCTGATTGCGCCTGCTCACCCAGCGGATAGCCCCTTTGATGCGCCTCCGCGAGTGGCTCAGGTCAGACTATACGCACGGCCGGAAGTCCCTTTTGTTGAGCGCGTTGCCAGACTTGCCCTTGGTGTGTCGATGTTTCTGACGCACATGGTGTACTATGGTATGCTCAGCCATTACGTGACCTCGATGCGCTGGCAGCGTGGACCCCCGATGATCCGATCAATGTTTGCATTACGCCACTGGCGCAGCGAAGCACTCATTCCGGTACGTGTCGCCCAATCAGTATCCCCCCACGTCTGCCCTCTGTGCACACCGTCTTCCGTGACGATAGCTTTTGTCGCTCATACGAATCTGTGTTGTACTGCAGCCGTGGTGCTACCTTATGTGGGCACTGCTCACCTGGGCTCCGGTGCCAAGGTCATACACTGTCATGACATGATGGGCGGGTACACTGCTACCGAGATCGATGCACAAGGGCCTCATGCTCGACTTTCTTCGTCACGTGATTCGTACACAGCGACAGCGGTGCAGCGCTTGCTGGCAGGTATGTGCTCTGGCAAGTTCGAATCGTTCCTCAACCTTGTGCCCCCTGTCATCTGACAAACTTATCTGCGTTGGTCCGTACGCGCATTACATCAGATGCCGCTACGCCAACGGCGGTCTCTGCTGCAGACGATATCAGTGCCACTGCTCACGAGTCAGCGTATGCCTTTACTCACTGGCAGTACGTGGACATATTCATTTACTTCTGTCTCTTATACACATCTCCGAGCCCACGAGACTAAGGCGAATCTCGTATGCCGTCTTCTGCTTGAAA
>ENA-ORBV01014713-ORBV01014713.1-microbial-mat-metagenome-genome-assembly--contig:-NODE-14713-length-11644-cov-6.319789_pt1 | contig 11644 bp, 8 predicted proteins | sample MGYA00237777_ERZ505514 | MGnify/ENA primary metagenome ERZ505514 (study PRJEB26160, sample SAMN06269048) | microbial mat metagenome | isolation source: Oligotrophic lake microbial mat | place... | reverse complement strand
CAAGTCCAGTGAATGCCACCCCATGTTTCAAGCCCATCAACGACTTCAGCAAACTCAACTGGCAGGGGAATTCCATCACCAGAAATGACAACATTCTGGACGTTGTCATGACTCAAACAGATGGTTTTGACAACATAACAGCCAGTCTTTCTCAACACTAAACCCTTTTTGTTCTTGCTAGTGGCTAGTAGCCACTTAGGACAGCAGTCTTGACGGGTGCACGGGATGGCACTGTGAGGACAGCTGTGCTTGTGGTCTTCCATAAACGTCTTGATAGATAGCTTCATAGTAGCAGTGGCAGTAGATGCAGCAGCAGACTTGATTTGGCAAACAGAGGCTTGGAACAAATGAGGGACTAGACAGACAAATGAGGCAGTCATGAGTGGGACTCGCAGAACAGGTGCTGCATGCGATGCAGCACGGGACGCACATGAACATTTAATTTTCGTGTTTTCATGCAGCATGCAATGCACACACTGGTCTTTTTTCCTTACCTAGATGTTAACACGGAGCAAAAAACCTGTGGAAAGCCGGGCTTTGTCAGTTTGAATGGCAATCCCAGCAGTTAGGTGCGTGCACCCGAATTTGTGAGCGTTGGAACTGCTAAAGATGCGACGCACCGGTTTTGTGACAGTGAACTGTGTCACACTTTCTGTCACGCAGGTGTCAGAATTTTGATTTGACTGCACAAAAAGGCACTAACACACTTGGTGCGACACGCACCAGACATTTAAACGGCATTGAAGTTGCTGTGGGATCTGTGCGCATCGGGTCATCTGACGGATCTTGGGTAATCCTAGCTAGAGGAATGCTAAGCAAATGTAAATTAAAACTGTCTGTCCATCCATCCTTTTCATGCCCTCGCTTCTCAATCCAGCATTCAACCTGCCTCCCATGTGAGCTCACACCATTGACACTGACAAGCAGTGCTACGAACGAACCGACATGAATGAATCTCCGCTTAGCAAGAAGTGGCTCTAGCAACAGACATGTTGCTGCTGACTACAATGAACTTTCGCATGTCACTGCACCGGATGCGATCTCTGAGAGCATCAATCAATGACCCAACCATGGTCAAGGGCTAAAGCCGCAGATGTCATCTACATTAGAAGGGCTTCGTCGCGTTCTATCAGGAAAGGGGTTAGTTCTGGTAAAAGTTCCTTGAGTTTGCACTGTTGATCGCTTGCTTTGGCTTCGCAGCAGCCAGCAGGATCCTTCATGTTGTGCCAGTTGCGTTCTACGGCCCATGCTACGAAGAAAAACACGGAACTTTGATTGTGTTCTCATCCCAGCACGAGTGCTGGACGCGGCAGGGAAGACAATTGCGCAACTCGTCTGTGTCACAGAGTTTGCACTTTGCGCCAAGCTGCATCCAAAAGCACAAGCGCCTTTGCCTTTAACAACAATTGAAACTAACAATGAACTCGCATTTCCCCATGAGCTCTACTGCATCAGTAGGAGTCTTGGTCACGGGATCAAATCCTTGACAATCAATTTCTCGCTGCCAACTCTTGGGAGCACCAAAGAGTGAGATGTTGATGATTTCAACATTGCTCAGGCGTTGAGCACGATTAAACACAGGTGGACAGCGAGGAATCTCCTCGGTGTCAATGCGGAAAATGTGCATGATGCATTGTTTTGCACTCATGTCTTTGGGCTTTCTCGCTTCATGTCTCAAGTGTCGCTTGACACGCTGAAGTGTTTTGTTTGGTAAGAGGTTCTTGACAACCTCGTTCAACGAGTCCTTAACAATGTCAACACTGCAGGCTTTGCCCAAGTGTTCAAAAACATCGCGATTTGTCGCAGCGGTTGCAGCTGCTAGTAGATTTGCGAAGATGCCAGCGTCATGCACAGCAGCTCCAAGAGCTGGATGGTTGTCTCGCAGTTGTTCCGCATGCACTGTGGCATCGGCTTTGTGACCGGTCATTAGAACCATTGTCGCAGATGTGAAACCGGCCAAAGCGGATCCTCGCACAAATTGTTTTGCCATGTGGTGCTGGGTTGTGCCGGTAGTGAGATCGAGTCCTGTCAAGGCTTGTTCCACATTGCGGCGCCAATGGAGAATCTCTCGAGATGTTTTGCTGTCACCGTCCAATCCTTTGAAGGTGAACTTGACTTGTGTCAAGTTGTGATCATTCGGATCACTGCGTGACACAACGGCAGCAAGATCTTCTTTCTTAATGCCTTTGATTGGTTCTGAGACCAATGGGAGAATAGGTTTCTTACTGGTGTTACCAAAGTCATTGGGAACAGAAACTTTCATAGTGGAATGAATTATTAATTCAAAGTGAAACAAATTGTTTTGCAATGTAACGATTTGTCGTTTGATGTCAAAATGCACTGTGCTAGAAGCTACAGGCCTTTTGAGCTGTTTGTAAATGAAAATTGTAAGCTTTAGAATGAAGCTAAAATGAATGTAACATTTGAGAAAGGTTCAGCTCAAGATCCCTTGGCATCAGCAACGCGGAAAACGGGCAATGACCCTGACGCGATGGGCATGCCCATCCGCAACGGGCGGCCAGGAGCCAATTGCCCATTATGAAACCGCAATTGCCCTCTGTTTGTGGCCAAAGCTGGGTCGAATGTCCAAAAAGAACTCTTGTTGCGGCCAAACGCCCGCATCAAAAACGTCACAGTTACGGCAAAAACACGTAGCAACTTGGCAAGCTGTCAACGAAACTTTGGCCACAATTGTGATGTCGTTGCCCTTTCAGCGAGGCCATGTTAACAAACAGTGTCAATGTCATTGATGTTCATGCACCATTGAGCTGGGTCCATTAAGCGTCCGCATTGCAGAAAAACGTGCAAGTTTGCTGTTAATTTTTGCCAGTCGCAACACAGTCAAAACACAACTTTGGCCATTGTTCTGATGTCGTTGCCCTTTCAGCTAGGCCATGTTAACGAAAAAATGCAACAACATTGCGCATCCAAATGCACGAGCTACCACCTACATGCACCCCAAACAATGTCATTGCCAATGCCAATTTGAGGTTGACCAGACTGCAAAACAAACGAAACAGCGGACAATTTAAGATTAAATTGTGTTACGATCAAAGCAAATTTTGATTAAACAGGGCATGAATTGCATAGTTTAATCAGTAAACAATAATCGTAAACATAAAAAAGAAACCCCAAACTGGGCGCTAAAGCTAGTGGCGTTTCGCCACGAAAAGCACTTGTTCAGCCGTGAACAACAGCGGCACATGGGGTTGCACAAGGGCAAAGCAAAGCCACTGAATGGGCAAAAAGACCGAATTTCTACCACTCATCGTCACTGTGTTCAAGCACTTCATCCGGATGAAGGCAGCTGTTGTTCCATTCTTCATCCTCTTTTGAATCCGTTGCAATGCCATCTTGGGGTTTGTTCTTGTTGCGGCGCTTGACATCCTCCTCACAGGTCGAACAATGAATGTCACTTTGGCTTTGAAACCACGTCAAGATTGCCTTCTCAAATCGGCGCTTCTCTGGGTCTGCACGGGCTTTCTTGTCATCTTCCAGGCACTTGTTGTGCTGAGCTAAACCTGCAACAGTCAATCCGGTAAAATTCTGCTGCCCGCTGCAACCATCCGTGAAGCGATTCTTGAAGGCATCACCGTAGGCAGAGGCCAACAATTGATCTTGTTGGTGCCTTCTTTTTTTACTTCCGAAAAGAAAACCTGCAGAAAATTAATGGGCAAAACGGCGTTAACAAATGGGCAAACAACTAACAAACAGGGGCCAAACATGGGCAAACAACCAACAAACAGCAGCCAAAAATGCGCTCACCTGATTCGGTTTTTTATCATCCTTGCCTTTTGGAATGGCTCCTTCGAACGGCAATCTCATGCTTTGCTGCAGGCCATGCCTCTCTGATCATTCCTGTGATGTCATGCCCCAGTTCAATGTCACCAAGTGCAGAATGCGTGGAGAGACAAACGCAACAGGAAGCAATCAACATGAACACCACAACGATGTTACAAGTTTTAGAACCAAGGCCGTCAATGGTCTTGCCTCATTGTCAAACAGAATGGGCCAGGTGGATGCTGTGATGATCCATGTGAAAAAGATTTTTGTAGAAACAAAGCTGACGTCTGAAAGAATGAATCCCGTGATCATTGTTTGCAGAACGACCACAGCAACCCCTTGTTTCTAAAACAAAACAGGATGAGAGTGCTTTAAGAGATCCATTTTTTCTAATCAATGGTGTGGTCGTCAAAAACTGAATTTGATGAAAAAACTGCATGACAACTCGCTGGTAGCTACATCAGTAGAAAAAGCATCCTTCCATGACAAAACGGTGGAGCCGTGCGGCTCCTATGTGCGTCAGGGACGGCACACCCCTCAACCGAATGTGACCCAGCTCACATGCCCATGCCAGGTGGAGGCAACCTGACATTTTGATCCATGCCCTTTTTAAAAATTCAAAAGTTTTTGCGTGTGGGTCCAAATTCAAATCTGAAAGACTTAAATTGACGGGATTGGTCAGCTCTTTCTTTTGTGACATCAAATGTGTTTCCAAAAATAAAAATTCATGACACAACAAGCAAATCCCAAATCCAAGAATTTTCTGGCTGACATGACCACCCTGAACCAATTGGGCACTAATTGATGCTTGTTAATCCTGGAATCAATTCAAAATGCAGCACAAAAGTGCAATCGAAGTGCATGCTGCTTGCCCTTGAGACACTTCACAGCCACAACTGTTTGTGTCATTTGATTTTTTTGTTCCTGTTCAATCACAGCTTCAATTGTAATCCAGACACAAAGGATCATTTGTCTCAAGATGACAATCATGTCAATGCAAAGTGAACGCTTGCAACAGATGTTAAGCTAAATTGTTTGGACTTTTTAGCTCTTTTTTAGCAGGCAAGTGCTTTCACTATCATTTGATTTTAAAGTTGTGCTGTTCACATTGACAAAGAATCAATTCTTTGGTTCCTTGCATTCTGCAGCTGCAATTTTTTGCTTGAACCTCATGTAGTGTGACAGTTGTTCCATCTTGATGTGATGAGTTCACTTTGTGTTTTAGATGCACGCACTCCATTCTTTAACAACTTCAATGAATTTGGCATGTGTGTGCAGTCATGGAAATGGGTGTCTGCGTTTGCTTTGTCATTGTCTTTAAGCAAATTTAATGAAAATGAGATTTAGGTTAATCCTTCACAACTGACTGTTGGCTTGAAATAGACATCATTGGGGTTGTCAATTAATCTGTGGATGCCGTTCTCACAAAGAAGATTGTTTTTTCTTCCTTGTCTCAAATTGGATGTTGTGCCTTGATCCAGATGTGGAAGAGAAAAGTGTGCAATTTTTGATCATGCCCCTTGACTTTTTGCATCTCCGTTGTTGTTAAAGTTGGAACATTGTCTCGAGCACTGACAGCTTGGTGGTCCTTGCAGTCAATCATCACAGTTCTGTTTTCCATGACAACTGAAGTGCTTTTCACAAGTTCAATCAGTGTTCTCATTGTCAATTGTTGTCATCTAGTGACATTGCGCATCAAAAAATCCATCAAGAACATGAACATCTGCACGCCCAAATCAGAACAATTTTATGATTCTGTCCATTTCTTTTTATTGCTTAAAAAGACAGATCTCAGCAAGAGCTTTCCAACGATGTGTCAACCTCAAATTTTTGTTGAATGTTCATGGAGATAAAAAAACAATGTTTAAACTTTCACCTGCTCTACTAGCTAGCTATAGCACCTTGTTAAACATGCCAAAACCCGGAAAACCAATTTGTCAGTGTCCAACATGAGTCAGGTCTCCTCTAGTAGCAGTTAGCTGTTAGCCAGAAAAATTGTAACACACAGCATGGAGGATGACAATGACATTGTTATTCCTCTGGGTCATCCCACCATTCAGTCTTGGGAAAGCCATGCCAATTCGACACGATATGATCGACTGGCGGCGGCTCCCTCGGACCATGACTTGGAATCCATGTGGACTCACTCCATGGGCCCCCATAAACGCCACAGTTGCCGTGGTTGTAGGGCTGGTGATGGTGGCTATTTTGGTGAATCAACGACTACGACAAAATCCCTTGCATTTGTACCTGGTCTTTCTTATGATTCCCGATATTTTCTGTTCGGCTTGTTGTGCCATAACATGCCTCTTGAATCTACCCTTGGAAGGAGAATATGTGGGTGTGGTGGCCATGTGCCAATTTCAACCCTTTTATTTGTTTTTGGGGGGTACCTGGGGACACTGGCAAGGACTCGTGACTACTGCCATTCTGTGCCTGACCAAACCAGATATTCGACGAGCTTTTATGAGAACCAATTGTCACTGTGATTGCAGCAACAGCAACCATAACTCGACAACATCCTTACGACGTTCATGGTCGCAGATTTTGGGAATGCCGCCGAGACAGCTCGCTAGTCTGGAATGTTCCGATACTACTAGAAGATCAGGGTTTTTGCCATTTGCAAGGAGGTTTTCTTGGAGGCATTCGGGTCTGGCACTTCTTTCGCTTCTCCCATGTACGGAATGCTCTAGAGCATATCCCTTGGGATGCTCCAACCAAGATGCCACTTACTATGACTATGAAAAATATCCATTTCCACCTCCTGGGGTCCCTTCCAAGTCGACGGAGGCTTATCAGATTTTGGATCGATTGGGCACTGGAAAATTCAGTGATGTATTTAGCGCCGCGGAGGTGCACAGGCAGGATCCTAATGAGAATTATTCGGATGGGGGTGATCCACAAACCAAGCAAGCGGAGAAAAGTAGGGAACACTTGGAGGTCGACCCCGATTTGCTTGTCGTCATCAAGGTATGTACTACTTCTACAAAAAGATTATTTTCCATAATATTGTTGCATATCAGTGGACCTGACCATGCCATACTCCGCTGTTTGCAACCACAATATGTAGTGCTTGAAACCTGTGACGGAGCGCAAGATCAAGAGAGAATTGCTAGTCCTGTCCCACGCCTCGAATCTCCCAAATCTGGCAAGACTTTTGGTGCGTTTCTCGCCAACTTCTGCCCAGCCATGCTGGCTCTAGTCGGTGGGCCCACTCATTCTTTTTTCTTCTGGCGTTACTACCAGGCCGTTGTTTTGCCTCTCAATTACTACGAGTCTCAACGATCAACCTGTATGGTTCCTATGATGCCGTCATTGGTGTTGCAACATGCTGGGCCCGAGTCACAATGGCTCTGCCATCCTACAGTAGCAGCAACAACAGCAGCAAATGTTAGTGCCAGCAATGCTGGAGAAAGGAGGAAAGAGTATTTCGATTTTCTCTCGGAGTACGAAATCAAATACTTTCTCTACCACTTGCTTGTTGCTCTTGATGGTTTGCACTCAAAAGGGTACGTTTATTGTACTAGCTGGATTTGTGAAAGCTCCCTTCAAAGTTGTTGTTGCTAATAGTGCGACTGAACATTCTATTGCAGTATTATGCACCGAGACGTGAAACCACGCAATGGTGAGTTTTTCTGGCTGTTCGATTGTGGACGTAGTAGCCAACGGTTGCTGGCCATGATACCGCCCTCTTATACTTCGTCCTGCGCCTGTTTTAGTGTTGGTTTCAAGAGATCTGGGACCAGGAATCATTCCGACAACTCCGCCACCATCCCAAGGTGGGCATCTAGGAGCACAGCACCACGTTCCTGCAACCGTGCCAAGGTTGATGCTAATCGACCTTGGTCTAGCAGATTTTTACATACCCGACACAAAATACAGTGTACGCGTCGCGTCGCGCCATTACAAAAGCCCAGAGCTCTTGATTGGATATCAATACTACCACTACTCAATGGACCTTTGGCCAATTGGTTGCATCTTAGTTGGGCTTCTGTTTCGGAGGGAGCCATTCTTTCGAGGGTAAGATCTAACCTTGTGCTTGTTTTCAAGATGTCCGTTAAGCACTAAAAGGGCTTCAACGCTTACCATGTGTATGCTTTTGTGTACCTCTGGCGAAGGAAAGACAATGTGGATCAACTGGGGAAGATCGTTTCGGTGCTCGGTACACCCGATTTGAAAACCTACGTATCAAGGATCAACGCCACCATTTTGCCAGACGTAAGGAAAGTTCTGACTAAATGCGAAGCACAGGAACGAGGCCGAGTTGGCAAAAACATGAGGGTTCCGTGGATGTCATTCCGATCTGCAGGAACGCCTGTACCGAGTCCAGAGAGTCTGGATCTCCTTGACAAACTTCTTGTATACGATCACGATGCCCGGCTAACTGCCAAAGAAGCTATGCAGCATCCTTTTTTTGATGTGGTGCGGGATCGTGTGACGAATGAGATCAAGGGTCTTGCTGCCGCCCATTCGACTAGATAGCAGCGTGCCGCTACCACTTGGTTCTACAATTTTTTACTAGGCTGGCTTCGCGGCAAACACAGCTAGAAGTAGTGAACTAGACCAAAGGGAATTGAAACTTGTTTGAATGTGCGAAATTTCCACAGAGTTATGTCCATCTCTTCTGCACTAGTCTGGGCCAGCTTTCAGCCCAAAGAAACTGTGTCCTAGCTTGCTAGTTACTATAGTAGTACGACGTAGGTCATGCCTTGACTTGAATTTTTTGTAGTCATGTGTGTAGAACAGTGACATAGTCACTAAGGAGCAACTCTGCGGCTTTACTTTCCGCTTAGGACGCACAATATCCTCTTCAAAAAAATCCTTCCTCCAGCTCATCACCAATGACAACAACAACAATTCGACGGTGGCAACAACCTTCCAGCAATTTTAACTATAATATCAAGCCATTGATTCGTTGAGAGTACGTACTATACTACGTCGTAGTAACCAGAACTTGCAACACCAACCTCCCAAAGTACATGTATGTAGGTGTTGGACAAGGCTCTTACTTCTAATATAATAAAGGATAGACAGTCCGTATAGGACTGCTTGAATTTCAATCCTTCAAGACCACCACGAACAATATGTCGAACAATAATTCAGATGCCAACGAGACAACAACAACTACACCACCACCGCCATCGTCAGGAGGTGGGGTTGGACGCCTCAAAGGAGCTGTAGCTGGCGATGGCTCTACTTGGAAAGAAGCCTTGTTTGGACTAGCAGGAGGTGTAGCCTATGGATTGTTGTCCCCAATTGTGGGACATCCCTTTGATACCATTAAAACAAAAATGCAAGCCGAAACCCAATACAAAAATGCCACCTTTGTAACCACCGTCAAGGGCATGTATCAATCGCAAGGACTTCGGGGATTTTACAATGGGTTCTTGCCGCCCCTCCTGGGCAGCATGATGTATCGTGGTGCCGCCTTTAGTACCTACAGTGGAGCCTATTCGATGTGTGCGCAGGTGCCACTGTTGAGTCAAGAAATTCCTTATACGGGCGGATTGCGGCCCTGCGTACTAGTTGGTGCCATGGCATCGGCCGTCGTACGAGCTACCATTGAATCACCCTTGGATTTTATCAAATTGCGATATCAATTGGGAAAAGGCGTCATGCAAGATGCAACCACAGCAACCACCACACTAGGTTCAGCAGCATCCTCTGCTACTCCAACGACAACAACAGCCACAGCGAACATGACTCTGAAATCATTTTTTACTTCCCCCATTGCCAATATTCGGCATTTGTACTATGGCTATTCCACCACATTGATACGAACTATGGGATTGTTGGGAGGCTTTTTCGTGTCCATTGATTATGCGGTCCGATACATTCCCGATGTCGTCAATGCTCCATTGATTGGTCCCTTTTTCAAGGGTGGCATTTGTTCCACCTTTGCTTGGTCCCTCTGTTTTCCCTTTGAAACCGCCAAATCCGTCATTCAATCCGATACGACGGGTCGGTACAAAAACAACAGCAGTACGAATATTACATGGACGGTATTAAAAGAACTCTACCAACAAGGTGGTATCAAACGATGGTATCGTGGGTTTGGACCAGGAGCGGGTCGCAGTTTTGTTGCCAATGGGGCCAGTATGGTAGCGTATGCCTGGTTTCAAGACACGGTGCGAGCGTAAAGGAAGGAGGGAATCCATGAATAATGGTTGGATGTATGTCAGGGGAACACGGTTTGGCGGGTTTTGACGTTGGACTGCATCCATAACAATGCGCACGGTGTGCAGCCAAGGCAAAACGGTTCCGGCTTGTCAGTCAGTCTCTGCTTCATCGTCTTCTGAAAGCAACTCAATTATTTCGCCGCTCTCGCTCTCGCCCTTTCTCAGCCTCTTTTTCCTTTCGCTCCTCCGGAAGGGCAGCTCCTGTGGTGGTGGTGTACTAGTAAGAAACCGATCCGCTCCGGGAATAATTTGATGGCCTTTCCGTTTTGCTGCATGACGAGAATTAGCTGCAAACACCAGATGAAATAAGACGGTGACAACAGAAAGCCATAGCAACAAATAGAGTACATGTCTTACCGCGATTGCCCGTGTCATTTGGGGCCCTCGATAGATAAAAGGGCTTTTGTTTAGTGTTCGTTTGAACAGAAGGCTTTACTTCTTTTGCGGCGGAAGTCGACCATTGGGGCTGGCGAGAATTGCTAGCGCCAAACAGTCGGTTTTGCGTGCTCACGTGCGAGGGGAGGGCTTCGTTGCTTACAATTGTCAGTTGTGGCTTCTTCGTGACTGATTGGCTCTTCTTGCTCCCTGACCTACGGACTGATTGGTTCTGCTTGCCCCCTGACCTACTCGCGCGTAAGCCGTTTGCGAAGTCGTCGGACTCGGCTTCCTTGGCATTGTCGGCTTTATCTTCACTATCATCTTCACTATCATCTTCATCCCCCATGAGGCCATACCGTGTATTGGACTTGGAGGGTTTGGCCGTTGCGGCATTTCCCTTCTTACATTTTTGCTTGGGACTGCCAATGGCGGGATCATCAACGAGTATCTCTACCTCGTACGGCTTTCCAAGAAAACGCAAGGTTACTTCAATAGCAGCACCATCCCTAACTGCGTCAAACTCATGATTCTCAAGCAGGAGCCCACCTACGCCGTGCCAATCGCCGCCGTAGTATCCTCCCAATTCATCCCGGCCCATCATGGAAACTTCCACCTCATTGCTTACCGTCATTCCTGATTTTAACTGTAGTATAAATTCTGGCATATACACCGCATTGGCTGGAAACCGCTTTCCAACTAGATTGCAACATCTACCTTCTTGTGCATTGTATGATCGCGCCTGGCCGTCTTGAGCTACCTGATGGACGGGGATTTCGCCTTTCAGAGGAAAATTTGCCCTTGCAGCCTCATCTACTACTACACTTTCCACAGAGAGACAAAACAGGTGAACTTGAATATCGAAACCGTTACCGCCATTCGACGGTGGCAATTTCTCGACAGTCAAAAGCCAGTGCATGCCATGACGCTCGAAGGGTTCACTCCTTTGTCTTCTTTGTTGTGCAACGGTCAGGCTAGCGAATCGACGAGGCACAACCTCGCCCAAAGATAGATTGAACCTCACCACCACTTGATCTGGAGGATCATTGGCCGCCATGGTGGCACTACAATAAGGTCGGATATTTGACCGTGTTGCGCACTTTAGGTTCTTCGCGAGTTCTCTCGTTCCTTCGTTTGTTTATTGGTTCTAGCTAGCTAGCTATAGCACCGTCTAATATCAAGATTAGTTAACACTGGCATGGATATGAATAAACACACTGCGCCCAGGTTAAAATCTGTCTCTTATACACATCTGACGCTGCCGACGAATAGAGAGGTGTAGATCTCGGTGGGCGCCGTATCATTAA
>ENA-ORBV01014712-ORBV01014712.1-microbial-mat-metagenome-genome-assembly--contig:-NODE-14712-length-11645-cov-3.563710_pt1 | contig 11645 bp, 11 predicted proteins | sample MGYA00237777_ERZ505514 | MGnify/ENA primary metagenome ERZ505514 (study PRJEB26160, sample SAMN06269048) | microbial mat metagenome | isolation source: Oligotrophic lake microbial mat | place... | reverse complement strand
TACGAGATTCGCCTTAGTCTCGTGGGCTCGGAGATGTGTATAAGAGACAGCCAAAACGGTCCTGGGTGACCCCAACGCCACGGGTTTTGCGGACCGGATGCTGAAATTGTCCAAGGATTCCTTTGCGCTTGCTGGCAAGCAGTGGGTGGAGAGTGTGCGCCACCTGGCCAGCGGCGGTGCGCAGGGCGTGGAGACCGCCTCGTGCGTGCTCTCCGCGGCAGAGAAGACGCTGGAAGCCGCAGTGCTCCTGGGCAACGCCGGTGTGCTGAAGGCGGCGCAGGCGTCCGTGGTGGTGGCCCGTGAAGCGTTGATGGCGGTGGAAAAAGGCGCGGATGGCGCGGGCAGCCTCCTCCAGAAGGCGGGCCAGGCAGTCATCAACGCCGGCAACGCGGTCAACACCCTGGCCTCCAATGACACCGGGGCCTGTGTCCAGGCCGCAGGCGGCTGAAACCAGGGTTTTCCGCCCTAACCAGGGCGTCGGACAATCCCAAGACATTTCAACGGTGTTCCCAAGAACAATGGCATGGGCGCCACTTTTTCCCGCCGGGTTCCCAGGGAGAAGAGCTGGCACGGCGCCTGCTAAATCCAGAAGTGCACGCTGGTGGCGGTCCGACCCTCCCCCCTGGTCCTCCGTTGCTGCGTGCGATCTTCTGGTTGTAGGAAAAGCGGCTGGCTGACCTTCCCCCCTGGTCAGTTGGCCGCTTTTTTTTGGCCCCGTGCCGTCACCCCGCAGCGTTCACCATGCCAAGCGCCAGAGTCCACGCGCAGCCTCCGCCGCGCCTTGACCATGAAACATGGGCGATGCAACCCGCGTTTACAGAAACTGGGGAAACGGCTGAAAGTGTTGAATTGCCAGGGGTTAGACGAATCAACAAGGGTAAGCGGGCCCTGTTTTTGATGGGATGGCGCGAAATTCCCCGGGGGAAGGGATTGGCCCGCAGATTGCTCATACCCAACTTGCTTGCGGTGGCGCGAACGACCTCCCCCCGGTCAGAACGTTGCCGCAGCAGTTCTTTTGAGAGCGGCGACTTGGTCGATTCCCCCCCTTCGACCCGGTTGCCGCTCTCAGTTTTTTTCAGCGCCTCCCACGGATGGCAAAGATGCGCAGCGGCTTCTCCTTGCCCTTCAAGGACGCCGGCGGCAGCTCATCAAAGCGGTAGCGGTTGTCCAGCCGGGCCAAAGTGGGCTCGCTGACCAGGATCTGGTCCTCCGCGGCAATGCCACACAGCCGGGCGCTGGTGTTCACGGAATCTCCAATGGCCGTGTAGCTCAGCGTCTTGGAGCTCCCCACATAACCCGCCACCATGGGGCCGGTGTGGATGCCAATCCCAATGCGCAGCGCAGGCTGGCCAACGCGGTCTGCGTTGAACGAGCGCAGCGCGTCCAGCATGTCCAGCGCACATTCCACCGAGCGCACGTCACCGTCTTCATACCAGACGGGTGCGCCCCAGAGCGCCATGAGGCCGTCACCCATAAACTTGTCCAGGGTGCCTTCATGGCGGAAGACCACCTCCACCATGCGCTCAAAGTAGTCGTTCAGCATGTCCACCAGCATCTGGGGGCCGGTGGATTCGCTCATGCGGGTGAAGCCGCGGATGTCACTGTTGAAAATGGTTCCGTGGGAGATGAGCTGGCCGCCCTTCTTCACTTCCAGACGTCCGCTGGCCACTTCTTCCGCAATGTTGGGGCTGAGCAGGCGTGAGAGGCGCTCACGCGCAATGAGCTCCTCCTCCACCTTCCGCGCCAGGATGTTCATGTGGATGAACATGCTGGCCTGGCTGGCAATACCGCTGACCAGGTCCACATCCCACCGGGTGAACTGGCTCTCCGTGGATGAGTCCAGCCAGATGGCGCCCAGCACGGTGTCATCATGCAGCAAGGGCACCACCATGGCGCTGCGCACGTTGTTCTTCATCAGCGCCATCACGCTGCTGTCACTGTCTGACGTATTGCCGCCGCCGTGGAGCAGCAGCTCCTGCACCGCGTCTTCCGTCAGCAGCGTCACGCGGGTGTCCATGGCCTGCCGCACAATGCTGAGTGAGACGCGGATGTGGCCGGCGTTTCCGTCGCTGCGCTGGCTGGCGCCTACGGTGAGCGAACCGTCTGGCTGGCGGATGAGGATGGCGCCACGTTCTGCGCGCACAATGCGGCGGAGGTTGTCCAGGATGCTGGCCAGGAGGCGGCCGGTGTCCCGCTCAACGGCAATGGAGCGGCTGAGCTCATAACAGATGCGCAGGCGCTCATAGTCCATGGAGAGCTGCGCCTCATTGCTGGCCACGCGGTGGTACGGGAGGAAACCCTCCAGATTGAGCGGAATTTCCGTCCCAATGGCGTGCGGCGCGTCCTGCAGCTCCACATGCGCATCTTCCGCCATCAGGCTCTTGAGGCGGGGGCCGCTGGACTGGGCCAGGCTGGTGTCCTCCACCAAAATCTTCACGTCACTCTGGCCCAGGATGATTTCATCCCGGTTCTTGAGCAGCACCTCCGTGGTGACGCGCGCCCCGTTGAGGAAGGTGCCGTTGCGGCTCTGGAGGTCCTTGAGGAAGAAGCCCTGGGGACGGTGCTCAATGGTGCAGTGTTCTTTGGACACCGCGTTGCCGCGCACCACCACGGAGTTGCTGGGGAGGCGTCCCACACTGGTGAGCGCTTTGAGCTCCACTGTGCGTTCGCCGTCGATGGTCAGGATCTTCACGTGTGCCATGCAGTGGCCGGACAGTTCCCGTTTCACGAGGGGAAAGTCAATTGTCTGGCCGCCACCACGCTGCAGACTGCGCTTTTGGCTGACGCGCGCGCGCGGATTGACGTGCCGGGCAGCCAATGCGACCTCGCAAAAACATGCACCTTCTTGTCCTGGGTGATCCTGACGCCCCCCATCTGAGTGAGCTGTCCCGCCTCCCCGCTGACGTCCGCGTAACGGTGGGGCTGGATGTGGATGCGCTGCGGCCGGCCGTTTCCGACGTCACTGGTGTGCTGCTCATGCGCGGAAACCATGCGCAGCTCAAACCTCTATGGAGAGAGCTGAGTGCGTTGAAGTGGGTTCATTCGCTCAGTGCCGGCGTGGAGCAGGTGCTGTTTGATGAGCTTATCCACAGCAACGTCATCCTCACCAATGCGCGGGGCGTGTACGCGCCCTCACTGGGTGAATGGGTGTTGGGCGCCATGCTGTTCTTTTCCAAGGGGCACCGGCGGCTGGTGAAGGCGCAGGAGGCGCGCCGCTGGGAGCGCTTCACCGTGGACGAGCTGGCGGGAAAGACCGTGGTGATCCTGGGCTACGGAGAGATTGGACAGGAAGTGGCCCGGCGCGCCAGGGCCATGGAGATGCAGGTGGTGGGTGTCCGCCGGCGTCCGGCGCCGGATGGTGTTGCGCAGGACGTGGTGGGTGAGCTGCAGATGTTGGACGTGTTGCCGCGCGCGGATGTGGTGGTGTGTGCGCTTCCGTCGACACTGGGCACTCGGAAGCTGATTGGCGGGGCACAGTTCAAGGCGATGGAGAAACACCCGCTGTTCATCAATGTGGGCCGCGGAGACACGGTGGATGAACGAGCGCTGATGGAAGCGCTGACGTCCGGCCAGCTGCGCGGTGCTGCGCTTGATGTGTTTGAAACCGAACCATTGCCCCCGGACCACGCGCTCTGGGCCATGGAGAACGTGCTGGTTTCTCCGCATTGTGCGGACCAGACGGACCGGTGGCTGCATCTCTCAACGCGTTTCTTCGTCGACAACGCGCTCAGGTTTGCCCGCGGAGAAACCCTCAAGAATGTGGTGGACAAATCCGCGGGGTATTGAGTCAACGCTTGGCGCGTTCCTTCTCCACCAGAATCCGCCGAAGAATCTTTCCGGATGCGCTCTTGGGAATCTCCGTCACCACTTCCATGCGGCGCACTTTCTTGTGCGGTGCCACGCGCTCGGCAACCCAGGCCATCAACTCATCCGTGGTGGCTTGAGCTTTGAGGATGACAAAAGCCTTGGGGATTTCACCGGCCTCCTCGTCAGGAACGGGGATGACGGCGGCGTCAGCCACGGCGGGGTGGGTGACCAGCAGCGCTTCCAGTTCTGCCGGCGCAATCTGCATACCCTTGTACTTGATGAGCTCTTTGAGCCGGTCAACAATAAAGAAATACCCTTCCGGGTCCACGTAGCCAATGTCCCCGGTATGCAGGAACCCGTCAGAATCAATGATGCCCTTCTGGTCTTCCGGGCAGTTGAGATAGCCCTGCATGACCTGTGGACCGCGGATCCACACTTCACCGCGCTCGCCGGCGGCGGCGTCTTTGCCGGTTTCCACGTCGACAATGCGGGCTTCGGTGTTGGCCACAAGCTGGCCCGCGGCGCCGGCGCGGATGGCGTCATCCGGATTGAGATGGGTGACGGGTGAGGTCTCTGTGAGCCCGTACCCCTGCTTCACCTTGGCGCCAATCCTGGCCGAACACGCCTCCGCCAGCTCCCCGCCCAGCGGCGCGGCACCGGAAATGATCACTTTCAAACTGGAAAGATCATAGTTGGCCACCAGCGGATGTTTGGTCAGGCCCAGGACAATGGGCGGCACCAGGTGCGCGCGTGTGACCTTGTATTCCTGCACAATCTTGAGAAACGGCTCCATCTCAAATTTGGGCATGACGACGATCCGCGCGCCCTTGCGCAGCGCCGCGTTCATCACCACCACCATGCCGTAGATGTGGAAGAAGGGGAGGATTCCTACCAGCGTGTCCTGCTCGCTCATGGGCTCAACCGGCTCTACCTGCGCCAGGTTGGAGACAATGTTGTGATGGGTCAGCATCACACCCTTGGGCAGGCCGGTGGTTCCACTGGAGTAGGGGAGCGCTACAAGATCCTTCCTGGGATCAATCTTGACGTTGTGATGGGCGCCGTCATTGTCCAGCAGCGCGGTGAAGGGTGTGGCACCCGGCGCTTCTCCAAAGACAAAGATCTCCTTGATGTTGCCGGCTTTCCTGGCGGCTTCCGTGGCCTTCTCCAGAAATGCGGGGACGGTGAGGAGGAACTGCGCGTTAGAGTCTTTCAATTGATAGGCCAGCTCATCCGCGGTGTAGAGCGGGTTGGCCGTGGTGTTGACGCCGCCAGCCAGGGCCACACCGTGCCAGGCCAGGGCGTATTCCGGGACATTGGGGCTGAAGGTGGCAAACACGTCACCCTTTCCAAAGCCGCGCTTGTGAAGGCCGCACGCCACCTTCTTTACGCCGGCCCAGAGCTGGCCGTAGGTCATGGTGCGGCCGGTGGGGCCGTCAATGAATACGGTGGAGCTGCTGCGTTCTTCCGCCCTGGAAAAAATGTAAGCGGGCAGTGAGATGTCCGGAATGACGACGTTGCTGAAGCGGCTCTTGTAGAGCATGGGTGGTCCCTCCCTGTGGGAGGTGCACTCTGCTCACGTCCGGCGGTCACAAGGGAAGTGCCCCCGTGATGCAGCGCGGCGAGCGGTCACAACGCCAGGCGCGTCTGGACGGGCAGGACCAGGCCTCGGGCGGATTCCCGGTCATCTTCCCAGACGCGGACTTCAATGGCCTGCTCCACGTACTGCAGGTGGCGGTGCTCATCATGCTGGCAGCGCTGGAGCAGCTCACGGAGCTGGGGCGGGAGGTGGATCCAGTGCTGGTCTTCATACCGCGCGTTGGTGTGGACCTCATTGAGGCGGATGGCCTTGAGGGCGCCCTCGCCGCCGGTGGCGGAACGCAGTGCGGTGAAACCCTCCAGGACCCAGCCGGTGAGGTCACGGGAGATGGGCGGCGCCTCACCCCCCAGCGACGCAATGGCCTCACACCATTCCCGGGCGTGGCGCTCATGGTCTTGCTGGAACATGGTGAGCTGATGTTTCACCAGCTCCAGGTCCACCGCGCGGATGGCGTGGCCGTAGGCGTGCCAGGCATCCACATCCAGGTGAACCAGCCCCGCCAATTGTTTGAACAGAACTGGTTCCATCCGGGGTGCCCACTCCGCTGCAAAGGAAAACTCCCGTAGTCCGTATGGTTCCTTATGGGACGTGGCAAGCGCAGCCGCAACGGGGGGACCCGCTCAAGCCGCGGGAGTGAAGATCATCCAGGGGCGCAACGTTAATCCAGCGGACACAAACCGCGAGGAGCGCACCATGGGTATCCTGTCCTGGATCGTGTTTGGATTGATTGTGGGTCTCATTGCCCGGGCCATTCTGCCGGGACGTCAGAACATGGGGCTGTTGATGACCACCCTGCTGGGCGTTGGCGGGTCTTTCCTGGGTGGAGCCATTGGCAGCGCCTTGGCTGGTGTCTCCATGAATGAGCTGCATTCCGCAGGCATGATTGGAAGTGTGGTGGGCGCCATCCTGCTGCTGGCAGCGGCGGGCGCCATCCTGGGGCGTGGCCGGACCACCCGGGCTGCCTGAAGCACGTGGCACAACGCACGCTGAAGACAACGCACACGTGCGTGGTCTTCAGCGTTCAGCGTTGGCTGCGCTGCCCCAGGAAGGTGTCAAGGTTGGCCCGCGTGCCGTCTGGGAGGTCCACCAGGTTCAGCAGGTAGCGCTGTTCATCCGTGGCCAGCGCGTTGAGCACCAGGCCCTGGATGCTCAGGCGTTCCAGGGTTCCGGGCAGAAAGAAAGTCACCGTCAACACGGCCTCATCATCCAGCAGGTGCTGTGTTTCCAGCGTCATGTCCGTGGATGAGAGCTCCACCAGATTTGCAAACTTGCGGCCGGGCGTGCCTGCAACCTCCACGCTGGCAAGGACCTGCAGTGTAGTGCGTTTTGAGGAGTCGGAAACGTCTGCGGTGGTGGACGGCATGCGGCAATCCCAAGGGCGGGCGCCGCGGCTTCATTCCCTGAGCGGACTTCCCGCCGTCACCCCGGCGGCGTCACAAAACGCGGCCAGTTTGGCCGGGTCCAACGCGCCTTTGCTGCGCACGCCGGAGCAGATGTCCAGGCCGGCGGGACCCACGCGGCCCAGCGCGTCCCGAACGTTGGCGGCGTTCAAGCCCCCCGCCAGGATCACCGGAACGCGGGAACCCTGCACAATGCGCTGGCTGAGCTCCCAGTTGTGCGTGCGGCCTGTTCCGCCCAGTTCCTTGACGGCAAGCTGTGGATTGCCTGAATCCAGCAACAACCCATCCACGCTGGCATCCTGGGCCTGGTGCAGCGCGTGCTGCACGGAGGCGTTGTCCACAACGTGGATCACCTGAAGGATGCGCAGCAACGGAAACGCGGTCCGCAGCTGCTGCCGCACGCTGCTGTCCACGTCATCCACCAGCTGCAGCGTGCGCACTGCAGTGAACTCCACCTGTTCCGCAATGCCATGGAACCGGGTTTCACTGGTGAGCAGCACCGTCTCCACGTGAGGAGGCACGGTGGCAGCAATCTGCTGGATGGTCTTCAGGTCAATCACGCCCGGCCCGCTGGGCATGGAGGAAACCAGGCCCAGCGCGTTGACGTTGTGCAAGACCGCCAGCGCTGCTTCTGCCACGGAGGAGATGCAGCAGATCTTCACCCACGGAGTCTTGCTCACGGGATGGCGTTCACCGCCGCCACCACATGGTCCAGGTCTTCCTGGGTCATGTCTGGACGGACGGGCAGTGAGAGAACCTGGGAAGCGGCTTTCTCAGTTTCCTGGAGTGTTACTTTATAGCCCAGCTCCAGGTAGACGGGCTGCTGGTGGATGGGCCGCGGGTAATACACACCAACGCCAACACCCAGACCCTGCAGGTGCTTGAGGGCGGCATCCCGGTCACCCTTCACGCGCACGGTGTACTGGTGGAAGACGTGGTGACCGTGCTGATGCTCCACCGGGGTGACCACGTGCTTGAGGTTTGCGGTCAGGTAGGCGGCGTGTTTGCGGCGGAGGTTGTTGCGCTCGGTGAGCTTCTTGAGCTGAGCATTGCCCACCGCGGCGTGCAGGTCTGTCATACGCAGGTTGAAGCCCAGCATCTCATGCTTGTAGCGCTCCTGCATGCCGTGGTTGCGGATCATACGGGCGCGTTTGGCCACTTTCTCGTCGGAAAAGGTGATCATGCCGCCTTCACCGCTGGTCATGTTCTTGGTGGGGTAGAAACTGTAAGCGCCGGTTCCAAAGGCGCCCACCTGGGTGCCCTTGAACATGGCGCCGTGGGACTGGCAGGCGTCTTCAATGAGGAGCAGGCCCTTGCGCTTGCAGATGTCCGTCAGCGCATCCATGTCCATGGGATTGCCGAACAAGTGGACGGCCATGATGGCTTTGGTCTTGGGGGTCAGCGCTTTCTCAATCAGCGCGGGATCCAGATTGTAGCTGACCGGATCAATGTCCGCGAACACCGGCCGCGCGCCCGTGTAGAGCACGCTGTTGCCGGAAGCGATGAAGCTGAATGACGACGTCAGAACCTCATCTCCGGCGCCAATGCCGTGGGCCAGCAGGGCCACGTGCAGCGCGGCGGTTCCGTTGGAGACGGCCACGGCGTGGGGAACGCCAACAAACTGGGCAAAGGCCTTTTCAAACGCTTCTGTGACGGGTCCCTGGGCCAGCATGCCGGAGTCCAGGACCTTCATCACTGCCTGCTTTTCTTCTTCACCAATCAGCGGCTTGGAGAGGGGAACATTGCGGGGCGTCAGCGTAGTCATACATTTCTCCTGGTGGGCTCAGTGTTGGTGGTTGTGATGGTGGTGGTGGTCATGGCCGTGCGCCATGTCCCCTTCATGCGCGTGGCCGTGCTCAATTTCTTCCGCCGTGGCGGCGCGGACTTCCATGACCTGCACGCGGAAGTGGAGCTCCATGCCGGCAAAGGGATGGTTGGCGTCCACGGTGATGGCGTCCGGTCCAACCTTGATGATGTGGAGCTGCACAAAGGTCCCGTCCGGGAGCTGGCTGGCCAGGTCAACGCCCACTTCCGGGACCACTTCCGGGGGAAGCTTGCTGCGTTCCACATCAAAGATGCCGTCCGGGTTGTGGTCCCCGTAGCCTTCATGGGCGGGCACCCGGACTTCAAAGATGTCTCCGGCGCTGCGGCCGGTCATGGCGCGTTCCAGGCCCAACACCACCTGGCCGTGGCCGTGCAGGTAGGCCATGGGATCGTCGTCATCACTGGAATCCACAACGTTGCCCATGCCATCACGGAGGATGAACTGGAATTTCACAACCTTGTCTTTTTCAATGACGTTGGGGGGAGTCAGGGACATGCATCACCTCGCCAGGGCGCAATGGGCGGCGCAAGAGAGTTCAGCGGCACGGTGACGTCAAGCCCGTAACGCGGTAGTCCGCGCGCATGCATCCAAACCCGTCCTCCCTCAAGCGTCTTGTGGCGGTTTTCCTGGCGTCCGCAGGGCTTGCGGTTCTGCTGGCGTCTTCGTCCGGCAACGCCGCCACGTCACCCAAGGCCGCGCCCCCTGCCAGGCCGCCGCCTGGTGCAGCTCAGCAGACGCCCACGGGACCCTCCGCGGAGCAGGAGGCGCAGCAGTTCCTTGAGCTCTACACGCCGTTGTTTGAGCGCGTCTCCACGGTGGTCAGCGAATCCGCCTGGTCCGCGTCCACCGACGTCACGCCGGAGCATGAGGGCGAGCGCACCGGTGCGGTGAAGGTGATGAGCGCGGTGCTGGGCAACAAGGTGGTGATTGAGAAGACCAAGTCTCTGCTGGCAAACAAGGACCAACTCAACCTGGTCACCACGCGCCAGCTTGAGCGGATTCTCTCCATGGCGGCGGAAGCGCCCGGCACCATTCCTGAGGTGGCCAACCGCCGGGCGGAGCTGGAGAGCCGTCAGAGCGCCATTCTTGATGGATGGCAGTTCTGCCTGGAGCGGGACAAGAAGGGTGTGTGCAAGAAGCCCACGGACGCCAACGGAATCGACAAGATTCTTGTTGGGAGCAAGAAACTCCCGGAGCGGGAGAACGCGTGGAACGCCAGCAAGGAAGTGGGCACGCCGCTGCGGCCGGGCATTGTCCAGTTGCAGAATGTGCGGAACCTGGTGGCCAGGGAGATGGGTTATTCCAGCTTCTTTGCGTTGCAGGTGTCTGACTACCGGATGGGCGTGCCGGAGATGATGACCCTGCTGGACCAGCTGATTGACGACGTGAAACCGCTCTACGAGCAGCTCCAGTGCCATGCCCGCTACACGCTGGCCAGGCGCTACAATGTGAAAGAAGTGCCCAAGCTGATTCCCGCACATTGGTTGGGAAACCGCTGGGGCCAGGCATGGCCGGGTGTGGTGGAGGGAGTGGACCTGGACCCCGTCTTCAAGACCAAGACGCCGGAATGGATTGTGAAGACCGCGGAGGATTTCTACGTGGGCATTGGTTTTCCAAAATTGCCGGACACTTTCTATTCCAAGAGTGACCTCTACCCGGTGCCCAAGGGCCAGACGCGCAAGAAGAACAGCCACGCCTCCGCCTGGCATATGGACCTCCGTGATGACGTCAGAAGCCTGATGAGTGTGGAGGCGGACAGCCGCTGGTTCTCCACCACGCACCATGAGCTGGGGCATATCTACTATTATGTGTCTTACTCGCGTCCGGAGGTTCCGCTGGTGCTGCGTGAAGGTGCCAACCGGTCTTTCCATGAGGGCATGGGGGACCTGATTTCCATTGCCAGTGCGCAGCAGCCGTATCTCAACAAGCTGGGATTGATTCCGCCGTCCATGAAGATCAACCAGGACCAATGGCTGCTGGATGAGGCCATGGATTCCATTGTGTTCATTCCCTGGGGCGCGGGTGTGATGAGCCACTTTGAGCATGACCTTTATGAGAAGAACCTCCCGGAGGCAGAGCTCAACAGCACATGGTGGAACTACGTGGCAAAGTACCAGGGTATTGCGCCTCCCTCGTCACGGGACCCCAAGGGCTGTGATGCGTGCACCAAGACGCATATCAATGATGATCCCGCTCAGTATTACGATTATGCACTGGCCAGCATTGTGAAATACCAATTGCATGACCACATCTGCCGCAAGATCCTGAACCAGGATCCGCACCAGTGTGACTACAGCGGCAACAAGAAGGTGGGTGAGTTCCTGGCTGGCATCATGAAGCTGGGTGCCACGCGGGATTGGCGCCAGGTCATCCAGGAGGCCACGGGGAGCCCGCTCTCCACCAAGCCGCTGGCGGACTATTTTGCGCCGCTGCTTCCCGCGCTCAAGACCATCAATGAAGGGCGCACCTGCGGCTTCTGACGAGGAGAAAGTTCCATGGATGCAGAAGCCCAGCTGCAGGCGTTGCTGGACCAGGCCAGTGGTGCGCTGGACCTGGGGAATACCCGGGAGGCGCTGGCCACGCTGCAGAAGGCGGCGGCCATTGATGCGGATGATCCCACGCTGTTGATGTTGCAGGCCATGGCGTTGACGTCAGACGGCAAGGTCATGGAGGCATTGAAGGTGTTGGACTGGGCGCAGGAGATGGACCCGGATGACGTCATGGTACTGATGACGCGCGGGAACCTGCTGCTGGACATGTTGGATGATCCGTATGAGGCGCTTCCGTGTTTTGAGGAAGCCGTCCAATCCATGCAGGAGGACCGGCGTCACTGGGGTGACGAGGAGCCGGTGCGGCAGGAGGCGCTCCGTTCATTGCTCCATGAAGCGTTGGTGCAGCTTTCCGTGTGCCGCGGGGTGGTGGAGGACGGTGTGGGCGCGGTGCAGGCGGTGCGGGAGGCGTTGACCATCAAGCCGGAAGACGCGCGCACCCACGTGGCGTTGGCGCGGGCATTGAT
>ENA-ORBV01014711-ORBV01014711.1-microbial-mat-metagenome-genome-assembly--contig:-NODE-14711-length-11646-cov-4.766272_pt1 | contig 11646 bp, 10 predicted proteins | sample MGYA00237777_ERZ505514 | MGnify/ENA primary metagenome ERZ505514 (study PRJEB26160, sample SAMN06269048) | microbial mat metagenome | isolation source: Oligotrophic lake microbial mat | place... | reverse complement strand
TTAATGATACGGCGACCACCGAGATCTACACCTCTCTATTCGTCGGCAGCGTCAGATGTGTATAAGAGACAGGAAGCTCGGCGGCATGGATGTGCGGGCACCTGTCGGGCTCGCCACGCAGGCCTACGGCATCTACTCGATCATGACCGGCGAGAAGGGTGGCGAACATGCCCTGGCCATCGGCAACGGCGTCACCGGCTCGTGGCTGGCGTCGGTCGGTCGTGAGGCAGGGCAGGCCTTCCGGGATCGGAAGGGGGGGCCGGCACGTGGGCAGGCTCCGGCCGGCGCTCCGGCGGCTCCCGCCTCTGGCGCGTCGTTCCGGGGCGAGAGTCCCATGGTTTACATTCCTCCAGAACCGGAAGTGATCGCGGGCCTTCCAGCGCCGAGCTACCAGGAGTATCCGCAGCTTCCTGCGCCGTACCAGGGCCAGACCCTGCTCCCGGCTCCCTGGCAGGGTCCACAGTATCAGCAGTACCCGCAGTATCAGCCTCAGCAGTATCAGACCCAACAGTACCCGGGCTACCAGGGCGCGCCCTCGATGCAAGGCAACATGGTCCCGGTCGAGCCGGTCCAGATGGGTGCGTATCCCCCCGGATATCCTCAGCCTTCGCCCCAGATGATGGCGTACGCCCAGGGGCCGGTTCCCGGATGGAACCAGCCAGGCGGTCCCGTTCACGGCGTAGCGACGCCCGGCCCGATGCCGGGACTCATGCCCGAGCCCGGACCGAGAGTGGCCGGTGCCCATCGAGAGATCATGCTGACCCCCGAATCCGCATCGATGGAGGGTCCCTACCGCCAGCCCGCTCCCCGGATGATGCTCACTCCGGAAGCCCCGCCCGAAGGCCAGTTCGAGGGTCGGCGCATCATGCTCACCCCTGAGGCCAAGGCACAGGTGCAGGCCACGGCGCAAACCGTCCATCAGCGGCGGGAGGCCATGGCCCAGGCTTACCAGGCACAGCAGGCTCAGCAGTCTGCCCAGAACGCTCCGGTCGATCCGACCACCCAGGTGGCCGGGGACCCGGAGGACTTCGCTGGACCCCGTGAGCGTCAGGAACGTCGTCAGCAGCGCCGCGATGCCCTCCGGCAGCTTGGCCAGAATCGCTTTCCCAGCGCCCGTGCGCTGAATGAGGAGCTCGGAGAGTAAGACATCTCGAGCACCGGTAACCCCTTTGTCGGGCGACCGGACAACATTGAACCTGGAGGATTGTCATTATGAATCCGTACCTGGACCCCATGGGCAGCGGGCGTGTCTACCGCGACCGGCGCAACGGCGCGCTCGTCGTGGATGAAGACAGCATTGCAAGAGGTGGCTTCGCCGGCGAAGAGCCCGAGCTCGGCCACGAGGGATCGCCCAACCCCGAATACGCCGGTTCGCAGGAGGGCGAATTCGAAGGTGAAGGCGACGAATTCGGCGCCAACCGAAACCAGCGCTATTCCAACAACAATCGCGGTCGGGCCGACAACCGCCCGTATCAAAACTACCCTGGCAACTACTCTCAGCGCCCTCCGCAGTCCTACCGGGCGCCTGCCCAGGCTCCGGCTCCGGCTCCCGCGCCTGCCCATACTCAGGCCAGGGCTCGAGCCGACAAGGACGCGGACGGCGCGCCCGATGGCTGGGTCTCCGCCATCCTCTCCGGCTCCGAGAGCATCGACGAGGCCGGGCAGGTGACTGTCACCATTCGGGCTCAGCACCCCTTCGTCGCCAGCGACATGACCTTCGAGGGCTCCTCCACAGGGGCCATGATCACCAAGATCGACTTCGGGGACCGCCCGGTCGTGACCGCCAACGGGGGCCTCTCCACCAGCGTGTTCACCCCGACCAGCCAGATGCGCAAGCACCTGAAAGGACAGGATCTCCGGGGTGGCCTCGACATCACGGTGGTCGGCAAGCTCGAGGGCGCTGGCAAGCTCTGCGTCGCCTTCTTCGGCTTCAAGCCGCCCGCAGGTGGTTGATTGTCTGGTGGCCGGAGGGAACGATGCTCGAGGTTGACCAGAGAGTCCGCTCGGAGCGCAAGGAGCTGCCAGGCTCCAGCACGTCCAGCAGTCAAATAATGCTGCTGGACGTGCAGTTCGGGCAGGGCGAGTGGCGGATCGTCGAAGCTTTCAGCAAGGAGGGAAAGCCCCTCGAGCTGGAGGTCCGTTGGTCCGCGACGACTGCCAGCGGCCCGTGGGTCAAGGTCACTGTGGCCCATGCGACGCGGCTCTGTGTCTTCGCGAAGAGCGTCACCCTCTATGCCACCAATCTCTCGACGGACAGCAACACGGTCATCGCGCAGGTGGCCGATGGATTTACCCAGACTGCGAACGTGTGGGAGCACCGGGCGAAGACTGACGGTTCATCTGCGTTGCACATCCCGGTCCCCCCGTTCGCGGTCGTTTTTCACCTGCACCTGGCGGAGCGGGGCGCGCTGCCAGCGGCAATCATAACGGTCTTTGACGGAGCGGGGACGGCTCGAGCCCGCTTCTCCGCCGCCAATCAACCGGCAGGCGGAATCCCGGTCGGCGGAGCAGGCCGGATCGAAATCACGACCGAAGGCAGCATCGACTTACGCGGAATATTTACGCTTTTACTGTAGTTTCGTTCTTGTTGGGAGGTAGCCCATGTCTCTGTTTCATCGAACCCATACGTTGCTCCAGGTGAGCACTGCCGCCAATACCAACCAGACCGGCAAGTCCTACGCCGTGGTCCCGAATGCGGACGACCTCTCGTTTCGGGCCTTCGTGGACATCGAGCAGAGCGGCGGCTCGGGCAGCCCCTCGACGACCCTGCACCTCGAGACCAGCTACGACGGCCACTGGATCGAGGCGATGGAGCCCATTCAGCTCGCAGGCGAAGGCTCGACCCACAAGTTCGTGGAGGTCGAAGCGTTGGGACCGCTGGTCAGGGCGCGCACCGTCGTGGCGGGAAGCTCCAAGCCCTCGCACACCGTCACGGTTAAGCTGGCGGCCAACGGCGCCTTCCAGGTCCGGGAGAAGGCTGCGACCTACAACACGAGCTCCTCGGACCCGGTGTCGCCGTCGTCTGTCAGCTCACCGGCGTAACGTCCAGCTCGAGGGGACTCCATGAAGATCGCCGTCAAGCTGGCCTTTGACGAGCTGGCCGCACTCCGGCTGCTCAACTTTCTGGCGCAGGAGAACGCCCTGCTCCTGGACGAGCGCCCGGAGCTGCCGCTGCTTTACGACTCCGGCGTCGTATATCGGCGGGAGCAGGACGAGACCTGGTGCGACTTCCTGAACATGCTCGTCCAGGGGCATGAGGACTGCGACGGGCTGGCAGCGGCCAGGGCCGGGGAGCTGCTGGCCAGAGGCTGGGAGGCGCTGCGGCCCGGCGAAGGTGGTTACGATCAGGCCATCCGGCAGCGCCCGAGCAGCATCTTCTCGGAGGTCTTTCTCCGGACGACGAGCGGGCCGGATGGCGGTGGGCTGTACCACTGTCTGGTGCATTACAACGTGGGTGGACGCTGGTATCACGACGATCCGAGCGCCCGACTTGGCATGAACGGTCGAATCCCTCCCGAGACTCGAGCCCGGTGGGCACGGAGCATCGGGGGCAAGGCATGGAGAACACAATGAAACTGGTGAGTGTGCAAGCGGTTCGCATTCCAAGGCCGGCGGTTCGTCCGGTGCAGCGGCGCGACATCTATCCTTCTCCTCCCGTGGCACGGCAGGCTCCGCCGCCGCCCGCGCCGGCCCGGGCTCCGGTGGCTCGAGCGACCCAGACCGCCCCGATGGCTCAGGCGGCCCGTCCCTACATCCCCGAGCCGGTGCTGCGCCAGGCGATTCGTCAGGAGCTGCGGGAGATGCGCCTGGACCGACCCGCACCGGTAAGGGAAGCGAGCCAGGGACGGATGCCGGAGCGGCCCCAGACCCTCGAGCCTGTCGATGACGGTGGGTTCTACAACGACCCCTGGGACGATGGCTTCGGCGATGAGGGGGGGACTCAAGCGGTCGCACCGCTCGAGCCGGCTCCGGGTGGAGCGATCGTGATTCAGTCATCCGCGCCCGTGGCACCGCTTCAGGCGGGTCCTACCCAGACCGCCATCGTGGTTTCGGATGGGTATGGACCGCTGGCGCAGATGAGTCGGCACCTGCGGATCCAGGCGGAGGCAGGTTACCGGGCCGGGGTGATTCGGCTGAAGAACGGCATGTTCCTGGTGGCGGAGATCGCGCAGGAGGCGCTCGAGCCGGAGTTCGGTCTCGTGGAAGTCCTGGCGCCGCTGGTGTTCAACGCGGCGTCGAAAGCGCTCGAGAACCCCGAGACTCAGAGGGCAATCCTGGATGCGACCACCCATGGCGCTCAGGCGGTGGGCAAGGGCTTTCAACAGCTCACCCAGAATCGGCCTCACCGGCCCCAGCATCGTCCGCAGAACCAACATCGGCCCCAGGCGAGCCAGCGTCCGCGCCCGGCTGCCCGTCCCGCGGCTGCCCCGATGGCAGCGCCGATGCCAGCGCCGTATTACGGCCCCTGGCCGCAGTTCTACCCGATGATGCCGCCCGGTTACGCGATGGTTCCGCAGCCCGGAATGCAGATGGCGCAGCAGCAGCAGGCACCTGCTCAGGCCTTTCAGCGAACACAGCTCGCCTTGCGTCAGGAGGCGCTCCCCTGGGCGGATGAGGAGGACTTCGCGGGATTGCTGGACGAGAGCGCGAATGGTTATGCGTGGTGAGACCGGGTATTCCCGTCCGCCGCTCCGGAGGCTGAACGATGAACTGGGATGACATCAAAGGCGACTGGACGGCGGGCTGGAACTACCTCTGGTCGGAAGCGCAGGGGTCCTGGAAGAGCCTGGTCGAGAAGAACCCGGCGGCCTACAAGCCCAAGGTGGAAGCGTTTCTGGTCGAGCTGAACGCATCGAGGAAGAACCTCGACGCCATGAAGGCTCGCCTGCCGAATCCGCCGAAGACCGCCGAGGATCGAGCGGTGATCGAGAAGTACCAGGCGCTCGAGAAGCGTTACCACGAGCTGGCGGCGGGCTTCTACGCGGAGTCGCAGCCCGCGAACAAGACCCAGATGGGCTTTTTGCCGATCCTGATCGTGGGCGGGCTGGCCATCAGCGCGGCGGCGGCGGCCTGGGCGATCCCCGGCTACCAGTACGCGGTCAACCTCCGAGAGCAGACGACCCTGGCCAGCAAGGAGCTGGACGCTCGCGTCGTCGCCTCGAAGGAGGGCCGGACCCTCCAGCCCGCGACGTTGCCGCCGCCCCCGCCGCCCATGCCCTCACCGCTCGATGCCGCGAAGGGCATGGGCTCGCTGGTGCTGGTGGGCCTGGTGGCGGTGGCCGGGGTGATGCTCGTGCCTCAACTGCTGAAAAAATCTTGAGTTGAACCTGGTTTGACCCCCGAAGGGTCCGACGTGAGGAGATGTCGATGGCTGCCGCGAACAAGAAATCTCAGGGTGCTCAACCCGCTACTTCTCGCCAGGGACAACCGGCACCAGTCAGGACGACGGCGGGCGGACAGACGCCGGCCAAGGCGACGGCCGGGGGGTGGCCTCCCGCCAGAACGACGGCGGCTGCATCTCTCCAAGGCGGTCAATCGGGTCGTGTACCGAGCGGCCAGCCTGGTCGTGTACCGAGCGGCCAGCCCGGGTCCCGGAGAACGGTCATCGAGCGACTGACGGAACCCTCTGCCCCGCCCTTGTCGCCGTCCGCGTCCGTCGATACTTCAGGGGGTGATCCCTTTAACGGGCGCTCGTTCCGGCTGGACATGGTGAACGCTGCGGAGGACATCCCTCGAGTCATCCGGGCGTTCGTGAAGGTGGGGAAGGTCGAGTGCGCGCTGGTGATTCGGCCCCACGATGGCCAGGGTATCCTCGTCCATTCACAGGACGGGCAGGCGTGGAAGTGGATGGGGGTTGACTCAGACATCCCGCAACGCCCCGAGGAGCCGGTTGCACCTCGAGTCGCGATACCGCTGCTCAGGGGCGCTCAGGCAAGCCTGCCAAAGCAAGGACCGGTGACGCTGCGGGGTATGTGGAGCGGCAAGATTGCCTGCGACCGGGGTCAGCCAAAGATCAGCCTCCAGCGCAAGGTGGCCAGCTACGGCGTCCTGCATATCTGGTCGGACTCGGTGGCGAAGGTCTGGCGCTGGCAAGTGGCCCGTACCGAGAAGTGGTTCAGCCGACCCGGTCAATCGGACGGGAACGCCTCCTCGCTCGTGGTCGCTATCCAGCAGGGTCTGGCCAGCGCGATGGGTTTGCTGGGGGAGGCGTGTAGCGTGCGGGACAGCCGCCGTCGATCCGCGCTGGACTCGGAATACGCCGAACTGCACCCCATCAAGGTGGCCAGGGAAGGGAAGGACCCCACCGAGCGGTTCAATCCGAAGGAGCCCAAGCCAGCCAAGCAGCCTTCCGGAAGAGGGAAGAAAGCCGCAACGGCTGCCGCTTCCGCCTCCCCCGCGCAGCCCGCTGCCGTGAGTCCCGCCCCGAATCCTGAGTCGAAGAATCGGCGCACCCGGGCACCTCGCTCACCCGCGAGCGCCCCCATGTCGGTGCCGCCGCCCGGCGCGGCGCCCGATGCCGGGGAGATCGATCCGGCCAAGGACAAGATGCTGCTCGATGCCTTCGGGGACGCAATCAGCAAGGCGCTCGGGCAGTTGGGCTGAACGAACGAGGAGAGGCGCAAGACATGGCGGACATGGCTCGTTCTGAAATGCTGGTGGATCGGATTGCATCGATCATGCGGAGCAATCTGCCTCCGGCCATCTCACCGGGGTACTTCGATCGCTTCATCACTCGGAATCGCCGGGCGATGGTCCAGGTGCTGGATGTGCGTCTGAACGCTCGAGAGACCCGGCCCTTGCCGGGTGCCGGTGCGGCCCCCGCCTGGTCCGCCGATCTGCCCGCCGAGCTGTGGAGCCCTGCCCAGCGCACCCAGGCCAACCTCCGGGCGATGGACCTTCTGGCGCGAAAGGAACCTGAAGAGCTGACCGATGAGGATCGACGCATCATCGCCATGTATTCGGGCTGGGGCGGGCTGTCCATCGAGCGGGTCGCGGACCGGTTTCCGCAGGGATTTCCGGTGCCTGACTCGAGGAGTCTGATCCACGAGTATTACAGTCCGTCCAAAATCGCCAATGAAGTCGCGAGGGTACTGGCTCCGTTGCTTCCCGAACTGGTCCGCGACGGCGGCACGATCCAGGCGCTCGAGCCCTCTGCCGGCATCGGTCGGTTCCTGCGGGCATTCGGCGATCTGAGACGTGCCGCTCAACCCAGCCCGCCTCTGCGCTGGACCGCCGTGGAGCTATCGCCCGTGTCGGCCCGCCTGGTGTCGGCCCTGTTTCCAGGCACTGCCGTCTACAACCTGCCCTTCGAGCGCTGGATTCGCGACCACGGCGACACCCACCGGGGCACGTTCCAGCTCCTGGTCGCCAATCCGCCGTATGGGCCTCGAGGCTCTCTCATCGCGGAAGACGCCGACAAGGAATACAAGGTCAAGCAGGCGTACCTGTATTTCCTCTTGCGCAGCCTGGACCTCCTGGCCGCCAACGGCATCGGCGTGTTCCTCATCCCTGCTGGCTTCATGACCGCCGCGAAGTTCGAGCCGTACCGGGAGCGCGTGCTCAAGGCGCACCACCTGATGACGGCGTATCGCCTTCCCTCCGAGTCGCCCACGACCAAGGATCCCATCTTCCCGGGTGCGAATCTGGTCACGGATCTGATCTTCTTCCGGGCTCGAGGCGGCACGCTCGCCGAACCCCTCCCCGACGACCGCTTCATTGTGGAAGGGCGCTTCTACGAGACTCATCCCCATCAGGTTCTGGGTCAACAGCACAACGGGGACCTCAATGACGACCACACTGCGAAGCCCCGTTATCGCTATGCGGTCATTGGGGAATTCAACGGTCTGCCCACCTTCGATCCCCGCCCGATCCAGCACGGTCTGATGGTCCTGGAGGCGCGGAAGGCCGGGTCGGCTCGAGGCGGCGTCACTCGCGAGATCCAGGAGATCCGAAACCTACCGGAGGACCTCGCCAGCGCGGTCCAGCTCGGGCTGCGAGTCGATCGTCTCCTGGAGAGCGTGGCTCGAGGCGACTCCGACGCCGCCTCCCAGAGCTATCCGGAGCTGAAGACGGATCTCGATGCCTGGACCGTGAACCACGGAAACCCGCACCAGCGACCGGGCCTGCTCGAGCTGTCGCGCCGCGCTGTGGTCGGTGCCGAGCGCTTCCTGGCGACCTTCACTCGAGGGGGCGCGCTGACGGAATCCCTGGCCACTCCCCCGAAACACGATCCCCTATCGCGGTGAGCCGACCCTGCTCGGACAGGCCGATTGGATGTTCCGGCAGCAAGGCCAGCTCACCATCGACGGCGCGCGGAAGATCCTGGCGAAGCAGACCGACCAGCCCGTGGACAAGGAGAGCATCGTCGAGACCCTGACTCGAGCCGGCTGGTGTCTCGACGGCGATGCCTGGAACGAGCTGGTTCCCGAGGCGGTCTACTACTCAGGCGACCTCTGGCCGAAGGTGGATCGATGCAGGGCTCGAGCCGAATCAGACCGCCTCGCCGCCGACCAGCTCGCGAAGCTCCTGGCAAAAATCAGGCCCGCCGTCTTCGAGGATATCCTGGACGGTCTGACGCCTCGAGAACCCTGGCTGCCCCTCGAGGCGGTTCAAAGCTGGGTTCAGCAGACGCTCGTCGAGGGCAATCGGGGCTCCGACATCGAGCTTGAGCGGGAACAGGGGCTGCTCAAACCCGCGGGTCTCAACTACGAAGCGTTCTCCCGCAATTCCGATGAGATGCTGGCTCGAGGCTACTCCGAACAGGCCATCTGGTTCATCGGCTGGGCCAACCACCACCTGGCGCTGTTCCGCCCTCCGCAGCCCAAAGAGATCATCGACGGCGTGCCCCAGAAGGTGCCCCTGGATGAGGTACGCCTCGAGGTGGCCAAAGGCTGGATCGCCTCTTTTGGCGATTGGCTCAAGGCCCATCCGGAGATCCAGTCCCTGGTCGAGCACGCCTACAACCGGACCCTACGCGGCTACGTGGCCCCTGACTACTCCGGTGAGGCGGTCCACGTCGCCCGGTGGGTCAAGGACGGTCCCAAGCTCTTCGACTACCAGTGGCGGGCCGCCCGGCGGATTCTGGCCAACCGCTGCGGGCTGCTCGCGTTCGATGTGGGGCTGGGAAAGACGTACACCGGGATGGCCATCCTGGCTCGAGCCCGTCAGGAAGGCTGGGCGCGCCGTCCGGTGGTGCTGGTTCCGAACTCCATCATCTGGAAGTGGTATCGCGACTTCGAGCGCTGCCTTCCGGACTACAAAGTGCTGGTCATCGGCTCGAAGCGGAAGGTGGTCGCGTCTGGCCGCCGAAAAGGGCGGATGGCGGCTGAGACGGACACGCCTCGAGAACGCGCTGAGAAGTGGAGCGCCTTCCAGGCCGGTCGGGCGGATGTGGTGATCCTGACATACTCTGCGCTGGGTCGCACCCGGGTTGATCCGGCGATGCTCTACGACTTCGTGGAGGACGTGGCGGCCATTCAGCGCACGATCACTCTCGCCCGGTCAAAGGCCCGGCTCGGTAGGGGTGGACGGCCGTCCACCCCTACCGAACGCCAGGAAGCCAACCTCCAGCAAACGGTCGAGGGGTGGGTGGCAGAGCGCCTCGAGGCCAATGGCACCTGGGAATACGATCCGGGCATTGAGTGGCACTCGCTGGGCATCGACTACCTGATGGTCGACGAATCGCAAAACTTCAAGAACCTGTTCATGCCGGAGGAACGAGAGGGCGGCGTCCCGGACGCGATGGGCGGGACGGAGGAGAGCAAACGGGCTTGGCAGCTCGACTTCCGGTGCGCATCGGTGCGAGAGAACAGCGGTGGGGCCGGGGTCGTTTTATTGTCGGCGACTCCTGCCAAGAATGGTCCCGTAGAATTTTACAATGCAGTCCACCTGATCAATCCCAATGCCTGGGATCGCGTCGGTATCACCGACCCAGAAGCCTTCATCGATCGTTACTGCGCCTTCGAGGCCCGCACCGCCGTCACCCCCGATGGGCGATTGACGGTCAGGCAGGCCTGCACCTCCTTCAAGAACCTGCACGAGCTCCGCGACGTCATCTTCCGGTACGCCGACTTCAAGACCGCCGAGGACGTGGGTCTGCGCATTCCCGATGCCCAGAACTTCGAGCACCGGGTGGACCTCGATGCCGACCAGGTGGAAGCCATTCGCAGCGCCTGGAACGAGATCAAGGACATCCGCGAGCAGATGAAGAAGATGCACGGGGAGCAGGCCGCCCGGATGAAAGAGGCCCTGCGCCTCAAGATCATGGGCATTGCCATGCGAGTGGATTTGATCGCCATCCATCCCAACCTGCCCGGCGCGTCCAAGCTGTCTCGAGCAGCGATCGAACAGATCCAACCTCACTCCGGCAAGATCGACGCCCTCGTTGACGAGATCATCGCCACCGATGAAAGCACCTGCTCCAAAGACGACCCGGAGTGGTGCCTGAACTGTGGGCACGTGGTGTTTGTCGAGAATATCGCCGTCCACACCTGGGTCAAGAAAGCGCTCGTGGAAGGCGGCATTCCCGAGCACCGGATCGCCATCTTGAACGCCCAGGTGGCCGCCGATCCGGAGACCCGGCAGCAGACCGCTGAGCGGTTCAACGGCGTCGGCCATCCCAGCGACGACGAGTACGAGCCCCCCGAGTTCGACGTGGTGATCGCTAATTCCGTCGCCTACGAGGGGGTGGACCTTCAACGGCGCACCTGTGCGATTCATCACCTCGATCTGCCATGGGATCCGGCCACGCTTCAGCAGCGCAACGGGCGGGGCGTGCGGCAGGGCAACAAGTTCGAGCGGGTCAAGATCCACTATTACCTCGGTCGACCGTCCGGAGATGGCCGTCGCCTGGCGCTGATCGACAAGAAGCGTTCGTGGATGACCAGCCTGGTCAAAGGGCAGGATCGGGTGACCAACAACCCCGCCGCCACCATCAACGTGTCGGTGGAGGACATCCTGCTGGACATCGTGCCCCCCGAAGAACGGGCACGGGTGCTGAAGGAGCGGGAGGAAGAGGCGCAGCGGCTGGGGCGCATCAGCCAACCCGCTGATGACCGCCCGCAGCACCGAGGCGGTCAGCTCAGGCCGCAGAGCCAGCTCACGGCCGCCCTGGCTCCAGTGATACAGCTTACTGAGCAGCTCATCGCCGGATTTTTTCAGGTACAGCTCGCGATGCTCAAGCAGCGGAACCTCAATCGGCTCATAGCCGGCGCCATCGAAGATCCTGGTTAAATGCGCCGTAATGATCTGATGCTGGTATACTGGTAGGGCAAACACATCACGGGTGCCACGCACCGCCTCTGGTGTTGATCCTTGGGCCACATCATCCTCCAAACAACCGTTATTCCCAAATTGTACGCGACAAATCTTTCCATTCCAAATTGGGGCGGCCACCAGGATTTCTGCCGCCCGCAGATTCGGTCAATTGTAGCGATTAATCAGCAACAGCGTGCAGCCGGACGAACTCCTGGCAAACGAATTGCTTAATCTGGACTAAACATACGTAACCCTGGTAAAACCAAAACGTCCTAAAACACGTACTACTAAAGTAATCTTGACGCATAGGGGTGAGCGTGATACGCTGTGGTTACCCCACAGACTGTCTCTTATACACATCTGACGCTGCCGACGAATAGAGAGGTGTAG
>ENA-ORBV01014710-ORBV01014710.1-microbial-mat-metagenome-genome-assembly--contig:-NODE-14710-length-11648-cov-3.566157_pt1 | contig 11648 bp, 10 predicted proteins | sample MGYA00237777_ERZ505514 | MGnify/ENA primary metagenome ERZ505514 (study PRJEB26160, sample SAMN06269048) | microbial mat metagenome | isolation source: Oligotrophic lake microbial mat | place... | reverse complement strand
GTTGCAGGCCTGCGCCGTCGCTTTCCCAGATATTCAGTCCTGTGATGCGGGCATAGACCTGGCGGGGGTTATTCGTGGCGAGGTTGGCGACCGCGTTTTGCAACAGCACCACTTCGCTTTTTTTGCCTTCATAAATCGCCATCCCTTCCACTGCCCGCAATGACCGGCTCCCCAGTACGCCGTCTTCCACGCTGGTGATCTCCACTTCAGCGAGCACGGCGTTTTTTTGAATCAATTGAATGTCAATGTTTTGCGCAGCAACATTCAATGTCAAAGTGTCGCGCCAAATTTCGAAACCCGGCATAAATACGCGAAGGGCATACCTTCCGTAAGGGATTTTTTCAAAATTGAAACTGCCTGCTTCGTCGCTCACCGCGCGGTAGGCATCGCCCAATGCGACTGAAGTGCCGGGTTGTGGGGTTTGTTTTTCTCCGAAAATGTGGCCGCGGAGGGTGGTGGTTTGGGCGGAAAGGAGAAAAGGGAAAAGGAAGGGGACGAGGGTTTTGCTTATATCATTCATGCCTGTAAATCCAGTTTTTGGCCTTCCAGCCATCTTCGATTTTTGTCAGATCCAATTGTGGATCCAGCAGTAGTTTGCTGGGACGGCCGTTGAGCGTGACCCAGACTTCGGCGCGTACCTGCGGGTCGGCCATGCCTCGTTCAGCATAATGTTTTTTCAGGAAATGAGCGAATTGCAGGACCATGTCCGGCTGCATCGCCATTTGTTTTTCCTGATGGGCGCAAAGAAAATCGCTATTCAACACTTCCCCTTCACGGCCTGATTTTGAATCTTTAATAAAAAAAGTAGCGGTTCCGGCCTTTTCCATGAGCATGACGCGCCAACTGAACCGGTAGCCTTCTTCTGTCCAGAACAGGTTGCCGGGATACAATACATAACGCCAGGGGAAGAGGAGTTGAAAAACGAAGAAGATAAAAAGGAGTTTGATCTCGCCTAAGGCGAGAGAAGTTTGAAGTTTGAAGTTGGGTTTCGCTGGAGGGTAAAAGTGTTCGTCGTGTCTCCCTGCCTTTTTAAGGGCGGGGATGAACCAGGGCCTGAGTTGCCACCGCTTATGCCATTTTTCAGAAAAAAACACCGTGGCCATCGCGATCATCACCAAGGGAAAGATGCCGATTTGAAATAAAATGCCGGTCAAAACGTGAAAAACGATGACGGTGAGAAAGGCCCAGGGGCGCGAAGGCCGCCACATCAGCCAGAAAACGATGGTGCAATCGTACAACATTCCTATCCAACTGAAGATCCACGGCATCCAGGGCAAGTCAAACAACCAACCAAGCACTGGGATTTTATCTGCTGCCGGCAGCCAGATTCGGAGCGGCAGGGCTTCGATCAGCCAGTCATGATTGATCTTCGCTAACCCTGCGTAGGTGTACACGATGGCAGTTTGAAACTGGAAAATGAAAATGCACCACCGGGGCAAACTCGTCAACCTAAGGGATGGTTTTCTCCATACATCCACCGAAAAACTGCGCCCTGCCGGCACCCAGGTCATCATGAACGCGACGAGGCTGACGAAATAGTAATGATTGAGGTAATAAGTGAGGTCAATCAGTTCGCAGTAGGTGAATGTCAAAAAAAACACCCAGGCTGAAAGCCGGTAAAAAGCGCCGAATAAAATACCCAGTGCGCCGACCAGCATCAAGGCATGCAGGACATACATCCAAAACTCCGGCAGCACCTGCACCCACTCAAAACCATAGTACTTGAAGGTGCATTTGGCATCCAGATAATGGTCTTTGACCCATCCCAACACCAGAAAACGCACCGTACTGATGACCATCATAGCGCCGAACAGAATGCGCAGCGTCACCAAAGGCGCGATGCCGACAGGAGTCATCAGTTTCGACAGGATGCCGTTCGACCTGGTAGTCATTGGGGCGTGAGCGTCATTGCGTCATTCGAAATGGAGTCATTTGACATTGATCATTGCTTACTGGCTACGATTTGCAATTGAATGCCTACTTCCGGTCGGACCAGATCATCACCCAAAGAATTTTCACTGCGGTAATGGATACCCCAATCTTTGCGGTTGATGGAGAACTTGGCATCGGCCTGCACCGTGTTGTCCCGAATGATCACCTTGGCAGGAAATGTGATGCTCTTGCGCACATTTTTCAGGACGAGGTTTCCGGTGATTTTTACAGAGTCGGCGCTCATTTTTTCGCTGCCCGTCCATTCAAAACGCGCAGTCGGAAACTCCGTCGAACCCAGGAAATTGGCATCCCGGATATGGCCCTCAAATTTGGTTCGGGTAGCCGGGTCTGGAATGTCTATATCGGTAAAAGACGCCGTGGAAATTTCAAAAGCGCCACCTGTTAAGGCACCATTCTGCACGGAAAGATTTCCGCTGTTCAACCTGAAAAAACCTTTATGGCTGGTTCTAATCATGGCCAGCCCTTCGTTTCCTTCCCAGAAAACACGACTCCTGGCGGTGTCCAGTTGATAGTTGACGGCCCCTGAAGTGGTTGGTACTTCTTTCGCTTCCGTGCTTTGGACGGTGCCTTTTGGGTCGTTGTTGCAAGCAGTCGCTATGCTGGCAAGGAGAAAGATAGCAAGTAGTTTTTTCATATTAAGTCAGATGAACCGCCAAGAACGCTAAGTTCGCAAAATATGGAGAACAAAGCACTTAGCGGTCTTTGCGTACTTTGCGGTTGATAAGTTAATCTCCGTCCCCGCTGCTGAACGTAATAGCGATGCCCAGTAAGGAAGACATATCACTTTTAAAAAAACGAACATGCTTTTGGATTTCGGTGTGCAAGGCATCCACTACCGCAGGGTTGTCGGTAATTTGCACAGACAGTGGTATGTCTTTGGATAACGGGTCTAATGCTTTTTGAATGTTTTTCAGTTGTGCTTCCGTTTGAATGATGAGTTCGGGACCGCCAGTCACGTCTTCCAGGTATTCGCGGAAACCAATGCCATCAACGCCTTCGCGGGAACGACCGCGCCAGATATTTTCGAGGGCATGAAGGTGATTTTCCAGCAGTTGTAAGGATTGGCCGCTGTAATAGGCCTCTACTTTTTCAGGCAAAGCAGTCGTTTGTCCGGGGCGTTTACCGAGCGGCAGACCCACTTTGAAGTTTTTGAGGGCTTCAAAACTTTGCACGAACTGGTTGTACAACTGTGAGGTACTACTGCCAGCCGAGGTACCTGCATCTGCAATGAATGTCGCCTGATACGTTTGCCAGCCGGATTCTACCGTTGCGACGCGATTTTTCAAATCTGCGCAGAGTGCAACCAGGTATTGCAAGCGGGTTGGTTGGGAGACAAAATTGGCCACGACCTGTTCGGCGCTGAGGTTTTTTCCAAAAACAAAGTATTCTACAGCATACAGCCCCCGTGCGTCCCGGTTGAAGTCGTTGAGATTCCATTGTCCGGCAGCGGTTGCATTTTCCAGTTTTTCTTCGCTGACCGGGAAAGTGCCGATTTCCTCTACGAGTGCTTTTCGCAGACCGTCTTCTCCCGCCGGGCCGAAGTTATAGGCATTGGCATATTGCCAACTTTGGGCTGCGTCGGCCCATGCTGCACGTACATCCTGCAACTTGCCAACAGTTGGTTCGGCAGCCAAAATCGCAACTTTTGTTTGCAGGGCGGTTAACTTACTGGACAGATCCGCGTACGCCGATCGGATCAGGTTTTGAGCCAGATTGTCCAGCATTTTGGAACGATCAAATTCGGGTACAGTTTTTCCGCCTGTATCGCTGCTATTATCACAAGCCAAGAGTGCGAGGACAAAAAAGGAAAGAAAAAATATTGCTTTTTGCATTTTTATTATTGCTCTTTTATCGGTTTTGTTCCTTTACCCAGTTTTTCTTAAAATCTTCAATTTCCTGGTCGCTGAAACCGTACAGGGTTTTGAGTTTTGCGATGACCTGCTGCAACTTAGGCAACTGATTCAGCGCGTCCGTCACAAACAGGTACGACTGTGGTGTTCCATTGACTGGCGCATTGAGCAGTATCAGGATTTCATCAATTTCCGAATCGCTGATTTTTTTGGCCGCCACTGTGCGCCACCCGTGTATAAAGCCTACACATTCGCCATAGGCGTGGAGTGCAGCGGCTTTTTGTTCGTCGGTTGGGTTGGTAGTGCTGAGGGTGGAGATAACGCTGTGGCAGTAATTAATAGTCGTCGCAGCATTTACTTTTTCAAGCAGCAGCTGGATGTCTGCGATGGCTGCATCCCGTTCGGGATTGTAGTCTGCGCCGGCGGCGAGTGCGGCTTGCAGTTTGATAAAGTTGTTTTTTATTTGTGTGTACAGCCCGGTACCGTCATTTTTATCGCGACGGGCAGCGTAGTTCAGCAGGTACTTGTCCGGCTGGGCGTGTTTGGTTGCATCGTCGCTGTTGGGGAAAGTTGGATTACCTCCCACGATCGTGAGCATTTGGTCGGCGGTGGCGACCGTCATCGTGCTGTTGGTCAGTTGGAGTGCGTGGTTGTAAAGTGCAGCGCCGAACAGACCCTTGTCTACCAATTGTTCCATTTCAAGGCCATTTTCATCAAATAGATAGCCACCGAAGGTTCCCCCTTGCCCGACTGGAGTGCCAGGTGTATAGGTATTGCCGGATGCCTGGCTCAATGCCTCGAACCATTTACCGCTACCTTCCAACAGGGCTGCGTAGTAGGCAGTGGTCTGCGATTTTAAGGAAGGGTTGTCTGCATCGAACAACTGAGTCAGGGTGGCTGGATTCACCACCGTACCGTTGATGCGGCCTTTTTTGGCCTCTGAAACCAAGGTAGAAAAGCGGGAAATCACGCCGGACTGCACCATGTTATTGGCGGAGAAGGTGGTCGCATTGTAGGTGGCAGGAATGACCAGATCGGGTCGGGTCGGGTCGCCACCATCTTTGCAGGTAGTCAGGCCCAGGGCCAGCAAGGTCAACAGGGAGAAAAAATGATACTTCATGAATTGTCTAAGTTCGCTAAAGGTCTTCACGGTGTAACCCGCCAGAACCCGGTGAATGTGCATGTCAGGAAGCCTTTGCAAAAGCAAGGGCAAATCTATGGCGACTTAGACAAAATCCAGATAACAAATCGAGAATAAAATTGGCCTGTGGGCAGGTCTGACAAAAACATGACAGGGATCAATCCCCGTCCCCGGTACTGAAGGTGATGGCAATGCCTGGCAGCGATGACAGGTTGCTTTTAAAGAATCGGGTGTGTTTGACCAGTAGGAAGTACCGGATTCGGAATAGACAGCGAAACTAGGATATTTCAGATGGATGCGTAACCGGATGTTTTTGCTGCATCCTGCATGGATCGAACCAATGAACAGGGCTGGCGATCTACTTTTGCCGGCATGACATCAATCGGGACATGGATCGGGCGACACCTTTTTTCTATCGGGTTCGTCATTTATGGCATAACGGCATGGTTCAGTGAAGGTTATCACCATCCTGACGAGCATTTTCAGATCATCGAGTTTGCCAACTACCGATTAGGACGTACGCCGGTGGCTGATCTGCCCTGGGAGTTTGCAGCGGAAATACGACCGGGTTTGCAGCCCATGCTGACGTATGGATTTCTCCGGGCCGCCGAAGCGCTGGGACTGACTCATCCGTTTACGCAAGTTTTTTTGCTGAGGCTGCTAACAGGCTGGCTCTGCCTTTGGGTGTTTTTTCAATGGGCTGATGGGCTGTCGGCTGCTTTGAATGACGATCGGGTAGGAAGGGGGCTGCGTTGGGCGGTCGTTTTTTTATGGTTCATGCCTTACTTATCGGTGCGGTTTTCTTCTGAAAATCTGGCAGGTCTGGCGTTGTGGAGCGGAATGCTGCTGGTATTAAAACGGAACAACAAAGGGCTTCTTCTGGCCGGAGTTCTCCTGGGTCTGTCTTTTTTCCTGCGCTTTCAAATGGCTTTTTCGTTGTTGGGCCTGGGGGGCTGGCTGGCCTGGCAATGGCTTGCAAAAAAACCTTCCCGCCTCACATCCGGTCAAATGGGCCTACTGTTGATGGGCGGATTCATTGCCCTCGGCCTGGGCATTGCTTCTGATGGGTGGCTGTATGGAAAACCCGTTTTTACGGCCTACAACTATTTCACCGCCAATATTTTGGAAAACAAGGCTGCTGACTGGGGCGTGTCCCCCTGGTGGTTTTATTTCGCGCAAGCGGTAATAACAGCAGTGCCGCCAGTGGGTGTAGTTGGGTTGATTTTGGCGGGAGTCGGATTCTGGAAACACCGGCATCATGCACTGGTTTGGATGTTCATACCGTTTTTAGTTGCGCATTTAGTGGTAGGCCACAAAGAAATGCGTTTCCTGTATCCAATGGTGTTGCCGGTGCTGATCGCTGCGGTGTGGGGGTTGCAAGGGGGATGGAACGCGGATGACACGGGTTTTCGAACGCGGATTCGCGCGGGCAATCGATTGCCTCGGTTGATTTTAGCAGTGGGCTGGGCAGCGGTTGTGATCAATTTTGTACTGCTGCCGGTGCGTTGTTTATTGGCAGCCCAAGAAGCCATCCCGTGCCTGCATTTTTTATATCAAACATCCAAAAGTACACCTCATGTGGTTTTCGCTACTGAAGCAAGCCCCTATCATTTGGTAGGGCTGGAAATGCACTTTTATCGAAGTCCAAACGTACAAACTGTTGTGGTAGAAAGTTTTAATGAAATAGAGCCTGCTGCCGATGTGTTGTTGTTTTCCCGGAAACTGACGCTGGAGACGGCACCGCAAGGCATCCAATCAGAACGGGTTTATGCCTATCTGCCAGAATGGATTTTGCAGTTCAACCCCAACAACTGGCAATCCAGGTCGCGGATTTGGAGTGTGCACCGGTTTAGGATGGATCGTTGAGATCATGTTTCCACCATCCTCGCTTTCCACCAATGGCGTAAAGGAAAAGTGACCAGTGAAATACCTGCCGCCATCATGAGAAACAACACCGTATCCGCCGTCCAGGCACTGTCAGGGAGCCGATCGGAAAAACCTGCTCCCGCCCAGGCAATGATTTGCAATCCTGCTATCAGGGATGCCGCGATGCAACGTGTTTTCCAGCCCTGTCCATCGCGATAAAATGCCAACATGCCTGCCAGTCCGGCGAGCTGGATAATTGCCCAGCCGATGCCCCAATCGAGCGCTAAGGTCGTCAGGAAAGCAATGATGGCCCAGGTGGCTAAACCAATCGCTTGATCATATACGCGTTTTAAAAAAATTGGGACCGCATACAATGGAATCAACAACGGCACAGCGGCGGCGACGCGGTTGCCAAAACTAATCATCACAATACTTGCAAGCGTGAGCACAGGCAATGTCAACAGCAATTTTTCCGACTGAACGATGCGCGGATGCTGCATACAAAGCCAGGCGAAAAACACGCCGTACGCCAACAGCGCCAGAAGCGCATAGCCCAACAAGACTTCAGGGCCTTTGGGCGCATCATAGCGGCGGGCGAGCGAGTCCAGTTTTTGAGAAATTTCGGCCGACACAATTTCGCCGCGCTCTACGACGAGCTCTCTTTTTTGCACCGATGCACCGGTGCTGCGTACAGCAGCGAGTTTTTGCCTTTTGCTCACCAATGTGAGCGAATCGCTGTACAATAAGTTGGGAACCAATACTTTTTCAATGATGGGCAACAAAAACTCCGGTTGACGAAGGGTGCTGTACGGCAGGGTATCGGTCAGAAAATCATGTGCGGTGGTCAGCGTCCAAACATCTCCGATCGGTACGCGCCGTTCCTCTTTGCCGGATGCCACGTAGATAAAACCAGGGTTTTCTTTCAAAACCTCCTCCTGCGGATCGGCGATGCCTTTGGAAAAAACGTGGTCAAGCAGTTGTCTGCCAAATTGTAAATAAGTGGACACGTTGCGGTTCAGATCGTCAAACTGTGCGTCATGTTTGCTGATTCGCGCCTGCTCTTCCAGCAGTTGTACAAATTTTGCCTGCTGCTGTCTCGATACCTCGGCATTGAGTTGGAAGTAAGGAGCATGTTCTGCGTTGACCCGTTGTACATCGGCTTGTACCTGGATTTCGGAGTAGAGTACCTCGAATTCAAATGGGGCTTTCAGGGTATGATAACTCCAGGGTTGTCCGCTTTGCCACCGGTAGGGGAAAGGCGTTTGCCTGGGCAACAACAACGCGGCTGCAATGGCCGAGCAAAGGACGATGAGCCAGATGGGAAGTTTGCCCGATCGTTTCAGCATTGGAAGAAAATCCATCATTGCTTCGTTTTGTCCTCGATTTCGTATCCGCAATATTTCATTGTCCCCTTTTATTCCATACCACTTCCTCTGCTGCTAAATCCTGTGCTAACTTTCGGGACAGCATAAAAAAGTAGTCAGAAAGCCGGTTCAGGTATTGTAACACTACTTCCTCGACCGGCTCGCCCGCTTCGCTCAATGCCACGACCAGTCGCTCGGCCCTCCGACAGACGGTGCGGCACACATGACAATGCGACACGGTGGGGTGGCCGCCGGGCAGGATAAAATTGCGAAGCGGCGGCAGTTCAGCATCCATGCTATCTATTTCATGTTCAAGCAGTTCAATGTCGCTGGGCAACAGATCGGGGGTTGGAAGCGATTTCTCCGGGTCAGAAGCCAGATGTGCTCCGACCGTGAAGAGCCGATGCTGAATTTCAAACAGGACGTGGCGGATATGGTCGTCCGCCGCCTCATCGCGCAGCAAGCCAATAAACGAGTTTAGTTCGTCTACGGTGCCATAGGCATCTACCCGCAGATGGCTTTTAGGCACTTTCCGGCCGCCAAACAGGGCTGTCTGGCCCCGGTCACCTGTTTTTGTGTAAATTCGAAAAGCCATATTTCGTGTTTTTCGTCATTGGTCATTGGGGTCATTCCAAAACAATTCAAATGACCTCAATGACGAAAATGACGATTCATTGTCTGATAAATTCATAACCCCCTTTGGCACCGCCCCAGGATATGGTCTCCTTTATCGTTGAATCCCTGCTCCCAGATGCGCAGCATTTTTGCTTTTATCACGAACAGCGAAACAGTGTACGCAGCATTTTGCAGGTTGATTTTACATCCTTTCCCAGGAGTAACACCCGTTGTAAGTACCCCGTTGGTATTGGTTTGTATGGTCAACGGGGTACTTATGATACAACTTGTTGTCAATCAGTTACCACCCTCTTTTGCAGGCGCGTCTTTTTTCAGGTTGGTGCCGTCATTGGAAGCGGGTTTTAAGAGCGTGGTACCAATTTGCCCATCTTTCTCTTTTTTTACAATAGACCCTTCCGTCGCGATCACTTTGCTGTTGGCATTTTCTCTGGCACGCACGTCTTTTTGCGTTTGCTTGGCCGCTTCACGTGCAGGGTCGATCAAAATCTGGTTATTGAGTGCTGCCCAGGTACGGGGCGCCCACTCGCTCATACCTTTTTGCAGTTCAGGTTTTTTGGTCACTTTTTGCGCTTCTACGAAGCGGTCGCGCACCATGATTTTAAGTTTGTCCTTTAAGGTTTTGCATACTTTCGCTACTACGGCATCACTGGCAGCGGGAATCATTTCCAGACAGATAGTAGCGTGTTCCAGACTTGAGTTGCCGTCCACGATGCGGTGGAAATCAAGGAAATCCACAATCGCTTGCTCATCGCCTTTTTTACACTTTTCCAAAGTGCCTTTGTAGTCAAACTTCATGAACTCGGAAAGCCGGATGAGGTCAGGCGTGATGGGCGCATCGCCGCCTGGAGGCACTTCTGCGGGTTTGGCTGTAGTGGCTTTATCAGTGGCGCCTTGATTTTTTGAGTCGTTTTGAGAGCAGCCCGTGGTGGCGCTCATAAGGAGCAGGAACATCACCCCGCCCAAGAGTCCTTTTTTCATGGGAAAAAATTGATTTAAGATAAATAAAAATGAAAAACGTGTGCAAAGGTGCGCAAAAATCGGGATTGTGCCATCTGCCGAATTCCATGCCTGTAGAGGCACCTTGTGACGACTTATTTTTTTGAAGCGCAAAATGTCTACTTTTGCGCGCGCTTTGAAGTATCCTTCAAAATAGTGCCATTTTCCTCGCTACAGGCGGGGTTCACTCCCTCTTAACATTCATCCTTTTATCCTTCAAATTCATGGGACGCGCGTTTGAATTCCGAAAAGAAAGAAAATTTAAGCGTTGGGCGGGCATGGCCAAAACGTTCACCCGCATTGGCCGCGAAATCGCGATCGCTGTAAAATCCGGCGGCCCCAGCCCGGAATACAACTCCCGGCTTCGGGTGGCGATCAACAACGCCAAAGCGGCCAATATGCCCAAATCCAACGTAGAGAGCGCCATCAAAAAAGCATCCGGCAAAGAGGCAGAAAATTTCCAGGAGGTGCTCTATGAAGGCAAAGGTGCGCATGGTATCGCCATTTTGGTGGAAACTGCGACTGATAACCCCACCCGTACAGTGGCCAACGTGCGGATGTATTTTGACCGTTGTGGCGGCGCATTGGGCACCTCGGGCAGCGTCGGTTTTTTGTTCGATCGCAAGGGCGTGTTCAAAGCCAAAGCCGAAGGGCATGATTGGGAGTCGCTCGAGCTCGAGCTGATCGATGCAGGTCTGGAAGAGATCAAACACGAAGAAGACGAAGTTGTGTTGTACACGGATTTCACCGACTTCGGCACGATGCAAAAAGCACTCGAAGACCGCAACATCGAAACGACCAGCACCGCACTGGAATATATTCCCAACAACACCAAGAAATTAGAAGATGCGGAAGTAGAGCAGGTGGTCAAACTGATTGACCGGCTCGAAGAGGACGATGACGTGCTCAACGTGTTCCACTCGATGGATATGGAGTAACATCAGCGCGCTTCTTACAATTTGTAGACCGCGCTACCGATGTTAAGGGACGTGTGAAAGATAAAATTTCTCGCAAAGGCACTGAGGCGCAAAGAGTTGTTTGTCAACTCTTTGCGCCTCAGTGCCTTTGTGAGAAAATCTAAACTAATATTGACGAGGTAATTACAAACTGGCTGCCGGTGTTGCGGCTTCTATTTTTCGCCGCTCGCGGAGCACCCGCTTCTGGTCGGCATTGCTTTCATACAGGCGGTATTGCTGGTATTTCACTGGGTCGCGTTCGACCCAGATGTCCTTGCCAATATCTGCCAGTACGATCAGTTCATCGTACAACTTATTGCCAAAATCCGTGCGGCGCTCCACGCCGATGTCCCGGTCGTGAAGTTTGTCCTGCTGGATATTCAGCGAATTCTCAAACTCCGAGCAAGCGTCGAGCACTCGCTGGATGACATTTTCATTGACGCCTATATCTGACAGAAAATCAATCTGTTGGCGTGCCACCCGCGCCACGCGCCGACCGCAGAACAGCAGTTGCGGGTCGCTCATGTCGGCGAGTTTGGACGTGCCGAATTTGCGGTAGCGCCCCGTGCGGTCGTGGTATTTCATCGCCACCCGCGTCATCACCGAGCGAATGGCAGTGCGAAGTTTGTCGGCTGCCTGGTACTTTTTTTCGGTGCAGATCATCTGATCGCCCACCAGTTCGTCGTCCCCCGGTATTCCTTGGAATTGGGCGCATTGTGCTGCAAAAGCCTTGATCCGGTCATTGCTGTAACCGTACCGAGCAAACAATTCTGCGTCGCGGTATGCGGCACGGACGGCTTCCATACAGGTTACATACCTGTCTCTTATACACATCTCCGAGCCCACGAGACTAAGGCGAATCTCGTATGCCGTCTTCTGCTTGAAA
>ENA-ORBV01014709-ORBV01014709.1-microbial-mat-metagenome-genome-assembly--contig:-NODE-14709-length-11648-cov-3.949615_pt1 | contig 11648 bp, 10 predicted proteins | sample MGYA00237777_ERZ505514 | MGnify/ENA primary metagenome ERZ505514 (study PRJEB26160, sample SAMN06269048) | microbial mat metagenome | isolation source: Oligotrophic lake microbial mat | place... | reverse complement strand
GATGTGTATAAGAGACAGCTTCCGGTGATTCCGCCAGCGTCAGTGACGCCGGCGACGTGGGCCGCGTTCGACCAGTTCTTGCCCACGCCTGTGCGCACGCCGTCGTCGCCGCCCGCTGTCGCGGTACCGGCAGCGCCCGTGGTGCCAACACCGCGCTCATCGGTTCACGTGCCGCCGCCCCCGTCGTCGACGCCCGGCCCGGCCAAGCCGTCGCTGTCGGTGGCAACGCCTCCCCCGGGTTCGCTGGTGGGGCCGGAGGCGCCGGCCAATTCCGCGACGCCAATCGTTCCTGCAGCGGCCGAGCCCTCGACAGACGTTCCGGCCGCCAGCGAGCCAGCGCGCGCGGCACCATCAGATTTTCATCGGTGGCTGGAAGGGTTGTCCTGATGAGCCGTCCGATTGCGGATCGCGTTCTCAGGATTGCGGTGCTGCACGGACCGAACCTCAACTTGCTGGGTGAGCGGGAGCCCACGATCTATGGTCGCACAACGCTGCCAGAAATCGATGCGCAGCTGCTCAGGCTGGCTGCCGAGCTCGGTGTGGCCGTTGGGCCGATCACGCAGGAGAACAGCGAAGGCTCGTTGATTGACGCGGTCCACGGGTGGCGAAGTGCCGGGGTCTCAGGCGCGCTCGTGAACGCTGGTGCCTACACGCACACCTCGCTCGCGCTCCGCGACGCGCTGGTCGGCGTCGATGTTCCGTTCGTCGAAGTGCATCTGTCGAACATCCATGCGCGCGAAGCGGTGCGCCGGCACTCGATGCTTGCGGACGCCGCGGTTGGCGTCGTCTGCGGCTTTGGCGCAGCGAGTTACTCCCATGCTCTGCGCGCGCTAGCCGGACATCTGGCGGCGCGCGCATGAGCGCTGAGTTCGGGGTGCGCGTTGCCGCGCTGCAGGCTGCGATGCATCTGGAGCACCTCGACGGGTTGCTGCTCGCTGGCATGAGCAACATCCGGTATCTGACCGGATTCTCCGGCAGTAACGCGCTGGTGTTCGTGACGCAGCGCGGGGCGGTGACGCTGTTCACGGACTTCCGATACCAGACCCAGGTGCTCAGCGAGGTTGGTGGCGCTGCGCGCGTCGTCATCGCCGCGAACAGCCTGTGGTCGGAGCTCTGGTCGTTCCTGCCAACGGTCTCGCATGTCGAAGTGATTGGGTTCGAGAGCTCGCACCTGCTGCATCGCGACTTCGAGCGACTGCTCGCCGACGGCCCGCGATGGCAGTGGCGTCCGTGCAGGGATCTGATCGAAGCCCTGCGCGAGCGGAAGGATGAAGGTGAGATCGCGTTAATCGAAGTCGCCGCATGCATCGCGACGGATGCGCTTCACGAGACGTTGCCACAGATTCGGGCTGGGCTGAGGGAGGTCGAGATCGCCGGGATCCTGGAAAAGGCGCTGCGTGATGCGGGAAGTGAAGGCTTTCCCTTCGCCACCATCGTTGCCTCGGGTCCGCGGTCGGCGTTGCCGCACGCACGCAGTTCATCCCGAATGGTCGAGTCTGGTGATTTCCTGTTGCTGGATTTCGGCGCGATGCACGAGGGGTATTGTTCGGACATCACGCGGACCGTTGTGGTCGGGCGCGCGACGCCGGAGCAGCGGGTTGTGTATGACGCGGTGCGGGTTGCGCAGGACAAGGCGTGCGCCGAAATTCGCGCGGGGATGTGCGGGCGTGAGGCGGATGCCATTGCGCGTGATTCGTTGCGGTTAGCCGGTCTCGCGGATGAGTTCGGGCATTCGCTCGGACACGGGATCGGTCTCGAAGTGCACGAAGGGCCGCGACTCTCCGCCACGGCGGATGCAATTCTTCCGCTCGATGCGGTAGTCACCGTGGAGCCGGGAGTGTATCGTGCGGGGTGGGGAGGTGTGCGCATCGAAGATGACGTGCTGCTCTCTGTTGCTGGTCCACGACGATTGACCGAGTTCCCCCGCGAGTTGCTGGAGCTGATATGACACTGCGATTCGCGTCTACTGACGTCAGAGCCCACTCATGATCGACCTGCGCTATCTGAAGAAAGTTCTCGAGATGCTCGACGAATCGACCGTCGACTCCCTGGAGATCACCTCTGACAAGGGGATGAAGCTCCGGATCTCGAAGAGTCCGACCCATCGTGGGGGGGCCGTGCTTGGCACGCAGATGATGTCGTCGCCGGTAATGATGGCCCCCGTACCGTCCGCTGCGGCGGCCCCGGTCGCTCCTCTGGCAGTTGAGCCGGCGAAGCCGGTGTCGACACTGCTCGAGGTGAAGTCGCCGATGGTCGGCACCTTCTACGCGAAGCCGGAGCCCGGTGCAAACCCATACGCCTCGGTCGGTACTCGCGTCTCCAAGGGACAGATTCTCTGCATCATCGAGGCGATGAAGATCATGAACGAGATCGAGTGCGAAGTGTCAGGAACGGTGGTGGAAGTCGGCGTGCAGGATTCCTCCGCCGTGGAATATGGCCAGGTGCTCTTCCGCGTCGATCCCAATGTCTGATCCGACGGCCGCCGCCTCTGGTGCCTCCCAGTCGGTTGGTGACAAGCCGATCAGCGGGCAGGGGAAGCAGTTGTCGGCGCAGCTGCGCAGCTGGCTCGCCTCGCTGATCGAGCGAGACGGATCGGACCTGCATCTGAAGGTCGGTCGACCGCCGACAATCCGGTTGGCCGGCGAACTGGTCGGTCTCGATCATCCGTCGCTGAAGGCAGAAGACCTGTCGGCGCTGGCCGAACAGATCATGCCGCAGCGCTACCTGAAGGAGTTTCAGCAGACTCGTGAGGCGGACTTTGCCATCGGCGTCTCGGGCATCGGCCGGTTCCGCGTGAACGCGTATCAGCAGCGCGGCACCGTGTCATTTGCGCTGCGTGGCATTCCCTACCAGACGCGTACGGCGAGTGAACTGCATCTCCCGGCAGTGGTCGAGGAGCTGGCGCTCCGGCCGCGTGGGTTGGTCCTCGTGACCGGCATCACCGGCTCGGGGAAGAGTACCGCACTGGCGGCGATGATTCATCACGTCAATCAGAACCGCGCGGCGAACGTGATCACGATCGAGGATCCGGTCGAGTTCCTGCATCGCGATATCCGCTGTCATGTGAGTCAGCGTGAAGTCGGGACCGACACGCTCAGCTTCAGTGCGGCGCTTCGGCGTGTATTGCGTCAGGATCCCGACGTCATCCTGATCGGCGAAATTCGCGACCTCGATACCCTCGACACGGCACTCAAGGCGGCAGACACCGGCCACCTGGTCTTCTCGACGCTGCATACGACCGATGCGTCCACGACGATCGCACGCATCCTGAGCTTCTACCCGCCGCATCAGCAGGCGGAGGTTCGATTCAATCTGGCCAATGCGCTGGCCGGAGTCATCTCGCTGCGGCTCGTTCCGCGCAAAGATGGCAAGGGCCGTGTGCCGGCCTGCGAAGTGCTGGTCAATACGGCGGCGGTCCGTGACAAGATCCGCGACCCGGCCGCATCGCTCGATATCATCGAGTTGATCAAGGACGGCACCGTGCAGTACGGGATGCAGACGTTCGATCAGAGTCTGCTGTCGTGGTACACGCGGGGCGTGATCAGCTACGATCAGGCAATCTTCTATGCGACCAACCCAAGTGAGTTCGCACTGCAGATCCAGGGAGTTGGCTCGGCCAGTGACGCGTCGTGGGATGCATTCCGCGCCAATGCACCGACCTGAGGGGGTATGTTCAAGAAAGTCCTGATTGCCAATCGCGGTGAGATCGCGCTGCGAGTCATTCGTGCCTGCCGCGAGCTGGGTATCCAGACGGTGGCCGTGTACTCGGAAGCGGATCGTGATTCACTCCACGTGCGCTTTGCCGATGATGATGTCTGCATCGGCCCGGCGGCGGGGCGCGACAGTTACCTCAAGATTCCGCGGATCATTGCGGCGGCCGAGATCACTGGCGCTGACGCGATTCACCCGGGATATGGATTCCTGGCCGAGAACGCCGAGTTTTCGGAGACCTGCACGGCGTCGGGTATTGCGTTCATCGGTCCGACGGCGCATCAGATTCGGGTGATGGGCGACAAGGCGTCGGCCCGCAGGGCGATGGCTGAATGCGGGGTGCCGATCGTGCCCGGGACGCCGGGGCCGGTCGACGACGTCGACGAGGCGCTGGCGTTTGCGGAGTCGATCGGCTTCCCGGTCATCATCAAGGCGTCGGCCGGCGGCGGCGGCAAGGGTATGCGGGTCGCCACCGATGCGGATGACTTTGCGCGCAGCTTCAATCTCGCGCGCAGTGAGGCCCTGTCTGCCTTCGGCAACGGCGACGTCTACGTCGAGAAGTATCTCCTGAAGCCGCGCCACATCGAGTTCCAGATCCTCGGCGATACCCACGGCACCTGCATTCACCTTGGTGAGCGCGACTGCTCGGTGCAGCGTCGGCATCAGAAACTGATCGAAGAGGCACCGTCACCGGCGATGACGCCCGATCTGCGCCTTCGCATGGGTGCGGACGCCGTCCGTGGCGCCAAGGCGATCGAGTACGTCGGCGCCGGAACGATCGAGATGCTGCTCGATACCGACGGATCGTACTATTTCATGGAGATGAACACGCGTATTCAGGTGGAGCATCCCGTCACGGAGATGCTCACCGGCGTGGATCTGGTGCAGGAGCAGATCCGGGTTGCGGCCGGACTGCCGTTGCGCGTCACAGAGATGCCGCCGCTGCGCGGGCACGTGATCGAATGTCGCGTGAATGCCGAAGACCCGATGCGCAATTTCCAGCCATCACCGGGCAGGATCAACACGTTCCATCCGCCCGGTGGCCCGGGCGTACGAATCGACAGCCACGTCTATGCGGGCTACACGGTCCCACCGCACTATGATTCGTTGCTTGCCAAGTTGATCGTCCAGGCCCCGACCCGTGCCGAGGCGGTGAAGCGGATGCAGGTTGCGCTCGAGAGTTTCATCATCGAGGGACCGACTACGACAATTCCGTTCCTCGCCAGGGTGATGCAGAACGCGACGTTTCAGTCCGGCGATTTCGACACGAAGTTCCTGGAACGCGAAACCGCACTCTTCGCGAAGGAGTGAAGCGTGCGACTTGAAGTATTCCTGGCCCCGTCGGAGTTGACTCCGACGGCGCTGGACGGTCGAGTCGTTGCCGTGATCGATGTGCTCCGGGCCACAACGACGATTGTGGCGGCTTTGCAGGCTGGCGCGCGAACCGTGATCCCGTTCCTTGAAACCGAAGACGCGGTTCGGACGGCGAAGCAGTATCAGCGCGGCGAGGTGAAGCTTGCCGGTGAGCGGCACATGGTCGCGATTCCTGGATTCGACCTTGGCAACAGCCCGCTCGATTTCACGGAGGCCGCCGTCGGTCAGCAAACGGTGCTGCTGACGACAACCAACGGAACACGCGCCCTGCTGGCTGCCGAAGACGCCAAGTCGGTCTACGTCGCCAGCTATGCGAACTTCAGCGTGACGCTGGCGCGCCTGCAGTCGGCGCTCGAGTCGGGATTTCCGCTGGCCATCGTGTGTGCGGCCAGCGAAGGGTCGCCGTCGCTCGAAGATTCAGCGTGTGCTGGACGCTTCGTGCAGCAGTTGCGAGCGGGGCACGCCGAGCTGACGATCAATGACGCCGCGCAGATGTGCGAGTTGCTGGCGGCGAAGTATCGCGATGATCTGGTCGCGCTGTTCGCCGATGCGGAGCATGGGCGCGCACTGAAGGCCGCAGGTTTTGACGATGATCTGCACGCCTGCGGCGCGCTCGACCTCTACCCCGTGCTGGCGGAGTACCGCGAGCGCGCGATTGTCCGCCGCAATGACGCAGGAGCGGCGACGGATCGAGGCGCGTGAGCCGATGATGAAGCGCGAGCTGAGTGGCGTCGGGCTGCTCCTCCTGGCGCTCTTTCTGATCGGCTTGCTGATGACCTACGCCGTCGGCACCGATGGCGGCCTGCGCGAGGTGCGTGGCGCCTTTGGCGCGATCGGCGCGACGATCGTCGCACCCCTGGTGACGATCCTGGGCTGGAGCGGCGTCGTCTTCCTGCCGATCCTGCCGGCGGTGCACGGCCTCCGATTGCTGGGCCGTCTCAATCGCAGCGAAAATCATTCCTGGCTCTGGTTCCTCGGCGGACTCCTGGCGCTGATGCCGATTGGCTTCGCACTCGGACTGCGTGTCGGTCGCGAGACGAGTCTGGTGGCGGGTGTCTGGGGCGGTATTGTCGCCTTCTACCTGATCAAGCTGATCGGGTACGTCGGGGCGTGGATGGCCGTGCTGGCCGCGATGTCGGCGTTGACGATCGCTACGCTGGCCTGGAACCCGGTGCTGGCGCTCTTCGATCGCGCGCCGAAGGTTGCTGCCGCACTGACGCCGTCGCGCGACCGCGCGCTCGCCGCGCTGCAGATGGCGCCGCCTCCAGAAGAAATGCCCGCCATCGATGACTTCGCGGCCACATCCCTGGCGCGTGATGCCCGGCCAACCCCAGGGCGGGGAAAGTCGAAACCCGTCATCGATCACGCGGACGACGATACCGATCATGGACCGCCGGCCGTCGTGTTGCCGATTGCGCCGCGGCTCAAGCCGGCGACTCCGTCGCGCGAACAGCGCGTGACCGCTGCGATCGAAGCCACGGCCGAGGCCCCGGATGATGATTACAGCGCGCTGCTGCCGCCCACGTCGCTGCTGACCGAACCGCCACCGCGGAATGCCGATGCCAACAAGCGTGAACTCGACGCATCGGGGGTGCGGCTGATGGCGGCGCTGAAGACGTTCCGGGTCGAGGGGCAGCTCGTGGGTCGGACGACCGGGCCAACGGTGACGCAGTTCGAGGTGGAACCTGCCGCCGGCGTGAAGGTCCGGCAGTTCGCGTCGCTGTCGAACGATCTGGCACTGGCGATGCGCGCGAACAGCATCCGTATCGTCGCTCCGATTCCGGGCAAGGGCGCGGTCGGCATCGAGGTACCGAATCCGAACCCGGAGATGGTGGCGTTCCGCGAAATTGTGGAACACCCCGAATACTGTTCGGCGCGCGCAGCGCTTCCGGTGGCGCTGGGGAAGGATCTCGAAGGACGTCCGGTGATCGCCGATCTGGCGAAGATGCCGCATCTGCTGATTGCCGGTGCGACCGGGTCCGGCAAGTCGGTGTGCGTGAACACCATCATCACCTCACTCATTTATCGACACACGCCGGCCACACTGCGCTTCCTGATGGTCGACCCGAAGATGGTCGAGCTCTCGGTCTACAACACGCTGCCGCACTTGCGGCACAAGGTGATCACGGACAATCGTGATGCGGCGGCCGTGCTCAAATGGGCGGTGCTCGAGATGCAGGATCGGTACGCGCTGCTGGCGGCCAACGGCTGTCGCAACGTGCAGGACTTCAACCGCCGAGTCCAGGAGGGGGCACGACTCCAGAAGCCGCGCAATCCGGAAGTGGCCTTCGAAGTGAACACGTATGACGGCGGGATCCTGCCGTACATCGTCGTGATCATCGACGAGATGGCCGACCTCATGATGACGGTGCAGGGTGAGGTGGAGACACCGATTGCCATGCTGGCACAGAAGGCGCGTGCCATCGGCATTCACCTGATCCTCGCCACGCAGCGTCCGAGCGTGAACGTCATCACCGGCTTGATCAAGGCAAACTTCCCGAGCCGGATTGCGTTTCGCGTGGCCAGTCAGATCGACAGCCGCACGATCCTCGACGGGTCTGGTGCGGAGTCGTTACTCGGGAATGGCGACATGCTCTTTCTGCCGCCGGGCAAGTCGGAACCAGGGCGGCTTCAGGGAGCCTATCTCTCGAGCGAAGAGACGGAGCGGCTCATGCTCTGGTACGATGGACAGCGGCTGAAGGCCGAAGCGGAGCGCGACGCCGCTGGCACGTCGGTGGCGCCCGTGGCGGTCGAACCGGACATCCTGGAGCAGATTCGCGCACGCGAGGCTGCCGACGCCGGCGGCGGTGATGATGACGGCAGCGATCCTGTCGATCGCGACAAGCTGTTCCGCGAGGCAGCCGAGCTCTGCATTCAGCATCAGGGCGGCAGTACGTCACTGCTGCAACGACGCCTGAAGGTGGGCTACGGTCGCGCGGCGCGCATCATCGATCAACTCCACGACGCGGGGATTCTGGGGCCACCGGACGGCAGCAAGCCGCGCGATGTGTTGAAGGGCTTTCAGGACCTCGACGAGATCTGCGCGACGTAGCAGGCGTTCCGGAAGTGAACGTCACGCCGCAGCGGCGAGCCTGCAGGTGTGTCCCATCGCCCAGTGAAGCTCCAGCCCGCACACATGTCCCGCGGCACAGTCTGTTTTCCGACGTGATTGGCGCGCGGCGCGATCGTGGCCATGACCGTGCGGCGTGCACGAGCGCGATGACGCCAGCGCGAATCCGGTGTGCGCGCGCCATGGCACGGCACGACCTTTTCATCATGACACAGACCAAATCACAAGCGCTTGGCGCACTCGGCGAGCGGATCGCCGCCCGGTGGCTGCTGCGCGACGGCTGGCAAGTGGTGGACCGGCGGTGGCGATCAGGGCGGCGCGATCTCGATCTCGTCGCGATTCGCGACAATGTCGTCGCCTTCGTCGAAGTGAAGACCCGACGGACCACCTGGTCCGGCGGGCCGGTGGAGGCGGTGAACTGGCGAAAACAGCGCGAACTGACGCGGTCGGCGCAGGCGTGGCTGGATCAGCGCGGCGTACTGCTGGCGCCGAACGACGCCGTCTTCCGCTTCGACATCGTCGGCGTCGTGGCCAGCCGCGAGCGGGTGGGGGTGCACCACGTGGAAGGGGCGTTCCCGGCCTTCGCGCCGCAGTGACCCGCCCTCCGGTCGTGGGTTTGCCGTGCCCCCTTGACGGCGTTTGTTCGGTTTCGTATTTTCTTCGGTCGCCGGGGGCCTTTGCCCGGATTCACTAGATTGCGGTTCCGGGCCCGGTGGCGCCGCACCTTCCATGCAGGAGAACCGAGATGGCATCGATGGCGATTGCAGACGAGAACAAGAAGAAGGCGCTGGCGCTGGCGGTGGCGCAGATCGAGAAGAACTGCGGGAAGGGCTCCATCATGCGGCTTGGGATGGACACCCGCATCAAGGTCGACTGCATCCCGACCGGGGCGATCAATCTCGATGCCGCGATCGGCATCGGTGGCGTGCCACGTGGGCGCGTGACCGAGATTTACGGCCCGGAATCGAGCGGCAAGACGACACTCTGTCTGCACGTCGTGGCCAACGCGCAGAAGATGGGCGGCGTCGCCGCATTCATCGATGCCGAACATGCGCTCGACACGGAGTATGCCCGGAAACTGGGCGTGGATATCGAGAACATGCTCATCAGCCAGCCCGACACCGGTGAGCAGGCCCTCGAGATCTGCGAGATTCTCGTGCGCAGCGGCGCGGTCGATGTGATTGTCATCGACTCGGTCGCGGCTCTGGTGCCGAAGGCGGAAATCGAAGGCGACATGGGCGACAGCTTCGTCGGGCTTCAGGCACGTCTGATGAGTCAGGCGCTGCGCAAACTCACGGGTGCGATCGCACGATCGAACACGTCGGTGATCTTCATCAACCAGTTGCGTGAGAAGATCGGCGTGATGTTCGGGAGCCCCGAGACGACGACCGGCGGAAAGGCGCTCAAGTTCTATGCGTCGCTTCGCCTCGACATCCGACGCATCGGGCCCGTGAAGGACAAGGAAGACGTTGTCGGGTCGCACGTCCGAGTGAAGGTGGTGAAGAACAAGGTCGCGCCGCCGTTCCGACAGGCGGAGTTCGACATCATGTACGCCGAAGGCATCAGCCACGCGTCGCTCGTCCTTGATATTGCCGCCGAAAGCAACATCATCGAGAAAGCGGGCTCCTGGTACAGCTACAAGGGGCAGCGGATCGGGCAGGGACGCGAGAATGCCAAGATGTTCCTCAAGGACAACGTCGAACTGCTGGCCGAGCTCGAGGAGCTGGTGAAGGGTGTCCTCGGCATGAAGATGATCGAGCAGCCGGTGATCCCAGCGGACGCCGACGGCGAGGAGTAGTGCGAATGCGCGCGGACAGCGTGGTATGCGCGCCATGGCGGTGTGATGCGCATCAGTGATGCGTCGGCAAACGAGGGGGTGGAGTCGCAGCGGCGCGGGGCCCGGTACCCTGTGACCTCCGACGCCGCCCCTTCGTCCCACGGTCCCCGCACTGGACGCGGAGCCAGCCGCACGGCGAACACCCGCAGTCGCGGGCGCGGCGACGAGGTAGCCGTCCTCGTGCCGCCGATTCGTGTCATGAGCGTCGCGGAAGACCCGCGCGTGAAAGGGAGGGTGCGCGTGCGGTGCCAGGCACTTGGTGAGAGTGTCACACTCGTCATCGGCGCAAGTGGTGTCAGAGCGTTCAATGTGCGGACAGGCATGACGCTCGATACCGTCAGCTGGGCGGCGCTCTCGCGTGAAGCGCGGGTGGTGCACGCGCAGGATGCCGCGCTGCGGATGCTCTCGACATCACGACGAAGCCGCCGCGATCTCGAACTGCGCCTTCGGCGGCGCGAGCCGGACCAGAGTGTCATCGCCGACGCCCTTGGACGCCTTGATTCCATTGGGCTGCTGAACGATGACGAATTCGCGCTTGCGGAGGCTGCCGCGCAACTGCGCAACGCGTCGAGGAGCACTGGTGCCGTCAAGCGCCGGCTGCGTCAGCGCGGAGTGGCGGGCGATGTCGCGGATGCGGCGGTGGCGTCGGTGGTCGGCCTCGAAGGCGTGGATGACGCGGCCCGCTGCGAGGCTGCCGCTGAAAAACGCGTGCGCCAGCTGCGCAGCTTCGATAAGGCGACGGCACAGCGTCGGCTGATGGGGTTCCTGATGCGCCGTGGGTTTGCGTCTGATCTGGTGTTCCAGGCCACGCGTCGCGCGGTGCTGGGGTGGGGTGCGGGTGTGGCTGACGACGAGGGTGATGCGGCCGATGACCGGGGCGACGGCCAGGAATAGGCGGGTCGAGCGTCGCCGTGGCCTCCGGGCGCGCGTATATTTCCCGGTCTATGCTCGCGTCTGAGATCCGCTCCCGATTCCTGGCCTACTTCGAGCGCCAGCACCACGTCATTCGTCCCTCGTCCCCGCTGGTGCCGGCGGATGACCCGACGCTGCTGTTCACCAACGCCGGGATGGTCCAGTTCAAGCGCGTCTTCCTTGGGCAGGAGGTCACCACCTTCGGCCGGCGAGCGACCACGTCGCAGAAGTGCGTCCGGGCAGGCGGCAAGCACAACGACCTCGAGCAGGTTGGCCACACGGCGCGGCATCACACCTTTTTTGAGATGCTCGGCAACTTCTCGTTCGGGGATTACTTCAAGCGCGATGCGATTCAGTTCGCCTGGGCGTTTGTCACCGACGAACTCAAGATCCCGCGCGAGCGTCTCTTCGTGACCGTATATCACGAGGATGTCGAGGCGCGACAGCTCTGGAAGGACGTCGCCGGCGTGCCTGAGAGCCGGATCTACGGACTGGGTGCAAAGGACAACTTCTGGCAGATGGCCGATACGGGCCCCTGCGGTCCCTGCACGGAGATCTTTGTCGATCTCGCCCAGAGCGCGAGTGATTGGTCGTTTCCTGATGGTGCGTCTGGTGAATGGACGCGCACTGACCTGTCCGAGTTTTCGCTCGACGCCTTCGTCGAGGGTGCGGAAGCCGGACGGTTCGTCGAGATCTGGCACCTCGTCTTCATGCAGTTCGATCGGCAGGCGGACGGCAGCAATG
>ENA-ORBV01014708-ORBV01014708.1-microbial-mat-metagenome-genome-assembly--contig:-NODE-14708-length-11648-cov-4.901046_pt1 | contig 11648 bp, 14 predicted proteins | sample MGYA00237777_ERZ505514 | MGnify/ENA primary metagenome ERZ505514 (study PRJEB26160, sample SAMN06269048) | microbial mat metagenome | isolation source: Oligotrophic lake microbial mat | place... | reverse complement strand
TCGCGAACAGAGGTGACGGATGCCGCGTACTCAACGACTCGCTGGTCGATGCCCTCGTACCGACCGCATCCGAAGATCAGGTGGTCGTGATCTGCGAACTCGCGAGCGAGCGACTGCGTGAACGGCTCTCCAGCCGCCGACGGAAAGATCACGGTGGACGCTGGGCCGACCGTCGCGTCGAGGGCCTCACCCCACGGCTCAGGCCGCATCACCATGCCTGCACCGCCGCCGTATGGTGTGTCATCAACCGTGCGGTGCCTATCGTGCGTGAAGTCACGCAGATCGTGCACGGTGACCTCGAGAATGCCGCGTTCGCGAGCCTTCCCGACCAGGGAGATATCAAGCACGCCGAAAAACTCCGGAAAGATCGTGACGATGTCGATACGCACGACCCCAGCGTATGGCGCGGGGCGCTCTGCAGGACACGGGCGCCGCCTACGGCGCGCTGTCGTCCTCTGCAACGGCAGTGGGGGTGAACGCACCGGCAGGGGTGGCAGCATCGGGCTCGTCGTCTGCGAGTTCTTCGAACAGGCCGCGCGGCGGGGTCATCGTCATCGTGCCGCCATCAACATCGACCGCGGTCACGATCGCCTTCACAAATGGCACGAGTACGTCCCCCGACGGCGTGGCGACCGTCAGCAGGTCTTGGGCGGGCAAGTGGTCGACTTGGCTCACGGTGCCGATCTCGACGCCGTCGCGAAGCACCCGCAGGCCGACCAATTGGTGGTCGAACCAGGCATCCTCTTCGTCTGACGGAGCATCCAGATCCTGCTCGATCCACAGGATTGCCTTGATGAGCGACTCGGCCGAAGTGCGCTCGGTCACACCGGTGAAAAACGCGACGGGGTGTGAGTTGTACCACTTGAGCTCGATGAGCTCGAGCTTCTTGCCGAACCACGGCGACGTGTCGGGCACTTGCAGTGCGAACGTTGCGCCCGGCACGAACCGGCGCTCCGGCACATCCGTGTAGAGCTCGATCTTGATCGCGCCCTTGAGGCCGTGCGCTTTCGTCAGCCGCCCAACCCGCAACTGGGTGTCACTTGGCTGGGCTGCGCGCGTGTCGGCCACCGTCTAGTGATCGGTGTCGACGACGTCGACACGCACCCGGCGCCCGTCGGCGAGCGCCGTGATCAAGGTGCGCAATGCCTTGGCAGTGCGACCGGCTCGGCCGATCACACGTCCAAGGTCGTCGGGGTGCACGCGCACCTCGAGCACGTCGCCGCGCTGCGAACTCTTCTCAGAGACGCGCACGTCTTCGGGATGATCGACAATCCCCTTGACGAGGTGTTCGAGGGCGGGAGCGAGCAAAGCTAGGCCTTATCTGCGTCTGCTGAGGTGTCACCGGTGTCAGAGGTGTCACCGGCATCCGAGCTGCCACCGGTATCAGCGGTATCAGCCGTATCAGCGGTGTCTGCGGTGTCAGCGTCATCGACGGCGTCATCGACGGCGTCATCGACGGCGTCAACTGGTACTGAGCCTGCGGACGCTTCATCGCCCGCTGGGGTCGCCTCGGCTGCAGCCTCTGCCGCGGCCGGAACTTCCTCCACCGCGCCGTCGGAGACAACTTCTTCGACCGCGTCAGCTGGCGCATCCTCAACCTTGGCGACCGGCTTCTCCGACTTGGGCTTGAGCACCGGCTTCTTCTTCTCGTCGGCGACGAAATCGACCTTGGCCTCTTTGGTCCTGACGGTGCTCTTGGCACTCTTATCGCCCTTGAAGATTCCCCAGTCGCCGGTCAGCTTAAGGATGGCCTCGACCTGTGGGCTCGGCTGCGCGCCAACGCCCAGCCAATACTGCGCCCGCGCCGAGTCGACCTCAATGAACGAGGGCTCCTCGGTCGGGTGGTACTTACCGATCTCCTCGATCGAACGACCGTCACGCTTCGAGCGCGAGTCGGCGACGACAATACGGTAGTACGGTGCACGGATCTTGCCCATGCGCTTCAAACGAATCTTTACAGCCACAATTCTCCCGAGATCTGTGTGTGCACAACCATGCGTGCTTTGGTGGCGAACCGCTAGCCGTGAGCGTGGGGGCACACTCGGCACGAAAGCTCTGATGGAATCCTGTCGCGCCTGATTAGAGGGTCGGACGGCGCAGGACTCGACTCGCTATTCTGCCACGTTTCTGCCCGGATTAGGAACCGGGGTGCGCTGGCGCCGTGCGCGGCCACGGGCGCACTCGCTCAAGCTGGGCGGCGAGCCCGAGAATCGCGGCCTCGCCAGCGCCATCGGGCTGCGGCGCGACAACGAGCTGAACTGCGAGAGGAACAGCAGCCGTGGCGTGCCAACCGGCTGGCAGAGTCGCCGCAGGCCAACCGAGCAGGTTGAACAGCGAAGGGTATGGCGCGTATCGGATGTTGGCCATCAGATTCGCGTACCAGCCACGATCGCCCCAGCGCGCCGCTTCGAGACCAGGCTGTGCGAGGGTCGGCGTGAGGAGAACGTCGAAGTCGCCCATGAACGCGGTGACCCGCTCGCGAATGCGCTCCACCGGACGCGGCGAGAGCCAACCGAGCCGACGCGCAATTCGCCCCAACCCGGCATGGGTGCGGATGCGCGGCTCGAGTTTCGCGCGATCGAGCAGCGCAGCATCCGTCTCGGTGCCTGCAAACCAGCGGGCCAGCAGCGGCAGCGGGTTGCCCGGGTATGGGAACTTCACCTCGATGACGGTGTGGCCGAGCGCGCGAAGCGCATCAGCCGTCTCGGTGACGCCGCGCCGAAACTCGGAATCGGTTGTCACGAGCGCGGACGGTTCGTTCGTCGCCACGGCGATGCGCAATCTCAGCGGAGGCTCAGCCACGATCGCAAGCTCCGGTCGCGCAGCCATTACCGAAAGCATCAGAGCGGCGTCGGTGACGGTTGTCGCTAGCGGCCCGTTCTCACTCATTCCAAACCAGGCATCGACGCCGATCTCCTGCGGCACAAGGCCAGACCCAGGCTTGATGCCGATGAGTCCGCAGTTCGCGGCCGGGATACGAATCGAACCCATGCCGTCGTTGCCGTGCGCAATCGCCACGAGACCGGATGCCACGGCCGCCGCGCTGCCACCAGACGACCCGCCAGGCGTGCGCTCACGATTCCACGGGTTGCGACTGATCCCGAACACTGAGTCGGTGGCTCCGAATACGCACAGCTCAGGCACACGCGTGATGCCGACGACCACCGCACCGGCTTCGCGCAAGCGGGTGACGACGGGATGGTCGGCTGCGGACGGCGCATCGGAGCTTGCCGCCGAACCGTCACGCATCGGTTCCCCGGCAACCGGGATGTTGTCCTTGATGGCGACAGGCACCCCGGCAAGTGGGAGCGTTGCACGATCGGCACGAGCATCTACCGCAGCGGCTTCGACAAGGGCCTTCTCGGCGCGCACCAACTGGAAGGCACCAACGTCGTCAGACTCGATGCGTCGAAGGGCGGCCCGGGTGGCGTCAAGGGCGGTAATCGTGCCAGCGCGCACGTCGGCGGCGAGCTCCACGGCGGTGGGGAGTGTCATCCCATCATCGTAGGACCGCGATCAGGCGTTGCGCGCGTCGCGCCAAGCCAGCCAGCGCTTGACGGTGTCGAGGTCGGGATCGGGGCCGGTGATGCCGAGGGTGAAGAGCGTGACGCCGCCATCGAGGAGCGCCGCGGCATCCGCCTCGCTTCGGCCGCGGAGTTCGTTCGAGATCTCGATCTCGCTCACGTCGCGACCCACAGTGCTGCCGTGTTCGGCGAGGATGGCGAGTTTGCCCGGGAGGTCTTCCGCCGAGACGAAGCTGTGCCAGATGTCGGCGTGCTTGGCCACGAGCTTGAGGGTTTTTTTCTCACCGCTGCCGCCGATCATGACTGGAATCTTGCGCGTCGGCGCGGGGTTCAGCTTCGCCCACCGGGCCTCGATGCGAGGTAGCGCCTCTGCAAGGTCGTCGAGTCGACTGCCCGCGGTGCCGAACTCGTAGCCGTACTCGTTGTAGTCGCGCTCGAACCAACCAGAACCGGTGCCAAAAATGAAGCGTCCGACCCCGGTCGGGCCGGCACTGATGTGATCGAGAGTGCGGGCCATGTCGGCCTGCAGGTCGGCGTTGCGGTAGCTGTTGCAGTTGACCAGGCAGCCAAACTCGACCCGGCTTGTCAGCTCTGCCCACGAGCCGAGTTCCGTCCACGACTCGTAATGCAGTCCGTCAGGGTCACCGGAGAGCGGGAAAAAGTGATCCCAGTTGAAGAGGATGTCGACGCCGAGCTGTTCGAGTTCGCGAACCGTCTCGCGAATCTTGGGGTAGAGCGCGTGCTGGGGAGCGAGTTGCACGCCGAGGCGAATGGGTCGAGACGTCATGGGCTCAGGCTAACCCGATGTCACCGAGCCCGCGCCAAATGCGCACCCCTACCGGCCCAAGAACTTCTGCAGGCTCGCGAGCTCTTCCTCGCTCGGGCCGCCTGCTTTTGAGCCAAGCCCGAACCCTGAACCGGATGCCGCGGGGCTGGCCGAACCGCCGACCACAAGCGCGGCGTTCTCTGCCGCGCGCTTTGCCGGATTGCCAGACCGCGAACCCTTCTTCTTCTGCTGCTGGGGCTTGCCGCCGCCAAACTTCGCGCCGGGAATCGGACCCATGCCAGGCACTTGCGGCACGCCGCCTTTCGCGACCGTCTTCATCATCTTCGCCGCCTGCTCAAAGCGATTCACGAGCGCATTGACCTCGGTCACCGTCATGCCAGAGCCGTTGGCGATGCGCAGGCGACGCGAGCCGTTGAGCACCTTCGGCTGGCGCCGTTCCTGCAGCGTCATCGAGCGGATGATCGCCTCGGTGCGCGTGATTTCGCTCTCGTCGAAGTTGTCGAGCTGCTCGCGCATACCCCGCCCGCCGGGAAGCATGCCGAGCATGCTCTTGATCGAACCCATGTTTTTGAGCTGCTGCATCTGGTCGAGAAAGTCTTCGAGCGTGAAGGAATCGGTCGCAAACTTCTCGGCGGTCTTGCGAGCATCCTCTTCATCGAAGGTCTTCTGCGCCTGCTCGATGAGGGTAAGGATGTCGCCAAGGTCGAGGATGCGGCTCGCCATCCGGTCCGGATAGAACGGCTCGAAGTCGTCGAGTCCCTCGCCGGTCGAGGCGAAAAGGATCGGGCGGCCGGTGACCTTCGCTACAGAGAGCGCTGCCCCACCCCGGGCATCCCCGTCGAGCTTGGACAGTACGACTCCGGTGAAGTCGACGCCCTCTTGGAATGCGCGCGCGGTCGTGACGGCGTCTTGGCCGATCATCGCGTCGATGACGAAGAGAACCTCGTCTGGGTCGACAGCCTTGCGGATGTTCGCGGCCTGCTTCATCATCTCCGCATCGACACCAAGGCGGCCGGCGGTGTCGACGATGACGACGTCGTACTGCTTCGTCTTCGCGTGCTTGAGAGCGTCCTTCGCGACGCGCACCGGGTCGCCCTTGCCGTTGCCGGGCTCTGGCGCAAACACCGGAACGCCAGCCTGTTCTCCGACCACCTGCAGTTGCGTTACTGCGTTGGGACGCTGCAGATCAGCGGCAACCAGCACCGGCGTGTGACCCTCTGACTTCAGCCATTTCGCAAGCTTGCCAGCGAGCGTCGTCTTGCCAGCGCCCTGAAGACCAGCGAGCATAATGACGGTCGGAGGCTGCTTTGAGAACTGGATGCGCCTTGCCTCGCCCCCCAGAATCGTCACGAGTTCGTCGTTCACGATCTGCACGACTTGCTGGGCCGGGTTCAGCGCCTTCGATACTTCGTCGCCGAGCGCGCGCTCGCGAACCCGACCCGTGAACTCCTTGACTACCTCGAGCGCTACGTCAGCATCAAGCAGGGCGCGACGGATCTCACGAACGGTGCCGTCGACATCCGCGGCACTGAGCTTGCCCTTGCCGCGCAGGTTCTTGAAGGTGTCGGCAAGACGATCGGTGAGGTTTCCGAAGACGGCCATAGTGGCCAGTTTATCCGGGTGACTCTCCACAGATTGTGAGCGGCGAATGATGTAGCTAATCTAGCTAGATCATGATTGCCAACGTGCACGAAGCGAAGAGTCAACTCTCGAAGTTGCTGGATGCCGCCCAGCGCGGCGAAGAGGTGTTCATAACGCGGCGCGGGATGCGGTTCATGATTGTGCCAGCACCCGTCGTTGACCGGAGTCGGCTTTTCGGAGCGTGGAAGGGTACCGCGCCAAGCGACGAGGAATGGGCGGCGGGAGACGCCGAAGTCCTTGCAGATTTTGAAGCAGGACTGCTTCGGGACGATGAGTTGTGATGATCTTGGTCGACACTCAAGCCCTGCTCTGGTTCATGTTTGGGGACCGACGACTCGGTCACGCCGCGCGCGCAGTCATGAGCAGTTCGACGGCGCTCGCCCTGTCAGACGCGTCTCGCTGGGAGATCTCAGTCAAAGTATCTGTCGGCAAACTCGCGCCCGTGCCCGATCTGGCAGGAACTGCAAACAAACTCGGGCTCCGGCGCCTCGGGATCGAAGACAAGTACCTAACGCGTCTCGAGACACTCCCCTTGCTTCACCGCGACCCATTCGATCGGATGCTCGTGGCGCAAGCCCTCAGCGATGACCTGACCGTGCTCACCGCCGATCCGGTCTTCGCCCGCTACGGGGTGCGCGTCGCAGACGCCCGCCAGTAGGGTTCACGAACGCCGCTGCACCTCTAATGAGCGAACGGGCAACCGCTCTTGCGTTGCGGCAAGCGCCGCCGACGTCAAGCAGTCTTGCGTCGACGGGCGATGACGATACCGGCAACTACCAGCAGTGCTCCAGCACCAGCAAGAATTCCAGCGCTGGAGTTGTCCGAACCGGTTGCGGCAAGAACCGGCGCCGCAGCCGGCGCGATAATGATCGACTCGGAGTAAATGGTGCCACCGAACACGGGGCGCTCGTTGATGACCACGAGTTCCTCGAAGTTGTCGAGGTCTGCGAGCGGAGCCGAGATGATGTCCTGATCAACGCCCCACACTTGACCCGCGGAGTCGAATGCGATCGCGTACGGCGTGTTCGCGCCGAATACGTCATCGTTGAACAGCGTGAAGGCGCCGGTCGCGGTGTTGACCTCGTAGAAGTCCTGGTTGCTCACGTTGTAGCCGTAGACCGTGTCGGTGACGGAATCCCACGCGAGCCCGTAGCTTTCGCTGGATGGGATCACACCGGTCGGGCCGACCTCAGTCAGTTCTGCGGTGGCCAGATTCACCGAAAACAGCATATCAAAGCCGAATTCGTACGACGCAGCCCATGCGTTGCCAGCGGAATCGATCGCCAGGCTGACCGGCCCGGAGTACGGGAGCCCGCTCAAGGTGAACTCAGCGATGAGGGTGTTCACCCCTGTAGCAAGGTCGACCTCGATCAGGTTATCCACTGCACCCCATGAGATCCAATACCCCTTGCCGTTGACCGGGTTGTACGCTCCCGGCCCCGCGCAGGAGAACACATCAGTGTCCGGGTTTACCCACGAGCCCACCTGAGTGGCGACACCGGTGGTGGTGTCCATGGTGTACAAGATCCCGTTGAACTCGAGGTCATCGCACGGCAGGATGTAGACCGTGTCAGTGACCGGCAGCGTTGCAGCCGTTGCCGGCGCCGCGGAAAGGGCAAGGACTGCGATGCCCACCAGTGCGGTGGCGGTTCCAAGGATGCGGCTCATCGTTTGTCCTGACGTCGGGTTTGCTGGGAAAGTCATGTGAAACCTAGCACATGTGAGCCCAGTTCTCTGTCGAATCGCGGCCTCGTATTCCTCGGCGTGCAGTGCAGGCTCACCGCCGACTCCGACTCGGCCGGGTACGCGGTGCGCGTCGCGGACGCCCGCGAGTAGGGTTCTGGCATGCCCACCATCGTGCCGTTCAAGGGCGTCAGCCCAACCGTCGCAGCATCCGCTTGGGTCGCACCGAACGCAACGCTTGCTGGTGCCGTCACCCTTGGCGAGCGGGCGAGTGTGTTCTACGGGGCGGTACTTCGAGGTGACATGGACTCGATCACGATCGGCGATGACACCAACCTGCAAGACAACGTGACTGTGCACGTTGACACCGGCGTACCGACGGTGGTCGGGGCACGCGTGAGCGTGGGCCACGCCGCGGTATTGCACGGCTGCACCATCGAAGACGACTGCTTGATCGGGATGTCCGCCACGGTGCTGAACCGCGTGGTGATCGGCACCGGCTCGCTCGTCGCCGCGGGCTCCGTGGTGCTTGAGGGCACGATCATCCCGCCCCGATCGCTTGTGGCTGGCGTGCCTGCGAAGGTTCGCCGGGCGATCACCGATGAGGAGTTCGCGAAGATTCAGCAGAATTATCGCAGCTACCTTGAGCTGAGTGCGGCGCACCGGATTGCGACCAACTGAGCGGCTAGAACGCCGCAACCCGCAGCAGGATGAGCGCGATGATGGGCAGCATCGTAATCACGATCGCGATCACGGCCAGCACCCGGAAGCGCCCTCGCACGAGGTTGATGATGGCCGTGACGAAAGCGGCCACGAGCACGAGCGCGGCAATGATGAACACGATCTCGTAGGGAAACGCTCCTGAGCCACTGCCGTCGAGGGCAGCGCCGATGCCGATGATGAACGACCAGCTGAGCGCCAAAAAGCCGAGTAGCGCGGCGACAAGTGGTGCCACTCCCCAGAAGGTCCTCACCTCCTCAGCCTACGAGTCCCTGCACGAACACGTGCGGAGTGAAGCCGGTCAGGTCGCCGATGCCCTCGCCTTGACCGATCAGCTTGATCGGAATGCCCGTCTTCTCTTGCACCGCAAGCACGAAACCGCCTTTCGCTGAGCCGTCGAGCTTGGTGATGACGAGCCCAGTAACACCGGCGTGCTCGATGAAGGCTTCGGCCTGGGCGAGACCGTTCTGACCGGTCGTCGCGTCGAGCACCAGGAGCACTTCTGCGATCTCGGTCTGCTTTTCAATCACGCGGCGAATTTTGCCGAGCTCGTCCATGAGTCCACTCTTGGTCTGCAACCGCCCGGCCGTGTCGATGATTGCGATATCGATGCCTTCGCGCTGAGCACGCTCGACAGTCTGAAAGGCGACGGATGCCGGATCCTGACCCTGCTGCTGCGGACGCACAATCTCAGCCCCCCCTCGCTCTGCCCAGGTCGCCAATTGCTCGACGGCGGCGGCACGAAACGTATCTGCAGCCCCGACGACGACCGTGCGCCCGTAGCCGGTGAGGAACTTGGCAAACTTGCCGATGGTGGTTGTCTTGCCGACCCCGTTGACACCGACGACCAGCACGACCGCAGGGCGAGCCGTCAGGCGCAGCGTCGGGTCGAGGCGCGCTAGGCGTTCCTCGAGAGTCTCGCGGAGCATCCGCCGCAGGTCTGCTGGATCGGTCGTGCGGTACTTGGCGACGTTGGCCCGCAGCTCATCCACTACCGAATCGGCTATGTCTGGCCCAAAGTCGGCCGAGAGCAGCGCGTCTTCGAGCTGCTCCCAGGTGTCGTCGTCGATCGTCGCGCGGGCGAACATGCCCTTGAGCGCGCTCGAGAGCGACCAGGATGCCATTCGCCAATGGTAGAGCGTGACGCTCAGGTTCTCGCGAGCGCCTCGATGTCTTCGCGGAACTCCTCCGCCACCACCGCCGAGACCGTCGCGCGGGTTTTGGCGATCGCTGCGAGGTAGTCCTCAGTGGATGGGCCCACGATGGTGGAACTCGCGCTGGAACCGTCGTTGAACACCGCTTGCTCCAGCGCGGACTGTGATGCGGTGCGCGCGGCAAACTCGATGTCCGCCGGTGAGTAGCCGTCAGAACTGCGCACAATCTGGGCGAAGTCGACAGTGGCCTGAACCGAGTCTGGGATGTAGCGCAACCAGATGGCCTCGCGAGCCGCAGCATCCGGAAGCCCGATCGGGATGACATAGTCGAAGCGTCCGTGGCGCAAGAAGGCGGAATCGAGCGCGCGGATGAAGTTGGTCGCACAGATCAGCAGACGGCCAGGAGAGTCGCGGAAGGCCGGGATGATCTTGAGCAACTCGTTCGTCACTCCCTGCATCGCCGACGGCGGCTCTCCACCGCGCTGGGCGGCAATCTCTTCGACCTCGTCAATGAACACGACAACGTGGTCGAGTTCAGCGATGTTGAGGAAGGTCTCGCGCAAGCCGCCGGCAAGCCCCTGGGGTCCCTGTGCCAGTCGGGACGGGAAGACCTCCACGAACGGCCATTGAAGTCGGGATGCCACGGCCTTCGCGAACGTGGTCTTGCCGGTGCCGGGAGGACCGAACAACACGATCGAGCGCGGCGGGAATACCCCGAACTGTTCGGCGAGCGTCGGATCCGCAAGCGGCAGTACGAGGCGCCGCTCGAGCAGTTCCTTCTCAGCCTGCATGCCGGCGATGGACCCCCACAGGTCACGCGGCAGAATGCGCCCACCGAGGTCTCGAAGCACCGACATCTCTCGCTGCTTCACCGGGATCTCCCGCTCGAAGTAGTTGAGATGCGCGCGATCCTGGAAGCCAGCCTTGGTGAGCGCACCAATCTGGCGCTGCTCATCCGGCACGAGGATTGAGAGCTTTGTCAGACCGTGCGGCGCCATGCGCTGCTCGAGCGCGGCAAGCATCGAACCGGCAATACCGTGGCCGCGTTCGGAAGCAGTGACCGAGAGGAACACGATCCAACCTTGGTCGTGCGCGGCACGGGCGACCGCGGCGCCGAGCACTTCTTCGCCATTCACAGCGATGATGGCGTGGTCTTTCTCGCAGGATGCCAGCACCTCGGCGAGCGCGTAGACCGGCTCGACCCCTTCGACTCGGATTTCATCCCAAAGCCGCAGGATCGCATCCATGTCAGACGGTTGATAGTCGCGAAGGCGCAGGTTACTCATGACCAATCATCGCAGGCCGAGGCTGAATGACGGCCCGGTTGTTCGACGAAGAAACGGCGGTTCTTGCCGCTACTGGAAGTCTTGGAACACGGCCACGTACGGGCCGATCAAGCCGAAGGTCGGGTCAATCCCGCCCGAGTCCGCGATCTCGCCGGTCTCAACCGTGATCACTGTCACATACAGTCCACCCGCCGGGGACTCGTAGCGAACCGAGTTCTCGAACGTGTCGCTCAGCGTGAAGCCGTCGGCAACAAGCGCATCAGTGGCGTCGGTGGTCGCCGCACCGGGGAGCCAGGCCCACTGCGCGACCTTGCCCTGAGTTGTGTACTCGTAGATGCACCCCGCGTCGAGCACTTCGGGAGCGATGCTCGCGGCGGTGTATTCCGAAGTTTTCAGTCGCTTGACCTCCTGGCCACCGCTGAGGATCGCATCCAGCTCGACTGAACAGGCTGCGCCTTCGCCGTTTTCTGAGGGGGCCGCGGTTTCGGTGGACTCTGCGGCAGAATCTTCGGCGCCCGGATCGCCGCCAGGAGGAGGGTCGGAGGCGGGAGCCGAGCATCCGGCAAGCACCAAACAGAGGGCAATACCGACGCTTGCAAGAAGTGGTCGGTGGGTGATGGAGCTCATGTCAACTCGCTTTCGAATCGGTCGCGCGATCACCAACTCGCTGGCCGACGACCGCGCTGATGCCGTCGGAGCGCATGCTCACACCGTACAGCGCATCCGCGATTTCCATCGTGCGTTTTTGGTGGGTGATGATGATCAACTGGGATGTGTGGCGCAAGTCCTCGAAGATCGTCAGCAGTCGCCCGAGGTTGGCGTCGTCAAGCGCAGCCTCGACCTCGTCCAAGAT
>ENA-ORBV01014707-ORBV01014707.1-microbial-mat-metagenome-genome-assembly--contig:-NODE-14707-length-11649-cov-4.607933_pt1 | contig 11649 bp, 4 predicted proteins | sample MGYA00237777_ERZ505514 | MGnify/ENA primary metagenome ERZ505514 (study PRJEB26160, sample SAMN06269048) | microbial mat metagenome | isolation source: Oligotrophic lake microbial mat | place... | reverse complement strand
AGAAAACCACGCTGAAAAAAGTGTACTACTAGCTAGCTAGCTAGCTAGTAGTACACTTTTTTCAGCGTGGTTTTCTTCTCAATCTTTCGGCCGGTTGTCCGATTCATAGAATGCGAAGGAACAAAGTATTCACCATGATCAATCAACTGGTTTGCAATTGGGAGAAGCCGAACTCTAATCAAGAAGGCGAAACCAAGATATGCAAGTCTGAACTATCTCCACTACAAGTACCGTAGTGGTGGTAGTAGATAGCAAGTAGCACGTGAAGCCATTGAATAACCATGATGACCACTCTTGACAGACGTGTACGTCGTACCCCTCTGAAGGGCGACTCAAGATGCAGAGACAAGCATTCCAAAAAATATCAACACCCACAAAATTACAACAAAAAGAAGTGCAGCTTTCATTCCAGAAGAATATTGATTGCACGACGCCATGGCGCCTGTAATCCTAAACGACGACAGTCCATTTACAACCCTTACTACCAAAGCCCAACTCTACGACTCGTTTCGACAACGATTGCAGAAGAATGGCCAAGGCAAAAAGGAAGACTCAAAGAAAGAATCGAACCCCATTGAAGACGAGGATGATCACGACGACGCACCGTATAGGTCCATTTATTGGTCACCATCCGGTGGAACGACGGGAGCCAGTCAACACGTTCCCGTAGATGTCCAGGAAAATGCCTTGCAACGCTCCATGCTCATTCCTCTCTTGCTCGCCGGCCAAGTGTATTCGTCCCAAACCATTGATGCCAATTTATTTGATACCGGCGAATCTGGTTTTCTGTATCGAGCACGGGAAATTTTTCAAGATTTCGTCACACAATGTGGTGGTACGAGCCTGCCACTGGGATGGCAATGTCCGGATGAAATGGTCCTTCAGCGATGCTATGAATTTCGAGCCAATTCCATGAGCGCCAGTCCAAGTCGCATGGCACACTTGTCGGCCTATGTTTTGTCGCGTGTCCAACAATTGGAACAAGAGCAAGAAGACAAGCAAGACAAAGAAAAGAATCAAAAAGAGCTCCAAATATTGCAGACGGTACGGATGCGCATCACGAGGGGTGTTTTTGCCTGTGAGCCTTTGCAAGAAGCACGTCAGCATGTCATTCAACAAGCCTTTCCAAATATTCGATTTGCTTCTGTGATTGGCAGTGCCGAAGCGGGATGTTGGGGGGTGTCCTTGCCACAGCCATTCATGGCGCATCGTGTCGGAACAGGCTTTTTATACGATCGTAGGATTGTGAGTCTCCGCGTCGTTCCTGTGGACAATGATGATGACCACGACGAGGAGGAGGACCAATATCCTCTCGGCCAACTGGTGGTTACCAATCACCTTCGTCAGCGCTTTCCTGTGCAAAACTATGACACTGGAGACTTGGGCAAGGTCGTTCCAGCTTCGTACATTTGTTCCGACCCACAGATTATAGAGGCAGTGGAACTTGCCCTCCGCGACCACAGCCGCAGTCTCCGGTCGCAGGCACTACCTGCAGGAGGAAGAGAAGAAACGGCATTTCTCGGGGGTGTCATACTTGCTTCCCGGGCCAAAGTCGCCGAACAATTCAACATCCAGGCGCATACTCTCAGTGCAGTGGAATTGATCAACAAGTCTGCCGAATTGGTATGGAACTTGGCTCAAGAGAGCACTTTTGTTCTCAAGGAAGACATTGGGCCCTTCGTAAATGGGCAGGTGTAGTGTGGTTCCAACAAGAGCAAACAAGCGACAAACTACAACAGTTGGTAGAAAAGGTGACTGTCAGAGTCTGTTTTGCAAAGACCACGCTACAAGATGGCGACATTAGTGCAACAGCTACCCGTTCTATGCGGCAATGGATTATGACGGTGTTTCCGGGTCAAGACAATATCGCCAACGCTATCTCTGTCATGTTGACATCGCAATTGGAAGCATCTGCAACAGCCTCCAATCGCAACAAAATCCCCTTACTAATAGACCTTCGACACAGCCACAAGGATCCCAAGTGTGCCACTGCGCAGTCACAGAAAGCCAAGGGCAGGGCAGAAGAACAAGATCACGAAAGAAAAAACATTGATAAGACAATCATCATGCCACCAACTGCTGCGCCAAGAACAACCGAAGTCTCTCACAACAACCTCGACAGTAGAAGCAGTAATTGCGCTAAATCCATGTCCTCATCTTCTGCGGATGGACTCGATCCCGATTCGGCATGGATGGGTGCCTATCAAGTATCTCCAGCTCCCCTTTGGTCTCTTTCTTCCGCACGAGCAAAAGCTGTCCACAACGGCCTCGTGCGAGAATTGCACCGGGTTGTGCCTCCACGACTCTTGGAACGAATTCCACCTTCCTCATGGGCGCCATTCCCAATGGCGATGACTCTTCCCCTGTACGATGGCATCGTTGAGCTTTGTGCAAACTTGCGGAAAGCGGTGCAGGCACTGTTGTCGCCCCATGGCCTTGCACGGCTTCGTATCTACTTTCAAGAGGGGGGGTTAGCAGGAGGTTTAGATGTTCCTCCTGAGCTTCTTCCACTTCTGTTTTCAAGTGCCACACTTCCAGCCACGCCTTTTCTTCTCGCAAAAGCGACTCCTCTCGATTACTCCGACAGGTTGGCATCGACGACATCAGAAGCGTCCAGAGTGTCTTCTATTGATTTAGCATGGTCCAAGACGCTCCTAATGGAGCGGAATATTTCTGGTGCATCGGCCTCCCGCGCACTTCTCGAAAGAGATATTTCAGGCTTTTCCATGGCATCGGGTTCCTTCCGTCATGCAGACGATGAAGGAGAGCAAGCTGGCCTTCCTCGGAATAATGAGGGTTTTGCGGAAAAAGACGCGGAAGATGTGGACCCCATATCGCATCTAGGAGTTTCTTCCAGCTCCAACAATCTGGATGAATCATGCAGTCGTATGGAAATCTTCGATGCCGGCTGCCCCGCCTTATCGCGTGATTTACTGTTTTGGCGTCCCGATTTTCTGTTTGATTTGGACAAAGTTCAACGTTGTGAAACTTGTAGTTCTTCCAATGGTGGTGTTGGAAACGACAGTCAACAAGAGCACGAAGAAGGAATTGGCGGACAGCACACTACGTCTGAGTGCCCTTGCTGGCCTCCTTCCTCAACCCACAAAGTTAGTAAACTTGGGGGGAGACTACGGCCCTCCTCCGTCCCACCCGTGTCCATTTGTGAGATCAACGCGCGCTTCACAATGAATGCCTTTTCTTTGTCTGCGTTGGGGTCGGACGCTGCTGCACGAATGCTGCAAACGGGAGATCGCAATGGTACAAAGAATGATGCTGCTTCAACCTCATGGTCAGATCTGGATGTTGCACCTGTACATCGGCTCGTGGTCATGAAAGATGAAATAAGAAAACGAATTGCTTCGCCAGGAGGCTGCCACACTTGGCTAGTCAAAGGCAGAGAGAAAGGATATGACTGTCACGCAATGGAAGAGCTGCTAGGTGTTTCGCCCGTGCAGGAGGTACTGCCGGCCGATCTTCCGTCTCTGCTGGAGGATTGGTTTCAGGACCTGGAACAACCCGCTCCCCGCGGAGGCAGGTGCAGCAATATGGATTGCCCCAACTACAGTGTGGGTGCTTCTATGGATGTTTTCGAGTGCGCCACGGCTTGCCCTTCTCACCGTGGTGGCACTAGCTGTACCCTCCTCATTTTTCTGGAACTTCACCAAGATGAGATTATCAAGTTGCCAGCATCTGCGCTACGCTATCTTACGGGATCTGTACCAGCAGTGAGAAACTGCTGTTGTCGCTCAACTATGCGGGTCGTAACATGCAATCCGCTTCCCGCAATTTTCCTACTACACGACAAGCGTACCTTGGCATTATTGGCAGATCAGAAACTAATGGAGGGACTTGTGGGACATCGCTCAGCGGAAATGCTGAGAAAGTGTGTGATCCCAACTGTGCCTCTCAGCGATGTTGTTCGCGCATGGGCCTGCATGTCAAATCCTAAAGTTCAAGCAATCTTTTGTGAGATTATGGGAAATCATGAGGCTAGTGCAAAGCCATTCCAGTCCGAACCACCCGTACCTGCATCTCAGTGGTATGATATTCCGAAGTGGATGGTTGATTCTGTGGCTAATGCTGTCCACAACCCTTCTGACTTTGTGATGAAACGGTCACAAAGTGGGAAAGGCGCAGGAATGATATACGGTCGAGAGGTATCTCGTCACATGTGGCTGACCACCCTTTTCGGCAGTGAATCCGGTTCCTACATTCTCCAGCCTCTTGTGAAACAAGCAACATTTCCGTGCGTGCTTTCTGCCGATTCTGTGCTTGACGAAATCGGCCCAAGCGAAGAAAAGAAAGAAGAAAACGGAAGCGCAGACATCGGTGATGGCGGCGAATTGTGCAGACCTGATGTTTGCCATGTGGTAGGGTGCCTCCCCTTTCTTGGCGACGCCTCGTTTGGTCCCGGCATATTTCGCGCCTCGTCTGCTGGCCCTCGCCCAGTGAGTGTCTTTGGTGGGGGTGCCATTCTTTTGCCGTCTTTAGCAATGGCAGATGCCCCCTTTGCGCAGAAAGCGCCTCGTTGGCTTATTGACTCGGCCCAGAGATTTATCGAGCCATCAGACAAGGAAAATGAACGAGATTTGATGGTAAAGCTTCGGCGTAGATCAAATTGCCTGAACAGTTGTGGTGACTGCGCATTCAGAGATGCCAGTAAAGCCAGCGTCGAGGGAAACTGTAGGGACTTGATGGAGCACTGGTGTGCTCTCCTCTTCTACTCTGGCGTGTCAGTTCTGGCGTATCGGAAACCTGACATCATTTCTCCGCTCGAGATCGCGTTGTCGAATTCCTTTGACGAAAACAAGTGCTGGACCTTACTTTCTCTCCCTCCTGTAGCGTCGCGCCTCTCCGATGCCAAAGAAATGCTGCTGCGGTATGGAATCTGTGTTTGGAATGCCCAAAGCAACTCAAGCGAAGGTTTTGCTGTCGATCATACACAGGCTACCCTTGATGATTCCTCCAGCATTAACGAGTCACTTCTGCGTGTTGTTGAAGAACTGGGTGGAACGACTGTGTCTCACATGACGTCCTCATCTGGCGACAATGACGATGCCGATGCAGACGCCTGTGCGTGGGATATTTCTCCCCGCTGTCTTTCCTCGGCAAGGTCGCACGACGCGAAGGCTTTCTCTATGCACACGGACGCATCCTTCAAGCGAAACCCGCCAACACACTTCCTTCTGCATGTTCTTTCTCAGGATGTTCTGGGAGGCGGTCTCAGCAGCATATTGAGCGGAGGGATGCTCCTCCGCGTGCTCAGTCCCACAATGCGCACACTTCTCTCCCGACAGAGCTTTTTGTTCCAGATACCGGAAGAATTCCGCAAAGCTTGTGATGATGGAGAAAGGCCCACGGCCGTCTTACAATCCATCCTAATGACTCCGTCGTACCGGTGGCGCTTCCGATCGGACATTGTGACTGGGTCGGCTCCTCATGTAATCCGCCATCTTGACGACTTGCTGCGTACACGTTCGCTGTCTGTCAGGATGAGGTTGGTGCCTGGTACAATACTTCTCTTGGACAACGGTCTCTTCTTTCATGCTCGATCCAGCGTCTTGGACTCGTCCCGATGGCTTAAGCGCGTGCCATTCTCTCTCGAAGAATAATTCATAATTTGCTAAATTACATTTTAATTTTTAACCTTTTTATCAAGCCCGAAAAATGTCCTGCGTTGAAAGCGGTGCATTTACCACCATGCAAGCAAGGCCTGTAGCCGATTGGGCCCTGATTGCATGCCGACCCTGTTTGCCATGCACACTTTACCTTTGCCTGTGGACTGGCTCTACTGGCTAGAGCTTCTGGGGCTCGCTCTTCATGCGTTACTACATTGGACGCTATGCTCTCCATGAATTGAGAAGCAATTTCTATACTCGTATGCAGTTTCGATCCCAAAAACTTGTAAAGAAAGTATTCATTCTTCCATTTGGTTCACGCCACCGCTGACTTTTCGTTTTTTGGTCGTGGGTGGCACGGCCCCATCCGGTTCGTCTTGTGTTGGGTGGTTCCCGTCACCTTTGTCGTTTTTGGTCCGGGGTGGAACTTTCCCGCCCAGTTCGTCGCGAATATAGGATTGAATAATAGCATCATAACTTGGGTCGGGTGCAAACCCAAGTTCTGTGGCCCGTTCACAGGCAAACGTTTGGGGCCACTGTTGGACAATGTTGGCAATAAAGGGATCGGGTTTGTCTTGGACCAGTTCCAAGATATCATCCTTGTCGTCGTCGTCCTCCACGACGCGGGCCATGGCATCCAACATTTCTTGAATGCTTACCGAAATAGAAGGTACATTCAAGGTACGATCTCCTGGTTGTTGGGGTGTCAAGGCGGCAGCTTGCATCAGGTACTCGACCGCCTTTTGCGGACTGGCAATGGGATGACAAAACGTTCGTGGGACCGGTAGTGGAGAGGCTTCTCCATTCAAGGGTTCTCGTATAATTCCCGAAATAAAAGAAGAGGCGGCCTTGTTGGGTTTACCCGGTCGAATGGCAATGGTGGGAAATCGAATGGTCATTCCGTCCACATATCCCTTGCGCGAATAATCTTCCAATAACAATTCGGCCATGTGTTTTTGCGTCCCATACGAACCCCGAGGTGTCACGGCATGGCTATCTTTTACAATGCCGTCTTTTGGCAAAGGTGGTCCATAGACGGCCAAACTCGACGAGAATACCAATCGTGGTTTGTATTCGTCCCCGATCAGCCGAATGGATTCTAATACATTTCTCATGCCATCGACATTGACGTGATATCCCAACTCAAAATTGGCTTCGGCGTCCCCCGACACAATGGCCGCCAAATGAAAAATAACGTGGGGTTTCAACTCGCGGATGGTATACTGGACATCTTCCATTTTTGTCAAATCCAAGGCCGTCGCTGTCACAGCGGCGGCTCCCGAGGAACACGCCTTTGTTATTAAATTAGGAGGAGGCGGACTCGTATCGGCCAAGATCAATTCTTTGATTTCGCTAGAACCAATTTTGCCCTCTTTTTGGAGACGCAAGGCCAATTTGCCAGCAATGAATCCAGAGGATCCAATGATCAGGACCGTCGACATGATGTTTGATTATGATACAGTAATTGTAAGTTGTCTCTTTTTGTTTTTATTTTTGTGCTTGTCTACAAGGACGCTTCGCATCATCATTCATGGATTTATTCATTCGTCTTGAGCCCAAAATCTTGCAAGATTTGCTGGTCGCACAGTGTATCATTTAGCGCCGGGGGGTCATGCAATGGTTATCTTTTTTCTTTTTTCTGTTGGAAAAAGGGCCTCCGCCGATTGTTGAAATTCTCCGTCGGTGCAACTTTTCATCTGGATGGAGTGAGTCAGTGTATGACGCGAGACACGTGCGTACTTGAGCAATTTAAGTCGCGAATTGATTTAACAACGGGACCAACCAATACACACGATAATAACGGGAAGAATGTTAACGACCAAAACGAGTAGCTAACCTACCTGAATAGCTAAATTCCACCGATCTTTTATAAACTAAGCTACTCATGCTAGCAAAGAAGCTAACTGCAAAAAACATCGGTGTAAAAATAAAGTTCAACTAGGTTATTCATCAACACCGCTGATTGATATCCCGCATGTGTTTCATGGGGGGAAGTGTGAGTCATTTCGTTGTAACGGCTCAAAAATACATGTTTGTACCGGGTGGATGCACTCTTTTCGGCCGTTTCATGACAAAAAGAGAGTTCTCATCGGTCGAAGACAGACGCTTTTGGTGCTGTTGCTACGAAAAATGTACCCCTGTTGTCATTGCTAGCATAATAACGTTTGTAAGAACAAATAGACAACAAAGATCATTCCGAGTGCAGTTGCTTCATAGACAAAACGACACACACAACACGGCTTGCTCTAGTTGAACGGTTTGCTTTGACATCCACATCAGTTGCTTATAGCAGTTGATTGGATCCACATCGACAATGGAGAGAACGAGACGATTGCGACGGGTGTCGGATGCTTCCAATGGGTCCAACAATGTCGTAATAACGCCAGTTCCTCAAGCATTGAACTCTCGTGCGGGACTGCGTCCACGGTTTCGATATTGCACAGAGATTAATGGACTTCCGGACGAGTATCGATGCGATGGATGTGTGCGCTTCCAAAATTCCAGACACTCGCATAAACCACGAGATCAATTCACATCCAAGGAGTTACAATGTTTCAAAGCATGGACCCATAAAACGGTGAAGAAAAACAAGTATGTCCATTGGAAAAGGGTGACAGACTTTATCGAAACCAATCTTCACATTGCTGCGGAATCATTGCAAGAAGATTCCGATGACGACAACAATGATGACAACAACAATGAGGATGGAGATTCTGTTGCTGCTGTTGCGCCAACACCTCTACCAAACAAACGACAAATTAACTACGAGGACAATGTCTTTTATGTAGAAGGAGAGAGATTTTGTATTTCGGTCCCATCCACGCATAAAATTGAACACCGATCCGACATATCTCATTGGCAACGAGGTTATGACATCCTGATGAACATGCGGGCGAAGCTTCAACAGAAGCAACACATGACCAACTCGACATTTTCGCAAACGCTGTGGGCAATTGTGCTTGCCGCAACTCCTGCGTTACCACTGTCTGCGGCGCAGCATTTATTCCCTCTAGTCACATTGGCTTTCTTCAAGGACACAGGCTTGTTTGACTCGAACGATTTGTTTGACACCGACATGAAAACCAAGAAGTTTGTAACATCTTTTCCGTCGGATTGGGTTCTGCGACAGCACATCTGGCGACAGGCTACTCGAGATACGATCATGCTTGGCAACAATCTGGCAGATAAGAAGACATACCTTGCGTGTGACAAGGAAACAAAAAAGGCATTGGGCATTTCATAAAATTCCTTTGTTGGTGGGACGAGGTAACGAAATGTGTCGACACACGCATGCTTGACATGGATGCTTCAGGAGGAACGAGTTCTGCTGCGGCGGAAGGGATACAAGCATCTATGGAAAAACTCAAAGCTACAGCCGGAGCACCGACACATCGGTTGTCTGGGCAATGTACTGACCGTGGAGGAGGAGGTGTGCTCGATGATCTTGCCAAGCATTTAAAGTTGCTCGGACTCTGCATGCTTCAGAATTATTTGATTGCGAACTGTGGCTTACACGCTATTCAGTTGCAGTTGAGAAATTCAGCCATTACAACATTTGGAGAGGGTGCACTCGACAATGTAAACGCTACTCAGTTGCTTCATTCGGTGTACCGTCTTCAAGAATCTTTGGAACTACACGAATGGAGACATGTGTTGTACAAGGCCAGCTTGTTTGTCTCTTCCTTTGACGAGAATGATGATAACGAAGCTGTCGACGCTACAGCTGGACAACGAGAGCAAGCACAACAAGAAAACGCAGTTACATTTCGAAAATCATTTGCACGAGTCTCGCGATTCCACGCTCTCTTTGAAAGAGACGCACTCACAGACCCAACAGACTTGACAGCACACAAGGACACTCCGTACTACAAGATGCAAGCTCCTATTTTTACTCGTTGGTGGACCGTGGGTGTTGGCGCATCTTATGCATTTGACTACTACCTTTACATCTACCATGCGTGTCAACAAGTCATCAATGTTTGTTCCTCAGGATCTACACCTAACATGATTGCATCGGATCTCTTTTCGCTGATGTCCAATCAAGAAACATTTCTTGACATGACACTCACTCGCTGTTTCTGCAAGGCTTACATTAATCCCCATTTCGATTGGTTCCAGAAAGCAACTGACCTCACATCCAAGGTTGGATTTCAAGCACACAATGTAGTAGGACGTTTTTGGTTGATGGAGTACGACTTGCGGCATGTTTACATTGGTCGTAGCATGAACCAATATAAAGACGCGTGTGCTCTATTTAATTTCGAAGATGCCCTTGAAGAAGACAATGAACTTGTCAAAAAAGAACGCGCAAAGCATCTCCACAAGCTTACCATCTTCATGAAAGAGGCCTACAGCTCTCTCATGAAGCACTTTAACCGGTGGGTTGCTCCCGCATTGCTTCCAGCAGCATTGCTGAGTGAAAAGCATGTTGCACAAGTCGTCGCTGCTGCGATGTTACAGGTGCCAATGCCAAGGTTTGAATCAATCTTCAACCCCCTCAGTGGCTTTTGTAACTTCAAATCTGAAGCACACCTGGGTCGCACAATTGAGTTGAAAAGCCTGTACAACTTCATTCGTAAACAAATTGAAGTTGCCGAAGCAAATGGTGACGGCCGTGAGCACACTCAAGACGCTATTCATGCTGCCAAACTGGTGCTTACTGGTGTTGATTTGAGGAGTTTTGATTATCAAGATGAGCAACACGGAGCCTTCCGCCGCTCCATGCACAGCACGTATTTGCCAATACCATCACAGACACAATTCGTTGAAAGTGGAGTAAAAGATGCTAAGTATGTATCTGCCACGGATAGATCCGAGCAATCGAGATCAAACATGGCCATTGTCCGCACTAACACTCCACTTACACGAGCCAAGGAAGATGCAAATGCTGAAAAGATTCGCACTCTCATCAAATCAGCACACAACAGATCCGCTCCGCATGAAGCGATGAAAGAAGATCAGGTGAATGGTGAGTGTGACAATCGGTTCAGGTTCGTGTCAACATGTCTGACGAGACGAGGTCATTTCAGCGAGATTCGTGCTGCCAAGAAAAGAGCAACTGTTGATGAGAGAGGGCCGGTGTTCAAGAAACAAAATGTTGCTCAGCAGCTCCGTCCACAGCAACAAACTCCAGCAGTAACCGGCAAAGTGCCATACGGTAAGCTTGTCAGAGCAAGAAACATGGAGGATCTTGCAGTAGAGCTTCTGCATCGTGGTGTAGATGACATTCCGGCGTCTATTACAAAAAGGAAGGATTTGTTGAAGAAACTCGAAGCGGAGCGTCTTGTTCGAGAGTGCGACATGCATCCACGAGATGCGGCAGTTCACAAAGAGTTTAAAAAACTTTCGGATGCTCCATTCAAATTGACTGATGACGATTGATTTTGTTGCTGTGCATGTGTGCTTGTTGCTTCTTGTGATCTCGTGAACCAAGCCATGAAACCATGTGAAGGTGTCATGGCTTGGTTTATGACATTCTGAGGAGATTCGTAGCATGACAAACACAGCAACCATACTCAACGACCGGTAAGTATATTCATTGTTGTTGTTGTTGTTGATGATGATTGTTATCTTAACTTCATCCTTAACTTGATCCGCGGTGACTGCCGCGGCACAACTGACACCTTATCATTGATTGATACACTGGGATGATTCTAGCGTCCGGAGCAAGCATCAAGTACAAATTTCAGATAACCAGATGAATAAATCAATCGCCAGCCGTGACAATGGTGAGTGCATTTGCCCGCGTTGAAATGGTTCTCCACAGATTTCAACTGTAACCAAACTTTTGTGTCTCTGTAGCGCAAACTCACTAACAGAGCATCCACGATGGCTGACAGGCCGTCGACTGCAGCTATCATGGGTAATAGCTGGCTAAACTACATAGAGAAGATTGCATGAAAACAACACAATTGACTAGTTGTTTACACGTGTTGTTGTTGATTCACGGTTCTTGTGAGATGTAGTCATGTGGAACGTCGGATCCATGACTGAATCGATCACGATCTCTAGAACGTCCAGCAGGCAACAG
>ENA-ORBV01014706-ORBV01014706.1-microbial-mat-metagenome-genome-assembly--contig:-NODE-14706-length-11650-cov-6.425819_pt1 | contig 11650 bp, 10 predicted proteins | sample MGYA00237777_ERZ505514 | MGnify/ENA primary metagenome ERZ505514 (study PRJEB26160, sample SAMN06269048) | microbial mat metagenome | isolation source: Oligotrophic lake microbial mat | place... | reverse complement strand
GCCGACAAGGGCACCAACAAGGCCACCGACAAGGCCACCGACAAGACAGCCAACCTTGTCTCCTACCCGTGACCCGACACTAAAACCAACATCAGTCCCCAGTACCCGGCCATCTGCGACACCTACCGCCTGCAATCGCCTGGACTTCCAGTCCTCTTGGAGAATGGAAATGCAAGGCGATATTACTGTGTTTACTGACACTGAACTGAGCGGAATATTCGTTTCGTCGTATCAAGGTAGCCAGAACTCAGCTTGCTCCACATTGCTTAAGGCTGTTGCAGTAAACCAGCGGACTGGGCGGAAACGAGGTCTTCGACGGCTTCAAAGTAGTACATCATTTGTGACATTCGGGGTGACATCCCAGCAGGGTCAGACTGGGTCCATCTTCGACACAAACCGGCCTGTAAGCTCGTTCTTACAGACGTACAACTCATCAGTTGTCAGTAGGGGGTGCCAGGCTATTGGTCTCCGAGATGTTTCTTCTTCGGACCAGCCATCGCTTTCACCTTCATCGATGCCTTCGAGACTTCCAAGCTCTGCTCCGAGCAGAATGCCAAGTTCTCGACCACCTACACGTAAGCCCACTGCTGCTCCAACTCCTGCCCCTACAAACTCACCTACAGGTAAGCCCACTGCTGCTCCAACTCCGGCGCCTACAAATTCACCTACAAGCAAGCCCACTGCTGCTCCAACGCCGATCCCTACAAATTCACCTACAAGTCGACCAACTACAAGTGTCCCTTCGGTTAGACCGAGTTCCCGGCCTTCTAAAAGCCCCATCATCGGTACTCTTGCACCCACACAAAGCTCTGCCCCTAGTACTTCTCCGAGCAAGACGCCAAGCCGTTCGCCAAGTTTCACTCCAAGCACCAGCCCCAGCGCTCAGCCAAGTAGACGTCCCTCAAATTCCCCCTCATTTGGTCCAAGCCAGACGCCGAGCCGAATGCCAAGTTTCTCTCCAAGCACCAAGCCCAGCGCTCAGCCAAGTAGATGTCCCTCCGTCCGCCCTTCCCTAGCACCATCAAATTCCCCCTCAATCGGTCCAAGCCAGACGCCGAGCCGAATACCAAGTTTCTATCCAAGCATCAGTCCCAGCACTCAGCCGAGTGGATGTCCCTCCGTCTGCCCTTCCCTGGCACCATCAAGTGCCCCCTCAATCGGTCCAAGCCAGACGCCAAGCCGAATGCCCAGTTTTTCGCCAAGCACCAAGTCCAGCTCTTTGCCAAGCACTTTCCCCTCCTTTTTCCCATCTTTAGTGCCTTCGATTGATCCTTCTATGGCCCCTAGTTCTCTTCCTTCAAGGACACCTTCACTAATGCCAAGTTCTGATCCTTCAGATGGACCAAGCTCGGCACAAATTGATAACAATGCAGAGCTCCGTTCTGCCGTTTGTGATTGGTGGAACACGGGCATTTCCCCATATGGTAATGACATTGGTACTTGGGATGTTTCGCGGGTTGACAGTTTCGATTTCCTCTTCGCCGGCTGCCCAGACTTTAATGGGCCCTTGATCAATCAATGGAGCACGGCTCACGTAACAAGCATGGTGTCTACCTTTGCTGAGACGTTTGCTTTCAACCACCCGCTGAGTTCGTGGAACACTGAACTGGTTACAAGCATGTCTAACATGTTTTTCAATGCCACGGTCTTCAACCAGTCCTTGAGCACCTGGAACACAGTCAATGTCCTAGACATGGAATATATGTTCGCTAATGCAGCAGCTTTTGATGGTGACGTTTCCAGTTGGGACACAGCCAAAGTGACAACCATGCAAAGCATGTTCTCGAATGCTACAGCCTTCGCCCCGCCCTCCTTAGATAACTGGAACACGGGTCAAGTCACAAGGATGCATTATATGTTCTCCCGGGCAGCTTCTTTTAATGGTGACATTTCCAGTTGGGACACAACTTTTGTCACAGGCATGATTGGTATGTTTGGGTTTGCAACATCCTTCACTCAAAACATCTCCTCTTGGAGTCTGGGTGGCAATGGTGCAGGGACAGAAATTGACTCGATGTTTTATTCTGCCAGTAGCTTCAACCAGGATCTTTGTGCATGGAATGCTAATTTGGGTGGGGGTTCTCTAATTTTGGGTGAAGGCACATTCGTTGGCACTGGTTGTTCCGATCCTGGTGACCCAGATTTTTTTAGTCCTGGTTACAGTCCACTTTGCGCTTGTTGTAATTGCAATATCCCTAGCTCTGAACCAAGCCTTGCCCCCAGTCGACAACCTAGTCAGGTTCCCAGCCACGACCCTTCAAATGAGCCCAGCATTGCACCAAGTGAGATCCCAAGTAGCGACCCAAGTGAGATCCCCAGCTTGGAGCCAAGTGAAGATCCTAGTCAGATTTCTAGCCAGGAGCCATCAAGTTTGCCAAGCACAGCTGACTGGAACCAAAAAGGTCCCACCATTGTCGGGGACGCGGCAGGCGATCATTCAGGTCTCAGTGTCTCCATCAACGATGCTGGGAGTGTGATTGCCATTGGAGCGCCTGATAATAATGTGAGCACCGGTCAAGTCCGTGTGTATGAATGGATTGACCCAAATTGGTCCCTAAGAGGCACTCCGATTGTTGGGGACAGCTCAGGTGATAGATTTGGTTGGAGTGTCTCCATCTCGCAAGATGGCACCATCCTTGCCGTTGGCAGTATTGGCAGTGCTGGCGGTGGCACAGGTAGGGGCAGTGTCAAAGCCTATGAATGGAATGCCGTCAGTTGGATCCAAAAAGGTGGTGATATGAATGGGGAAGCAGACGGTGATCAATTTGGTTCGCATGTTGCCCTTTCTCCTGATGGGAATAGACTTGCTGTTGGGGCTATATTCAATGATGTTGGTGGCACAGAGGCTGGCCATGTCCGCATCTATGAATGGAGTGCCCCCAATTGGATCATAATGGGTGCGGACATGTATGGGGCAACAACAGGTGATCGATTTGGTCGATCTGTGTCCCTCTCATATGATGGCAGTATTCTTGCCGTTGCCGCTCCATTCAGTGCTGGCGGTGGCACAGCTAGGGGTCGGGTCCAAGTCTATGAATGGACTGGTGGCCCCAATTGGAACCAAAAAGGTGGTAACATCGATGGGGAAGCCGACAATGATATGTCAGGCCGGGGTCTCTCAATCTCTTGGGATGGGCTAACAGTCGCTGTTGGAGCGGATAACAATGATGGAGCATTCTCAAATGCTGGCCATGTCCGAGTCTATGCATACACTGGCAGTTGGAACCAAAAAGGTGGTGACATTAATGGGTATGCCCTAGGTGACCAATTGGGTAGAACTGCCTCACTGTCTTCGGATGGGAATAAACTTGCTGTTGGGGCTCCATTGAATGATGTTGGTGGCGAAGATGCTGGCCATGTCCTTGTCTTTGCTTGGAGTGGCTCTGCGTGGAATCCAGTAGCTTCCGCAATTGATGGGGTGGCTGCGGGTGATCAATGTGGTGCAGGGTGGTCGGTCTCACTCTCGGCTGATGGGACAACGGTTGCTGCTGGATGTCCAAACAATGATGGTGACAATGGTGTTGAGAGTGGCCACGTTCGCATCTTTCATCAGTATCCTGGTCAGATTCAGATTCCTAGCCAAGTGCCTTCAACTGAACCCAGCCGGTTTCCATCTTTGGTGCCTTCAAATGATCCTTCTACGGCTCTGAGCCAAACACCCAGCCTTGTGCCTACTGGCAGTGTATCGCCAAGCATGGATCCTTCGATTGATCCCAGTTCTGTACCGACAAGTTCACTTATGCCTTCGAGTTCACCTTCTTTTGCCGTCTTTAACGACCAGTTTGAGCTGAGCGCCGCACTTGATAGTGGTATTTATGACGCGAGTTCGCCTTATGGTGCGTCTGGAACGGCGCGTTGGGCAATGTCATATATTTAATCAAGTCGCGGTGCTATGAAGCTGGAGAGATGTTTGCCACAATTTGCCCGTCACGAGTGGTCGCACGGTCGACTAACATTTATTCGTCTGCTCTTTCTCTATCACACGAATAGGCCCTATAGATCAATGGTGCGTAACTCCAGCCCCACAATTATCGACATACCTTTGTGGCGACAACAGCCGTTTATTATTTAGCTAACATCTCTACATACTTTGGGCCTGCAGGGATATTTCGCGGGTCACATCTCTTGATTGGTAGGTTGCAGCAACCCTAACCCTAATCAGATTCATGAGTTGCTTCTCGTCGATTTCTAACCCATGATTCTAAACCTTCGTCCCAACATAATTATTTGCTCTGCAGTAAGCTGAATTTAAACTTCTCCTGGTGAGGGTTCGTTAATCTGCGATCACCGTCATGCTGATACTAATTCTCCTCTGTTTCTTCAGTAATATTCGACGGTAGAACCACCTTCAACGAGATTATTACCAATTGGGATACCAGGTATTGCAGTACTGACGTCGGACAAGCGGTTCTCCTTTCGAAAAGCCACAATAACATCGCTGTGGTGTTTCCCCTTCCGCGCTAACTCGTATGTCTCTACTTTCTTATGCTTTAAATGGATACAGTAATGTGCAGAGCATGCTTGGTACTTTTAGGGGGGCTTCCGCGTTCAATCAACCTTTGGCATGGAATACAGGTATGTTAACATGGTTCAACGTTGGAATTCCTTTCGACTTCTCACCCTTTTGTTTCTGCTGTTACCTCAAAAGACGCCGCTACTACTTTCAATCAAATGTTTTTTAATGCCCTAGCGTAAGATAGTTGGCCCATTTTCAGTGCCGCCTTCAATGGGCCGGCCCAGCCCTCACATATATATTTGCTTCTTGCTTTCTGAACTTTCCACTTGAAGATTCAACCAGGACTTGTCTCTATGGAATACAGAGAAAGTGACGAACATGATTGGTCTCTTTCAGGGATGCGACGCCTTTAACAATGATGTGTCAACGTGGAACGTTCGAAGCGTAGTATCCTTGAATGCTGCTTTCTCGAACACCCTGGTGTAAGTTCCAACAATGTGGTTTAGTTCGACCGACCGCTGGAATGAAAGGTCGTTTTGAGAGAATTAACGAATGTCCTCTCTTTGCTTTTACAACAGATTCAACACTATTCTTTCGGGATGGGTAAGATCTCTAGAAATTCTGCAACAAATCACTTGGTTGAGCTACAACTGTTTGCTTATACGAACTTTTATTCCTATGAACAACAGGACACAGCAAGCGTCACTTCTTTGGAGAATGTGTTTCTTGGGTCTGCAGCTTTCAATCAGGCTATCGACACATGGAATACAGAGTCAGTTACTGAACTTGGGATTCTTGATTTCTTATTCACAACTTTTGGTTTCCAGATCCACTAACTAAGTTTCTTCCGTTCTCTTCCTTCGTTAGAAACGTACTTACTACTCGTGCTGCGTTTGCCAGCTCAAACATCAACCCGCCCTTGAACAGCTGGAACGTCGCCAAAGTTACTAATATGAACCAAATGTTCGAATTCAACCCTTCGTAAGTTTCTCGAGAAAGATCGTCACACACAAAGCAAGGTCGCAGCTTTTCTCACTACATATTTTCTCGTTTTCTCTCGCAATTTCCAGATTTAACCAGCCGCTTGTACGTCAATCCGCATCTTTTTCAGCTGCGACTTGCGTATCCTTGCTACATCGTGACATGCTTCTAACGCCAACCTCACTTCCTTTATGCTGTCTGCCTCGCTTGTGAAGAATAACTGGGATGTTCGTAATGGTAAGTGGCATGTTGTATTGTCCAGGTTATAGTGCCTGCACCCAACAAGGAATGTTAACAACGACATACCGTTTCGATGTTTCCTTCTCTTCAAGTCGTCGACCCTAGACGTCTTTTTCGAAGCGCTTCTGCTTTTAACCAAGATATTAGCAGCTGGAACACACACAAATTTACATCAATGGCTACTATGTTTGAGCTGGCCATAGCATTTAATTCTCCGTTGGACACATGGGTAAGAAACAGTGATATTTTATCTTCAATGTGAATGAATTCGGAAGCGATCCTCACCAAGCCCTACACCAACAAAATGATGAACACACTTTTCAGAACACTGGGAATGTTCTATCCATGAGTCTCACTTTTAATGGTGCAACCGCATTCAACCAACCATTGAGCAACTGGTAGGCCCAGCGACTCCTTTCCGCTTCCCTTTCTACTTGAGTTGAGTAGCCTCCTACTTGTTCTCCATTCCTTTTGCTCACTCTTTGTTTATTTTGTATTGATCCATTAAAGGGACGTTTCTAAAGTGAACCTTTTTCAGGGCATGTTTCTAAATATCGGAATGTACGTCGCCGAGAACCTTGTCTCCATGTGCAGCCAGTAAACCTATTAGCTCACACTACCTCGCCGCTTTATGCTCGTCCCGTTGCAGCTCTGGCTTTAATCAAGATATCTCTGGTTGGGATGTCTCGTCGTCCACGAGCTTCGACCAAATGTAAGAATTATATAACGAAGCCTAGCCGTCATTGCATGTCTCTCTTCCTCACTGCGTTGAACGTTTTTAATCTTCCCCAGGTTCGCAAACAATATTGCGATTAATCAGGATTTGTGTTTGTGGGGAACAAAGATCCCTGGTACTACAGAAATTGTCACCAACATGTTTTCTGGCACCTCCTTCTGCTCGAACCCGAGTGATCCAGTTCTCACTGCAAGCCCGAAAGGACCATTTTGTGTTGATTGTCCTGGTCCTTAGCCGAAATTGTCAATTATTGAAACATCCAGGCATGAACAGAGGAGCCAACAGGGCCGACGAATCTAATGCCATCATTTCAGAGACAACTCCGGCCAGGGCCAATGTTTATAGCACCACGGAAATCGCCGCCAGAACCCGTACGAGAAGTGAGTCCACCTGTTCTCAGATAGATGAAACACGAATACAGACAATTGACTCGAGCTCGACGACGACAACGACGAATCCAATGCGCCGCCACTAGGCCCATTATGTACAAACGCTAGCACGGTCCGATGCCCCTTTCCCTTTGTTTGATATCGATCGATCGCACCAACGAACGTACGAGTATGACAAATATCGCGGGCTTTTTTCCTTTGGGCATTGTTGCAGATATTTTTCCTTTTGCCATCTACAATTCGGGGGGCGGCTCTGCTCGCGCATCCAGTTGACTGGTGCTTGGCATCGTTCGCTGCATGCCTGCCATCTCGGAACGATGGCGGTATCTACCTCACTGTTTCCTAGTTGCGAGAGCTTTGGCACTGCTCTTCGACAGGAACAAAAACACTCACTATTCGCAAGAAACTGGTGCCTCCGAAATTGAAAGGAGGCGAAGCATTGTACACTTTTGCTGGTTCCTTGCTTCCAAATAAAAGGAACGGTCGTTCTTGTCGAATGGCGAATAAAAGGGAGAAGAACGACTAGCGTTGGTTTGTCCTCTTTGGTATGATCGCGGTGAGCCGCCTGCTGCGTCCCATCACAATCTCATCCGGCGCCACTGCGACGTATGCTACTCCTGCCACCACAGTAGGGAGGAATATCTTTTACTTCCAGTTATGAAAAATTATATATATTAAGATCTGCTTCGCTAAACTATTTTCTCTGCAGGAAACCTATTATGTAGTAATCGGTTGATCTTGCGTCATTTGGGACTCGCGCCGTGATACCCCAATCACGAATGCAGTACACAACGGACCGGAACCTGCAGACCCAGTCGAACTAACCGCTCGTTTGGAAGAAGTGGCGTTGGTGGTTTTCGTTCGATAATATACCTTTTTTATGCACCAGCGCTTATATAACAATTATGGAATCGGCAATTTCTTTCACTCTCAAGTACCTTGACTACCAGCAACATACCATGCAGGGAGGTAGCTGGATCAATAATATGCTTAGGCACACTGGACACCCACATACTGTAAAAACACTTCGACACCTTCTGGATCGGTGGGAACCTCGGGATCAAACTGAAGGACAATTTCTCCATTCTTTTTAAAGCGATTAAACGTGGTTGGATCAAGCCGAAATATATTTTCCTCAACGCAGTGCTGATACATGTCACAAATCTTTCGACCCACACCCGTGGCTTGACCCACACAAACGGCGGCATTGTTCTCGTGCGTGTCCATGACACAAACCTTGCTCCGATGAGCCGGAGCGGCACCGCCCTTGCTCTTGACGTGTACATTGACCTTGAGAGGATCAATGGTGGTGAGAGCATCGGGCAGCTCGGAAAAGGAAAAGAAAGCTTGTCCGGGAGCGCCCAAAGTCGCGACGGGACGCTGGGCCTGGGTCTTAATGCGTGGATGCTCCTCCCTCACTTTGGTGGTCTCCTTGTTGAGGGCAGGATGCCAAAGCCTGGACTCTTCTGTTGGGGCAACAATGCCAATGCGGTAGCAAGAAGAAAGTAGTTAATGAGTGTATAAGCAAGACCAACTTCTCGCCGCGCGAACAATGAAGGTAGGAGGCAGACGACTTACCACTGGTAACGAGGAAGGCGGCGGCGCTGAGAAACGGAAACCTCATGGTTGGTTATTTGAAAGATTCAGTTGGCAAAGGAACAAGCGAAAAAAGGATTCTGCTGTTGGTTTTCTTCTTTTTATGAGAGGAGAAAAAACCAATATCTTTTGTTCTGCGGTTGGTCAGGTTCTGAATGCTAATTCCTCGTGGTTGGGTTCATTGGATTTTGCTTACGTACATCTGTCTTGGCTTGGGTCGACCAATCCGAAGCTCCAAAATTATACCATGGCTGCCAGGTGTTTACTACCTACTACATTGAAAACGGTACGTACGAAGTCGCATCCAATTCGCATTACCCGAAGAGTTTCAAAAAGATGGTGGCGAAGCCGTCATCGTATCCTGGTTATGAATGAGACCTGCATGGCATGTCCGGTATGCACAGTACCCTGTATTATGCAACTTGTGTGAGACGTGAAAGAGTGTGAGTGACACCTGAGAACGCAAATCAAAGCTTCGTTTTTAGTTTTTAAAAAGGTGACTGTAATACTAATATGTGTCAAAAGAATGGCGGCAAAACCGAATTTGGCAGTGACCCGAACTTCCTCGGGAGAGGGTTTTACATCGTAGGAGTGCTACGGGGGCGAGACTTGCATATCCAGAAAAGTGTCTCTTGTGCTGGCAGTAACCGAACACCCACGACAAGGCAGAACCCGAGGACGAGAAATTATGAGGGGCAAAAGAAAGGCGGCTGAGTTGTAACCTGCCCTAAGAGAACCCATTACATAATTATTATGTTCCCCATCGTCACAGGCGGGGTACAGTATCCTGAGACTTGTATGTCTCGATAACGCAAAACCGAACACTTGTGACAAGGCAGAACCCTTGAAGGGATACACAAGTTTGGCGGGGCAAAGGAAGGCGGATGAGTTATGCAGTAATTGTACTAGCTATCTAGCTACTTAGTTGTGTAGCTACGTACGGTAGATAAATGAAAGTCTCGGCGAGCGACACACAGAATCGGCGAAAGACGCCTCTTCCATTCAGAACTTCAAAGAGAACAGCCCACGGTCGATCGAGGTGCGCTCGTCAACCGTGGAGCTGACACCACTTAGACACACACCTGACCCATGTTTCTGCCTTGTCTGAAAAATGAAAAATGCACAACAAAACAAAGTGATGTTGCAAAGCCTGTGGTGACATCAATCTCTCAACAATTGAAGAAGAAGTCGGCACTGGTTTTGTTTTGCAAGCAACCTTCTTTTGCAATGACCTTGACGTGTCACCCAATTTCCTCCCAACCAACCAGACCAGTTGAGTTGTGTCTCCCAGGTGACACTGAGAGTTGCAAATTTGCTTTCTCTGGCTTGAGGAATGGGGACAACAGAAATGGGCATCTTATTCAAAGTGGGCATGTCTTTGTCACAGCTGCAACTTGCTGTCATCATTTGAATGTGTTTGCTCCTGATCACAACGAACCATGCAAATGAATGTTTCCAAACATTTTCGGGCCTTTGTGTTTTCATTGCAAACAGAAACAAGCAACTTTGCACACAATCAGTTCTTCTTTGAAGGTGTGACATTCCCTGGAGAACATGTTCATGCAGTCTTCAAAGTCCAGTTGTTTGTCTTGTGTCACATTTGTAAGACCATTTCTTGCATTTGCATCATTCAACACTTTCAATTGTGTTGGAAAAAGTCATTGCACATTTGTTTTTGTCAAAGTCAACAACCCAACTCAGGGACATGAGCAACACATTCCAAATGACACATTTGTCAACAACAGAGACAATGAAGTGCTTTGTGGGTCATCTTTGCTTGTGTGCATTGACCAGACTGAGGCATGCAACGATTTTTTAATTTTGGACAAGACCATCATTCAGCTGCAAACAAAATTGGTCATCCCAATTGGAGGAGTGCAAAAGAAGGTGGCAAGGCTTAGCCAGTGGAAGACAAATCTTCAACTCAGTTTTTTCCATCCAGAATGTCAAGGTAGACAATCTTGTCATGGAGAAACACGTTTCGCCAAACGCTGACAAATCTTAGCCCATGATGAACATTTTTCCTAAAATTGTGTTTGATCCAATTCACTGGGATGTCCACTGAAGAGTGATCAAACCCGTCTGGCACCTGCAGATGGTGCAACAAATGCCCATGTGCCTGGATGTCAAATTGCAAATCAGACAAATTGTGGGGTGTGTTGATTTCATTTCTCTGACAAGTGGACATGTGTCAAGACTGCGGGATCAGAATGACATGGTCAAGCATGTTTGTGAATGACATCAATTGTGCACACGGTCAAGCAAGTTTTTAGTTGTGTTTTGCTTGCATTCACTTTCTGACTTCCCAGAGCAACTTTTGCACAATTGAGTTTTCCCTTTTTGCTCAAATTTTCACGGTCTTGTGGGAATTGAAGAACTTTCAAGAGCTCACAATCATTTTTTAGGGAATCTTGCTTGGCATGATGTGCAAAGCCTTGCAATGCACATGCAGCTTGACATGTAGAACAAAATCTGGTTTGATTTCACAGAGAGGGCGTGTCAATGATCTTTGGCTGGGTGAGTCGTTTGTCACCTTGACACAAATGCGGCCATGTCAGTGGTAAAAATTCAACAGAGAAATCAAATTTGAGACACACAACAGTGTCAAGTTTGTAAACCAATGCATCCTGCTCCATGCCTTGACTGTTGCTGATGTCTCCATGACTGGAAGCCTGTAGGTTCCTATGCAGACAGACTTCAGCTTGCTTCCATGTGGAGCCAATGGAGCCAAATGAGGTGCACATGCTCCGTTTTGGCTTCCATTTAGCACTGTTTCATTCTGGGTTTGGCTCCATTTTGTCTCCCTCGTGTCTTTTCGGCTCCATTGGTTCAATTCAGTGGGCTCCATGGCATCTCTTTTTTGTTTCCCTAATTAGGGGATGTGTAGGAACCTGTGAACTTTTTGTTGTCTTTCCTTCTAACTCCTTCATTGTTGTCACAGACACACAGCAGCAGCGGCAGCAGCGGCAGCAGTGGCAGCAGCAGCAGCAGCAGCAGCAGCAAATGGGTTTTGATGCACAGTGGGCCACACAGTGATCCTTGACAATTTAATGCAAGAGTCTTGGCTACATTCTTTGCAGGAATGCGCAGCAATCCCCAAAGTGGGAACGAATCTCCCCATTGGATAACGAGCGGGAGCTTCTGCTAGGTAAGCGATCGTGCTATGTTCCCAATGCGGGACACGAATGTTTAAGTGACGGAAAGGCGTCAATCACGAGTAAAGTATGAATAATAAGTGTGGTGTGGGAATAA
>ENA-ORBV01014703-ORBV01014703.1-microbial-mat-metagenome-genome-assembly--contig:-NODE-14703-length-11651-cov-8.328841_pt1 | contig 11651 bp, 12 predicted proteins | sample MGYA00237777_ERZ505514 | MGnify/ENA primary metagenome ERZ505514 (study PRJEB26160, sample SAMN06269048) | microbial mat metagenome | isolation source: Oligotrophic lake microbial mat | place... | reverse complement strand
AGTCGTGCCACCATCCTCGTGTCGGAGATGGCGCGTGCCGGCGCCATGGCAACAACACTGACCAAGGCTCTGCCGCAGCAAGGTGTTGACAAGAATAGCTCTGAGAAACCCGATGCTGCCGATTCGACCATCGCCCATGCATCCGCAGACCCAGCCGGCAATTTGGTCGCGGTCGTGCCCTTCGGTATAGGCTCAGCTGCCTGGAGCGTCGATCCGGCGGATGCCGCCGCGCTGGTCCGGCGCGCCAAAGGCGCGACGATGATCATGATTCGCGGGCGCACAGATGCCACACGAGACTCGTTACAGGAAACCGCACTGGCTCGCCGGCGTGCTGAAGCTGCGGCGGAGTTTCTGCAACAGGCCGGGGTGTCCAAGGACAAGCTACGCCTGACCTGGCAAGGCGCGGGCGATCCCGTCGCGGGACTCCAAACCGCGGAGCGTGCGCAGAGCCGGCGCGTCGAGATCGAGTTCTACATGGCAGCACCGATTGTTCTGAGCCTGCGTAGCATCGCGACAAACGGCAAAGGTGCCACGGCTGCGAGTCTGTGATGAGCACGGCATCCTACGGAAGTAGCGTTGGGCAGAGCAACCGCCATACCGGCGAAGCTGATGCGCTGGACCTCGGCCGCCAGACCCCGCAAAGCGCGTCGGCCAGTGCACAAAAGCAAGCGCAGGCACTGAAGGTCATCGACAGCCGACATGAATGGCTTCAAACGGTTCCCGCTGGCGATCTCGGTGCTGTGGCTGCACGCGAAGCAGCGGCCAGTGATGTCGCCGGGCTGAACAGCTTCACCGACAAAGCGCTGCAGGGGCGTGCGGCTGCCGTGATGGGCGACACCGCCGAACAGCATCCGACGTACAAGACTGCGCTCAAGGAAGTCTCGCCGCAATACGCCGGCCTGGCAGAACGGGCCTATGCGGACGACCAGCAGAGGTCGGTCGCAAAGGATGATCGAAAAGCGTTCGAGTTTGCGGACCGGCGTGACGATGCGGTCGACAGCATTTTTGCCCGGTACGCGACCATGGCACGCGCAGGCTTGAGAGTCAAAGACCTGCAGGGGCCCGCACTTGATCGCCTGGCCATCAAGGACAGCCGCGACCTGCTGCTGGTCGAGGGTTTCCCGACACACCCACGCACCGGCGAAGCCAAGGCGTTGATTGCAGACAGTCTCAAGAGCGATGCCTACCGCGCCGCGTTCGATCGAGAGACGGCCGAGTGGGGGACTTCTAGCGCAGGTCAGCAGCCCGGCACGTCAGGACGTACTGCGGAGAGAGAATTAGGGGACCAGGTGAGCGCTTCAGCCGAGGCCAAGCAGAGTGCCAAGACACCAGTTCCTGCCGAGCGAATTGACCTCGATACGAACGTGATGCGCTCGGAGGGGAACACAACCGAAAAGCTCCGCGTCTCTTTGCGTCCAATCCCACCACTCGAAGACCGCTTCAACGTCCAACGGATAGGGTTGGTCGAGAAGGAATATCACTTTCGCGACCAGGCCGGCAAGGTTGCCTTCACCGACAAGTTCATGAGCATCAGTACCAGAAGCGAAAGCCCGGCCGCAATCAAAGCCATGGTGGATCGCGCCGCCGAGCGTGGCTGGCAGACGGTGAGGCTCAATGGCTCGCCCGAGTTCGTCCGGCAAGGGTGGATAGCCGCCACCGCGCTAGGGCTCAAGGCTGTAGGCCACACCGTGACCGATGGCGACCTAGAAGCGGCCGCAAAAGAAGGCATACGACTTCAGGTCACCCAAGACGCGCAGACCTCGCAAAGGCCGGACGAAGCCATCGTGCGAGTGACCGGCGACAGAAGTGCAGCGGCGCTCAGCGGGCAGCGCCAGCTTTCGGCCGCAATCGAGAAGGCGCTCGCAGGCGGAAAGGTATCCCCCGAACTTCGTGGTCAGGTTCGTGCCATGATGATCGCTGAGGGGGCAATGCGGATAGCGAGAGGTGATCGGTTCAAGGTTCCCGTGTACGACACCCGTGCCCTGCGAGTTCGTTCGAAGTCCGCCCAGACCATCGCGCACCAGAGCGGTGATCGGGAGCGATCACGGTGATCAGCACCCTGGACTTGACCCGTTTTCACGGACGTTTATTGGACTCGGCTATTGATCCGGTTTAGAGACAGTAGCCTGGTTACCCAGCGGCGGCGTGGCGCATGCCACGCCGCCGCTGGGTAACTCGTGTTCAGGTGATGCGTTGGTGTTTGCTGTTTCCTTTCGAAGTTGACTGATGACAGATATCCGATGCTGGAATTGCATCGGCGCGGGTTGTACCAACTCTCGTCGATCCACGTGAAGATGGCCAACTGGCTTCGGTCATGTTTCTCCAAGTGCGCCGGGCAATGAGTTCGCATTCCAGGACGGCAAAGAAACTCTCGGCCATGGCGTTACAGCGATTTCTAAAGGCGCTGCCCTGTGTACTTCAGCTTGAAGCATCACTTTCCCGGTGAACAACACACTATTACGCATTGAAAACTACGTCATCATGCTCGTTGCCACATCCACTAGCTCATCAGATTTCGATACGAACAGTATTCAAATTAGTACAAATAGTAATCGATCGTTCCAAAGGTCACGATAAAGTTGACTTGTCGATGTCCAGCCGATGAAAAGATCAGTGGACAGGAACCCTTATCAACTTCTTGGAGCTTTTCATGTCAATTCGCGCAAAACTACCCCGTCGAAACTTTCTCACGCAAACTTCGACCCTCGTCATTACTGGATTGGCAGCAGCTGTGGCGCCTACGTTTGTCTTTGCCTACGATGACAAGTCCAGCAGCGCACTCAATCTGGATGCTCAAGGCGTGGCATTGAAAGGCTACGATCCGGTCTCCTATTTCTTGGCTGCCGGACCGGTACCGGGTGACGCTGCCCTATCGGAGCGCCATGAAGGCGCTACCTATCGGTTTGCAAATTCTGCCAATCGAGATACGTTCAAAGCCAACCCGGCCAAATATGTGCCAGCCTTTGGCGGCTTCTGCGCGATGGGCGTGGTCTTGGACAAGAAACTCGACGTTGACCCGAATCTCTGGCGCGTTGTCGATGGCAAGCTGTATCTGAACGTCCACAAACCAGCGCAAACCCGCTGGCTGGAAGATATCAAAGGCAACATCGGTAAGGGAGAGAAGAACTGGTCACTTATCAAAGACAAAGTACCCAATACGCTTTAAGCAACTGGCGCGAATCGGAGACAAATCGAATGGTCAACATCACGATGTACAGTGCGCAGGGCTGCGGATACTGCAGCAGCGCAGAACGGTTGCTTAACAACAAGGGGATTGCTCATTTCACCAAAATTCGGGTGGACTCTGAGCAAGGAAAGTTGGAAGAAATGATTGCAAAAACTAGCCGCCGAACCGTCCCACAAATCTTCATTGGCAATTTGCATGTGGGAGGCTACGACGACCTTGCCGCTTTGGATCGATCGGGAAAACTGGATCAACTTCTTTCTGCCTGACAGATCCCATTTGCCAGAACTGCAACGCCTAAGACAAAAGGTTGCCCCGAATCAGCCCCGCGCTCGGTGGCAGCCTGGCATCGCCTAAGCGGCGACCCTTTTTTTGACATACGCTTGTGCGTTGAGTACGGGTTGCGCGACTCCACCCGAAGCTACCATACTAGTTGCAAAAGTAATTTACTGACGATGCTTGAGGGCCCTGGACACCGCCGCGGCGAACCAGCCGGAACTGGTCAAGGCAGCCTGACCCGGGCGGCGGCACACAGGCGCCGTCCTTTGCCTGTCGGTGCCGGGCGCGGGGCCGCAGCCTGGCTCGACAGCGGCGCCAGGCTGCGTGATTCCGCCGCGGCGCAGCCTGCTAGCATTGCCGGCGCAATGCCCAGCACGCGCCTCTTGTCGCAGGAAAAACTTGTCAGCGCCCGATGATCTGCTGGTGGCCTGCCTGTGCGCCCAGTGGTGCGGCGTGTGCCGCAGCTACGCCGGGCAGTTCGCGCAGGTGCAGGCCCGGTTCCCGCAGGTCCGCTTTGTCTGGATCGACGTCGAGGACCAGTCCGAGCTGGTCGATCCGATTGAGGTCGACACCTTTCCGACCCTGTTGATCGCCGCGGCCGGACAACCGGTCTTTTTCGGTGCATTGGCAGCGCAGCCGGGCACGCTCGAGCGCCTTGTGCGCCAAAATGCCGGTCGAGGCAGTGACGCCGCAGCCATCACCGACCCAGACCTTCAGGCATTGGTCAGGCGGCTGCAGGCGCCGCTCTGACGGCCCGATTCAATACGCGCGCGCCAGCAACCAGACCAGGCCGTGGCTTCAATACTGTTTGTTCAATTCGGCGGGCCGGACGGCTTTGGTGGCGAAGGCGCCATCGGCCGATGACGACACCCGGGCCCCTGCCGCCCGGACCGCGCCGTCGTCGACCTTGACCTGCGGGGTGTATTGCGGATGGTGCTGTTCAACGTAGGGATTGTTGCGCGCGGCGTTGAAGCAGAACAACGCCGTCCAGCGCCGGTTCGGCGAGCGGTTCTGGTCCGAGCGGTGCAATGTGTATTCCGGCGAACGTGACCGGCGATTCGGGCATCGTGACCGACGTTCCGACGAACGTGACCGAGCCCGGTGTTGCGCGCGTTGATTGTAGTTTGAGGGTCTGGTTTTCGGGTTTCTGACTCCTTTTCATCGAACATAGTAGGTTGCTGTGGAGCTTGTGGTCGAAGGGGTGCGCGGTGGGCAACTCGAAGAGTCCACGGCAAGCACCCCGATGCGCCGCAGGCGCAACGTCCACAAATCCACAGCTTCGCATGGGTTGCCTGTCCTCAGTTGGTTTTAGGCGGCTATGCCCGCATCATCGGGGGGTGACGCAGCCTTGCTTTTTGTGCCCACGCCGTTCTTGCGAATCGACTCGCCGGCCAGCTTGAAGCGGTGGTCGTGTTGCATCAGCCGATCGAGCATCGCGTCGGCGATGGTCGCGTCTGCAATCCACTCGTGCCAATGCTCGATGGGCAACTGGCTGGTGATGATCGTAGCTCGCGTGGCCGCACGGTCGTCGATGATCTCCAGCAAATCGGCACGCGTTTGCGCGTCCATGGCCGTCATCCCCCAGTCGTCCACTTATGTTGAGCTCAACATAAGTGGACGAGGTCGGGTATTTGTCATACTCCAACCGCCACGCCGATTTGCTGTTCGAGCTGATCAGCCGACGCACCAGAACAAGAGCACGGAGGTGACCACCAACAAGTCGTTTGGCCAGTGGCATGAGGTGTTCCCCAACGCATCATGCGTGGTCTCGCTGATTGACCGATTGGTGCACCGCTGCGAGGTGGTGGCCATCGAGGGGAAATCGTACCGGCTCAAGGAGGCCAAGGAGCGCGCTGCGCAAAAGGCAGCTACGCGCGCCAAAGCAGGGCGCAAGGCCACGAAGAAATGAGCAGGCGCACCCCGCCTATCGTGCCAACCTACTGGTCACTCCAGCAGGCCTTGGCAGTGTTCGAGATCCTCGATGAGATACGCGACCGAGTCTGGCAATCCTACGGACCACAGATACAGGAGGCCATGCGCGAGGACCAATGCGCCACTGGGCCCACACCTCGCCACGCAACTGACCAGCCAGACTTGCCCTTCTAACGGCCATCCGTGCGCCGCAACGCATGGCGGTCACCACGATCCAGAGTTCATCGCCCAGCGCATGGGCTGCCAAACTGATGCGGCGCTTCGCAGAGTGTTCAAGAAGGCGGTGGACAAAGGGCTGGGAGCAGGCCGGCGAGACAACACCTGCGATTCACAAGTTTCATCCGCAGGCCCTTACCTGAACACCTGGTTTCAAACGTGCAATGTATATTGAAAGGCGCCGGCATAGGTGGTGACGCGCGCTGGACCCTTGATTGGAGCTACTGCGGCGGTTGGGGATGAAATATTCTGCTTCAGTTGCGGAGCCGTGCTGGGATCATGGCGCAGAGCCCACACCTGAGGCAGTCAGCCCTGGGTGCGCGTCGGGCCGGCGACCCAGGGGCCAGTGGAACTTGCGATCGATCTCCTGAATAGGCTGATCATTAATGCTGGCGTAGCGGTGCGCCATCAATCCGTCGGAATCGAACTCCCAATTCTCGTTGCCATGGGAACGAAACCAGTTGCCAGCATCGTCGCGCCACTCGTAGACGAATCGAACGGCAATACGGTGGGTATCGAAAGCCCAAAGTTCCTTGATCAGCCGGTAGTCCAGTTCGCGCGTCCATTTTCGGAGCAACATGGCTGCTATGTTGGTCCGGCCACTAAAAAACTCCGCACGGTTACGCCATGTACTGTCCGGCGTATAGGCCAGTGCAACGCGTTGTGGATCGCGGCTGTTCCAGGCGTCCTCGGCGAGGCGGACCTTGCGAATCGCAGTATCGCGGGTGAATGGTGGGACGGGTGGGCGAGGCTCTGCGGCAAGTAAAGTCATAGGGAGTCCTACATTTTGTTGAGAATGGTGTTCGACAAGCAGATGACAAGAAGTGGACACGCTGCCTTGCTCGACTACCTTGTCACTACCCCACCAATGTGCCGGAATATTCCGGTGTTGATAACCCGTGCGGCGTCGAATGCACTATTGCGATGCGCGGAAGAATGCCGTGGCGCACCCCACTGCGGGCATGACTGCGCTCATGCGTCAAATGGGGCAACATCTTGCGCTTTCGCCGTAACCGTGCGGCCATCAGTTGTGGCGCGGGCACGCTTTTCGCGGCTCAATTCAAAGCAGGATTGGCGCGCAAGCGCGCTACGGCGAGGTCCAGGAATGCGCGAGCCTTGCGCGATGCGTGGCGTCCTTCCCGATGCACCAGATGCACAGGCAGGGCCGGCGGCTCACAGTCTTCCAGAACAACCTTGAGTCGTCCGTTCTGCAGATAGTCGGCTATCTGGTAGGACAGCAATCGCGTCAGGCCGAATCCATCGACGGCCGCAGCCAATGCTCCATCATTGCTCGAGAACGTAACACGAGGCCTGAGCTTGACGATACAGGGCTTTTCGTCCCGTATCAGTCGCCATTCGGCACCCGGCGCAATCGAATTGGCAGAGATGATTTCGTGTTCCTGCAGGTCGTCAGGTGTGTTCGGAATTCCGCGTTGTTCCAGGTAGCGGGGCGCGCCACAGATCACTCGCCGCACGCGCCCGACTTGCACCGCCTGCATCGACGAGTCAGGCAACTCGCCGATGCGCACGGCAATGTCTATGCCGTCTTCCATCATATTGACGACCCGGTCCAGGTACCAACATTCGGCACTGACGTCGGGGAAACTTCTCAGGTACTCGGTGACGATGGGCGTAACGTAACGTGCACCGAAGAGCACGGGCGCTGTCAACGTCAATAGACCGGTCGGTGTACTGTGCAGGCCCGCAACGGACGCGTTGGCGGCATCCAGATCGGCCAGGATACGCCGACAGTCCTCGGCATAATGGGCACCTGGTTCGGTGACGCGCACGACCCGCGTGGTCCGATTGAGCAGTCGCACACCCAGTTGCGACTCAAGCTCGTTGACCGCGCGCGTCACGCTGGGCGCGGAGGCCCTTAGCGCCCGCGCCCCACCGGCAAAACCATTGGCATCCACGACCGCAACGAAAGTCCTGATCAGATGCAATTGGTCCACGTGGTTCCCCTTGGCGCGAATGGCCTGTCGATACGGATCGTGCAAATGATTCTAGGCCTGCGCCGGGCGAGGTTTTATCGTCCTGCCTGCCGACGACCGGAGTCTGACAAGTGTCTACAAGTCGAGCGTCAAACTGTCCGAATGAGAGCGAGATACGCAGATGCACATCAAGCCAGCGAGCGAGCGTTCGTCCTCAGTCAATGCGGTGTCCCGGTGGTCGGGCTCGCCGCCGAGCACCTTCACTCGACACGTCCCGCAGCTTCCATTGCGGCAACCCGCCATGGCCGTCACGCCAGCCGCTTCGACGGCCTCAAGAATCGTTTGCCCCTGCGCGACCTCGATACGTTTGCCGCTGCGCTCAAGCTGCACGCTGAGTGGCTTGTCCTGGCCCGGCCTGGCATCAGCTAGAAATCGTTCGAAGCGGACCCTATCGTTCGAGATGCCCGCCGCTGTGGCCGCCATGCGAACCGCGGCGATTAACGAAGCGGGGCCGCAGACATAGATGACGGCATCGCCGTCCGTCTGTGCCAGGACGGTGCTCACATCCAGACGGCGAAGTGAGGCGTCTGCATGTAGGTGCAAATGCGAGCCCAGCTCCTCCTGCAATTGAGGCAGGTACGCGGCCTCGTGGGTCGAGCGCGCCGCATAGTGCAGTTCGAATGGGCGTCCGGCGGCGCGCAACTGATGCGCCATGGCCCGGATAGGCGTGATCCCAATGCCGCCGGCAATCAGCAGCGCCGGCCGTGTATCGGCAAGGAGCGCGAAATCGTTCCCGGGCACTCCGCAATGGAGGGTCAGCCCGATTCGGAATCCGGCATGGACCGCAGCCGATCCGCCGCGGCCCGTGTCCTCACGCAACACGGCGATCTCGTAGACCTGGCGCTGCTCCGAAAACGCAGCGATCGAATATCGGCGCGTGCTGATCGCACCCGAGGGCAACTGCACTGGAACGTCAATATGTGCGCCAGCCTGCACCCTCGGAAGGCGTGAGCCGTCAGTCGCGCTCAATTCATATGCCCGCACCCTTGGCGTCAGTTCCCGGATGCCGCTGATGCGCAGCGGCAACACACCGTTTCCCCAGGATTCGTCCGTCATGGTCAGGGCGCGCACGACCTGCTTTGCGGCTGTCAGTTTCGCGATCTCGGTGCGCAACGGAGAGACGATCGTTTGCATTTCGGCGTCGGTAAATCGACGCGTAATGTGCTGGGGACAGTTCCAGTCGTACCCATCGACATCAATGACCACGGCGCGCTCGACATGGGCACGATAATGTGCGAGCTCAAGCCGGGCGACCAGTGCAGAATCGTCGCGTTCGTTCACCAGCCTTGCACGACCAAGGATCTTCAGACGCCGACGATTCGCGTAGTCCATCAGGATAATCGATATGCGTTCGTTGCCTTCGAGGTTGCCAACACTGATGTACTGTACGTTGCCCCGGAAATCGGCATATCCGATAGTGCCCTCGTCCAGCACCTTGAGGAATCCGGCGGGCCCGCCCCGAAACTGCACGTAAGGCCAGCCACTCTCGCTGACCGTGGCTTGGTAGAACCCATCGCGTCCTTCAATGAACTCCGTCTCTGCGGCGCCCAGTCTGTTGCGCCGGTCGTCAGTGTGGTCCAGCGGCTCATAGTTGGAGCGACTTCCCATGCGTGTCTGGACCGCACGTACGGCTGGGGTGAAAGCAATGTCGGAATAGGCGCGGCTCATGGAAAGGTCCTCGATAGACGGTTGAAAAGATGCTGACTCCTGTCGGTGACCTGCTACGCCCGCGCGAGGTGCCGCCGACCTCAGCGGCTCGGTCGGGGGCGCAGTGGGACATTGGATCTAGGCGTTCAGGGCAACTTTCGGAAAGTCGATATCGATGCGACCCGCTTTCCCGATGATGTTGGTCAGCAGGTTCATGCCCACATGGGTGATGATCTCAACGATGTCCGCATCGGTGTATCCGGCTTCGCGTGCCTCGATCAACTCTCCCGTGGTGATTTCACCGCGGTGTTCAGACAGGCTGCGCGCCAGCTTGACCGCCACAGCGGCTTTGGCGTCTTCGCTGCTGCCAGCCCGGTTGGCGGCCATTTCGCTGCCGGTCAGGCCAGTCTTGCGTCCGATGGCTGTATGGGCGGACAAGCAATACTCGCAGGCGTTCTGCTGCGCAAGTGCCAACGCGATGCGTTCGCGTGTCAATGCAGACAAGGAGCCTTCGTTTGCCACGCCATGCAGTCCCAGGAAGGCCTTGAGCGCCACCGGCGAGTTCGCGAACACTTTCAGGAAGTTGGGCACCATGCCCAGTTGAGACTGGATGGCGTCGAGCAAGGTTTTTTGTTCGGCGTTGGCGTTGTTGTGATCGATGATGGTGATGCGACTCATGTCGAGACTCCTGGTGGGTTGATGGTCATGTCGCCACGGAATTGCGGCGGACACATGGACTGTCCTGGAAATCGAGTACCAAGAGAATCCGCGCCAAGCCCAATACACCATTGCCTGGAATGCAGTAAATGGGTGGCCACTGTCGAATCAAACGACGCCGTCAACAACAACGAGAAGACTTCATCGCTGGCTGCGCACTTGCCAGTACACGCGTTCAACCGGAAGGACCGGTGGAAGTACTTCGTCAGCAGATCAAGGATCGGGGTATTCGGCCTTGTTCCCTAGCTGCATTGTGTGTCGGCACGTCCAGCAGTCGCCATTCTTGTTCTTTTCATACATCAGCCACTCTACAAACAAGCCGTCGCGCCAAGCGCTACAACCGTCCGAGGACAACTTGCTGCATTTGCCCAGGTGAGTGACTTGGCTGCCTGCGTGATTGAATACTTACGCCAGCGAAGACTGGTAATACTCGCTCACGGTTTCACTCACGATTGGCATCATCAGCGGGTCCGCTGGCCTCGGTTGTTCGTTCTGATTCCAAACCTGATCCGATGAAATTGACCTTGCCGCAGTGCAACGGATAGGCGTCAATGACTGCCATCAGGCCGACTGACGACGCATTGAACCGCACTGACGCATTCGTGGCGTGTCCCAAGCCTGGCCCAAACCAGGTGCTGCCCAGTCTGGTCATTCACGCGTCGCTTTCGTAACTACAACCGAAGAAGCGGCGATCCACGGTCAAATTTTCGACGCCGTATCGATCAGCGAGCGACCAACCGCCGACAATGATCACGCAGCGACTGGTCACTGGGAGAGGTATTTGGTGTTCGGCAGTTACAACAGCCAGATCACAAGTTTGGCCCAACGTCAAACGCGGAACGTGAAGTTGCTGTCCTCCCAGAATTGAGGCTATCCGCAACCGTGAGACCGAACCGGGCATTGGCCGGTAGCCGTGACCGGCCGGTTCGGAGGCGACTAATTGAACTTTGGGTTTGCGTGCGCTCAACGATTGGATCCAGCGCCGCGGTCCAGCTTCACCCGTGCCGGCTCAGACACGTCCCTCGCAGGGCTTTCCTTGCGATCACCAGTGCGTTGGGCCACCTCACGCGCCGCCGTCAACCCTCCCGGTGCTACCTCAGCGAGGTACTTCACTGCCTCAACGGCAAGCCGGACATCAGCCGGATCCTTGGAGGTGGCCAACGCTCGTGCGATCTGTTCCCAAGCCTTTATCGCATCAGCGCGGACAGCAAGGGCTCGCGCACTGTTCCGCTGCGCAGGACGCTGCCGAGCCAGTTGCCCACGTCCTGCCGCACGCTCTTCCCATAACTTGCGGTAGTTCCGATTCGCCGCCCGGACAGGTTGCCGGGTGGCCACCGCGTTCACGCCGCGGTCCTGCAGGTTCTGAGCAAAGACTGTGCGCCAGCGATCCAGGTCGGCTTTGCGGGGCGACAAGCGCACGCCGTCGTACCGATCGGCACGAACCGAAAGGTGCACGTGCGGCGCCCCCTGGTCTTCGTGCATCACGAACACGTACTTGTGCCCCTCGAACAGCTCGCGCGCCGCCTCGGCAGTGGCCGCGCGCACCGCCTCCGGCGGCGTGCCCACCGGCATCGAGAAGACGATGTTGAAGGCCTCCCGCCTCGGGCTGTCGTCGTCGATGTACGCGCCGGCGACGCGCCACTCATCTGTCAGCTGGACCAGGCCGTCGCGCCCCTGGATCT
>ENA-ORBV01014702-ORBV01014702.1-microbial-mat-metagenome-genome-assembly--contig:-NODE-14702-length-11653-cov-4.309865_pt1 | contig 11653 bp, 12 predicted proteins | sample MGYA00237777_ERZ505514 | MGnify/ENA primary metagenome ERZ505514 (study PRJEB26160, sample SAMN06269048) | microbial mat metagenome | isolation source: Oligotrophic lake microbial mat | place... | reverse complement strand
ATGATACGGCGACCACCGAGATCTACACCTCTCTATTCGTCGGCAGCGTCAGATGTGTATAAGAGACAGGCTTCACCTGTGTATCCGCTTCTGTACTTGCACATATTTTTCATCGTTATCACAACTCGCTGTGTTGGATGGTCTTTTCTCAGACAAGAGTATATCGTCCAAAGTTGCATATTGACCCCACGATGTTGGTATAACGTTGCTAGCAGGGGGTTCTGCTCTGTCTTGGAAGGCATTGTTTGGAGCGACGTGCGCATCCTCGCTAAGAGACAGCAACGCAGGTTTGATTTGGGGTACGATCGGCCGGGTGTTGTGTGTGGATACAGGCGGCGACATGCCAGCTTCTTTGCAGCATCTCTCGAGGCCAACTAGGTTACGATACGATCGACGGCTTTTCAAAGTTCCCCATCCACCGGCAGAAGTTGGGAACCATCTGGATGAATTGTCGCGAGGCTTGGACCACGCAAGAGGATTGACGACGACGATGTGTTTATTGCTATCTTGGGTTTCTTCGTTCATTGGATTTGTTGGTTGCATCTCTGCTGCGGCCGTAAAAGTTGGATCTGGTTGTCTCATGATAACACTGTTTGAATGGGATTAGCTGTAATGATAACAGTTTGTGGCGCTGGTTTGATGGTTCGCTCTCATACGATTCCGGTAGCACGAATCAATCAATCAATCGGTTGAATATGCACGTTTGGGATAAGAACAACAGTGTTGGAACAAAAGGGATGGGGCTAATTACCAATTCGTTTACTGGTACGGTGTAATATTTATTACATGTAGTAGACTAATAAAGTGTAGTATTGTACGACGTGGAGAAAAGGACAAATCAAAGAGCGAGAGAGCACATGAAATCGAGCGGTCTGGATAGTGGCACCGGTATATTTAGATAAAATGTGGAATTCAATTGTACCGCCTTCGAATTCGGGGCCGGAACTTCATTGCCCCAAAATACAGTACCATAATGTAACAACTCTGAAATCGAGGTACTTAATGAACCCCCTGCTCTTCGGGGCCGGTTGAAAGGTGAATGTTGGAAGGTGGCAAAGATGATTGGTTCCACCTCATTATTACGTTTGGGCGTTTGGTCGTAGTAGGACTCTATTGAGTTTTTGAGTAGCCATATCATTGCCCCACCCGTCACGTCTTGCTTTGATTTGGTTAATGGACCTCGCGAAAACTTTCTTTCTTCCTGTCGCACGTATCATACAACTACTCCTTTTTCTCCTTCAATTGCACAGCGTAGTGAGAACTAGTTCGAGTTCTGCGTTGACTTATTAAATTGTGGTAAAGGCGACGAGTGAGGATCACATCAGATTACATCATTGATTTTCGACTTCGCCGCGAGCACATCAAATTCGTTCATCAAGATGAACTTTGTGCTGTCTACTATAACCGCAGTAGACAACAATGAAACGGACGCTGCTTTGTTAGATCAATCTTGGTTCACTTCTGCTGCTGTTGGCGTGGATGACACAGGAGGAGACTACCAGATGAATATGTAAAACCCGTGGGGAGAATATGTTATGCCCAAGATATTTAGTATAGGACCTCTTGTTTTTGGCTTTTTTTCAGCCATGGGAAGTTATTTGATTCTTCGTGAAGTCATAGCCGACCATCAAAGCAACCGAGGAAAGGTCATTCCTCGTCTTCTCATGGGCTTAAGTCTCGGCGACATGTTTTTTTCTTTGGGCTATATGCTTAGTACCTTTGCGTCTCCATCCGAGCTGACCTATCTCTGGGGCAATATTGGCAATCAACAAACCTGTACCGCTCAAGGATTCTTTATTTTTGGGATATGTTGCCGTACCACTCTATTGTGCAGCCTTGTCGGTCTTTCATGTCCTCAATATTCGGTACAAGACCGATCAAAAGCTCCAGCACTGCGAGAAATGGGTGCACGCTGCCATTTTGGATCGCAGCACTGACCATGGCCATTATCCCTCTTCCACTCCAAGGATATAACAATCGGTATGAAGCTTGTTGGGTGGCTGCTGCGCCTTTGGAATGTTCCCAATTTGAAGGAGCAGGAATCCCTTGCAAAGGAGCTGGTGATGCGATCGAAGCCTATGCCCAAGCATTGGTCTTCTTTCCTGTATACCCCTGCTTGGTCATTGCCATCATGGCCATGTTCAGTCTATACCAGTCGGTGCGCAGAACGGAAAATCGCACGGCCAAATATGTCTCGTCGTACATGTCAAGAATTTCTCTGGGACCAGCTGAGGCAGTCGACCATCATCGCCGATCGGTTCGCTCTGGTGGCGATGAGGAAGAAGTAAGCAGTGGTTACCAAGTCAACGATATAACAACACGCTTTAGTTCCGTACGCGCTATCTCTTCTTCGCAAAAGGACGGCAGCAGTGATGACATGACAGCAACAGCCGAGACTGCTCCCGCAAGTAATGAGATTGATCACAATATGGTAGCGATAGAACAGCCTCCTGTGGCCACAACAAGCACAGTAAGAAGGGCTATGATGAGATCGTCATCCTGTCAGTCCTTGAGCGCAAGTGACAGTGCCCAAGTGAATCGCATCAAATCGAGGCAAGTTGCCATTCAAGGCGCCTGCTACATATTAGGCTTTTTATGTGTCCACATTTTGTTCCTGGCGCGAGTCATCTACGAGAACGCCACGGGACAGTATAACCACATGCTGGATGTCTTTGCCTTTGCCATTTTGCTCCCTTCTCAGGGAATCTTCAATTGTCTTGTCTTTATCCGACAGCGGCGCATGAAGATGTGGGAAGGCCGCATCGTTTGTCGTTGCTGCTGTGGCTGTTGGCCTGGCATTTTCAAGAAAATGAAAACTCCTCTCCGTGGGAGCATGAATCAAGGCGGAAATCTCCGCCTCATCGCCATGATCTCATGCTGCTGGTGATCAATGTCAAGCACTGGAATCTTGATGGTGATTCCGGTGTTGGATTCCAAAGAAAGACACCTTGCTCATTTCAAATGTGTTGAAATTGTGACCACGGCTTGCGTGGGCATTCTGACCTTTCAGGTTTTGTCTCCACTTGGTTTGTTTTCACACCTTGGTTGCGTCGAAAGGACAGCGCACCACAGTTGAGTCCTGTCAACAGTCGATCCCTTTAGACAAACACTTAGTCTAGAATCCCTCTGTACATTAAAAATTACTTACATAGCACATCCGGCAGTGTCCTTGTATCTCTACCTAGATAGCGAAGAGTAGCTAGTTTTCTGTCCAACCAAACCGAAAAAAGGAATTGAAATTGAACGCACACTCATACGAAGAGCGCGGGAAGCCGCTCGCGCGGGCCTTAATCGAGGTCGGCACGCAGTATCTTTCGTTTGACAAACCGAAGCCTTCAATCACATCATGGAGGCCCAAAGAAAATGAGATGACAACTGAATCGATGAACTCGAGAACCGTCTTCTATCGCCACATTCGGGACGAACTCATACACCAGCAGCAACAACATTAACTGAAAAGCCAGAAGAGGAAAAATAACGAGCTACTACTTAGCTGGATCAAAACAACTAACAACAAACGATGACGAAATCAGCCAACAAGAATGGTGAGTTGACCACGGAAGAAATGGATATCGTGCATCACGCTGAAAATGTAGGGATCCACGTCAAAAAAGCGGGACGCCACAGCGGGCATGCTTGGTATTGCTTTGACTGCCAAGGTATGACAACCGATCATATTGCGGGACACGAGGCTAGACACAAGACGGATCACAAATCGTTTGACAGCAATCAAGCCATTATCAAGCATTTGGAAACGACGCATGACGTACATTGGTCGTCGAGCTATTTTTTGGAAGAAGACGGATGTTAGCTACTCGGTAATTATTGAATAGTGGTGCCACGGTGGTGAATGGGCAGGGAGTCGGGACCATGCAACGAACCTTACAGCCATATCAGTCATCAGCCAGCAATATATGTGCTTCACATAAGATTTCTCAAGCAAACCAAGCAAGTAACTTGATCTGTGATGTGAGATCTTACTCCATATCTATATTAGCATCTAAAATAGCGCCTTAACTAAGGAAAATCTGACCAAAATCAAAGCGTTTGTAAGACTTCGGTTGTTTGCTCCGTCATACTTGTACTTATCGAAATCCACAGGCTTTCGGCTTCTGCAAATGTTCCTAGCCTACTTGGCGTTGATAATCTGTTCTTGTTTGTGACTTAGCAAGAGGTGTTCCTATTCTGTAGACCTGCCAGACATCATAGATCCGCAGAGAATTCACTAGGCAGTCAACGCCGCAGCAGTGCCGTGGTAGCGCCCAAGGGATCGAAGAGTCCAAGATCAAGTCGGAGGTTCGAGGACTCGTCTATCTGTACAATCGGAGCTCCTTGCTCCCAACAGAGAATGGCCATGGCGTACAAAGTCCAACACATAGTGCTACTGACTAGGCTGCAAAAATGGATGTCAAATTCGATGAGCGGCTGCGGTAGTGAACCCGTGCGCCACCTTGTCGAAAGCGGTCGCCTTTCGTTTAGTTTCAATTCCCTTATTTCTCATTGTCTCCGTGCATTGCTCCCGTTCAAGATCATGCAGTGTGTGTGATGTATGTGTCTCATTCGTCAAAGGCCAAGTTGTTCAGGGGGTCGATAGGTAGCGAAAAATAGCTAGCTAGTGTGCGTCTTTTATTCGGTTCCCCCGTGATGAATCGTGGCAGTTATTCTAGATCTACAGTAGGAAGTAGGAACGACGGATTGACTCCAAGCAACCTCCATTTCGGTTCTGGTGCACGATTGACGCCGCCCGACTCTCGCCAATGACACACGCTTTCTCCGATCCTCGCCCCTTGCCATCAACGAGCACTTGATCGCCATCTTAAATGCATGCAACCTTGATTGATTTGCTATTTTGCTATTGTGTTACACGTTGAGTCTATTAACCTTTATCTTTCTTCTCATTTGAAATCAACAAGAATGATGATGTCGCCACAGCAGCAGCAACAACAACAAGTAGATATGGCTGGCGTCCGCTTCGAGTCGGCCATTGAGAAGAAACAACGACAACGTAGGGAGCAACTAGAACAGCAGCAGAAACTGGAGCAGCAACGACAACAACAAATACTAGAACAACAAAAACAGCAGCAACAACAACAGCGAGAGGAAGAAGAAAAGGCAAGACTTGCTTCCTTTTATGCTGGACAAGAACATGGTAAAGAGGTGTCATCCATGGCTGCTTCGGCGCCACTGCACGATACTACCCAAGAGAACAAGGACCCCTTTGCCAACTTGACTGGATTGGCGAATAATCACGCTGGTGCAAGTGCTAGTGGAAAAAGTGAACCCATCCACTCCTTGCAAAGCCAACCAAAAAAGAGCACTACTGGCAGTACGCTATCACAACCACCACCGCTTCCCTCAAAACAACAACAACAACAATCATTAGCAGGCGCCGCTACCTACGACATTAACGCACACGACAAGGTCTATATACAAGCGCTCGAGGCTGCCGAATATGCCGAAGAAGTCTTGAAAGAGCAGTTGCGACTCAAGAAAGAAAAGGAACAAAAACGGCAAGAATTGCCTCTTGTGAAAGCCATGCAAAAATTTCAGGCGACCGTGGAGCCATGGCAGCTAAAAGCAAAGGCGATTTCCGAGAGCACTCGCAGTACACTTGAGAGCACTCGCAGTATGACTCTTGGAGGATTGGGAGCCAAAAGTCCACCACCACAGCAGCAGGTACCGTCCACACGAGCACCAGCAGCAGCAGCAGTTCCAACGGGACCGCAGTTTTCGGGTCAGGATTTGTCCATGGCCTTTGAAGGTCGTCCAGCACCAGTAGCTCCTGCGCCAACAGGACTAGTAGGAGCAGCACCGCCACAGCCATATCCACAACGACAGCAACAACCTGGTGCCTTCCATAATAGTAGAGGCGAAGAGGAGGCGCCGGAATGGCTTCGACAAAAAGCATACCCACCACCCCCGCCACAACCGTATGCTCGAGGGCCAACCACCGTTGATTACGGTCTGGGTCCACCCAGTTACACCAACAATAACAACCATAATTCGGGCAACAGCAACAACAAGACGGCTGGCAACATCATGGGTGCGTCTGCTTTGGGAGGTGTCGCCGGCCTTCTCTTGGCAGGACCCGTGGTGGGTTTGATCGGGGCCGCCGGGATTGCCTATGGGGCCGCCACGGGGGATGGGTTCGTGGCCAAGACCCTTCGCACCGTGGGTGGCGGAGTGGCGGCCGCCAGTTCCGCCGTCCAAAAGGCCAAGCAGAATCATGCGAATCATCCGCAAACTCAAAATCAACAGTATCCGCAGCAACATCAGCAACCAATGGCGGCAACCGCAGAATCATGGGACTTTTAAGGAAACATCCATATGCCACAATCAATCATTTACGTACTTGTACTGTCCTGTACTGTACTGACTGTACTGTAGCATCAGAATCCAAATCCATCGTTTTCCTTAGACAACGTAATACGCCGATTGGGGGTGAAGTAGAGAACATCTCGTCCAATTGACTATTATTGGATAACTTTTGTCAGAGTATCTACGACGAGGGTCAACAGTCGAAAGAAGAGTTGACATACTTTATGGCATGGGGGCAAGCACCATTCTGCAGGGAATTTCCAGGCCTCGTTGACAACGATATGGCTTCCATAATATTCCTGTCGACAGACGAGAAAAGGGTAAAATACCACATTCATTGTATGATTCATTATTAATTTTTACAGTACACAATAACTATAGAACCAAAATTAATAGACTTGTCAGCACTTATCCAAAATCTTGAGCGTTAAAGCTCAGCCACTCTCTCCTTCAGTTTCCCAAGAACGTGGAGCTTGGTGGTCGTCTTCTCCCAAGAGATCGTCAAACGATGTTTGCCATGTTTCCAGAGATGGAGCTGGACGATACAAAAATGCGGGGATCGTGAAACGGTCGGCCGTTCTTATCCCACTGCTCTCCTTCACAGCCAATGGGCAATACGGTAGCAAAGCATCGGGCAAGGCCTTCTGCATGATATAAGTCGCCGTGGGATATGACATATTCATCCTGTGGCTGTTGTAGCTTGTTGTTGTCTTTCCAAAATCATCTTCGGACCAGCACTCGATACGACGAGCACACATCCAAATATATTGGAACGAGGAACGAAGGATCTGTCCGGTTTCTTTGGACATGTTGTCTGGTTTGGCAATTTCCTTGAGGACAGGACCACGCAGCAAATGGAAGGGAGATCCACGTTTCTTTTCTTTCTGTTGTCGAAACATGACAAACGATTGACCCGTGTGCACTTCCATGGCAAATAATCGATAGTAGTAAATGTCATCACTGCTAGTACCAGTACTACTGGATTGGGGCTGGAAAATATCCACTTTACTGATTCTTGTCTGGGTAGGAAATGTTTTTCTCGGTCGACAATCAGCGCCCGTTCGAGAATTTTCTTGTTCATCCCAAAGATCGTTTTGCAAGTGAATACGGACGACCAAGTGACCGTACTCGACGGTCTGTAGTTGGAACCGAAAGCATTGGTCTTGACGAACCGTCACAATGTTTTCGTGCTGCCCGTCCACTAGGTGCACCAAACCGGTTTCATAGCTTCGTCTGGTCGGATCACGAGCTTCCCAAACAAGCATGGCTTCTCCACTGGCATGATTCTTGCAGATGTGATCATGCCGGGCTTCTAGCAGAGACTTGCTGGCCAGACACAAATTTGTCTGATCATTGACGGACAAGAAAGGAAAAATGGCGTGAAAGAGAATGTCACCACAACCAATCTCACTCATCAGAAGATTTTGGCGGCCGGGAGGAGGTCTAACACTGCTATATTTCGTAGCAGTAGCAGACTTCTCGTCCGTCTTTTGCTTTTTCGTAGAAGGCGTCGCCATGATGAATTGTGCTGTACGCGTACTGTGTGCTGTCTCTTTTTATGTATTGCAAAAAAATGAGATGGGTATGTGTTGTGAAGGGTTTGTTCATAGTCTAGTTAGCTACTCCAGCAAGTGTACTCACAGCATTGCTATCAACTACGGTAGCTACTAGCTAGTACTACAATTGTTGTTGGGTTCAAACAAAGATGAGAGTTGCACCACGAAAATAAACATGACTGGATCCTACTTCCGTCATTTTATTAGACGGGTTTCACTAAATAATAAGATCGCTGGCATGGCGCAATATTTTTACCAAAGTACTCTCACGCTTCACAGTTATTGAATGTAAGAACGGTTTCACTAAATAAAATGACCGATTGAGCCGTGCAAACTTTTTACTAATAGTACTCTCAAGCTTTACAGTAAAAGAATGTGTCAATTAATATTGGCGATTAATGCCACGACTGGTTAATAACAGATTCTTCATTTAAAAACATATTTTCGAAGAATTAGTAAAAGAAGACTGAATTCGAATAATTTAGAACTGGAATTCGTACAATCTATTTTATAGTAAACACATTTTCGGATAACATTGCAGAGCACGCAGGCAGGCGCACACGTACACGGTTCAAAATATGAGGTCAAAGTTCGAGCTTCGAAAAGCATCCCTTCAGCTATCCCTTGGCACACTCCCTAAACTCCAGCTCTCCTCCCTTTTTAATAGGTCTCACATACTACTAGAGGACAGCTTCAGCATAGCATGCATCCTGGCTTGGAGATTTATTTTACTCTTGCCCACGTGGCAGGTTTACATCGAGAATACAGTTGTAGCAAAAGTCTGGATGCGTTTTTGACTGCTTGAACTGAAGAACCTCCTTCAAACAACGCAGTGCTGATGCGGTTTCCGTGGTGGGAGATGCAATTACAGCGGTGTCTTGATTCGCACTGCTGAAGACGAAGCTCACATTTTTCGGTGCCATCTCGTCATGGATAAGGTGCTCCCAACATTCAATGGAGAAGTGGATCTAGAAGAAGTACGGCTCCCGTCCATGTAAGAATGCCGTCGGTCACATTACAATGACAATTAATTTTTTTCGCTTCAACGATCCATCCATTTGGCAACAACTTCCATGGATCTGTCCCATAGTCGGACCGCTAAACCTGGGTCGGATGCTTCCTTCGATATAGTTTCCGGCCCAAAACCGTTTTCTCTGGTAATTCCCTGACTTCCAGGTTTGGCACTAAAATAGGAACCATTGGGAACCTCCTTATCACTTGCTGTTGCGATATACACGAGACGTTCGCCACCCACCTCGACTGGCACGGAAAAGCCAAGGACACCCGCCACAGTAGTCATGGCCTGTGCCTTCCACCAATTTTCTTTTCTCAGCGTATCAAAGAGTGCTGTTGTGGGTATCAAGCCAGGATTAAATGCACGAACGGATATTTGGGAGGAAGAAAATCGATTCTTGGCTTCTTGACAAAACAACAAGTTGCACAGTTTGGAATCCTTGTAGGCTTTATTACCATTGAATTGAAAGGCACCATCAACCATGGTAGATCCGTTGGGGTCAATGGACAGATTGACACCCAACCCAGACAAGTCCCCCAATGTAGCTCCACAGTTGTTGGACTTTCCGCCCTTGCTTTCGGGATCGTGCACACTGCTGGCAGTAACGACCAATCGACCGCCTCCATTGCTTTTCAATTTGTTGTGTAATAAGTTCGCCAATAAAAAGTGACCCAAATGATTGACGCCAATGCATTCTTCGAGTCCATTTTTGGTGAGTGTTGGTTTTGTGGCTTTTGCCGATGGCGCCATTCCGGCATTTAAACACAACACATCTAACGTTGATGCCTTGTGTTGCAAGTCGTGTGCAAAGTGCCGCACCGAATCCAAATCGGCCAAATTGCACACCATGGGAACGCCTCCTCCCGAAGCACGTACTGCTTCTTGCGCTCGTTCGGTCGTACGGCAAGCATGATAGACCGTATGACCATTCGCGATCAGTGTCTTGGCGGCCATTAACCCAATGCCTTGAGAACTTCCCGTAATACAAATGTGCAGTGGAGCATTTTGTTGTTGTTGCTGTACAGACGCGAGCGACATTTTTTTTGTGTCACGTTGTAGGCTTACAAGCTACTAGGTGGAACTCTCTTTTTTTAAAGTATTGGCTTTCGGCAATCCATCAGCCTGGGTCGTCCTTTGTGTATGTCTAATACCAGTACTAGCTAGTACTAACTCGTAGTAGCAAAATCAAGCAATTGAGATCGATGATGAGGATATCACTTCTATCTATGCGACGGAATGCTTGAGAGAGATAGAATGATGAGTCAATTGAATGAGTCATGCAGCGGCGTCACTTTCTTCATTTTTTCAATGGACCCACACTTGACAAAATTGTTCGGGGACTCGAACAGAGCATCGTGACTCAATTCGATGGCATTCGTTTTCAGTCAGTCATGCAACACGAGATTCGAATCGAGCGGGTCGAGCAAAAGCTGGAGCGACAGCTGTCACATTTGCTCCAGGAAAAGCTGTTTCTTTGGATCCAAACATCACGAGTAGAAGAGAGGTCACCACGAATAAAGACGTTGAAAACAATCCGTACGGTTGGTTGTCTGACCTTTCCAGTAACTAATTTGACCTCCGTTTACTACTCCGAGTACGTAGCCGAATAACCAAAGACAAACGTCTTTATACGATTGATGCACCATAAAAACATTGTTTTGAATTATTTCTATTTAATTATTTACTCTGCAAGTACCAACACCAATATATAATCCACCATGCCGCCCAAGAAGGAACCCATGAAGAAGACCGGTCTCACCGCTGGAGAAAAGAAGAAGATCAAGAATGACAACAAAGCCAAGGCCAATCCTGCAAAGGCCGCAGCCAAGAAAGAGAAGAATGATGCCACTCGTGAGAGGCGGTACGTAATTAAATATCCGATCCATCGTTTCCCACAATGAATGATGAAGATGAATGCTACGGAGCGGACCTTGGCTCGCCTTATTTTATCAATGACTTTTGTACAAAAAAAATCTCACACCTCAGCAATCCATTTTTTATTCTTTTTTGTTGATCATTTTATAATTATCCATTCTGCAAATATCAGTGCGGAATCTGGTTCCGTCAAGAAATTGGGATAACGCATACGGCAGTCAGTTGAGATATGATGATGATGATGATGATTCGACTGGGACAACGTCTCTTGGGTTCGGTGATGGTCTTCCCCTGCACTACATACCAACAGACGAAATTTTGGCATAACATATAAATTATAAAGAGCAGTGGTTGTGAAAATATACAAGGCTGATCAATCTACGCAGGTGAAATTTGGGTGAGGTTCTCTTAGTACGGGTACTAGCAAGAGGCGGTCATTTTCATGTTGTCCTATAAATCTATGTAGTCCAGACGTTCGGAATTGTAAAGGCAGTTTTAGACACTGTGTAGGTGTTTGGCTATATTGTTACTTTGGGCGTGAGTGGCGAATTTAGTTCTCGAGACGAAAATTTAAGTGCCGAATTGCGATGATATGCTGCTTATTTAGGGATTGGCCCTATTCCATAACATTTCAACAACGAAAAAAATAGAGCTAACAAACATATTTTTCCATGAGGTGCCAACCAATGCACTATTCCACTCTTTTGTGGAACGTGGTCATCCGAATTACTGTTACAGCCGGCATTGCTTTCGTGGGCATCATCGTTTTCGTCGTCGTCGTTGTGGGCATCATCGTTTTCGTCGGCATCATCGTATTCGCTGTCGCGAAAGGGTTTCCAACGAGGAAACCTCAAGACGCGTCTATTGTTCCCACGCATAAGCTCCTCTC
>ENA-ORBV01014701-ORBV01014701.1-microbial-mat-metagenome-genome-assembly--contig:-NODE-14701-length-11653-cov-5.466655_pt1 | contig 11653 bp, 10 predicted proteins | sample MGYA00237777_ERZ505514 | MGnify/ENA primary metagenome ERZ505514 (study PRJEB26160, sample SAMN06269048) | microbial mat metagenome | isolation source: Oligotrophic lake microbial mat | place... | reverse complement strand
TTTCAAGCAGAAGACGGCATACGAGATTCGCCTTAGTCTCGTGGGCTCGGAGATGTGTATAAGAGACAGGTTTTTCACTCCACCCTCAGTGTTGAGCTTGTATGCATCGGGAAGGACCACAGGTGTTGTTCTAGATGTTGGTGAAGGTCTGACCCATGCGGTCCCTGTATACGAGGGATTTGCCTTGCCACATTCTGTAACTAGGAGTGATGTTGCCGGTCGAGATGTCACACGTCAATTGCAGTTACAACTGCGTCGTTCTGGTCTGGCATTTACCACCACTGCCGAAGTAGATTTGGTAAAATCCTTGAAGGAAGAAGTGTGCTATTGTACTCCTACTCCTACCGGTGAAAACGACGACAGCGCTGAAAAGGAATCAAAAACACAATATCAACTCCCTGATGGCCAATCCATCACCTTGTCATCGGAAAGATACCAAGCGCCAAACGTCCTTTTTAACCCCTTTTTGTTTGGATCTGAAGAAGCTGGCGTTGCTGATGTCTTGGTTAGTTCCATCATGAAGAGTGATTTGGATTTGCGATCCAAACTATTTTCGCAAATTGTGCTGGCAGGTGGATCGACCTTATTCAACGGTTTTGGAGATCGAATGCTGTACGAAGTACGTTCTAGGTCTCCCTCCCACACCCGTATACGGATTTCAGCTCCACCCGAGCGACTTCACTCGGCTTACGTTGGAGGGTCGATCTTGGCGAGTCTTGCAACGTTCAAGTCCATGTGGGTATCACGAGCAGAATATGAGGAGCACGGTAGTGCTATTTTGCATCGTGTTGATATGTAATTCTGTTTGTCATAATCATATGACTGTTGTTACTACCTCTTTTGCGGGGAGAAATAGAACGAACAAACTATTAAATTAAATTATTATGATTTCGTGAAAATTTCAATTTATCGTCCTCTCTCGGCCGGCAAGTCACTGCACATGAAAGTCTATCAAGGACAGTCGAAAAAGTCGTTTGGAATTGCAGCAACAATAAACACAACCAACGAGGAAACCAACCTAAATCTGAAAGTGGCAACAAGCACGATAATGAAGTAGACTTGAAAACACCAAAAAAATCAGGAACACCCACCCACTACGGTACATGCCGTTCTTGTTGGTTTCTTGATCTGTTTCTTTAACTTGCTCCACTGTCCTTGTAGTCCTTTTGCTTCTATCTGGCTAGCTAGCCTCTTTACCATAGCTAGCTCCATCTGGAAGTCCTAGTTAAGATATGATGCACCATATATCTTATGAATGACACTTGCGCATTGCAGTCACTATTTTTTTCATTTCGATACTGATTCGATTTCCACAACTAGTACAAGACCGGTCGTAACTAAAAGTGAAGTAAAAAGTAATAAATCTACATCATGTACTATACGTCTTTTAGCCAGTCGCTTCGAAGTGCCTCTAACGCAGTGGCCCGAGTATTTGGGTCGAAATCAAGCAATGGCGTCATGAAGTCGGCAACGGCCTGTGCATCTACTTCCGAAAAGTGATATTTCTCCACCAAGACGTCCTGGATGGGCCAGAACTTCAAGTGCTTGATGTGCTTCAAGTTCCCTTTTTTGCAAAAAAAGTTTTTGGAATACTTTCCTTCCAGAGCCAGCCGCTTGGGCATCTTGCCTAAGAGCTCCTGGAACATAGCTAAGTGGTCTTCGTCACGATCGTAGTCCTCGCCAGCTCGAGGGTCAAACAATAAGTCGCCAGTCAATAACTCGAAAGTCATGCAACCTAGAGACCAAATGTCAGCCGATGTGTCATATCTAGCAAAAAGGAAAGCCAATAGGAGGGTCAGCACAATTTTCGAGTACGACAAACACCAAGGTTCGCAGCCTTCAAGCCATAACAACACTTACTTGCTGCCTATCAAAACTTCGGGTGCTCTGTATTGCCTAGTCTGGATATCCTCGCTAAAATGCCGATGTGTCCAACAAGCATTTCCAAGATCGACAATGACGGATCTGCATGACATTAAGGTGTCCTTGTCTTTCAGGTCGGGTGCGCGAGAGGACGATCGGGCGACAGAACTACTTTGCGATGGCTCCCGAGATGACGATGGGTCGGTTGACGAATCGCTTATCGAGAGCTTTTTACCACCTTCCACAAAGCTCTGATCTACTATAGGGGCTGCCTTTCTGGTATCCCTTTGTTCTTCTTTAGCGACAACGGTGACCATTTCAGCCCCCGGATCAACTCCTGTAAAGGACTTCAGCCTGTCCTTCAATGGGTTTCGGGCCGTCCACCAACTGAAAACTTTCTCATTGGTGGTGTCGTCAAGATAGAATGACGCAATGCCGTCATCACTGACATTCCTAGCCGCATCAAATTCCTTGACCAGACGAAGATCGAAACCTAGAATAGCAGTTGCTGAAGGGCACTCCGGGCTCTCGGGTGGACCTTTAATTCTCATAGCAAGAGCATGGTCGCAAAATGACTTGGCGCTTGACCCGAACAAAGCATTATCCAGTTGCGGTACACCTTCGTCTCGTCTGTAAGTCAAGAATGTCAGACCAGGAAGCCTGCTCTCTAGGAAGCAAAGAACAACTTGGGTGCAATTTATCGCAAACCTGACCTTCAAGAGAGTAAAAGGCAAAGCCTGGTTGTCCATAGCAGCCTGGGCATCCGGTAACTCGGCATCACCGTCGTTTTCGCCGCCGCCGCCGCCGAGATTCGCGCCTATTAGCATTACCAAATCAGATAGCGCTTGCATCTCCTCTTCAGGGGCGTTGCTTCCTGTCTTTTGCAATATCTCAAAGGAAGTCGATGCGGCAGATCCGGCCGGAGCGTCCGAATTACTTTGCACAACGGATTGAGGAACCGAAATCTTGCACCGCCTAAAAACGAAAAGAAAACAAGATGAGATTAAACATCACGAAACAAGTCTCATTCTTAACAAGCAAATGACAGCACAGGCAACACCAAGCTTGATTCTTACCAACTTTTCTCTGCTTCCTCGCTATTGTCATTTTCCCATGGGATGTCACCAAGCGCGGCAGAGATACTATTCGCCTCATCGTCTGCGTTGAAGGCTCTGAGAAGCAACGACAGTTCAGCAACTCCGCCGCTCTTGGCTGATTCGGCCAGCGAACTATTCATTTCGTCCGCGCTCAGTTGCGATGAAACGACTGAATCACGCATAATCTGCATCAATTTAGCATCTATCTCTGAAAGATGAGGGCCGAAGTTGCAAAGAACAAAAGGACTGTGGTTGAGCCTTCTTTTCACACGACTGTTTGCCTCTGGTGCCGTGTCACCTGCGTCGCCACTTAGAGGTGCAATCATTGCAGAGGCACTGCTAATAAGCTTCTCCATTGTCAGATCAGTGAAAGAGCTAAAAAGTGGGGAGGTTGGAGGCGACGCTACCTCTTGCTTGGATGAACCGCCCATTTCATCGGCCGACTCTTCTGTGTCATCAGAGTCTTCCATGTTTTCCGTATCATCCTCGTCATCATCATCGTCGTCATCATCTCCGTCATGGTTGTTGGCTTTTCCTGCCGCTTTCTTTCTTTCCTTTTGTCGCTTGCGCTTCAGACGCTTTTTAAGTTTTTTGCGTTCATCTTGTGGAAGATTTGGATCTTGCAACGCCAATTCCAGCTCCGCGATACTTAGTCCTACGGCTGGCAATTTCTCGTCATCGTCCAAAGATAGCGATGCGATTCCGGAAGTGCCGATCTCGTCCTGATCATCAAATTGGTCTGGAAATTGAAGCAGCACATTCTCAGGTTTTAAATCAGTATGAATGATTTTGCATCGTCGGTGAAGGAAGTCCAACCCTTTACAGACCCCTTGAATCATTCGTTTAACGACTTCAATCGGGATGCCCCGGTAGTTGAATGCTTTAATGACGCTGAGTAGATTGACACCAAGCATGGAGAAGACCATGCACATGTGACGCCCATTTTGTCCCGTGTGGAAGAAGGAATCATGTAGCGTAGCAACGTATCTCGCATGGTCAACCATTTCCAACGCAGTGACACCTTCGTCATCAACATTCTCGGGATTTCCTGCTGTTGATGCCTCGAGTTTGCGCTTCTGAGCAATGCAATCAAGTAGTTCGACTTCGTCCATTGCTGCCTCTGTGTAGTGTTCTGCCGACTTTTGCACTTTCAAAGCGTAGAAGTGTGTCCCTTTCCCTCCAGCTTCCGCCTTCCTGTCTTTCACCATCCAAACAGTTGAGAAATGGCCCCATCCAAGTTTTTTAATCACAACATATCGACTGCAAGTTCCATCGGGAATCACGAAGAAGAGACAAGCAATAAACACAATACGGCAAAGTCAAATATATGATGAGTCACAGATGACGACAAAGGAATAGGTTAGAAACCTGACAAACAGTTCAGTAAAAGCAAACAAGCAACTCGAGAAGAACCTACCCCTGGTTAAAGACGTCTCCCACGTTGACTGGATGGTAGCCTCCGGGCTTGTAGCCGCTTTCCCCTTCGTCCTCATCGTCGGTGTAATCCTCTCCACTTTCAGACGACTTGTCCTCGCCATCTTCGTCGTCCTCCTCATCGTGCTCATCATCGCTGGTAGGCAGGTCATCCATTTCACGATCCTTGTGAGCACCTCTGCCCCCCCGCGGCTGGACTAATGTCGGGATGGTGAGCGGCGTATTCAGGAGTTCTTTGATCTCATCTCTTAGTGCCGGTGAAACCTTCTTCTTAACTCCGGTCCCGAAAAGACTAATGGGGCTCTTCTCCACCAACTCTTCGATTCCTCCGCCACCACCATAGTCCTCGTCATCATCATCAAATATGTCCATATCTGCACCATCATCGCTGTCTATCATCTTCAGACTTTCCATTCCACCGCTGCCATGCGCCGCAGCGCCGGCAGACGGAGTGCCACTAAGATTAATGATGTTGTCTGCGGGGTCCGGGGCGGATGCTCTCATTCCTCCTCCTCCTCCTATCGCTATCTCCTGATCGTCCGAAAAGCCCGCGTCTGCGTTGGGTTCACTACTGGCCAACTCATCCAGCTCACTCAATAAGTCGTTTTCTTGCATTCTGAAATCCGTCTTGGTACTGAAAGTAGTATCGGTGGTGGTATTGTCGTCTACTTGGTCTGTTGCTGCGATGTCACCGCTACTGTTGTTGATATCGTTGCTGGAACTGTTGTTGTCTTTTTTGTTTTTGCCACGAAAAAATTGCATGCTCTGGGGGGTCGTCCACTCTGTCTACCTCTTTTGCACTATCAGTTGATACAAAGAGTAATGTAGGGAACAGATGGCCAGTGTCCAAACAGAATGAATCGACTGATCAATCTAATGATACCAGTTCAGTTCAGTCAGTCAACGATGGTACGCTGTTTCTTCTGAATAGCCCAACTCCAAGACAATGAGTTCCCTCAGTAACAGACAAATCAATCAACACAGCCGTGGGGTAGTGTAGCTGCTCCACCGCTTTACAGTACTGTCCGAACCAACAATCAATGTGCAAAGCAATCAAAGCCAAAACCAAGTCTAACCAAGCCTGCGATTGTTGTAGTCTACTTGTTAGCCTTCGGCAGCAGGTACCAGTATAGTCGCTGATGTAGAAAAGGTAGCTACTTAACTAGTACTGGTAGTAAATGGAGTCTATCAACTTTCGATCGAGTGCTTTCGATGCCTTGTTGGCGTACCACAGCTGTCACAATTCAATTCCTTTGTGCACGCACCACTGACTGTTGATTGTGTACATGTACGTTGTACTGTTACCAGTACTGGTACCAGCACCGTACGGTACCGTAGCACTGTTTGAACCAGTAGTGTGCCGGTGTTTTTTGTCCTGGGGAGCTTCAGTGGCTTGAACGATGACCATAGACTTTGCAGCCAGCAGAGCCAAGATTCTTAAGTAGAATGTTAGTAGAGCCAACAGAGAACGAACACCTGCCATCCTCAAGCCCTTAAATTGAGATTGTCTTCCAAATCATTCTTAAATCTCCGCTCTCCCTGTGATTTTGCGGTATCTTGAATCTTTAACTCTATTGGGGCATTTTTTGGAGTAAGTGCGCGACGCAAACGGGTTTGAAAAAAAAATGACCAACTGTTTTCATTAAATAATGGCTGTGCCGGCTACAGTAACTGATAGCCGGCGGCAACTTTCGATCCCAAAAAGATCAACCGCGGTTCTCACCGCCCTGATTTCGGCGTCACGGGAAAAGATTGAAATTCGAAAAGCACCTTACCTACTACATACAGTTGAGTACTTTACTCATCTACCACAGTGTCATCACGACACAAACAACGCACTCGAAGATTGCTATAGCCAAAAGACTAGCATCAACGAAAATGACTACTACTATCAAAGATGTTGGAGCTGGTCTGAGCAGCAGCGATGGTGATTGCGGCAAGGAAAATGCGTGTTCGAACAATTCGGCTCGCGACGAAGACGCTGTCGGTGCACCACCACCCGCGCAAGACACCGAAAATAAGAAGTCGACCGCTACTGTATTAACAAATCATACCACAGATCCACAGAAGCTTTCGCCACTCTCTGCTTCCAGCAAAATCAACGTAGCAATGGACGCGGAACAAGCACCAGCGGCGGTACCGCAGTCGGAGGATTCCAAACTGCGTGCTGCGTCGTCATTGGAAAAAGCCGCCAAAAAGAGGGCCTTTCAAAAGGTGGACATTCTACAACCAGTGAGCATTAGTCCTCCTCCAGGCATGCAAGTTGCGACCGTCAAAAGCCATGCTACTGGTCGAAGGAACGCCGCTGTGGCACGAAGCAATCGAAAAAAAGGTGGAGTCCTGGCAGAAATGCCATACATCTCACAGGCTTCGGCGGCGGTAAAGAAAACTTGGTCCTTAAAAATTGTCACCTCCGAAGAGATGTTGGCTTTTCCCGAAGCCCTCGATGCCATGGTGTGCAGCGCTATCGCAAACAACTCCGTGGCGCTTCAGTGGACACAAGACGGCCAAGCATTTACCATCGATTTCGCTCAAAAAGATGAAGTAAAGACTCTCATGAAAACCTTCATCGGTCGTAAGTAAAATATCTTGATTTGTATACAAGAGAGCTCACAAGAAATGCCTTCTAACACCATCATGTTTTGATTTGGCACCTAAATTAATCGACAAACGAATAGATGCCAATATATCCGCTTTCACGCGAGAACTCAATATGTACGGCTGGGTTAGAAGTCGGAAGGGCGAAAAGTAAGTTACCACTTGCACTATAAATGCGCCTCCTGCTTTGCCCTCTGAAATTTCTAATCAAAGCCAATTGAATTTGGGCACTTCCTCCGCTGCTGCCACTTTCTCTCCGTTGATCTAGGTCCACGTTTACCAACCCACATTTTAGGAGAGATAGAACCAGAGACCTCTCACCAATTCAGCGGCGCTGTGCTCCAGTCGGTCGCCCGCCTAAAAAGAATACGCAAAGCCCCAAGTCCGTCTCGTCGACCGACCTGACACCTCCTCCGAGAATTAGAATTATCTTGCCCAAAACTTCAAATGACTTCTCCACGGAGTGCAAAGGAAAAGGTGATAGCAGTAACTCGCATCTTCCGGGTCCAGTGGTGGACACGACACTACTAAAGAGACAAAAGACTGATTCGAAAAGGAAAGGCAACAGTAGCGCTTCTCTTCCGGATTCAGTGGTAAACACGACGCTACTAAAGAGACAAAAGAGTGCTTCGAAAAGGAAAAGTAACAAAGTCAAGGAAAGTGCCCGAAGAGTTTCTGTCTATCCTGAGTTGCCGGCTTTCCACGGCGCATGCGTGACAGCAACTGGGACACCAGCGCTAGAAATCGAACAATCGCCTTCCTTCGACGACTTGAATGCCGCAGCACTGTCCGTATATAATAGTGCTTCTCTGCCGACGCATCTCAGTCACGATCTATTTGTGGGAGATCTGGATGATTCGGTCTTCGATAGTGAGAGGCATGTCGATGATCACGAAGACGATCGTCAAGATTCAGTGGGCGATACTACAGCAGCGTCGGAGCTCTTGTTTTTCGACCAAGCTTTGCAACATAATTATCTTCGTCTGCAGACCGTGGGGAATGGAAGTAATTGCAATTCTTCATGGCCCGGAATGTCTCAGCGGCCGTCAGCAGAAGATTTTGCGCAACTTTTGGTGGACGAGTCGACCGCATCTCTGAGCTACAGCGAGCATCAGCCATTATTGTCGACCGAGTCATTCTTACAACGCGAACGACATATTGCTCAAGAGATGGATATTCTTGAAATGGCTACGCCTCCTTGCGGCAAGATCAAGATGACATTGCATGGCTCAGAAGAAAAGGCGTATCAAATTTCGCCAGTTGACCCATCAGCAGGCGAGGAAGAATTCTTTTTCCCCGACGAAGCATTTTTCTTCTTTTCAGATGACAATGATTCGCCCATGATGGAAATTGGCGAGGAGAAGTCCTTTTCTTTACTGCAAAGTCCAGTTGAGTCTGCGGCTGTCAGGTTCCGGAGAGAAAGCCTCTCGATGGCAGCTACTGCTTCAGAAACATCATCAAAGGCTCTAGCTACAGCAATGCCTACTCAAGCCTTCGGTGTCTCAGTCGTTCAGAATTATATGCATAGTACAAGTCATGCTGGGAATGGCCAGTTGCTTCCTTTTTACCAATCTCCCCCTCGTTTTCAGCAAAGGCAGCAGCAGCATGATGCTTCTTCGAACTATCAATGCCAAGGAAATCCACAGTCAAATCTACCATTCACTTCCTCCTGGAGTACAGTCCAGTCCGTTCAGGATACCTTCGTTTCGCCACCAGGACGGTTCGGCAGCACCCCTTTCTCGGTATGCCCGACGATATTGGCGGGTGTTGCTCCCGACACAGTGCCCGTGAATCCTCCTATGCCTGGCGCATATCCCGCCGCTGCGCTTGCCGAGGCATCCACGGCACGCTCTGGACAAAACCAAAGCTGAGCTGCGCCGCACTGTGCATTCAAGTACAAAGTGAAGGGACGAACCAAACGACGGAGGGATTTCAATCCTGCCCGTCATCTTGGTGATCGTGTCCCATAAGGCCACTTTGAAAGCACATTCCGGGGTGGCTCTCACTTTGGAATCATGTTGATGGTGCAGACAGGACTTCCATGCTAGAACACGCGGTAGGCTATGCAACTAAGATGAGCAATCAAATGAGAAAAATAAATAAAGTGCAAAAAAACCTGCAAATCATCCATTTGTTTAGAATAGCTACGCCGCCAGTCTACCGGAAGACGCTGTTATGCGCAGCTTGAAATATTCATGTGACCATTCGTTTAGATCGGATACTGTCTAGCTAGTTATAAGGGCATCCCGCAGAGCCGCTGAACGCGGCCAAAGAGACTACTGTACCAGTACAAGGTATGTACAACTTGCACATTAAATGAAAGGATCATGGCATCTCATACAACATCAAATTTAGAAAGTGATGGATGTATGTCTGCTCTAATCTTGACAAGCTGGCAGGTTTCATGTATGGTCAAGAACTTTTGACTTGAAGCCATGGGGAGTTTTCCATATTAGCTCCCCTACTAGTAGTAAATGGCATCTATGTAGTAACAGTTGTAGATGATATCTGTATCATGTAATGGCTTCTACATGTTAGCCACGCGCTGCACTGCTTCCTAAATGGTAGGACATAAGAAGTGAAACTTGATCAAGAGCCAGACCACGACAATGAACAGCAAGACCAACTAAGGCAGATAATTTGAACTTTTAAAAGCCAGACATGCAGGTTTGGCATCTATCTCTCTGAAGGTGCAGCCCAGAAAGATCCTTCATGTGACAAGTGGAGTGCAACCTGTGATCCAAAGAGAAGTGTCCAACTGATACCGAGTGGAAGCTAAGACCTTCTCTAGTAGTGCAGTACTGTACAGTAGACATATGTTGCCATCCTAATTGCCAACAACACTATAAAGATAGAAGAGGGCTCTTCTACTGCAGCAAAAATTTAAAACCAAGGATGATGCTTGTACAACAACAGCAGCAATTATAATTCCGAAGACAAGGCTCAGAAATTGGCTGATCTATTGGATAATAACTGGTATCATTGTGGTAACAATAATTGTAAGACCTACATACCCTCGCATACTACGACGAATTCCTAAACTTTGTCCTCTTTAGGCGGGAGCAAGCCTCTTCTCCTGAGTTCTTGTTCCCAAGGCTTGTCCTCGTGGATATCTTTTTCAAAGATATTACCGTTGTCTTCAATCACAAACTGGCCCGTGTGAGGAATCAATCCTAAGTTTCTAGCTCGCTTGATGAGTTTTGCAATCTTTCGTTGATCTCGAGCCCCCAAGCGCGTCCTCGAGCGGTGCATGATCTGACCGGCTGGAGAAACGTAGCGTCGAAGGAGAGCTAAGTTGTTGTGGTGCAGGAGTTCTCGCGGAAGAATTTTAGCAGTCTTGCGGTTGACAATTCGTTTAATATTCAAGTCACGGGGCATCATTTCATCAAAAGGCCCTTCAGCACCATATTTCTTGCTAACTTCCCATTTGGCTCGGCTTGTAAGCCATTTGAGACTGAGATCGGGATTGTCGGGGTCCAAGGCATCATCGTCGGTGATACCTTGTAAATGAATGTCGTCATCGTCAAACGGATTGCGTCTTCTTGGTCTTCCAGAGCCTTCGTCGTCAAGAATTGGTAGATCATCTTCAGTGACCTGTGTGTTGTGTTGCTCTTTCATGAATTTTTGAAAGGTCTCAAACTCCTGCCTGGTCAAGTGCTGCGTAAAGCCTGTTTCCTTGTCGCGGCCAAATTCCGTGCCGTCTTCTTGGATGCTCTTGGCACCTTGCGCTTTGGCGGAGCGCCCCAACACATTCAATGCCATCTTTGCCAAGCGAACACGGCGACCAAAGTCATCAACGGCTTTGGGGTTACCATCACTTTGTTCCACATCTCTGTCCCAATTGTCTACAACTCGTTTCAGGATAAGCTTACTGTGTTGATAGGGGTCCATGGTCAAGAGTTCCCTTTCTTCAGGTGTCAGCTCGACCTCGATATCGCCCGTTAATTTTCCAGTCGCGGCATCTCGCTTATATCGAGGAGGTAATTGACTGGCGGGCCCTAAGTTGCCAAGGTCATCGCCATCGTCAAAGGACACGCCAAAGGGGTCACCTGCTGGAGATCCTGTTGAGGATTGTTGCGTGTCTTTTTTGTCATTATTATCTCCACCATCACCACTTCCACTTCCAGTTGTGTTCGAAGAAAAGCGTATTGATTGAGACTGAAGAAAGATCTTCCGATCAGGATTGAGATCCAATAAGCTCCCTGCTGTTGCAACCTGACGAACAACAGCGATCCGACACTGTGATTGCATCAAATACGAAAGACTTCGCGACGCGAAGGTCGAAGATACAATTCGTCTTGTTATCATCATCAACAACTCACTACCGTAACAACGAATCAATTAAGTAAAGGGCTTTGATGGTTGCCCTCTTTGCCAGCTATAATAGCTATTCGTTGGTCAATAGAGTTGTTTTGCTGTAGCTATTAGTGCTTCACAACATCATGGTGATTCATTGAGTGTGTTTGCTGTGGTGCATGCATGGCTGGATGCCGTCGATAACGTCTCGTCAGTCCCCGACGACGGCCAGGTCAAATATCCCGATTTTCTTCAGGAACTTGCCGCAACCTACAAGGTACAGACCATTTGTTAAATAGGGGGTTCATATGATTTACGAAATAGGTTCTTAAATTATGGTCTCTTGTACAAAAGGACTATAAAAC
>ENA-ORBV01014699-ORBV01014699.1-microbial-mat-metagenome-genome-assembly--contig:-NODE-14699-length-11654-cov-3.785005_pt1 | contig 11654 bp, 10 predicted proteins | sample MGYA00237777_ERZ505514 | MGnify/ENA primary metagenome ERZ505514 (study PRJEB26160, sample SAMN06269048) | microbial mat metagenome | isolation source: Oligotrophic lake microbial mat | place... | reverse complement strand
CGTCAGCACCATCCGAACGGGACCCTGACCCTCGCTTGGACTTGCTCTTGACTTTGGCACCCCGGTTGGATGCCTGCTCGCTATCGCTCAACGGAGCCGCTCCAGCGCTAACTCCACCAGCACTGGCAGCAGCATCCACCGGGGAGGATGCCCCTGCGGGGGTCTCGGCTGATGATGACTTGCGCTTGATGGCGGATCGGAGGGACCCACCTGCCTCAACTGTCCTGCCGCTGATGGTGGCCGGTGCAGCATGCACTGCTGTGTGTGGTGGCAGCTTGTGAAGCACGCTCGCAGGTGACTTGGTATCCAGCAGCCCCGTGCCGTGTGTGTCCTTACTGTCAGCTCTGTGTCCCAGACCAGCTGATTGGAACTGCGAGATCAGGATAGCCACCAATAGGTTGACCATAAACAGGTTGCCGAGCACCAGCAGCGAGGCGAAGTAGAGACCAGACCACGCTGTTGTGTTGTGAATGCAGATAGCGGCGATCTGCAGATACATCACATAGGGTGCAGCAGGCATATCAGATGAGCACACACTTATTCATCGGGATATATATGATAACCACACGTACAGAATACCACTCCTCCGTGGTGATGATCTGGAATACGGTGAGGATAGACCAGCCGATGCTGTCGAAGTTAGAGCGATAGCGCACGCCACTGGACGGGTCAGTCATCTTGCCAGCGAAGAACTGCAGGCCCAGCACCGCGTAAATGAGCACGAACAAGCAGAGCAGCACTCCGAAGTGCGCCACCGGAGCCAGGTCCATGCGCGCCAGCACGCGCCACTGCCGCACCAGCTTGATCAGCCGCAGTACACGCACGGCCCGCAGAGCGGTGACTCGACCGCCCAGAGACTCAACTAGGATCACCTCCAACACGCCCACCAGCACCACCGCTAAGTCGAATACGCGGCGACGTCGGATGGCGAACACCTTCCACCCCACTCCGGCGATGGTGATGCCCATCTCCAGCACGTGCAGCGCTGAGAAGATGCCGTTGGTGGCGCGGATAAACAAGCCCCACTCGCGGCCTGTGATAACGATAGAGGATCGAGCAGCAGTGATGAGAGGTAGCCACACAATCATGCACCAACCAGTCAATACGAGCCATCGAAACGGCAGCGATTGCGTGTATGGTAAACTTACTTTGTCCCTCATGATCAGAGGCGTTGATAACGATGTTGATCATCACCAGCAGTACCGATAGCCAGTAGAACCAGGCTGAATGAACAGGGGAGGGGTATGGTGTGGTAAGATCAGCCACCAGTGATGTAAACCATGCGAATAGTAAGCTTCAAGTCCCCTACCTGATGTGACCGCTAAAGCCAGCTTGGAGTGCGGTGCATCTACGTCACTGACTCCAGCCTGCATCAATCGCTTGGTGAGCTCCATACTGGAGCCACTTCGCTGCAGCGCGGGGGGAGCCGAGCGCGGGGACACTGAGCCTGCGTGTATGATGGCAATGCAGCGCATGACGTGAGTGATCATCAGGATGAACCCGATGCTGTCAGCCTGTGAGCATGCTACGATAAAGGCACAGATCGATGATTACGTGCCTGCAGAGACAGCAGAGAAGACACCCTGATCTTGAGGCACCAATGCAGCACCATCATCAGCCCCGTTAGCCGCAGCGGGATGAGCGGAGACTAATACGCGTTTAGACCAGCCATGGGTAAGCAGACCCATAGTCTCGGGCTCAATGCTGGCGTGCGCGTGCTGGGTTAACGAACGAACCAAGGCTGCAAAGCGACCTCGCTTAGGCCTCTTCTGATCACGATTGCCTTTCCGATTGGGCGAGTCGGTGCCCTTCTTGCCGTTGTGATTGTGGCCGTGCGAAGCGATGACGCGAGGACTACCAGGGGCGACTGCGGAACCAGGCGCGGCTGAAGTTGAGTGCTGATCACTACCGTGTGCAGGCGGGTGCATGCTGTGATGTAGTACGCTTAGTACCACATCCGCTGCATGTCGACCCGCTGCCGAGGCTCCATCACCAGTAGGTGAGCCTGCGTGGGCTAATGATGTGCTGGTGACTGCCTGTTGAGGTATAACCCCAGCAGCTGGTGCTCCTGTAGCCGCTGCAGCTGCCTCGTGTTGATGCTGGAGCTGTGCCTGCTGTACCAGCGCAGTGAATGATGATGGCCCCAGCAGCAACGAGCGTGATGCCACGCCAGACTTAGGACTGCTGGCCGTGCCTGTTGCTGCAGCAGTCGATGTCCTATCCCGCTTGAGCTTGCTGTCCTTATCCTTGTCCTTATCCTTCCTGCGAGCACGGGCCCCTCTGAGCAGATGCACCAGCTTCACCACAGGCAGGGTGCTCTTCTTCAACCGCGCGATCTCAGCGCGCCTCCTCCGCTCGACCACTCGCCGAGACCGTTCGTAGGCTTGATACATGGCAGCAACGGTCTGCACACACACCATACGACATGATTAGACATCGCACCACCGTACACATGAACACCCTCTGCTTATCCATCAATCTTCGCAGGAGGATCGCAATCAAACCATTTGCCTGACCTACCAGCTGTGCTACGAAGAAAGCAGCCACCGTCACCAGCGCCACCCAGTAGATGACAGTCACATAGCTGACAGACTCGAAGGTGTAGCCCATGATGTCACTCCAGCCCTCCTTGGACACACCCAGCAGCACCATGAACAGAGACTGAAACACATTGTCGAAGCCGGACACGCCCAGATCTGGGTTCCTGGCCTGTAGCAGCGTGCACGCAAGAGCGAGTGCAGTCATGTGAGTATAGCTTTACAGTGATACTACAGTAACCAGCAGCTGACCTACCCTGGACAGACACCGTTGCAGCGGTGAGCAGCCGAACGAGGACGTGGAGAAGCCATCACCGGGCGGGGTGCACAAGCGAGTGTTGTTGACATCAAGCACCCAGGCGCCTGGGGTGGTATCGGGGTCTGGAGTAGGATCCGATATATTGAACACGGTGGGCACAAAGTCGAAGCAGCGCTGGTGCATGGAGCCAGAGAAGAGCTGCAGTCCGATGATGGCAAACACCAACATCACCAGAAACAGGAGTACGAACACGTGCGCAACAGAGGCCATAGCATGGCCTAACGCTGCGATGGTGACGCGCATCCGCTCGTTCCAGCTGTAGCACGTGACACAGTGAGAGGGGAGTCACAGTGGAGGCAACACTCGTATGGGAGCATAGTACTGGCTGGTGCACTGTGTACCATCCGCTGTCCATACACACTTACCGTAACACCTGCAGGATACGAAATGCTCTCAGCGCCGCGATCGCGTTCGCTGACGAGCCCTGTATCAGCGATATGTAACCACCCAACACGACTGCTAGATCGAGCACGTTCCAGGGGTCCCTGATGGCAGGACACACGGGACCGAGGATGCAAGGTGAGGGGATCACGATGGCGGAGACATGGGTGGATGCTGCTGAATCACCTGATATAGGAGTGCGGGCCGTTGAATACGAAACCTAGTGCGGTAGACTTGAGCAGTGCCTCTAATGTGTACATGGCCAGGAATATCTGCAAACAGCAGATCAGAATATAGCCATTCGATCTGCGTTAGCTTTGGCCCTGTACCAACAGCAGCGTGTCACACGGGCACGTACACCGTCAAATATTTCCAGCACCGTCAGGAAGGACTTGGTCTCGAACGGGGTCGAGTCAGGGTTATTGAGTGCCAGCAACAGCACGTTGGCTATGGTGACAACAAGCATGAGTCGCTCAAACCACACTGCGTCCACCTGTAATCGAGCCCGGGTCAAGCGGCACCAGTCAAGCGCAAGGGAACATCAGCTCGGTGAGAGAAGGGTGCTGAGACACACAGTGACTAACACGTACCAGCACGATGGCATAGTTGCGCAGCTTGTTGTGTACAGGCAGGTTGAACAGCGTTGCCTCACCCTCGTAGAAGGCACGAGGTACGTAAACATCATCCTCCAGGCCGCTGATATCAGGTGCATCCAACAGCAGTCAGCAGGGGTGAGTGAGTGATTGGCGACATCAGTACCGGACAATAGCAATATAAACCTCCTGCATTTAGTATTAGGCGTCCTCCTATATAAATCACAGCGATGACCGTAACACAGCGGCTGTCTTGCCTCTCACCTGTCTAGCGTCAGTCGAGATGTGAACGTGGGCAGCTTCATCATACGAGATGGCCGGCGACCAGCCAGCCCGGACATAGCCGGAGTACCACTAGATGAAAGCGCCTGCTCTACACCTGCACTGTCTGTAAATCCGCTAGTTGGTGGCGCTAATGCTACGTGTACAGGACCTGTTGAATCAGTCGACTTCTCGTCACCCGGTGTTGCTGTTGCTGCTACAGATGGTGAAGGTGCGTGCGCGGGACTGACAGAGATCATCAACGGGATGATGGGAGGTTCATCACTACTCGCATCTTCGGCTGCAGCATTGGTGGCCGCTGAAGATCCTCCAGACGAGGCGATCACGAAGGCGGGGCCTTTGGATTTAAGCCGAGCCAGCAGGTTCAACTTGCCGGCTTCATTCTGTGAGTCCGTGCGGGATGCCTTGGATGTGAACTCAGGTAGTGGTGGGGCTGCCTCGTCAGTCATCTTCTGCGGGATGGTGAGCTTCAGATCGTGCTCCAAAGATCAGATCGAGCGGCCTGCGGTCACTCAGATGAGGGACCGGCGCCGTGCACACGGGAGGATACAGAGATCAAGAGATGGTCTACGAGCCGGCTGTTGATCTAAGTATGAATGCGCTGGTGTTCACAAGGTGCAACCTCGTATCAATCGTCTTGGGTCACACATACATCGCATGAACAATGGTCATTGGTCTCAGTGACATTCAATCGATAGCATGTCGCGCTCCGAGGGGCCAGCTCCGAAGGCCCTAATCGAAACTAGTAGCAGGCTCTTAGCTCATCACCTAAGAGTCACAGTGGCTTCTAATGTTCCGTGGAGTAACGAAACGAGAAACCGACGAGAAGACAACGAAGAGAAGGCAGAACCACGGCTGGGAAAGCAAAGGCGGTCCCATCACGCAAGTTGCTGTGAGACGTTCTGTTAGCATCTTCTAACCGAACGGTTGACGATTTTCCGGTAGGTTGCCCATCAATGTGTCGTCATAAGCTGCCGTGCGTGCATTGCAACGTGGGCGCTTTCGTCACGTTATGATCCCAACTTGTGTGCATCCGGGTATTGATGCATTGCTTTGCGTCTGTAGACCCACCCGTGCAGCCAATCTGCAAACAGCGTTGCTGACGGTTGATCTCTCGAAGCCTGGGTAGCTTAATTACAGCACCATGGACGCCAAACGAGCAGCGGCAGCAGCCACAGCAGCGGTTCGCAAGCCCAGTGTAACGTCTCCCGCATCGGGGGTCCGGCCCGCTGGGTCCCCGAGCAGTGCAGTGGCGCTCAAAGCGAGTGCCCAGTCCCCTGCGCACAAGCCATCTCCTCCAGCATCTGCGTCTGATAAGGCTCGTCGCCCTGCAGGCGCTGATGATGGTGCCGATGGGGCTGCAGCAGACAATCTGTTGATGCCCAAGAAGGCGCACCTGCGCAAGAGCTCTCTGCCCTCCATCATTGGAGGCGTTGCTGATCTGAAGGTACTTTAATCGTTGTGCAGCCAGTCGGCTCTCTCTGCGTTGTGTGTGTGTGATATATGCGCTACTCTTCTCTTTAATTGTGATTGGATCCTAGTTTTGTGTCATCTCTCATGTTGTGTGCCGTGCTCATGGGTGCTGTATGATCGCAGGAGCCAGTCGGTGCCAGCAACTCTGCAGTGAATGCAGACTCCCGCTACGAGGAGCTGGACTTCCAGATCACGCAGAGCACCACCTTCCAGGACCTGTGGCGCATTGTCCGCATGGTGTCTGCCCAGACCACGTTCAAGCAGATGACCTCCATCCTGGAGGAGGAGTGCAGGCCCTTCACCAACGCCACTAGCGTGCGCTTCCTCTCCGTGGCTGATGACGCATTCACCAAGGATCGAGCTCGCTTCAGCCTGGATGAGGGCATTGCCGGCTATGTGTACCACTCGCGCGTTATTGTCAACCTCAAGAACCCCACTGAGGTACGTGCTGGAGAGTGATCGAGAGTGTCGCTATGCAAGCAGGTGGCTGCCAGTATGATCATGCGCCCTCAAGCGGTTGCATTTACCCTATTTGGTGTGTGGTTTCATCCCTGTACTCACACACAGGACAAGCGCTATTCCGCTGTGGTGGATGCAGACGGGGCGGTGCCGCAGGCAGGTGCCCTGATGTGCCTGCCCGTGGTCGCTGACTCGGAGAGTGACTGCAAGGGCCCTAAGGTGGTCATCGGTATCGTCATCGCCGTCAAAGCACGTGGTCTGGAGCCCTTTACCACTCGTGACTGTACTGCCATGTACCGACTGGGAGAGTTCGCCGGCAACACGCTCAGAAACGCCCGTCAGTTGGATAACGCGAACGAGCGCTATCGCGAGAGCGTCAAGCTGCAGGCCCGAGGCCGTGCTCTGCTTGACATCGCCCGCGCGCTGGGTGCTGAGAATCGCCTGGCCCCCCTGGTGTCGCTGATCGCTGGTCGAGTGGTGGACCTGCTAGACTGTGACAGATGCACCTTCTTCTTCGTAGACAAGGAGCGAGAGGAGCTCATCGTCACGCGTGGAGCCTCCCAAGGCCGCAAGCGAACATTCCTTAACTGGATCTTCGGCCAAAGCAACCAAGCCCCCGAATTACCCTTCGGCAAGAACAACGAGATCCGCCTAAGCATGCGCCGCGGTATTGCTGGTCACGTGGCCTTGACCGGTGAGACCGTCAACATCCGCGATGCCCACCAGGACCTGCGGTTCAACCCCGAGATGGACAAGAGCACCGGTTACCGTACCAAGACCATCCTGTGTATGCCCGTGAGAGAGCCATCCGGAGGCGGCCTCGATCAGGGCGATATCATCGGTGTCGTGCAGGCCATCAACAAGAACCCGCGCTACGACAAATTCGACGTTGAGGACGAGACCCTGCTGGCTACCTTCAGTGCACAGGCTGCCGTGGCGGTCAAGAACTCGCGTCTGTTTGAGCGCACCCTGGCTGCGCAGAAGCGAAGTGACGCCCTGCTGGAGGTCACTAACGCGCTCTCCAAGGAGTTGAAGCTGGGCCCGCTGATTCGCGTGGTGGTGGCCAAGGTTCAAGACCTGCTGCAGGCGCAGCGGTGCACTGTGTTCATCGTGGATGATGAGAAGAAGGAACTGTACACCAACGACACCATGACATTCGGTATGGGTGCAGCCCTGCCTATCGACCGCGACAAGAGCGAAATGATCAGATTCCCCATCTCCCGCGGTATCGCCGGTAACGTGGCCACCACGGGCAAGATCATCAACATCGCGGATGCGTACAAGGATGACCGCTTCGATCAGCAGTTTGATAAGAAGACTGGCTTCCGCACCAAGAGCATTCTGTGCATGCCTGTGATCAACCACAAGAACCAGATCGTTGGTGTAATTCAAGTGATCAACAAGATGGAGGAGCTGGGCATCTTCGACAGCGAAGACGAGCGCATGCTCCAGGCATTCTGCTCGCAGGCCTCGGTGGCGATTGAGAACTCCAGACTGTTCACGGTGAGTGCTGCTGCTGCCTGTGCTCTGGTGGCTGTATTTCATATCTGATCATCGTGACTCGATGGCTACCGTTCATTCACTCACGATCTGTGTGCATCCTCACAGCAAACGGAACGAGCTCTGAACCACGCCCTGTCAGACCAGCGCAACCTCAAGTTCCTGCTGTCCGTCACCAAGAACCTCTTCTCCGACATGCACTTGTCGTCCATGATCGAGCAGATGACCATGCAGGTGCACCACCTGCTCAAGGCTGACAACTGCGCTCTGTTCCTGGTGGATAACGACACCAAGGAGTACTACCTGGCCAAGGATGACTCTGACCCGACGCACAAGCGCTACCCGTTCAACATCGGTATCGTGGGAGCCGTCGCCTCTTCAGGCCGCACCATCCGCATCTCCAAGGACGCGTTCAAGGACCCTCGCTTCAGCGAGAATGTGGATCAGCGTAAAGGTTACACCACGCATTCCATTCTGTGCTGCCCCATCACCGCGGAGACGCAAGACGCCACCACCGTGATTGGTGTCATCTCCGTGCGTGATGAGAAGGACCGCGGCGGCTTCGAGCGCGAAGAGGAGAACCTGCTCAAGGTGTTCTGCGCACAGGCTGCAGTGGCCATCATCAACGCTAAGCGGTTCACCAAGATGCTGGACTCCAGTGACTTCAAGGATCGCGACCACAGTGCTGCTCAGTACCTGATCCAGGAGCACGGCATGAATCTGGGCTCTGATGATATCGACTCGTTCCAGTTCAGCATGGATGAGGTCAAGCTGCTAGCCCCCATCGGCACTGGCTCCTATGGTGAGGTCTACAAGGCGATGGTGCGCGGCAAGGTGGTGGCCGTCAAGAAGCTGCACGTGCGCAACCTCAAAGCGGAGCAAGTGGACGCGTTCTGCAAGGAGGCGTCGCTCATGTGTCAGCTCAACCACGAGAATGTGGTGCAGTTCATTGGTGCCGTGACGGAGCCCTCCAACCTGTGTATCATCACGCAGTACTGTGCCCGCGGCTCCCTTGCCGACCTGTTGCTGGACCCCAGCGTGGAGATGGACTTCGTGCGCAAGCTCAAGTTCGCGTGTGACGCCGCGTGTGGTATGCTCTACCTGCACGGCAGCAACCCCATTATCCTGCATCGCGACCTCAAGAGCGACAACCTGCTGGTCTCAGCGGACTGGACGGTTAAGGTCGCTGACTTCGGGCTTACTCGCTTCCTGAGCGAAAAGAAGGCGATGACGCAAGTCGGTACTCCCATGTGGATGGCGCCTGAGATTATCATGGGCAAGAAGTACACGGAGAAAGGTGCGTGCCCGAGCGAGCAGTTGAGATTCATTGCTCGAATGATTGTAATCTAACGTATGTGTGTATGGGGCTCACTCGTATCACAGCTGATGTGTACGCGTTCGGCATCATCCTGTGGGAGGTGTTGACCCGCCTGGAGCCCTACGAGGACAAGGAGCCCATGCAGATCGTGGTGGAGGTGGTCAACGAGAATCTGAGACCCACCATCCCGGCTGAGCACCTGGACAACGTGTTGGTGCCGCTCATGAGGGACTGCTGGCATGCGGACCCCGCCCAGCGCCCGACCTTCAAGCTGATCGGGGATCGCCTGGAGGAGATGCTGCGGATCGAGCTCAACAAGCTGTCACCAGCTGACCGGGCGCGGTACATGCCGTCCACACCGGTGGACAAGGTGGCCAAGTGATGATGCGTCACTGCATTCGCCTGTACTATTGCTGTAGGGGTCGATCTTTTTATACGGTCGCTTTGATCTACACATATCTACACGCAGCAAATTTGCTGTGAAGCGTGCTGGCCGCAGAGCGTACAGCGCCGTCGCCATTTGTTGTGTGGCTTGCTTGGTGAACCGCGCCAGTGCTCGTGGATGAGCCACGAGTTGAGTCATCCGTAACGTGGATTGGATTGTTTTTGAAATACATAAACGACATTATACTTGATTTAAATAAGCTGCGTTAGAGAGCTAATTGTATCAACGGGCAGCGGAGTTCGCGACCAAACAGGAACAACCCGGCCTGCATTTCCCGTTCAAACATAGTTCGAAGCTATTGTAAGAACCGTCGATACGCCGATCGACATCTACACTATAACACGCACACAGCAGCAGTCACCACCAGCAGCAGCAGACTGCAGTGTGCTATCCCTTCATGATTCAGTCAGTCGCCCCCGCATCCACCGCCAGCGACGAGGCAGGCAGCAGCGGCTCCTTGCGGTCGGTGGGCAGCTTCACCTCGATGTCGTCGCTCCGCTTACGGAACTGCGTCAAGAAGAAGTCAATGTCCAGCACATATACAGGCACTGACTCCACGTCCTTCATGGACAGAGGCATCGGGGCAGGCAAATCAGCAGCCCGCTTGACCGGTGGTGCATTGCTGTCACTGGTAGAGGACTCTCGCTCAGCAGCATCATCCTTATCCTTGTTAGCAGTGTCCTTGAAGGCGGGGTGCTTTGCGCCAGTACCGGCATCATCATCAGCACTGTCTCCTCGCAGAGGCTTGCTGAGGTCCAGCACAGACAGCGATGCAGTAGATGCATGCCCCGGCTGACTGGAGCGGATGGCGCGGTCTCTCATGTTGATCAGCTGCTCCACCAGCAGCTTCACCTGCTCCCACGAGGCAACAGCGGCGTCCAGCTTACGGCCAGCCACACTCAGCGAGGTCTGCGTGATCAGCGGTGCAATCTGGTCAAATAGCGTGTGCACAGTCTCGCGCTGCTTGAGCTCGTCCATATTCCGCTTGATGTTCCTCCAGGCTTGATCGTACTTGCTCACCATGGACCGCAACGAGGGCTCCATGGAGTAATTCTTCCTGAACTCCTCCAGCTCGGCTTCGAAGGCGGCTGCTTTCTCCATCACGCTATTGACCCGCTTGGGCGTCATGAATGTGCTACCCTTGTACAGCGTGTTGCACTCCCGCAGCACCTGCTCCACCGTGGTGAGTGCTCGATCAATGGCAGCTGTCTTGCTCTTCACGATGGACGGTCGTCTTCGGTTGCCCATCTGGTACAGCTTTCGGGCCATATCATCCTGCTGACTGCTCAATTCCAGCTCGTCCAGGAACTCCTGCACGTCCTGAATGTACTCCACCTTGCGCGCCATGCTCTCAGGGTCCTCGTCCTCCTCCACCGTAGGCGCATCTGTGCGGGGGGCCTCGGCTGAGGGGTCCAGACCGGTCTTGGAGTCATGATCGAACGCTGAGGTTCCGCCACCATTACCAGCCACCCCACCAGGTACCGACAAGGACAGCTCGGTGGCGGCTTTGTCCTCTGCTGTTCGCAGTTCCTTCAATCGCAAGTCCTGGGATGACATCGACCGCAGCACGAAGCCGCGTCGGAACTCGGGTTCGTTTCGGATCCCCTCCAGCAGGACTTTGCTGTGGTCCCAGAACTTGCGTGCCGCTGCCAGCTCATGCTCTCCCTTGCCGAGCGCAACCTCAGCAGCCCTGACTTCAGCCTTGTACCGCTCAATGGCGTCTTGAGCGCGGATGCGAATCCACATCGCACTGACTAGCACTGAGGCGCGGGCCACACAAGCTCGGTAGTTATCTAGCAGCACCTGCAGCTCAGGGGCATACGGTGATGATGATGCGGATGATGCAACTTCAGTCCACGCCTGGGCTACAGCAGCGACCTCCTGTCGTACTCGAGCTAGCGCTGTTTCTGCATTCTGACCGTGTTCCGTGCGGAGGAAGGTGCGGCCCTGGTACTTGACATGGCCATACACCAACATCTGCTGCAGCTCCGCGATAGCGGCTTCTGCCGCCACACAGATTTGGGTGGCCTTGGAGCCAGCCAGCGCAATCACGCGAGCGATGGCACCAGCCCAGTCCTTGATCTCGCTCTCAACAGCGCCTCCCAGATGCCATACTCGCTGTGCAGTACGGACTGAGAACTCGAAAGCGGGGGTGCCGCCTGTGGCTCTGATTTCGGATACAGCACAATCTGCGCTGAGAGGAATGGTCACGGAGGCGTCCTTTTCAGACGAGTATACAAGCTGTGCTGGCAGGCAGAACAGTTGAAACCAGCGCCCCTGCCAAGTCCTGGGGAATGATGAGGCTTGCTTCTTCAGGTACCCTACTTTCAGCACATGAGCTCCGAGC
>ENA-ORBV01014698-ORBV01014698.1-microbial-mat-metagenome-genome-assembly--contig:-NODE-14698-length-11654-cov-4.170597_pt1 | contig 11654 bp, 7 predicted proteins | sample MGYA00237777_ERZ505514 | MGnify/ENA primary metagenome ERZ505514 (study PRJEB26160, sample SAMN06269048) | microbial mat metagenome | isolation source: Oligotrophic lake microbial mat | place... | reverse complement strand
GCTCATGTCCGACTGGTAGGAAATTCGATTTTCAGAGGGGCGGGACGGGAGCGATCAGGGGGTGCGTGGACCCAGGTGTTGCCGTAGAACGCGCCCGGGTCCTGCCACTTCGCGATCACCTGAGTCTCCAAAAAGGTGCGGTAGCTCGTCGCCTTCGTCGCATACGCCGCCAGCGCCGTCGGGTTCTGGTCTACGAGACGCACAAACCGCGCCACCGGGATGCCGATCATCCCGTCGAGCACGTGATACGAGTAATACGCGGAGATACGCACATTGTCGTAGTAGATTGCCTGCGCCGCCGGCGCCGTCGCCGTCGGCGCAAGCCACACCTCCACCACGTGCCCTGCCACCGGCATCGTAAACGGCACCGTATAGGTCACCCACGCGCTCGACGTCACCTCGACGTTCGCAAGCATCGTGTTGGTCGTGCGGTCATACACGAAGGCCCGCCCGTGGACCGAGCCGCCGCTCTTCGCGGTGAACGTGAGCTGATGCTGCCGGCCGGGCTCGTAGGCGCCGAGCACCTGGTAGAGCCGTTGTAACGTCGCGCCGGAGGTCACGAGTTGCAGGCCCCAGGTCACGCTGGAGCACGCCCCGCCCGAGATAAAATTGCCCGCCGCGTTCGTGCGAAACGCCGTCGCGCTCGTCGAACCGCTGCGCAGCCAACCCGCCGGCAACGTCGCGTCGCCCGAGGCGGCCGTCTCAAAATCGCCCGTCGCGACATAGTTCGGCGAGTAGCGCGCGGTCGTCCAGTCGAGGTAGCCGTCAAGATCGGAATCCGTCGCCGTGGCCTCCACCGTGTCGAAGTGCGCGGTGAACGCGTCGAGTCAAGCGGGGTCTTTGCTCACCTCGAAGAGATTGAGGTAGGCGCGCAGCATGAGCCCCTCCTGCCACGCGAGAAACGCCGCGTCGGTGGAGGCCGTGTAGTTGCCACCGTTCGCGGTGTTGTAGGCGACGAAGCTATCATACCACGGATTGCCAGAGGCCTGCGCGGAGGGCCGGAGCGTGAGGAGCGAGACGGCCATCAACAAAACCAAGGCGAGGCGCGCGGACGCGCGCCGAATACCGGCGGGGGTGGGGCTCATATTTTTTGGGATTGGGGTTAAAAAATTCCGCCATCGCACTTCGCGTAAGCCAGCCGGCACGCGGGCGCCCCGCCGCGCTCACAGTTTAACCGAAAGCGAGAGCCACGCGCGCTCCGGCAGGCCGCGGCCGATCAGGCCTGTGAGGTGGGTCTCGTCGGTGATGTTTTTCCAGGTTAGCGTGGTGGACCACGCCGTTTTCCCGACCTTCCAATCGTAGCCGACGGTCGCGTCCCACAGCGTCACGGCGGGGTAGAAGAGATCGGGGTTGGCGATGCTGAGTTTCTTGTCGCCTGTGTGGTTGGCGCCGCCGCCAAGCCAGAGACCGGTCAGCCGGCCGCTCGCGAAACTGTAGCGCGTCCAAACGTTGAAGAGGTGCTCGGCGGAATTCTCGATTTTCTTGTTGAGCGCCTGCGCGAGCGCGGCGGGTGCGCCAACGGTGCGGGCGTCAATCTGGCTGAATGAGAGATAAATCTGCCAGTGGTTGGTGGGCGAAAGCGTAAGATCGATCTCGAAGCCGGTGCTCTTGTCCTTCGTTCCCTGGATCACGCTGGAGAGCGTGGTGCCGGTGACCGGATCGGGGATCGAGAAACGCGAAATGCGGTCGAGCTGGTTGATCTCGAAATAGGAGACGGTCGAGGAGACGCGGCCGTCGAGCAGATCGGTCTTGAGGCCGAACTCGATCCCGTCCGACGTGATGGGCTTGCCGGGGCCGGCGGGCACGCCGTTGAACGAGAGCAGGGTATTGGCGGGCGTGAAGGATTCGCTGTAGGAGCCGAAGGCGAGCAGCGCGGGCAGCACTTTGTAGCCGAGGCCGATTTGCTTCGAGGTATTGGTGACCGCGAAATCCGTGCCGGGCCGATCAGTGACGCGGTTGAACGAGGAGGCCTCGATCTTCGTGCGGCGCACGCCTGCGACCGCGAAGAGACGGTCGTCGAAGATCGAGCCGTTGAGCACGGCGTAGTAGGCTTCGTTGCGGCTTTCGGAGGTGGCATTGGCCTGGAGCGGGAGCGCGTTTTCGTCGTAGGCCTCGTTGCGCGAGCGGGTGCCGAGGCTGAGGTAGTTCCAGGTCTGGAAATTCTGCGTCGGGGTCGTCGCTTCGTTGGCGACGCCGGCGGGGGGATTGGCGGTGGACTGGCGGTTGAGCGAGGTGCCCTCATTTTTCTGGAGGAATGCGCCGACGAGCGGTTTCAGTTTGCCGAAAGAGAATTCGTAGTTGCCCGCGAACTCGACCTGGTAGCTGCGCGCCTCGTCTTCGCTCGTCGTGAGGCGTTTGCGGCGGGCCTGGAAAATGTAGGGCGACTGGAAGATGGCCGACGGATCGGCGAGCACGCGGGCGGCGAACTGCCGGGAAAGCGCGCGCAGGGTGGCGATCTTTTCCGCCGTGGTCGCGCCGGGCACGGTGGCTGGGTCGATGGTGCCGGCGGCGTTGGCGGCGCCGGGCGCGTAGGCGTTGATGTCGCCGATGCCGGTGGCCTTGTTGCGGATTTCGTTACGCTGGTAGGAGGCGTTGGCGCGAAGCGTCCACTGCGCGGAGAGCTTGCCGGTGTATTCGGCGTTGAGGCTCTCGTTTTCCGAGGTGCGCCAGTCGTCGTCGCCGGTCCAGTTGAAATTCTTCGGCAAGGGAAACGGCGCGAGCAGGCCGTAATCGAAGGTGGTGGCGACGGGATCGGTGAGCCGCACCACGGCGGTCGGATTGGCGGCGTTGGCTGCAGAGGCGATGTTGTGCGAGACGACCACGATGCTCGGCAGCGTGTTGAACGGGGTGCGCTCGTCGCGGTTGTAGTATTCGTAGTCCACGGTGAGCGCGTGGTTCCGGGAGATGAGCCAGGTAAGCGTGGGGGCCACGACCCAGCGGCTGTCGCCGGTGGGGCCGCCGGGATTCGGGCCGTTCTCGAACATGGCGTTGACGCGGGCCAGCAGTTTCCCGGCGACGATGGGCTGGTTAACGTCGAGTTGCGTGCGCGCAAATTCGTAGCTGCCCACATCCTGGCTGATCCGCCCCGAGCGGCGCTCGAACGGTTTCTTGGTGATATAATTCACCGTGCCGCCGGGCTCGATCGCGCCGTAGAGCAGCGAGGCCGGGCCTTTCACGACTTCCACGCGCTGGATGTTGACCGGATCGACGTAGCGCGCACCGACGAAGCCGTTGCGTTGCGGCGTGCTCGTGTCGAAGCCGCGGATATTGAAACGCGTGTTGCCCGAGACGAACTCGCGGCCGGCGCCGGTGACGCCCGGCGCGTATTTCACGATGTCCTGCAGATCGCGCGCGCCGGTATCCTCGATGAACTGCTGGGTGAAGGCGTTGATGGAAAAGGGCAGGTTCTTGATCGGCGTGTCGATGCGCGTGGCCGATACGGAATTGCCCGCGCGGTAGCCCCGGTCCTGCGTGGTCGAGACCGTGAAGGCCGAGAGCGTGACCGGCACCTCGGAGGCGACCGACGCGGCGGGAGCCGTTTGCGCGTTGAGCGCCGTGCTGGCGAGGAGCCAACCGACGAGAGCGAGAGCAGCGCGGGGGGATTTCATGGATGTTGTCTTGGGTTTGGGTTGCGGATCGGAAACGGGTCCGACCTCCCCCCTCGGCGGCTTGCGGCTGACCACAAACGCGCCGGTCGCGGCGTCTTGCGCCACGGTGAGCGCGGTGCCGGCGAGCATGCGCTCAAGCGCTTCACGTGGGGCGAACTCGCCCGCGATGGCGTTGGTCTGCTCGCCGCGCACCTTGTCCATCATGAAAACAATCTGCCGGCCCGAGGCGCCGGCGAACTGGTTGAGGGTGGTGGCGGCGTCGCCCTCGGGGAGGTTGTAGCTCCGACGTTGCTCCGCCGCGGAGACCACCGCCGTCAACGCCACCGCGCAGCACAAGGTGCCGGCGAAGACGTGCGGGGTGGGAGCGAGGCGGGACAGCATGCGGAGCAACAGGGCTACCCCTGTAACGCAGCGGCCGATGAAATGGGTTAGTCCGGTCGGTCGCGGCCGTCGTGTAGCCGGGGGCGCTGACCCCGGTCCGAGGTCGGCGACCTCGGCTACAACCGCCGCCAGCAGCATGGGCGCGCGCGAGCGCCCTGGCCTACGGGATACAGGTTTGGGCGCGCGAGAGTCCGCCGGTCTACGGGAGGCAAGTTCGGAAAACGCGACCACGGCTCACAACCGCTACCGCGCGCGGCGCAGCACGATTTCGTTTTCGCCGCGCCGCTCCAGCGCGATGTCGCCATCCTGCGCGAGCAGGCGGGCGAAGGCCTCGGCTTGGTCGAGCGCGAACGTGCCGCCGAGCTTGCGCGCGCCGAGCTCATCGTCGCCGAGCGTGAGCTGAATGATGTTGCGGCGGTTGAACCGCGCGACGATTTCACGCAGCGGCACGTCGGAAAACGTCGTGGTGCGCGCGTGCCAGGCGAGGGCTTCGCGGATGGCGGCGGCGGCGACGGGCTCCGGTACGGGCGTCGCGGAAATCGCGGCGGACACGACGATGCGTTCGTTGGCGGACAGCAACGTGACGGGGAGCGGAGCGCGTTGAACCGAACGCGTGGGGTCGTCGCGGCTTGGAGCTGGCGTCTCGGGGTCAACGCGCTCCACTTGGACCTTGCCCTCGTCCACGATCACTTCGACGCCGGCCTCGCCAAGGCGGACACTAAACGCGGTGCCGACGGCGCGCACCGACACTCCGCCGGCGGTGACGATGAACGGTCGCGCAGCATCGTGGGCCACGGCGAAGTGCGCCTCGCCGCGCGCAAGCGTCACGCGGCGCTCGCCGGCGGTGAGTTGCACGGCGACATCGCTCGCCCGATTGACGTTCATGATCGAGCCGTCGCGCAGCGCGACTTCGCGTGGTGCGGTCGCGGTCGTGGCGAAATGCTCGACCGGAGCGCGGCTTGGGGCAAACGAGAGCAACGCCCCGCCCAAGACCAAGGCCGCGGCCATTCCGCCCCAGCGTACGGCCGGGCTCTGCCACGACGGACGCGAAATGCCTCCGGCCGCAGTCAGATCCACTTCCAGTTTTTCCTCCAGCCGCGAACGCATCGCCGGCAACTCACCCATCAACGCCAGCGCTTCCTCCGTCCGCGCGGCAACGGCGGCGTGCCGCGAATCGGCGGCGCACCACGCGGCAAACGCTTCCGCCCGGCCGGGCGCGAAGCCTTCATCACGCTCGCAGAGCCACGCGGCCGCAGCCGTGTCGATGGCGTCATCGAGATCGTCGTTGTGATCAAAAGCATTCATGACGCGACCCGCTCCTTGGTGACCGTGGGCTCCAGCAAGCCGCGTTGTTGCAGGAAGCGGGTGCAGTCCTTCACACCCTTGATCATATGAACCTTCACGGTCTCGGGAGAAATGCCGAGGCGCACAGCAATCTCCTTGTAGCTCAGGCCGTCGAGATGGCGGAGCATCATCACCTGGCGGCAGCGCTCGGGCAGGGCCACGATGGCTTCGAGCAACGACTCCAACTTTTGCTCGCGGTCGAGCGACTCAACGACTCCCGGTGTTTCTTCGAGCACAGCGAGCGGCGCGTCGGTTTCGTCGAACGATTCGTGTGGCGCGGTGCGACGACGACGGAAGAGATCGATCGCCGCGTTGCGAGCGGCGGTGAACAAAAACGCCCGTTCATAGGTGAGCCGGCCGGCTTCCTTCTCACGGAGCATTCGCGCGTAAGTTTCCTGCACGAGATCGTCGTGGTCGGGGAGCGTGGGAAACCGCCGGTGCAGGTAGGCGCGCAGCGCCGGCTCGTAGGGGAGCACGTGCTCGGAAAACCAGCGGGCCTGTTCGGTCGGGGGCATCGGGGTTGAGAAACGCGCCTGCGCGCGGGGTTGCCCACAAAAGGCTCCCACCACCCGACGCTGTCGAGTGTGATTTCAGTTCAATTCGGCCTGCGAAACTTTTTCTTAATCGGGCTAACCCAAAACCGGGCCGGCTGCGTTTTGGCGACAGGCAGACCCGATCACCATCGAAACTGCCCCAACCGCAGCTCGCCGCTGCTGGATCGCGTCAAGGGGGCGCCACGCGTCGGCAAACGGAGGCCGCGCTAACGGGTCAAGGCCGCGCTAACGGGTCGGGCCGCTAGATGCTACTTTGTACGGTGGAACCGCAGCACGAAGGACGATTCCAGGCACGTCGCTTGATGGCGCATCTTGTCACTGTCCCGACCGCTGCACGAGTTCGGCGGCAACTTCGTCCAGCAGCTATGCTGGTTGCGGCCAGCGCCCACCTGACCACCCCACATCAACGTCCGTCGCACCGCCAACTGTCGATGCATCGTTCGTATATCCTTTTAAAAGCAGTTAGATCCACAGGTTTCAAAAATAGACACCGATTACCAAGCCATGCTGTATTTCGAGCACTTCATCTTGCCGGTAGATGGCAGTCAGGTGCTCCTTGATCTGCAATTCTCTCCATCCGTGCCATCGGTGTCATCGGTGTCATCCCCGGCTAAGGGACTCGGTCAGAAATGAACGCGCAGAGCTGCGCGGGGATTGGGTCGCCAGCCAAGGCGCTGGCGACGGAGCCTATCTCCGATAGGTGACTGAGCCAGCAACGCCGGATCGCGACTCAAGCTCAAGTAGATTTGAGCGTTTATTTCTGACCGAGTCCCTAAGCGGAAAAGAGTAACCGGTTGGAGACTTCGTGGCGAAACGCGGTGACCTTACGCACGTCGAGCGCCAGAACAAGGACGGAAAGCGCGCATGACCCCGCGGCAAATTATCTTGGAGCCCATTCCATCCCGCGGCCAGCCTACGGGCCCCGGGGCCAACTCCACGTTGCCCGAAAAGCCCCACGCGCCCCCCGGAAATCCGCACCCGGTTAATCGGATCGACCAGTAAAATGTCGCATATGCGACATTCTACTGGTCGATCCGAAATCGTCCTTTTCGCGAGTTACATGGTGTGAATTCCGCCTACTCCTGCCGGTGGGCGGCGGTGCGACCAAAACCATGTCGCATATGCGACATCGTTTTGGTCGCGCTCGAACCACCAAACAAGTTGCGGGTCGAGGGACGACTCCGCCATTACCTGACCTGCCATGCCACGTGCCGCCACGCCACCACCTCCGCCGCTTGCACCCATCCGGGCGACGGCGATGCGGGTGCTGGTGGCGTTGAGCTTCGCCCATCTTCTAAACGATACGATCCAAGCGGTATTGCCGGCGATGTACCCGCTCCTGAAGGCGGCGTACCACCTGAGCTTCACCCAAATCGGGATGATTACCTTCGGTTTCCAAGTCACCGCCTCCGTCCTGCAGCCGCTGGTGGGGCGCTACACCGACCGTCGCCCTTTGCCCTACTCCTTGCCATGGGGCATGGGTCTGACGCTGATCGGGATTATCTTACTCGCGGCCGCCAACAGCTATGCCTGGCTGCTCGTTGCCTCCGTGCTCATCGGCATGGGCTCCGCAATTTTCCACCCTGAAGCCTCGCGGCTCGCTCGCCTCGCTTCGGGCGGACGCCACGGTTTTGCCCAATCCCTGTTTCAGGTCGGCGGGAATCTCGGCAGCTCACTGGGCCCACTCGCCGCCGCCTTGATTGTGGTCCCGCGCGGACAGGCTCATGTCCTGTGGTTCTCCGTTCTCGCGGGGCTCGCCATCGTCCTGCTGACCCGCATCGGGGGCTGGTACCAACGTCACCTCGGCCAAGAACGCGCGGCCGCGAGCGTTCCCCACCCGGTCCCGTCAACCGGACTTTCCCGCCCGCAAGTTCTCCGTGCCGTGATCGTGCTCGGGGTCCTCATCTTCTCTAAATATATCTACCTCGCGAGCCTCACGAGTTACTATACCTTCTATCTCATCAGCCGCTTCGGCGTTTCGATCCAGCACGCCCAACTCTATCTCTTCGCCTTCCTGTTTGCCGTGGCCGCCGGCACCATCATCGGCGGGCCGGTCGGTGATCGATTCGGACGCAAGGTCGTGATCTGGATTTCCATTCTCGGCGTCGCCCCCTTCTCCCTCGCTCTCCCTCACGTCGGGCTGATTCCCACCGCCGTGCTGTCCGTTGTGATCGGCCTAATCCTCGCCTCCGCTTTTTCGGCCATCCTCGTTTACGCTCAAGAACTGGTTCCGGGAAAAGTCGGTCTGATCGCCGGTCTGTTTTTCGGCTTCGCCTTTGGCATCGCCGGAATCGGCTCGGCCGCATTGGGCAAACTCGCCGATCTCACGAGCATCGAATACGTGTTTCAGGTATGTAGTTATCTCCCGCTGCTCGGTTTGACGACAGTGTTGTTGCCAGGGAAAGTGGCGAGTCGCGGGTAGCGGAGGGCGAGTCGCAGCCAGCAGGGAGTGCGTCGCGGCTACCCAGCATTCAGATCCAATCTGATCCTCTTGCTCGCCCCCGCTTCTTCACTTTCAGCAGGGCTGATGACCCCAGTCGTTTTCTTTCAAGTCCTGAGCGAAGCGCTCCATTTGTTCTTCCGCGGACAAGACCGCTTCAGCCGCCGGTGGGGAGGCGGGACCAGGTGGAGTGGGCGGATCGCGCGGCGGAACCCGATCAACTGGATCGGCCGGCGCCGGTGCGGCCGGGCCCGGCCGACCAAAGGCCAGAGCGTCATCTGGTCGCTTCGGCTCGTTCATAAAAAAGCAGTGACGCGAAACGAGGCGCGAGTCAACGAAGGTGCGGGGACCGCTGCTACGTTCCGCGCGGACTCTCCGTCCCGACCTACCCGCTCCTTGCTCATCGCTACTTGCCACCCGCTACTGCCGCGAGCGGTCCCGCAATTCCCCACGGAGAAAACGTGAACACGAGTGCCACCCACCCGAGCAGCAAACCCGTGACGACGACGCGAAACGCCCGCTTTTCTCCCGTGGTCATCGCAGGCAACGCCACCGGATTCGGAATCTCGTCCTGGATCACCGGGGAAGCGGAGCGCAGACTGACGCCGACCATGACCGCGGTACACACCAACGTAATCACGAAGCCCCAATTCAACGGACTGCGCAGATAAACCGGAAACCCTTCGACCACCGCCGGCTCCCCCAAGGCCCAGAACGTCGCCGCGCCCAGTACGGTCCCCGTCACCAGGGTAGCGGTCGCGCCCTGCGACGTCGCCCGCCGGGTAAACACACCCGCCACCACACACACGAACACCGGCGGCGCGAGCAGCGACCAGAGCTGTACCAGGTAGGTGAATACGCCTTGAAACTGCCGGATGCCCGGCGCCACCAGCGCACCCAGCACCAAGACCGCAATCATCAGGCCTCGCCCCAACTGAACCCTCCGTTGCGAGGAAAGCGCCGGCCACACGCGCAGGGCGAAATCGTAAGTCAGCATCGCCGACGAAGCCGACAACCCGGCCGCCACCGTCCCGAGAATCGCCGCCAGCAACCCGGCAAACACCAGGCCCGTCAGGCCCGCTGGCACATAGGCGGACACCAGCCGCACATAGGCCTGGTCGGGATGCGCCAGGTCCGGCAGCAGTTTCGCCGCGATGACGCCCGGAGCCGCGATTATAAACAACGCGACCATCTTGAGCAGCGCTGCCGACAGCGCCCCATCTTCGCATGGAAAAGACTCCGCGCCGCCAGCGCCCGCTGCACATAATCATGATCCGTACAATGACCATGCACTCCAAGAATGAGCGCCCCGGTCACCATCGGCAGCCAGCCAAACGGGTGGTCCCACGGCTGCACCACCGACCACAGGCTGTTCCCACGCGCATCATAAGTGGACAATACTCCCGTCCAGCCACCGACCGCAGCAAGGCTCACGAGAAATGTCACGACCCCTCCGCCCACCAGCAGCGTGGCCTGTAGCAGGTCCGTCCATAACACCGATCGCAACCCGCCAAAAATAGTATAGGTGCCCGCCGCCGCGGCGATCACTCCCACGGCCAGATTAAACTGCGTCGTGCCCTCCCACCCCATCAAACCGGTGAGGACGGTAGCTCCGGCGTAAAGCGCCGTCGCAATATTAGCGGCCAGGATCATCGCTATATTGATCCCGGAGACAAACAGGCGTGCACCCGGGCTGTACCGCCGCTCGAAAAATTCGGGCGCGGTCCGCAGCCTCATCTTCAAGTAGACATCGACAAAGAACGACCCCAGCAGCACGAAACAAAACGCTCCCACCAGCTGAAAGGCCCCCGCCGCCAGGCCGATTACGTAGGCGAGGCCCGCCTGTCCCACAAACTGCTGGCTCGAGATATTCGCCGAAAACATCGAGGCGCCAATCAGCGGCCAGGTCGCTTCCCGGTCAGCCAGAAACAACGCCTCGGCGTCCTTGATCTTCCGCCGGCCAAACCAAATCCCGAGCGCAATCGTCAGTAGGAAATAGCCCGCAACCATTCCGGCATCGAGCGTCGAGATCCGCAGTGTCGTCATCGGGGCGGCATCACAGTCGGGCCGCGGGGATTCCGGAAAGGTGCATCCACTGATCCCCTACCTCCCGCTGCCAGGCGTCAAGCCGCGACCCAAGCCGCGCCATAATCGGCTGCGATTCCGGCCGGTGCGACTGATCAGCCATCTCGTCGGGATCGGTCTCAAGGTCAAAAAGCTGAACGCGCACGCGGCCGTTCACCTTATAGACAATGAGCTTCCACCGCTCCTCCATCATCATCCGCTGGCAATCCATATAAAGCGCCCCGAGCTCTTCGCGGATCGGCGGCGCTCCCGGAACCAGGCCCGGAACCAGGCTGCGGCTCTCGATCCCGTCGGGAGGATTTATCCCGACGAGTTCACAGAGGGTTGCGTATACGTCCAATGAATACGCGAGCACCGCGCACTGCCGGCCCCGCGGCAGGCCCGGCCCCCGCAGAATCAAGGGCACGCGCCGACTGTGTTCGTAGAGGTTCTGCTTGCCCATCAAACCGTGACCGCCCAGCGCGAGGCCGTGATCGGATACGTACACCACAATCGTGTTCTCCTCGTCTCCCGTCTCGCGCAGGGCACCGAACAGCCGGCCGAGACACGCATCATGATGCGAGATCATCCCATAGTAGTCGGCCAGGTGCTGCCGCACCTCCGCAGGTTGTCGCGGCGACGCCGCTAATTGCTCGTCGCGAACGGCGAGTTCGCCGTTATCGAAGGCATGCCGGGGCTGGAAATTCGCGGGGAGCGGGATGCGTTTCGGATCATACAGCGCGCGGAACTGCTCCGGGGGCGTCCGCGGATCATGGGGCGAGGTCAGGGCGACACAGGCGAAGAAGGGCCGGGTTCGCGAGCGGCCACGCACGAACGCTTCCGCTTCGCCGCAGAAGAGTTCACTGGAGAAACCCTGCGCAACCCGGGGCGATACTCCTCTCCGGATTCCCTCGAGATCACGCACCGGGATCGCGCGGTGATCGCACATCCCGCCCACAAAGATCGAGCGCCCCTGGTCGAACGATCGCAACAGCGCCGCTTCATCATTGTGCCATTTGCCAGTGAAAAACGTCTCGTACCCCACCGTGCGCAACCACTCCGGCAACGTCGCCGCATCGGCCGGCAAGGTAACTTGAAACTCCGGGTTCGCGACCAGGTGCGGAGCCGCATCCGCACGTATCACTGTGCGCCCCGTCAGCAAACACGCCCGGGACGGCGCACACACCGCCGGCATCAAGCTGCCCATGATTCCGGCGCGGGTGAAAGTCGTTCCATCGCGCACCAACGTATCCAGGGTGGGCG
>ENA-ORBV01014696-ORBV01014696.1-microbial-mat-metagenome-genome-assembly--contig:-NODE-14696-length-11654-cov-11.242291_pt1 | contig 11654 bp, 9 predicted proteins | sample MGYA00237777_ERZ505514 | MGnify/ENA primary metagenome ERZ505514 (study PRJEB26160, sample SAMN06269048) | microbial mat metagenome | isolation source: Oligotrophic lake microbial mat | place... | reverse complement strand
GATGGGCGTGGTCTATGAGTGCGAGCAAGCCGAGCCACGCCGGCGCGTTGCTGTAAAGGTTCTGCGATCTGGGATGGGATGGGGCGGATCATCGGGGACGTCTCGCCTGGATTCGAGGCGCGAAGCGCAGGTCCTGGCTCGGCTGGCCCATCCGGGGATCACTCGCGTCATCGAGGCGGGTGTGGATGCAGCGAGCGGGCGAACATTTTTCGCTATGGACTTGGTGGGCGGGACGAACCTGCTGCGTCATGCCGGGGAGGCCAACCTCTCGATTCGCGAACGTGTCGAGCTTCTCGCGCGCGTGTGCGATGCTGTGGAGCACGCTCATCGCAAGGGCATTATTCATCGGGATATCAAACCATCCAATATTCTGGTCGAGCCCGCGTCGGATCGGGATGGAACGTCCCGCGACGAGTTTGCGCGGGTTGGCCAGCCGCGCGTCATGGACTTTGGAGTGGCGAAGCTGACGCGGGCGGAGGGGGAAGCGGCGCAGGAGCAGTCGCTGCTGATGCCTGGGAGTTCTGCGATTGTGGGAACGCTGGGGTATATCAGCCCGGAGGCGTTGTCTGGCGACTCGCACAATGTCGACACGCGCGCGGATGTGTATGCGCTGGGAGTGGTGCTGTACGAACTATTGACGGGACAGGCCCCGATCTCGCTGCAAGGGGTTGCGTTGTCCGAGGTTGCGAGGCGGGTCTGCGAAGCAAGCGTGCCGATGCTCCGCGCGCACGATCCGCGTCTTCGGGGCGATCTTGAGATCGTGGTGCTCAAGGCGATGGCGAAGGCTCCGGAGTTGCGATACGGGAGCGCGGGCGAACTCGGGGACGATCTGCGCAGATTCCTTCGCAAGGAACCGATCGTTGCCCAGCCAGCGAGCGCGGCGTATCTGGCCCGCAAGTTTGTCTCACGCCATCGTGTGGTGAGCGCGTTGGGTCTGGGTCTGGTCGTCGCGCTCGTTGCGGGGCTCCTCACAACGCTCGTGATGATTTCGAGGGTGGAGCGGGCTCGCACGCAGGAACGGTCCCAGCGTGAGATCGCCAACGCCATTCGCGGGTATCTCGTGCAGGACCTGATCGGCGCAGCCAGTCCGAGCGCGATGGGCAAGGATGCCAAGATCGTGGACGTGCTGGGCAAGCTTGCGTCGGAGGTTGACACGCGATTCCAGGGCCAGCCCGAGTTGGAAGGACGCGTGCGACATGAGCTTGCAACAGTTTTCAACGGGCTGGGCATGTACGAGGAGTCGCTGCAGCAGAGCAAGGCCGCGCTGACGCTGCTGGAATCAAGCCTACTCAAGGACAACGCCGCGTGCATCGCCTCGCTGTTTACGCAGGCAACGACGTTCCAGAACAAAGGGGACGCGGTGAGCGCGGAGCTTATCGCACGGGATGGGCTCGCGCGCGCGGAGCGCACGCTTCCTCCGGACGACGCGTTCCGCGCGCGGCTGGAGAGCCTGCTGGGCGCGTCCTTGCACGCTCAAGGGAAAACCGACGAGTCGATCTCGATCCTTTCGTCTCTGCTGGCGAGGGTTGAGTCTGTCCGGGGATTGGAGTTCGACGATCGCTGCGCGTTTCGCGTCCAGTACGCCGCTGCGCTTCAGCAGGCCAAGCCCCCGAGGCGCGAGGAAGCGATCGAGCAGTACCTGGGCGTCATCGCGCTGTGTGAGGAAGCCAACTGGCCCGAGCATCCCGCGTCGATCGCGGCGCGGAACAACATGGTCTCGCTGTTGATCGCGCTGAAGCGTTATGAGGATGCGTACGAAGCGATCAAGCCGCTGCTGGGGTTGATCGAAAGGTCAATGCCCCGCGAGCACCCCGCGCATGGGTTCGCGGCACTCACGATGTCGAGGGTGCAGGCCAATCTGGGACACACCCAAGAGGCGTTTGACTGGGCGGTGCGAGCGGTGGAGGCGTTGACGTATGCCATGGGAGACTCGACATGGCAGACGGAGCGGGCGTGCAGCAACGCGGCAACCACGGCCCGCGCACTTGGGGATCCTGCTCAGATTGAGACCTGGTCGATTCGCACTGTCGCGAGCAGACTTCGCAACGCGTCGCGAGCCGAGTTGTCCACGACGGTGAAGGTTTTTGAGGAGAACGCGTCGCCTCGCTGGGCGACGCCTGAGGAGCTTCTGGATTCGGTGTTGGCACAGCGCGACGAGCTTGTCCCCGTGGAGCATGCCAAGCGGGGGCGGTTCCTCGTGAATCTGGCGTGGGCGTGTGCCCGCTTGCAGCGTTCCGTGGCTTCTCGCAGTGCGCTGGACGAAGCGCAGCGTGTGACACTTGAGCAAGAGGAATTGTTGATTCGCGATGATGTGGCCAATGAGCTTGCAGGGATTCGGGATACTGGGGGTGTTGGGAAGTGACGGGGCGACGTCAACGCGGGACGCGCAACACTTGCCTACTTCTCGAGTGCTGACGAAGCCCTCTTCGTGCTAGCGGAGTTCATCGATGGCGTGATTTACGAATCGCTCACGGCGGGAACGTTCGCGTGGCTCTGCTCAAACCCGAATCCTGATCCAGCCTGAGTGAGAGTTTTCGGCGAACAATCCGGCCTCTGCTTGGGAGGCCATTCGATGAAGAAGAGCAGGTTTACGGAAGAGCAGATCGCGTTCGCATTTCGGCAGGCGCAGACGGGGAGTCCGATCGTGGAGGTTTGCCGGAAGATGGGCGTGTCGGAGCAGACCTTCTTTCGGTGGAAGAAGTTTGCCAGGATGGGTGTGGCCAAGCTGCGTCGGCTCAAGCAGCTTGAAGAGGAGAATCGGAAGTTGAAGTCGCTGGTGGCGGACCTGTCGCTGAACAAGGCGATGTTGCAGGACGCCTTACGGGGAAAACCCAATCTGCATATTGGCGCCTGATCGTCGGCGATCCATGGTGCGCAAGGCACGCATGGCGTGCCAAGTCAGCGAACGACGAGCATGTCGAGTGCTCCATCAAGCGCGTTCGGTGTAGCGGTACGAGTCGATGGCGGACGATCAGGCGGTGTTGCGCGGCAGTGACCTGCCCCCCTTTAATCGATCCAGTTCCAGGTTCTGCAATCTGGTGGATGGACCAACGAGGGATTCCGATGGGCAAGCAGGTCAACGATGGCCCCGAGCAGTCGACTTGTGCCCTTCTCGACACGTCCGTTCGGCTTCGAATGTCGCGCAGTTCAGAAGTGCGAACGACCGGACCAAGCCGCGATAGTTTCGAATCCACGCGCAGATAGAGGCGGTGCATCCGAACCCCAAAGGAGCACCGATGCCCGAAGCCCGTTCGCCATGGCGGAAGCAAATCTACCCGTGGCTTCCAGCCTTCGCTGCCGCCGCACACTTTTTTGAGCAGTACTTCACGCGCTCCCAGTCTCGCTCCCACTTCTTCCTCCAGGCGAACGCCCGCTTGCAGTGAGCGCAGGGCTTGGTGGGCAGGTGATGGTTGGGCACGCAACGGTCCTTCGATGACGGCTATGGGATGCGATCACGATCGTACGATTCACTGTAACGCCGCGTACTTCCGCTGTCGCTTCGAAACGCCCTCCATCTGATCTGCCACCCAGCGACGTACCACATTCTACTTCCGTAGTTGGATCTGTTCTTCGTGCCGCAGAGGCTCACGGGCTGAGGTGGTGCTGAGCCATGCTCCGCACCACCACGAGATCCAATCAGGGACATAGACTTCGGAAATAACTGTGGGGGCAGGTCAGAGTGTTCCTCCACATAAAGGTACCGTATCCGTGACGAGACGGTTCTAGTCTGACGGAAGAAAAACCCAAAGCGCTGGACGTCCGCAGTTGCAATGCACGGCTCTGCCGAGTAAGCCCAGACCAGAAGCGCTTAAGAAAACAGCGGACCTTGCCGCATCCAGAAAACCTCTCGCGTCATGAGTGCGAGGCCCATCGATGCGATTTGTGACGCTGGGAACCGGATGAAAGATCATCTCGACTCCGGACGCTCGCTCTGTCTCCGCATCTTGAAGCTGATCCAGTCGCTGCACGGTCTCGTCAAGTAGTGTGCCATCAAGCTCCGAACGCCGCAATACCGCATCGATCTCTGCTACACCTGGACGAGACAACGTAGGAAGAGTCAATAGTCCAACGAATGACCAGAGCGTGAAGATTAAGCTCATTTCGACGACACCTGCTGCGGTCCCAAGTCGTTCGGACCCGACAATCAAGGCAGCAACAGCAACGCCGAGCCAAGTAAACGCCACAGCTAGGATTCTGCCCCGTTGCCAGCTTCCGGTTTGGATGGCTGCCTGACGACGGCGAAGCATGATCGCAAAGCCTGGCTGCCCAAGCACTCCCAACCAGTGCTCGGGCATGAGAACCCCTCTGGGGCGGGACACGCCGATGAAGCCACCGGTGAAGCCCTCGTCATCGCTTGCAACACACTCAAATGGGATCGATGGTCCTAGACTTTTTCGGAGAGCATGGTCCATGCTCGCGCGCTTAAGCCGCGCGATCAGACGCGAGAGTGGGCCACGAGCAAGGAGCAGAACAATCGAGAGGCTCATCGCCGCAACGATGGCTCCCGCCACTCCGAACGATCGTCCGGCGAAAATCAGGCATCCGCCGATGAGCGCGAGCATCGTGCTGTGCACCGCGATTCCGCGAAGCAGCGTACCGACGAACTTCAGGAATGGTGGATGCAACCGACCGAAGCGTCGTGGGAGGACATAACCGCCCAATAAATCGAAGGGCAGTTGCAGCGCCGCGTATATTGCCAGGAAAGCGCCCACCATGAAGAGCTGGCCGCTCAATGAGGGATCAAAGCTTCTCGCCGCCTTCGCTGGGAGATCGAGCGCCAAGGCTGTGACGGCAGCAGAAACGATCGTGCCGACTGCCGAGATGCCCAACCAGAGGCGTGCGCGACCATAGCCACTGTTTGAGATGCCCGAGGCGCGAGGCTTCAGAGTTGAAGACGCCGGGCTTCCCTCAGCAGCCCGCTTGATTCCACGGAGCATCCCACCGAACACGATGTTGTGGAGTGGCAGCACGCTGTACCAATATGCGAGGCCCAAGAAGCCCTTGGGCCTGAAGCGTGCGACCATTGTGAGTCGTGTTTTGCCAAGAGCTTCCTGAGGCACAATCGAGAAGCTAAGCGTCGCAATGCCTGGCAGTTTCATCTCCGCGAGCAGCGAAAGCGAACAGTCGCGTTCCAAGCCGACCACTCGCCAGAAGTCGAGGCTCTCGCCAAACTCCACACGGTCGGGGTGTCGCCGGCCGCGGCGCAGCCCCGGCCCGCCGACAAGTGTGTCCATCCACCCACGAATCCGCCAGAGCAAGTCGCCCGCGTACCAGCCGTGGCCGCCACCGATCCGGCACACGGCCTGAAAGACCCGCTCAGCATTGGCGGCAACGACGATGGACCGCGCATCAGTGAAAACCTTCCCTCCAGCCCAGGAAGGATCTCCAGCGATGGGACCCGCGACTGACCAGCGTGTTTCGACATTGTTCGTGTGCACTCTAGCAAGAGCTCTGCGGATCGCCTCGCGCGCGCTCAGTGGCTCGTGCGGCATGAGCCTCTGCACCTCATCATTCGTCACGACGACACGGTTGCGCAGCCCATCTGCGAGCGGGCGGGCAATCTGATATGACACCGGGGTGACCAGGCTGATCCATCCCGAACTGAGTCGAGGTGTCAACAGCGGAAGGGGAATGATCACCCGGCGAGGAATCCGCAACTCTTCGGCCATGATTCGCATGAGTTCGCGGTATGGGAGAACATCCGCGCCGCCGATCTCCAAGGCCTTTCCCGCCGTCTCGGGAACCTTCAGGCATCGAACCAACCAGTAAAGCACGTCAGCGACCGCGATCGGTTGGGATTCAGTCTTCACCCACGACGGCGTCACCATGACTGGAAGGCGTTCGACGAGATAGCGAAGAATCTCGAAGGACGCAGATCCCGAGCCGATAATCATCGCCGCTCGAAACGAGGTCACCGGCACTCCGGTCGACGCGAGAACCTGCTCTACCTCACGGCGCGAGCTTAGGTGCTGACTGAGGCCCTTGCCCATCTCGCCAAGGCCGCCAAGATAGACGATCCTTTCAACTCGGGCTGCTTCGGCCGCGTTGGCGAACACGTCGGCAAGCTTCCGATCGTGCTGGGCGTACTCGGCTCCACTGGTCTGCATGGAGTGCACGAGGTAATAGGCCGCCGTACAGCCTGAAAGTTGTTCCGAGAGCGAGGCCGAATCGGATAGGTCGCTGCATTCGACGGTGAGCGCGGGGTGATGCCGCCAAGTACGCTCGTCAAGTTTTCGAGGCTCGCGGACAATGCAGCGGACTCGGTATCCAGCGTCAATAAGGGCGGGAACGAGCCGTCCGCCGATGTACCCGGTCGCGCCCGTCACCGCAACAGTCTGTTGAACTGGCGCGTCAGCCGTCATGGTGTTTGGCCTCGACTCAGCGAGCCCGCCACCAGCAAACTGAACAGTGGCGATCTAGTCGAAAGCGAGACCGACGGCCATCGCCCACACTTGATGTGGGCTCGAGCATCAAGCGACGAGATCAGGGGAGAGAGTACACGATGCCGCTGGCGCAGCAATCGACGGACGCTTAGGAGGCTCGCAAGCCCAGCGACTGTGAGCGCCAAATCGCCCTTCTCGGCCTCCAGTGACCACGGCCGGCCGTCGAGCGTTCCCTCTAGACGACCGACCAGCGTCAGTTTGGGCGGGTGCCAAGGTCCTTTGTGCGAATCTTCATCGTGCCGCTCAGAACCCACTCGGCGTGCTCAGCTTTGGCTCCTGTGCCGCTGGGAATTTTGATCCGCATGTCTTGAAACTCATACGTGATCTCTGCGCCGCGACCGGTCAACCGATCGTAAAGACCAACGGCAAGGTCGGGCCATGAGTTCGTTTGGACAGGCTCAGCCATTTTCAAACTCTCCTTGCAGATCGTCCGATCAACTTTGACGTCGAGATCACTCAACGCGGTAGTCGCAATTATAGTCGCCCGGACCTGAGACGCTGGGCCACCGAGCGCTTAGCCGAACCTCTCCGTCCACCCGAGAACGAGAGAGCCAGAGAGGATTTCAGAGCCTTAATCCCAAGACACATCATGTCCTGACCGCTGGCCTCTGTAACGATCTCGAATCGAGAGCGCAAGGCCTGCGAGGGTCGGAATCGCCAAAGCAAGCGGATTGTGCGGGGTTATGGCCAACTAGCCGCGGCGATCCAAAACGGGCCGACAGTAAACCAAACGCCCCCGCCGTGGGGCTGCGCTTGTCCCCGATACTGTGCCGACCTCAGGGTGAGCTTTTTAGCTTCATCCGGCCGCCGACTCTTGAGCCTTGGACGCAGCGAACTCCCTGGGGCTCAGGTTGCCCAGGGCGCTGTGGGGTCGATCCCTATTGTAATAACGATGCCACGCCTCCACCTTCTCCCGCGCGTCCTCGGTGGACATGAACCAGTTTTCGTTCAAACACTCCGCACGCAACCTCCCATTGAACGCTTCGATCAGCCCGCAGATTTCAAGGTGGGTCCTGGGCGTTCCGGGCCGGCTGAAGTCCAGACGAACGTGGTTCTGACCTGCCCCCCAGAATCGTTATAAATCGCGTCTGGAGCCAGTATTGTTGGCGTGTGATCGGTATGTTGGCCTGGACACTGATTCGGCAGGGTGTGAACTATCTCTGTCGGCTGCAGAACCGATGGGAACCCGACGTGCTAATGGATCGTGGAATGCACCTCGTTCGGATCGTGTGATACCTGCCGACCAGCGACCTGAAGCCATCCAAAGCATGTGGTGCGGGAGCGTGGCAACCACACAGAAGATCAGAAACGATAAGGCAATCGCATCGGCCCGATTCCCGTGTGCGTGATTGTCAGCTCCAGACACGATCACGGCAACAACGAGCACGATTATCACCGAGGGCACGAGCAGCGGGACAGACTCCCAATGAACACGCACCGCGTTGGCGAGGTGACGCGAGTGAACCGGCCGGCCCGGCGTGAACGCACGCAGGCAATGTCCAAAGGCGTGTATCGCCAGGAAATACGATCCGATCGCTACCAAAGGCGGCGCAATCACACTCAGCGCTACCACCGCTCCAAGCGTTGTCCACTCCTCGACCAGTCCGTTGCAACGCGAACGTAGCGACGCCGCGAGAACCAATCCGACGCCGAGCAGCATTAGGACTGCCGCGAGGATTGCGACCGTCGCGGGCAGGGGATCCTCCAAGGGACGGACGAGCCGAACGATCGAAGCAAACGGAGCCACTGAGGCCGATGGCTGAAACGCGAACGGGCTGAAAAGTACCACCAAACCGCGCCCAAGGCCAACGAGGTGGTCGCCCCAGGCGAGGCCCACACGACCGCGTGTCCAGACTGAATCGCTGATGCCAAAGTGATGGGCAGCAAGAAACAGAAAGCATATAACCGTCGTCGCAGGGACCGCGAAGTAGGCGCCAACGCACGCCATCAGCACGAGCGTGTAAGCCGCGAACCGCTGGGCAATGATCCGCCAGTTCGGTGATGTCCGCCATATGGCCGCCAAGTCATAAGCGCCGTGCGGCATGCCCAAGATAAAAAGGGCAGCGACCCAGAGCCAAGCACCCGACATTGGCGATGGCTTCAAGATAAGGCATGTGCAGAAAACCACTAGGAGAAGCAAAACAGCCGCGTACCCGCCCTTGATCCGAAGCGGTGAAAACTGCTTGGATCGACGGCGGGCAGCGGCGTCAACAGCTGAACTCTTCGTGGTCGGCATTATGCACAAACGCTCGATGAAGAGCGTTGTAGGTTTTGCAGCCTACCGACCACCCTCTTTGTTGTGCTCGGCAAGGGCGTACACGCCCGCGAAGCAAGCCAGACCGAAGCCGACCTTGTTGATCACGTCAGCAATGTTGTAGCAGATTTCGCGGATCGACTCGCCCGAGGGGCCCGCAAGCGCCATCAGGAAGCCGATCGGGTAGATCGTCCAGCCCACAAGAATGAACACACGGAGCGTCTTGAGAGACTTGACGATCGATGGCGGCTGGGTGGCCATCTGCTGATTCAGCTTGGTATAGAGAACAAAGACAATGTAGAACCAAGCAAGGCACGAAGCGATGTAGAAACCCCACCATTCCGGCGAGCCGATCTTCGAGACCTCGGCAATCCACGCCAAAACGAGCATGGCAACCGCCGCGCCAACCAGTGAGCGGAACAACCCCTTGGACTTGTTGCCAAGGTTGAGCAGGAGCGGAATCTCAAGCACCAGCAGCGGCACCGTGATCATCCAGTCAATGTAGCGATAAGCAACCGGAAACTGAGCGATCACCTTGCCGGGAATTCGCTCGCCGTTAGCCGTGAACAAGCTCGCGACCTGACCGATGTAAATGTCTGACATCCGGAAGTAGTGGTAGCACGCGACGCCGCAGATGATGCCCGCAACGACCATGACCGAGCGATATGCCTTGGGCACGCTACCGGCCATGAGCCAGAAAAAGGCGGTACCCGCGCCCATCGCTACAGTGCTGATCCAGAACAGATACATAGTAACGCCCTCCACAGAAAGCCCTGCGTTTAGGGCGATGGAGGTGTCTGATGCCAACGTAAAATTCATGCAAATATCCCTTTGAAAAAAGACAGTGTGCGGTCCTGAAGTACAAAGACGTCGTGTACCACGCTCATGGACCCAGTGATGACGCGGCAGTATGGTAGCTTGACCAACCCCCAATCGTTGTACCACATTCTACTTCCGTAGTTGGATCTATTCCTCCTGCTGCAGAGGCGTGCGCAGCGGAGCACGGCTCTGCGGCGGCGCTCGTCGCCGTGGGCTCTGTACCACTCGTCGCTACGGTCGCGATCACCTGCGATACCGGCGGTCGATGCCTCAGGCTGCTGTGCGGCCTGATCGTGTTGTAGTGCGTGCTGCCACTGCTCGATCCGCACCTTGCCCCGCTGGTGAGCGGCACGAGAGCGCGGATGTCGCATTGCACCCCCATCGGCAGGAGGTGCATCTTGACCCATCGATCCCCTTGTTCCAACCAATCCCCAACTTCCAATCGATCACAACTCTCCAAACCAGCATCGCCAGCTGCGTTGCACCCTCCAAGATGGATGCGGCGGGCTCGGCCGCGCCGAGCCTCGACCAGCATGATGCCTGATCAGTCGTTGACTGGATAGTCGAGCCGACCTGGACGACAGTCTCGCTCAGTTCATCGCGTCAGAGTTCGAAGGGCCTCGGCAAATCGCCGGGGCCCGGTTTGTTGATGGGGTGGGGTGGCCACCACGTCTGCTCCGCCTGCGTCTCTACCGTGTTGGCATGTCCGATCCTGCCGAACATGTCACTCAACTTCTTACCGCGGCGGATTGTGGCGACCAGAGCGCGGCGGGCCGACTCCTTCCCTTGGTGTATGAACAGCTCCGGGCCGCGGCACAATTGAACATGGCCCGCGAGAGACCCGGGCACACGCTGGCCGCGACTGCGTTGGTTCATGAAGCCTATTTGAAACTCGTCGGTCCACGCGAGGTTCCCTGGCAGAATCGGGCCCACTTCTACGCCGCCGCCGCCGAGGCGATGCGACAGATTCTTCTCGATCATGCCAAGGCTCGTGGGCGACGCAAGCGTGGTGGCGAGCGGGGGCACGTTTCGATTGATGATGTCGCTTCAATCGTCACAGACGGCCAAGCAGGGGCGACCAACGCCCCAAGTCTGGAACAGGCCACCGACCATCCCGATTTTCTTGCCCTCGACGATGCCATCCGTCGCTTGGAGGCCAGAGACCCGCGCGTGGCTCAGGTGGTACACCTGAAGTATTACGCGGGTCTTGAGATCGCCCAGGTAGCCTTGGTGCTGGGTGTCTCAGAGCGCACGGTCAAGAATGACTGGGCGTTCGCCAAGGCCTGGTTGGAGCGGGCCTTACGGGACAATGACGTTGGCGACGACGCTGACGATCAAGGCAGGAAGACGCGGAGCAAGCCATGAACGACGCACGCTGGGAACAGATCAAACGAGTTTTCAACGCCGCGATGGAACGCCCGCAGGCCCAACGCGCGGCCTTCCTCGATGCCGAATGCCAGGGTGATGCTGAGCTTCGCCGCGAGGTCGAGTCATTGATTCAATCCGCGCGCCCCACGCAGTCTCCCGGCGCGGTTCGCACGGCGGGGGCCGCGGCGGCGATGGCGGATGTAACGACGTCCAGCCTTGTTTTTACGCCGCTGACCGAGAAGGCTGGCACCATTATCGGGCCATACAAGCTCCTTCAGATCATCGGCGAGGGCGGCTTTGGCACGGTGTTCATGGCCGAGCAGAGCGTGCCCGTGCGCCGCAAGGTCGCGCTCAAGATCATCAAGCTGGGCATGGACACGCGCCAAGTCGTCGCCCGCTTCGAGGCCGAACGGCAGGCCCTTGCGATCATGGACCATCCGCACATCGCAAAGGTGCTCGATGGTGGTGCGACGCCGCAGACGTCCGAAGGTGGCCCGGGTGGCGAAACAACTACGGGCGGTGGCCGGCCCTACTTCGTGATGGAGTACGTAACCGGCGACCCTATCACCCTTTTCGCGAGTGCGCACAAGCTCACCATCCGCGAGCGGCTTGATCTGTTTGCGCAGGTCTGCGCTGCCGTGCAACACGCGCACATGAAGGGCGTCATCCACCGCGACATCAAGCCCGGCAACGTCCTCGTCAGCATGACCGATGGCAAGCCCTTCGCCAAGGTCATCGACTTCGGCATCGCTAAAGCCACCGCCCAGCCC
>ENA-ORBV01014695-ORBV01014695.1-microbial-mat-metagenome-genome-assembly--contig:-NODE-14695-length-11655-cov-4.157886_pt1 | contig 11655 bp, 13 predicted proteins | sample MGYA00237777_ERZ505514 | MGnify/ENA primary metagenome ERZ505514 (study PRJEB26160, sample SAMN06269048) | microbial mat metagenome | isolation source: Oligotrophic lake microbial mat | place... | reverse complement strand
CATTAAGACATTCTCAATCGCCACCATTGTCTCGCCCTTGCCAGACTTCCGGTTGTGGGCGATGCTTCTCAGACTCGATCACAATCTTCAACATTGCATCCCGGGGCAGCACTTCTCCTGGCAATGATGCTCGAATGCCTTGTCGTTCAACTTGTCTCATGTGTGCGCGGGAAGTGTCATCGAAATGTTGTTCTCGTCTTATGAAGTCTTCAGGCACTGATTCACCATCTGCTTGAACCGTTAATCGAACGCCTCCATGCACAACGATTTCAGCTTCGTCAATTGCCAAAGGTTGTTCGGTTTTCTTTAAGCGTCGATTAATGCAGCAATCATGCAATCTGCACAAAGACATAACCAGTGCATTCGTCTTCAATAGGCCAAACTGAGCAGGAATGGCACGGCGCATAATTCCCCATCGTCCTACCAACATGCCAAAGGCACACTCTATCTTGATTCGTAGAGAAGAATGGAAAAAATTGTAGTCATCTTTGGGCCCGCTTTTGACGTTCTTGAAAGGAGTGGCCATGCAAAAAGTGTTCGTGTGTGCATTGTCTCCGAAGATGCACAGCCCCTTGGCTAGGAAACCACGATCTTCAAGCTTGATCTTTAATGCCGATGTGGCGAAGCATAAATAATCAGATGTGCTAGCAGGATGTCCAATGCACACATCCAAAAAGCGCCCTTCATGATCACACACGGCTTGCATGTTCATTCCGAACTTCTTCTTCCTGCCACAAAAGAATTTCTTTGGGCCTGTCTGTGCAAAGTCACATTCGTCAAGGTAAGGTTTCTCAATCCAAACCAGCATCCCATCAATTGCTCCGGCACAGTTGCTAAAGCCCACTTTGCTTTTCTTCCGAAAGCCATTGGCGATTGCTTTTTGCGCGGCATGATCAGCAGGGCACTGAATTTTGAGGTCGGTACAATTGTTCACAGCATTGACAACACGCCAAATGCAACGGTGCACTTCCGTGTGGGAAATGTCATGTGCGATGGCAACATCATCAGGCCGCCCACCTGCAAAGTGTCGAAGCGCGACACTCAGACGGCTAGAGGATGGGATGAGACCATTTTTGGCACCGTTGCGATGTTTCTTTTTGGAACCTTTCCTTGGTTTCGATCTCCCACCAAGCTCTTTACATGTCAGCCTGTGCAAATCCCAGAAACTTTCCTCATCCATTCGGTAGGCTCGTCGCAAATGACAGGGACCCATCTCTCGGAAAATCTCTCGCACGCTCCTACGAGTCCGAGGCATGAAAGGGGAAGCCTCATTTTGGCTTTGGCCTGTGGCGGACAAAATCAACAAAGCCACAACAGCGATGACTACAGCTGTCGCACTAGACTGCATGGAGGACGATTGACTAGCCGAAGCAAAGCCCACAGTCAACCACATCAACATCGTTCGTTTGAAGAGCACCTCTGTCATTTTTTACAGATGATTTGAGCTAAACTTTCGTGCTAAATAATCAATTATCATTCTACTTCTACCTACAATAGCAACAGCATTGACAACAACATTGTTGCAGCATTGGCAGTGACATTTCTGTTGTCGTAGCTACTTGGATAGTTGACTTCGAAGCTTGGATTTTAGCGTCGAGCAGTTGATTTGCTGTTGATGCTATGCTTGGAAATCGGAGCTTTTGTGCGTGCTCGGATGTCTGCACTTCGACACTCGAACGAGTAGTTGACACGGGCTCTAAGAATCAAGTGGAGTTGATGAGAAGGCCATGGTGGCTATCATGCCAGCTATGCTCATTAACAACAACAAGCAAATGTTTGCCAAAACTGACTGCTATCACTTGTTGTCAAGAGGTCATCACTGCCCTTTGTGAATTGTTTGTTGTGAATGAGTGTCTTGCTCAATGCAGACAGTTCCCTCAGCTGATTGCTCTTTCAGTGCGCAACTTGCTTCTGGCTATCGGCGCTGCAACAAAGTTGGGTTCGCACAGCTGCTGCTCCAAAAACAAACTTGTGGAAACTCTTGTCATGGTGACAAATCTGTTCAAGGCAGTTAAATTTCATTAGGTCAACATTTGCATTCTCCTGTCAAGCCCGCGCAGCGCCCTTTTCAACGCCATCGGACCTAGTCACAATGATGCCCTTGTGTCTGCAGCAACAATTTTTGTGGTGCCCGTCGTCACACTCTTCTGTCTCTCCAGGAGCCAACATGTGCTCCAAATTGTGACAGAAAAGAGAAAACTCGGGCCATCTGCCACACCTGGAACTCGCCTCATGGGTTTCGAATCAAAATTTGTCACATTGTTTTAAAAAACCTGCTATGAAATTACATGATGAAAACCTGTCATAAAAACATTTGACAAACTTTGCAACAGGATTCAGAATGGGTTTTAAGGGTTGCCATTCTCACAACGTTTTGAAAACCAAATCACATGAAAACCAGGGGTGCAACTTGATTCACTTGCAGTGAAAATGTCACTGCAAAACCACACGACAAAATCACGAGACAAATTTGCCGTGCAGTTTTCAAAAACATGCCATGAAATCATGTAACAAACACCTGTCACAAAAACATGCAATGAATTTGTGGTGGGATTGTGGCTGACTAAACAAAAGCAGCCGAGCTCCATGAGGCAAGCTTCTGAAGGGGACGTTGATCCACACAATGTGACATTTCTGGATGCAAACAACAATTTTGCACCTGGAGCTGGCACCATTGAACTTCTTTGTCCACCAAGATTTGCAAAATGGAATCGGCTTCTGAATTGGACAATCCGCACAGTCAACACTCACTTTGCAACTCCTCCCTTTGTCCCTGAGAAAACGATTGGAGCAAAAAGTCAACATGCAAACAAGCAGGTGAGGGCCATGGCGGCAAAAAAAGGTGCAAAAAGACAAGCAAGCTCACAACATCATGCGCTGATCAGGATGCCAGTTTTCCAAGCGCGCTTCATGGGCATGTCTTTGCAAACATGAGCAAGAGCAGAGAGCATGACTGCTTTGGCGTGCGTCTTCATGAACATTCAGCCCCACAAACAAGTTTGAGTTGCAGTTTGTCATTGGCACTAAGAATGAACATGTTCCAAGCGAAGACGCAAACATGGACGAGACTGTGGCCCACCACTGTCATGCTGCGGCGCTGTGTCTGGACATCTGGAACGAGAAATCCTCAATTTGCTCTTGAAAGACGGCCCACAGAGGAAACCTTCCTGCGGTTTGCCCAGTTTTGTAAAGACCTTGGAGAGAAAAAGAAGAGCAGTTTGGGGTCAGAGAAGCAACAACTGGGCAACAAAGGAAACAATTGGACGAGAAAAAATGTCAACTTGGCTCGTCAACTTCCTCTTCTTCTGCAGTGAAATCAATGTCTTCTTCCTCGTTGCTGTCTTCATCCTTGTCCTGTTTGCCCTTCTTTTCTTTGCCCAAAAGGCACTGCTTCCCACCCTTGCGCTTGTGGTCACTGGCAACCTCAAAAATCTTCTTCCATGCAGCAGCAGATGCTTTGCGCTCTGAGCTTGGTCTTCAAGAGATCATTTGCTCTGGCATCAAGAGCGCCCAGACAGGAACAGCGCCCGTCTGTGAACAGAACCTGCAAAATGTTGCTGCAGCGCAAGAAGTTGTTGGATGAACTCATCTTTTGAAAGACCGCATGTCCAAGTGGAGGGCAGCCCGGCCTGTCAAAGGCATCACATTGTCGCCAAATCCACTGAGAAGAATGTCACAAACTGGGTTGCTCAAGCCCTTGCTCAGTTGGATGCGCAGTGGTTCAAAACGCAGGTTTCAGAGGAATCCAGATGATTTCCTGTTGCAAATGACCCAGCCAAGACTTCACGCAGATCAAAGAGCAAGAAGTTGCGACTCCAAGAGCTGTTGAGAGACAGAGGGAGAAATCATCAGAAAGGGAGGAGACAAAGGTGACAGCTCATGGTGTTGACTCCTGAGAGGAATGGTGGGAGATTCCCACAGTCCAATCCCCGTCAAGAAGGGGTGGCTTGGTGGTGGTGGCGTTGATCAATGATCAAAACTTGATGCAAGATTTGGAGCCAACAATGGTGACCACTTTGGGGTCCCCACCCACCAGTTGCTCCGTGCCCAGTTGCACTCGCAGTCCTTTGCGATGACATTCTCCCAATTGATGATCCATGCTTGCATGCAAAAAAGAAACCATTGCATGCAATCAATCTTCTAAGAGCTCATGGCATAACCACCAAAAGTTTTTAAGTCTCAGTTGCCCCAAAACCGCAGAGACAAGTCATCTGTTTTCAGACTCGATCCTTCAACTTGTTGGATCTCCCCGGGTGATCTTTTTCACATGATTGGTCAAGTCCACTGTGTGGTTAGGAAGTGTCTTTGACAAAGTGTCAAGTGCTGCAAGAAAGATGACAACTTTGCCGAAGCACCCCAATGAGGAAAAGGAGAAAGATTGGACCTTGAAGAGTTCAAAGCATCAGTGAAGGAAGGGGCACTATCACTAGTAAAACTTCATGAGTTGCACTCCTCGGTCTGTGCCAGTCACCCCCGATTTGTAAAGGAACACATCAATGACAACAAACCAAAGGTTAATGTGGACGCACACCCACTTCGCGAATGGCAACAGAGACGTTACAGCAGATTGGCATGACCAGCAGACAAAAGAGAGACAATCTTCATTGTGGAGAAGACCGGAAATCAAGGAAAGAGCTGGTTCACCCGTTGCTGCTGTGACCTGCACGACAACGCTAAAATCACAGTGCCAGGAAAGAAAGCAGGTAGGGCGGTTGCAATCAGAGATGAATGCACAGTTTTTTTCATTGACTGCACCAGAAGTAAGCAAGGCAACTTTATCCAACATGACTTTTTAGAAGAATTGAAGATCGGTTTGATCTTCAGTCCAAAGCACGAGAGTCAATGCAACGTGCATGAACAAGCACCCAGACATGTCAAAACTGTCAGCGGACAGGCACTCAATTGCTCTTCTAACGCAACACATGGCTAACTTTGTTTACTCGTTACTCATCATGGTCTTTAGCTTAGGACCCACCTCCCTTTCCTTCACCTTTCGACTTTGACTTCGACGTTCCATTACCCTTCGACATCATCTTCATGATCATGCCCTGTTTCTTTGCGACCTCGGTAGGATAGAATGTGACGTTAGGTGCCTCCAAAAAGAGCACAAGATGCAGTGCGAAGAAAAAAGCATGTGCCCTCATCTAACATTTTTTATGTTTTTTATGGGAATGAGCAAACACGTCTCTATGGATTGACTCAAATGGATGCTCGCCGTGAATGGAGTTATGCGCTTCGTCGACTCCATCCCAATCCATGGGCCCATCGAGACGGGTGATGAGAAAGTTAGGAAAGTGTGGACAAAGCTCATGAACAAAAGCAAAAGGTCCACGCAGCACAAGAAATCAAACGAGTCTGTCTCTGCCACCCCCATTGTCTCTGATTGTCTTGTGTCCCATGTGAGCATCAATGTTGGTGCTGCCTTTCAACAGCAGGCTGCAATCATCAGCACGAGGGTCAACCCTGGCAAACGCAAATGAACAGGTTGTCACAGCAACCTTCATCATGAAATAAATGCACGCACCAAAACTCACGGAGAACGTGAGTCTGTGGAACACCGGCGCCACCAGAACATCCAGAGAATTCATTGGCATTCCCAGAGGTGAACCTGTGACACGCAACAAAGGTGAACCTGCGCCGCGTAAGATTGCAAGTCGATTGGACTCATTTTTTACAGAAGCAAGCCAGCCCAGTTGGCGGCACATTTCCGACAATCTCGATTCAAGGTTTTGTTTTCACGATTGCCACAAAGCCATGTGCAAGCATTTTTCAAATCCTAAGTTCTGCTTTGTCAACAGAAATGGCAGATCAATTGGAACATTAACGAAATGTGAACCTACTAAAAGAGTGAGACCTGTCAAAATGGCTTGCCCTTCTCTGACGGTGCGTCCCACGGTTGAAGAAGACACAATTTTCAGTCACGGACATGAATGCATTGCAAAGTTCCTAAAGTTAGTCATGAGTGGCACAACAGAACTCGACATGCATTTGGGTGATCATTCATCTAGGAGAACCCATGCGCTGCTCATGCACTGGGAGATTTGGAACTAGAGACCCACGGCCTCCGAAGGCTCGTCAATGTGAGCATTCGTCAAAGAATAAGGTTATTTTTTCCCTTAACAAGACTGCTAATGAGAGATCAAGATCACTGCATCTTGTGATGGTGAAAGACAATGGAAAATTTAGGAAAGTGAAGCCTTAGCTCCTTATCCATGACATTGTGCACAACCTCCTTGTGTCTTTTAGGACAGAGAACGTTGTCGTTGATAGCAAGGAAAGGTGTGTTTGCAGCCTTGAGTTTACTCCAAATGCAAGTCATGACCTGAACCTTGCTATGCTCGAGCAACCAAGTCAGATTGGTGTGCATGTCCCGGCTGTGTGGATTCCTGGGTTCAATTTGAGACTTGTATGAATTAACCCAATCAACCCATGTCATGTCACCTTAAAACATTTGCCCAATGTTATTCATGGGTTTTCCGAATGTGAGCTGGAACAGAAACCTCTTGGCCTCGTCCCGTGAAGGCAACCGAGCCTCCTTCTAAAGGATGATGCAGACATCCTCACCATGAAAGACAGCATCAGAAAATGGTTAAACCCAACACTGTAGTGCGCGAGCCGTGCGCGAAAACAGCAACCGAAACAGACCCATTGTTATCCACACATTTTACACGTTAACTAAACACTGACATCGATGCTTGTTAGTCTAGCTAAAAGCAGTTAGCTTTCCGTATCATTCCGGTTCGAACTCCTTCTGACTATAAAGAAACTAGTATCGGAAAGGTTCGGAAACCATGCCGCTTTTAGCTAGTCTAACAAGCATTCTCCGCACTTGACATTTACAGGGGGGTTTAACCAAATTTAAGGATCGAGTTGATAAAAAACATGTGAAACGGCGTAGAATCGCATGTGCAACCGGGTGGGCGCGTCAATTTAACCACTGTCGACTGCTATTCACGAGTGGAAATGACCGTTTCAGGAAGAATCCAGGGTTCTCATCGTTGAAGGCCAGACCATCCTAGTGCTGGTGATGCGTAGTAAATTTATCTCACTTTTTGCATGAAAGTTGGAAACGGAACAAACAGAACATACATAACACAAAGTTGCTTCCAACCGATGCAGTAGCCTACATGCAAAGTGACCTATTGCCTTGCCTACTTGCATTTGAACGGCTTTCGATTCGCACTGCGCACTGCGTGTTAATCGATCGATCTAATTATGTCAAATAATGGACGAATTGCTGCAACTAAAGCAAATGATGGCGCTCTCAGACGACGAACAAGAACTCTCTCTCCGCTTCCTCGGCGTCGCATCCTTGACAATGACCGTCCCTTGACTTCCGGTGCAACTCCTGCGCCAAAAAGGACTCGCATCAGTCCAAGAAACTATAATTATTGTACCGATTTTGAAGGATTATCAACGCACTTGTGCTGTGATGGATGCACTCGGTATGAAGACTCAACGAAGAGAAAGCCAAGAGACTTGACGCTACCAAGAGAGATGCAATGTTTCAAGGCATGGAAACTCGAGGAAAAGAATGTTCCACCAGCAAAAATGGTCCATTGGAATGCAATTCGCTCGCATATGACTTCTGTGCTCAACATTGAACCAAATTCATTGCAAGACGAACTCGTCACCGAAGAAACAATAACAACAACAACGACTCCCGCGGCAACAAATGCTACGGCTGCCACTCCTTCGCAAGACCAAGCACCAACACGGGCAATTAACTTTTGGAAACAAGAGATTAAATGTGAAGGAAAAACGTTTACTTACAACCTTCCAACAACACACAAGATTCTACATACGGCGAATGTAAAGGCCTTGGAAAATGATAGGGACACGCTGAAGCGAATCCGAAAGAAGTGTCAAGCTTCCTCATACTCGACAAACTCTGTTTTCTCCCAAGTGTTATGGAGCATTGCAATGACGGCCGTCCCCACTATGGCTTTGTCGGCAGCTGCTTACTTTATTCCCTTGGTTATTCGGGCTTTCTTTCATGACACTGGATTATTCGTTTACAAGAAATTTAAAGACGCCAAATTCGCCAAGGCATTTCCATCCGACTGGTTGCTTCGGAAGTACAACTTGTTTCAGGCCACGCGAGACACCATGTTACTTGCTCATCGATTAATAGACAAGAGAATATGCTTATCTTGTGATAAAGGAAATAAAAAAGGAGTCGGTCACATGGTCAAAATGCTGTCGTCTTGGAGTGCGGATGGTCCTCCAATAGTGGAGATATGAGTTCTTGATATCAATGCATGTGGTGGAACTAATTTTGAAGCTGCGGCCGGCAATAACGCTTCCATGAATAAGCTGAAAGCCAATGACAATGATGCAACACATCTTCTCAGCGGACAAACGACAGATAGTGGTGGTGGTGGCACTCTTAATGGACTCGCGGACGACCTACACGAGCTTGGAAATGTTTGTGTGATGCCAAACCTTTACTTGATTGGAAACTGTTGCTTGCATGCGCTGCAACTACAGCTTGGTAATGCTATCAAGAAGACGTTTGGCGAGGGAGCACTTAATGAGGTTAATTCCATGCAAATGCTTCATTCTGTGTACCGCCTACAAGAGTCAATCGATCTGGATGAGTGGAGACACATGCTTTGTAAATCAAGTCAATTTGTCGCCGAGTATGATTCAAGTGTCGTTGACAACATGGTGCCAACCAATGCCCAAGAAGAGCACCAGCTCGCTTTCTACAAGAAATGCCAACAGGGGTTGGCGTTTTATTCCGCTTTTAAGAAGCAATCAGTGGAATTTGACTCTACCTACAAGGGCACTGTGCTATTGAAGATGACTGCTCCTATGCTGACGAGGTGGTGGACTGTTGGCGCTGGTTCTTCTTATTTGTTTGATTACTATTTGGTAATGTTCCATGCATGCCAGACTGTGATTAACTTATACAAATCAGACAGGACACCCAACATGATAGCATCAGATCTATACAACCTGATGGCGGACCAAGAGAATTTCATTGACCTTTGTTTGATTCGATCGTTCCACGAAGCCTATGTCAACCCTCATTTCGATTGGTTCCAATCGTCAATGGAGTTGAGTGGAGCCCTTGGCTTTCAAGCGCACCATGTTGCTACAAGACACTTTCTAATGAATCGAGATCTGGAACACCTCATGTCCGGAAGATCGATGGATCAATGCTTCGAAGCTGTCAACAACTGGAAGGGCGATGGTGATGTCGAGGAAGACATCAAACGGCACAACAAGAAACTGCAGGTCTCTGTAACGGAAGCACATGATTCACTCCACAAGCACTTTCCGCGTTGGTTGAATCAGTTTCTTCTCCCTGCAGCATTGTTGGGAGAAGCGCCGCTCGCGAAGATTATTGCTGCTAGTTATTTTGGAAGAGGAGATGCCATCATTCGAATTGGATCCTTCTGTCGTTGATGATAGAAGGATGAGTGGCAACATCCTTTACAAATCGGATATCCACACAAAAACGGTTCGTCCAATCAGCATGGTGCAGCACCACAAGTTCATCAGACAGCAAATGAAAAGCATTTGTGCCAATGGTGAAAACATTCCGCAGTACACACTGGAAGCCATTGCCACGGCTCGATTGATTATTGATGGTGTTGACCTGCGTTCGTTTGACTACAATGATGCCAACTATGGTGAGATTCGCTATCACATGCACTCAACCTACTTACCGTTTGCCTGCCACACTCAATTTGTTGAGTCAGGTGTCAAGGAAGCCAAGCTGTCGGCATCAACAGACAGATCGGAACATCACCGTTCATGGATAGCAACAATCCGATCAGCCTCTCCTCTTGGCAAGTCAAAAGATGAAGACGCTGATGCCGGTTATAATGTCAACAAGATCATGTCATTGATTCAGTCATCGATGCAGAGATCACAGCCGCATGTTGATTGGATTGAGGAACAAAATGATGACAATGAGCATGACCAGCGCTTTAATGTAATTCGGTATGCGTTGAAGCAAGGTCATTTCAAGACGGAGCGAATTGATTCAAAGAGGGCGACTGTTGATGCCAAAGGAAGTGTGTACAAGCAACAAAATAAAGCCCAGACAAAAGAAAAGCAACAGCACATGACCATGGCTGTCACAGGATTGATTCCTTACTCAAAGGTAACCAAAAAGCGCAACATGGATGATCTTGTTAGTGAGATCAAATTCCGGCAGCAAAAACTACGTTATGCAACCCCGATTCCAGCATCAATTGATCTGCGGAAGAAATTGTTGCAGAGACTCGAAGCGATTCGTTTGATTGAAGAAGATAACTTTCCAACAGAGCAAGCTTACGGCAACAAAGCATTCTCTATTCTGTCTGGCGCTCCATTCAAATTGAAAGATGATTGATCGATTGGCCGGTAAGCACTTGTTGCTTGTCAATTCGTCCGTCAACAGCTCAAATTCAACTCTGATCGAAAATCAATCTCTTGCTGCTAACAAACTCACTGATAAGCATGCCACAATGGCTGACAGAGCAGCGACTGCAGCTATCATGGCTAGTAGCTGGCTAATTATATAGGAGAAGACTGTATGAAAACAAAAAAACTGCCGTGTTATTTGTGCTTGTCATTAGTTTTATTGTTGATTCACGGATCTGGCGGGATCGGGAACCAGAATTCGCTGTTTTGTATGCGCCGCTCACGCACTACACTGTCCTTGCGGATTTTTGCAAGAATGGTTGGCTGCATCTGTTTCACATCAAGTGACATAAACTGCTCCCCGCAAAGCCTGGGGGATCTCCGCAGGTCACTGGCACCCTTCAGGTTCACAACGGGTGAATGCACCCTGCCAGAGAAAGCATCGACTGTGAAGAAAAAATCCAGCTGCTTCTTTCAATGCTGGAGGAAAGCTTGAAAGCAAATGGGCATAGATGAAACACACGCGTCAAGTTCCACATGGAGGAGCCGCTTTTGCATCCACTTGTGGAGAGGGGTCAAAGGAGCCCTAACCTTGGACCTTTTCTTAGTCTTGTCCAATAAGGAAGGGTCCACAGGCCCGGGATGAACATCCCTGAAGTTGCATTGCTTATTAAACCAAATGTCGCCCCTCGTCTTCAAATCGAACAACAAAGGGCCGCTGTTAGCATTGAGCTTGTCCAGTTCATAGTTGTAGATTTTAACAGCATCGCAGTCCTTGGGATGTTTCAATCTGTTCTTAAAGACCGTTTTAGTTCGGATGCAAGTGGCAAGGTGCTGCTCCATGTTTTTTTGCAAGGCATTGGGGACCCAATGACCTGAACATCTGAGTTTCCCACTCTCCCGCCGAGCCAGCAGGCGTGAATCCGTCCCTCCTAATTGCCAAATCCAAAGGAGGGGGTTAAAAGTTAACCACCTGCGTCCACCCGGTCCACCGTTTTTGTCCCGAAGGCCACGGAGACTCCCACCTTCAGGAGAGCGAAATGTAAGTTACCCTGTTGGAAGAAAAAATGAAGAAACAGGAATACAGGATGGATGAGATGCCAAATCTGTGCTGCTTTTACAGAAAGTAACCGTGCAGCAGCTTTACAACCAGCTATTGCAGTATTAGCCATAGTTCCCTGGCTTCTGGCTCCATCACAATCACTGAATCACACAACAAATATATTTGCAAACTCTATTGATCTGTCTCTTATACACATCTCCGAGCCCACGAGACTAAGGCGAATCTCGTATGCC
>ENA-ORBV01014694-ORBV01014694.1-microbial-mat-metagenome-genome-assembly--contig:-NODE-14694-length-11656-cov-3.943518_pt1 | contig 11656 bp, 9 predicted proteins | sample MGYA00237777_ERZ505514 | MGnify/ENA primary metagenome ERZ505514 (study PRJEB26160, sample SAMN06269048) | microbial mat metagenome | isolation source: Oligotrophic lake microbial mat | place... | reverse complement strand
ATACGGCGACCACCGAGATCTACACCTCTCTATTCGTCGGCAGCGTCAGATGTGTATAAGAGACAGAATCGGGACAGCGTCGGTCTCCCACCTCGTCATACGGATATTCTTCCCCGTGCTGGGAGATGGTATGGCTGATGGAAAGGAGATCCCTGAAACTCTCATATCAGAACGTACGATGAAGTTCGCGGGCAGCGATCTGGATCAGGCTCGGTACCACGTTTCGTTGCGCCCTTGTCTGGAAATCAAATGAAGTGCTCAGCCAGCCTCCTCTCCGGCGTCCGCGTGATCGAGTCGAGTCTACTCATCCCCGGCTTCGTCGCGACCTTCTTCTCCGATCTCGGCGCCGACGTCATCAAGGTCGAGCCGCCGTCGGGCGACTACATCCGCCAGATGACCTGGCCCATCGTGAACGGCGTCTCGCTGCTTCATCTGCATACGCATCGCGGCAAGAAGAGCATCTGCCTCAATTTGAAGTCGCCGGAGGGAATCGAGCTTTACAAGGAGCTCGTCGCGACCGCCGACGTCGTCGTCGAGGCGATGCGCCCGGGTGGCCTCGACAAGCTCGGCATCGGCTACGCCGACTTGAAGAAGATCAATCCGAAGATCGTCTTCTGCACGATCTCGGGCTACGGCGCGACGGGTCCCTACAAGGACCTGCCGAGCCACGGCATCGCCTACGACACGTGGTCGGGCATCGTGCAGCCGATGGAGGACGACCAGGGCTTCAAGCGGATCCCGCCCATGCTCCCGAACGTCGGCATCAACGTCGGTCCGATGGTCGGCGCGATCGCCGTGCTCGCAGGGATCATCAAGGCGCGCGAGACGGGCGAGGGCTGCGAGATCGAGCTCGCCCAGTCCGACGCCTCCGCCTACATGGACTGGTACCGGATCGAGACCGAGCGCGCGTATCTGCGGCCGCAGAGCGAGGTGACCGGCAATCCGGCGGACAACTACGAACGGCGACCTCCGGGTCTCGGCGGCATGTGGGGCGGCGTTCGCTACCAGATCTACGAAGCGAAGGACGGCCACATCCTCTTCATGGCGAGCGAGCAGGCCTTCTGGAAGAACTTCTGCGCCGGCATCGGTCGCATGGATCTGTTCGAGAAATGGCCGGGATCGAAGTACGCAGACCACGCACGCAACAATCTCGAGCTGCAGGCGATCCTTCGGGACATCTACAAGACGCGTACCGTCGCCGAGTGGATCGCCTTCGCGAACGAGCACAACACGACGATCGCGCCGTGCAATACCCAGGCGTCGCTGGCCGACGATCCGCAGTTCAAGGTCCGCATGGGCTTCTATCCCGCGGACAAGGTCGGCGCCGAGCAGATGCCGCTTCCGGTCTACGTGAACGGCGCGCTGCCGCCCTGTCCGACGATGGCGCCGGAAGTCGGCCAGCATACGGACGAGGTCCTGTCGCGGGTGCTCGGCAAGAGCGCGTCAGAGCTCGAGAAGCTGCGCAAGGGTGGTGTCTTCGGCTGACTCGCCTGGCCGAGCAGAGGGCGCCGGGTAGGCGTGAGGAGGGGCGGATGGACGAGAAATCGACGCGGGACGGTGCCTCCGTCCGATTTCCTCCGCCCCTCGTTCCGGTAATCGCGCTCGTAGTCGGTCTCGCGCTTCAGCACTTCGTCGCTCGGATTTCGATCGTCGAGGCGGGCAGCCTGCCACTCGTCTTGGCGTTCGTCTTCGGCGGGGCGGGAATCGTCCTGATCGCGTCCGCCCTGCGGCTTTTCCATGCGAGCGGGCAGGATCCCAAGCCGTGGGAAGCGACGCCCGAGATCATCGCGACCGGGATCTACGCTTACACGCGCAATCCGATGTATCTCGGCATGGGCCTGCTCCAGGCGGGGATCGGCTTCGGGCTCGACAACGGTTGGATCGTCGGGCTCGTGCCCGTCTCCTGGCTCTTGATCTACACGATCGCCATCCGGCATGAAGAGGCGTATCTGACTCGGAAGTTCGGTTCGGCGTACATCGACTACACGACGGTGGTTCGTCGCTGGCTTTAGGCGACCGTGCGCGCGAAGGAGGGGCCATGACCGAGGCTGCGAAGGGTCTGGATATCCACCGGCTCGCGGGCTCGCTCGGCGCGGAGGTGCGAGGTCTGTCGCTGGCGTCGGCTGGTGCGGGCGAGGCGGATCGGATCAAGGGGCTTCTCCTCGAACACCTCGTGCTCTTCTTTCCCGACCAACACCTGAGCCCCGACGAGCACATCGCCTTCGGTCGTCTCTTTGGCCAGCTCGAGGCCCATCCGAATCTCGGTCTCGACGCCGAGCGCCCCGAGTTCTTCGAGCTGCGGGCCGAGAGCGGGGGCGGCGCGATCGCCGACGAATGGCATAGCGACCTCAGCTGCCAGGCGAGCCCGTCGCAGCTCGCGATCCTGCAGATGAAGACCTGTCCGCAGGTCGGCGGCGACACGCTGTGGGCCAACATGTACAAGGCCTTCGAGGCGCTCACGCCGCCGATGCAGGCTCTCTGCGAAGGGCTGAGCGCGCTCCACGACGCGAGTCCCCACGGCCACCCTGAGCGCAAGGCGATCCATCCCGTCGTCCGCGTGCATCCCGAGACGGGCCGCAAGTCGCTGTTCGTGAATGAGCACTTCACGCGGCGCATCGTCGAGCTCTCCCACGACGAGAGCGAGATGTTGCTCGCGCATCTGACGCGCTTCGTCGCGAGCCCGCGCTTCACCGTGCGCTACCGCTGGAGCGCGGGCACGATCGCGATGTGGGACAACCGCTGTACCCAGCACCACGTGCTCGACGATTTCGAGGGGGCGCGCGTGATCCAGCGGGTCACCGTCATGGGCGACGCGCCGAAGCCCGCGGTGCCGTCGCGCTGGTCCCCCTACCGGGATGCCTTCAGCGCGGGGAGCTGGCGGGACATGGCGCTCTGGAAGTTCCTGCGGGAAGGCTGATCGGCGGGGACGGGGATCGATCGGGCGATTAGGCCGGGCGGGCCCGGCTCCGGCAGGATTTTCTGTACGGGGGCGTGGGTCGCTGTGTCATAGTCGGTCGGACCGGAGCGGGCCGGCGATCCGCTGCTCCAGCCCGGGAGGTGCGTGCCATGACCATCCACCTGCGGCGACATTCGATTTCGGGTGTCTTCCTCCTTCTTCTACCGCTCCTCCTCATGGCCGCCCCAGCCCTCGCGGGCAGCGATGGCGACGGGATCATCGACGCCTCGGACAACTGTCCCCAGAACGTGAATCCCCATCAGGAGGACTCGGACGTCGACGGGGTCGGCGACGTCTGTGATCCCGACACGATCAACGCTTTGATCGAACGCGACAGCGCCGGGCGCTTGCACGCGCGCACCCCGTTCTACCGGATGCGTTATGCGCCGACGAGCCATCTCGAGGTCTCGCCGCAGGGCGGGCTCGGCACCGCGGCGGAGGCGAGCATCGGCGTCTCGGCCGGCGCGGTCATCGGACTCGCGCCGACGGGGCTCACCGGCCTGATCGTGCCCTACGCTCCGGGCGCGCCGACCGTGCTTCAGTCGACCTGGCAGACGGCTTTCGCGCGCAATGCCTTCATAGCGCCGACCGGCGCCGGAATCGGTCTCCACCTCGCGAGCTATGCCAACGGGACGGCGCTCGGTTACGAAATTCCGCTCGGCCAGGTCACGAGCGGAAGCGATGTCCGCATCTCGCATCTGCTGACTCTCCCGCCTGGCTGGTCGCTCGATACGAGCGAAGTCACGGCCGGCGGCGGCGTCGGGCGACTCTCGCTGCGCGATCCGGCGATCGTCCCCTGCGTCCGGATCGGGACCATCGAGCTGATGGCGTTCGGCTCGACGACGACGATCGCCGATTCGCCGACCTTCTTCGGGCTCTCGCGGCTGGCCGACGAGCTCGAGGCTTCGCCGCGGGTGGCCCGGTCCGGGCCGCCGGATCAGGTCGGCAGCAACGCCTCCGGCGGCATTCACGCGCCGCTGGTCGAGACGAGCTATTCGCTCTCGCAGAACATGGCCGAGGGCGCGCTCGGCCGGGTCGAGCTGAGCTCGGGTCGTGCGGGCTTCACGCTGACCTTCGTCGTGCCGAGCGCCTTCGTCGAGCGCAACCGCGCGACCTCGAGCCGGTGGCCCTCGGGACCGGGAGTCCGGGCAGCCCGGCCCCGGTCGTGCATGGACGCCATCTGGTCTTCTTCGACGACGAAGCGTCGATCAGCGGCCGCGAGGTCGACCTTCGACTCCACAACGTCTTCGCGACCTTCAACGGCGCGGCGCCGAACTACACGCTCTTTCCCGACAACGGCGGCAACGCCGCCCTCTACGACGCGGCGCGCCAGCAGCAGACGGGCTTCGGCTGCGCCGGATGCACGGTCGCGCTCGAGGGCGCGAGTCGGATCGATTTCGTGAACGGCGGGGTCGGCGTCGGGATCGCGCCCGGCTCGCGGGTCGGGCCCGCGGATCCGTGTCTCGTGAGCTCGCCGCTGAATCTCGCCGCGGAGTCGGGGCGCTGTGCCGCCGGGCTGAACAAGCGGGCGTCCTTCGCCGCGAGCCGACTCGAGATCAAAGGCTCGATGAGCGGGCTCGTCGCGAGCGAGAGCGACGTCGCCCTCGACGAGTTCCTGTTCACCCAGGCGCCCGACCGCAACGCGACGGATCCGACCCTGCTCCACACGGTGCTCGGCCTCGGCTGCGCGGCGGATTCGGGTCCGCGGATCGGCGTCAATCCGACCAACGGCACGATCATGGGCAACGTGCCTTTCGACGGCTCCTGCTCCGCCGCTTCGATCGGGCAGGGAACCTGCTTTCCCAACGCGCTCACGACGCCGGCGACGACGGGGCTCTGCAATCTGGTCGCGAAGCGGGTCGAGCTCGTCGGCATGGCGTCGACCACGAATTCCATCGGAACCGATCTCACGCTTCCGGCCGGGGAAGGTCTGGCCTTCCACATGCGCCGAGGCAAGGGCCAGATCGGGGACCTCGCCTGGAGCGCTCCGACGGGAGAATGTGTCGGCACGCTCGCGACGCCTCATTCGCGCGTCGTCGGGTTCGAGACCCTCGCGAGCTTCACGGGCGGCGCGAACGTCCGCGCCACGAACGGCGAGCCCCTGGCAGCGGGGGATCTCGGGGCCGTGGCTTCCAATCACTACTGCATGACGAACTTACGCGGGGACGAGCTCGGAATGGGCCTCGTCGTCTCGGGCAACGTCGACGTGCGCGCGCCATCTCCAGATCGAGCGCACGCTGATGGGTGCGATCCACGCGGCGAATGGCGCGGCCAACGTCGAGAACCTCGCCTCGACGACGAGCCGGGGTGCCGCCTGCCGCTCCCTCGACGGCACGACCTGCGCGACTCCGGTCCAGGAGCTCGCCTGTCCGACCTGCAAGCAAGGCGGAGCGAAGTACCTGGCGCTCACCTCCTCGGGCAAATCGGCGCCGACGCGCCTCGAAGTCTCGAACAGCATCCTCGGTCTCGATGCGGGGGGACCGAGCTCCGGCCTGAATCCGGCCCTCCCGGCGCTCGTGCTCGACGGTGATCTGATGGCCATCGGCGGGGGGCTCACGATCGGGCGGCGCCTGGCGGGACTGTTTCGACCGCCGATCCAGATCGCGCTCGGTGCCGATGCCATGCACGACCCGAGCCTCTTCGCTCTCCAGCTTTCGGGCAATACGATCGGCCTCGAAGCGGCGGCGCTCGCGATCGACAACTTCGACAGCGCGGGCGGTGGCCTGAACATCCAGCTCGCCGGCAATTGTTATTCCCGCGACGGGACGACGTGTCTCGGCTCGACGGGCGCGGGAGCTCTCGTGGCTTCCGCCGCTCGGGCGACGGCGGTCGGAGCGCTCGACGCGTCCGCGCGAGCCCAATCCCTGAGCCAACCGAACCCGTCGGCCGGGATCGTCGTGCCGGAGCCGTCGGCCGACGTCGCGCTGGCTTGTGGCGTGTTCGCCCTGCTCTGGCTGGCTTGCGGCCGAAGGGCCGACGACCTTCGCGTGACTCGCGTGTGAGCAAACGCCACCGGCCGCGCGCTTGAAGATCTGGAGCCGCGTCGCCGATCTGACGATTCGCCATTCCGCGGCGACGCTCGTCGTCGTCGGCGCGATCACGCTCTTCTTCGCCGTCTTTCTCGTCCGGATCCGCATCGACACGAGCTTTCTCTCGTTCGTCCGTCCGGAGACGCGCGCCCTCGTCGATACGATCGAGAAGGATTTCGCCGAAGGCGCCTATCTGACGCTGATCTTCGAGGCAGAGGCGGAGAAGAGCCTCTTCGCTCCAGACCTGCTCCAGCGCCAGCTTCGCGTGATGCATGACCTCGAGGAACGCTTCCCGGTCACGACCTTCAGTCTCGTCGAGGGCATCGACCGCGGCCTGACCCGCGTCCGGCGAAAGAGCCTGCTCGAGGTCGACGACTACTCCACCATCGCCGAGTCGATTCTCGGTCTCGCGGGGGGGCGGACGGTCCGGGATCTGATGAAGGTCAGCGCGCATTGGATCTCGAATCCGGAAGCGGTGGATTTCTACGTGAACCTGCGGATCGCCCAGTCGACGGGCATCCTCGCGGCGCCCGGCGCCCCCGATAGCCATTATCGGATTCCAGACGTCCGGGCGATCCGCGCGCTCGTTCGCGCCGAGCCGGGGGGCACCCGATCCGAACGGCGCATGCTCTTCGCCGCGATCCGGGATCGCGCCGACAGCTGGGCGACACCGGAGCTCGCGATTCATGTCCTCTCGGACGATCTCGTGGCCCACGACATCGATACGGATACCCGGAGGAGCGCCGTGCTGCTCGGCGCGATGGTCCTCTTCGTGGATCTTGCCTGCGTCTGGGCGCTGTTTCGAAAGAAGCGGGAGGTTTCGATCGTCTTCGCGATCCTCGCGGTCAGCGCGATCTGGACCTTCGGCCTTGCGGCGCTGCTCGGGATCGAGCTCTCCTTCCTTCATCTGCTCGTCTTTCCGATCCTGCTCGGAACCGGGATCGACGACTCGCTGGTCTTTGGACGCCGCCTCGCCGAGGAGCTGCGGGCAGGACACGGATTCGAGACCGCGCTGCGAAATACGTTCACCGGGTGCGGGACGGCGATCCTGTTGACGACGACCACGACCTTCGTCGCGTTCCTCGCGACGGGGCTCACGGCGGTCGCCGCGGTCTTCGCCAGCTTCTTCGTGCTGGTCGCGGTGGCGATGGTCTTTTCGCTCGTCGTGACCCTGCTGCTCGAAGGCGCGATGCGTTGCGTGATCGAGCGATCGAGCACGGCGGGGATTGGCTCCCTCCATGAGTCGAGCTCCCAGGTCGGCTCGCCCGACCGCTCGCCCCTCGATCGGATCAACATGGCGTTCGTACGCGGATCGAAGTGGGTGAGCGATCGGGGAACCCGGCCGGTCATGGCGCTCCTGACAGTCGCCCTCGTAATCTCGATCGTCTCGGCGATGCGCCTCGACAGCGAGATGGCGCGGGACGATCTCCTTCAGCCTGCCATGAGGAGCCATGCGGCCAACGAGGCGTTGCAGCGCCATTTCGGGGATTTCCGGATCGGGTACGTCCATTTCGGGGGCGATGTCGCGACGGCGGAGCTCGTGACGCGACTGAAAGAGTTGGAGCAGCGACTCGGGCGCTACGACGAGATCGAGCGGGTGCTCGGGACCGCCAATGTCGACTCGGTCGTCGGATTGATCGAGAAGCTCGGAATCCGGATCTCGCCGGAGATGGATGTCGCGAGCGCCTTCGAGCGCGTTCGCCAGAGCGACCGGATCGCGGACTACACCATCGACATGGGCTTCGGCGAGGCCTTCGAATACGTCGCCCATCGGAAAGATGGGGGCGGGGCTCCAAACTACGACGGACTCCTGATGCGTTATTTCGTCACGGGGGAGGAGAGCTCACGCTCGCTTGCGGCGGTCGCTGCGATCCGAAGGGAGATCGAGGCGCTCGGGATCGATCGGATCCCGGGGGTCGAAGTCCGGATCGGCGGAGGCGACGTGATCTATCCGCTCGAATCGGTCTACTACGCCGAGACCCTCGCGCGTTCCTTTGCCTATGCCCTGGCGGGCAATCTCATCGTGCTCTGGGTCGTCTGGCGACGGCTCGGCAAGGCACTCCTCGCGGTCGTTCCCGTCGTCGTGGCGGCGACGATCGTGATCGGCATGATGCCGGTGTTCGACGTCGCGCTGAACGCGCTCAATCTCGGGGTCAGCGCGATCCTCGTCGGAATCGGCATCGACTATCCGATCCACTGGATCGAGCGCTACGACGAGGAACGATCCGTCCACCAGCGCACACCGCAGGAGGCGGCCTCGATCGCCCTAGAGGAGATGGGGCCGCATCTGCTGGCCGGGATGCTGACGACGGCGATCGGCTTCTGCGCCGCGACGGTGATGCTGCTTCCGATGTCCACGAGCTTCGGGCTGACCATGGGGGCGGCGATCGCGTTGGTCTACGTCCTCACGATGTTCGCGCTCCCCGCGCTGGTCGTCGCCTGGGACGAGCACAGGCTCCGGGCCGGCTCGTGACGCGAGCAGCGGCCGGTAACGGCCTCCGGCCAGACAAATATGCGCTTCTGTCGAGACGTCGCGCCGCGCGGTATCGTGCGACCCCTATTCCATCCAATCGACCGAACCCGGAGGTTCCCATGTCCCTTTCCATGCACGCCGCGAGTGTCCCCGTCTTCGTCAAGATGTCGAAGAACATGCTGGCCTGGCTCGACAAGGCCGAGGCTCACGCGAAGAACAAGAAGTTCGACGTCAACAACTTCACGGGCCTGCGGCTCGCCCCCGACATGCTGCCCTTCGCCCGGCAGATCCAGATCGCGAGCGATGCGGCGAAGGGTGCCGTCGCCCGGCTCGCCGGGGACGAGCCGCCCAAATGGGCCGACGACGAGACGACCATCGAACAGCTGCGCGCGCGCATCCAGAAGACGATCGAGTACGTCGAATCGATTCCCGCCCACCGCCTCGAGGGCTCCGAGAAGCGCGACATCGTGATGCCGATCGGACCCGACCGCACGATGCGCATGACGGGTGAAGCGTTTCTGGAGAGCTTTTCGATCCCGAACTTCTTCTTCCACGTGACGATGGTCTATGCGCTGCTGCGCCAGGGGGGAGTCGAGATCGGCAAGGGCGACTATCTCGGCGGGCTCTAGGCAGTCTCGTCGGGCTCTAGGCAGTCTCGTCGGGCTCCAGGCAGCCGCAGCGGGTAGTAGCCACGCCCGCTGCGGCTGACGTAACGTCAGCCTTGCCCTGGTTCCGGGCTGGAGATCGACGCAATGTCCGAGCAGCACGAGCTGGCCCACGAACGAATCGAACGCCTCAACCGACGCTTCGGTGCGCTGGCGGGCTGGTGCTTCGACCACCGCTTCGTCGTCGTGATTCTCTGTGCGGCGCTCTTCGCCGGGAGCTTTCAGGTTGCGTCGAAGGTCGAGCAGGACGCGAGCTACGAGTCGTACTTCAACGAGGGCGACGACACCTACGAGGCCTATCAAAAATACCTCGACGACTTCGGCTCGGACGAGGTCGGCTACATCGGCTACGAGGTCCCCGAGCTCGAGCACGGCGTCTGGAACGTCGGCGCGATGGAGGCGCTGATCGAGCTGACCGAGGAGCTCGAAGAGGTCCCGTTCGTCTACGAGGTGACGAGCCTCGCGAATGCGGAGCTGACGGTCGGGTCCGAGGACGGGCTCGAGATCACGAAGATCCGCGACGAGTGGCCCTTGACCCAGGAGGAGCTCCTCCTGCGCCGCGAGGCCTACCTGAAGAAGCCGATGCTGGTCGGCGGCATCGTGAACCCGGACGCGTCTTTCGCCGCGATCGTGCTCGAGATGGACCGGACCAGCACGGACCCGCCCGAGGAGATCATCTGGGATCCGGCGAAGCCCGCCGATGATCTCGAGAATCTATATCCACAGGTCTCCGACGCGAAGGTCATGGAGATCCTCGCCCGGCCGGAGTACGCGGACTTCCGCTTCTTCCCGTCGGGCGACGTCGCGCTGAACGCCTTCTTCAATCGCGTGCTCGTCTCCGAGCCGGCCTATCTGATGGGGATCTCGCTGATCTTGATCAGCGTGCTCCAGCTGATCGCGTTCCGGAGCTTCGTGGGCGTCGCGGCCCCGCTGGTGGTCCTCGTGCTGACGGCGCTGATGACCGTCGCCTTCATGGTCGTCGTCGGATACAAGATGGGGATCTCGTTCTCCGCGACCCCGACGCTCCTGATGGTCATCGGCGTCGCCTACTGTGTCCACGTCCTGTCCGAATTCCGCGTCCAGATGGTCGCCACCGGCGATCGGCGCGAAGCCCTCGTCCGGACGATGTCCCTCGTCGGGCTCCCGTCGCTGCTGACGGCCATCACGACCGCCGTCGGCTTCGCGTCGATGGCCTTCGTCCCGATCCGGACCATGGCCGAGGGCGCGATCTACCAGTCCTTCGGCGTGATGGCGGCCTATTTCTTCTCGGTCACCGTGCTGCTCGCCGCGCTCTCCTTCGGCTCGCGGAATCCGAAATGGGCGCGATCCGCGGACGGCGCGGGCAATCCGATCGAGCGATCGGGCTTCGCGACCCGGATGCTCGACCGTATCGCGACGCTGAACCTCGAGCACCGCTTTGGCCTGCTCGTCGGCTTCGCCGTCTTCACGCTCGCGTGTCTCGTCGGCTCGAGCCGGGTCGTCGTCGATTCGAACTGGCTGGCCGATTTCTGGGATGGCTCGCCGGTCCGTGTCAACGTCGTGAAGGTCGACGACGAGATGGGCGGCATGAGCAACATCATCTACCTCTTCGATGGCGGCCACGAAGACGCGATGAAGGAGCCCGCGGTCCTCCGGGAGATCGAGCGGCTTCAGGAGCTCGCCCTCGAAGACGACTGGCTCGTCCGCAAGACCTACTCGATCGTCGACATCGTGAAGGACCTGAATCAATCCTTCCACGCCGATGATCCCGCGTACCACCGGATCCCGGACACCCGCGAGGAAGTCGCTCAGTACCTCCTCCTCTACGAGTCCTCCGGCGGGGAAGAGGCCGAGGAGCTCGTCTCCCCCGATTACCGGGTCGCGAGCCTCGAGCTGCGGGTCCGCGTCGGTCGGATCGTCCACATGGCGGCGCTGGTCGACCGCCTCGACGCAGCCCTCGTCGAGCAGCCCCTCGAGAAGACGGAGCTGACGCTGACGGGGATCGGCGCTCTCTGGCTCAAGCTGACGAATTACATCGTGTCGAGCCAGGTACAGGGACTCGGTCTCGCCCTGATCGCGATCACGCTGGTCATGGTCTTGCTCTTCCGGTCCATCCCGATCGGTCTCATCGCGATGGTCCCGAACGTCGTGCCGGTCCTGCTGGCGCTCGGGGCCATGGGATGGTTCGACATCACCCTCGACTACAACAAAGCGACGATCGCCTCGATTGCGATCGGCATTGCGGTCGACGACACGATCCACCTGATGTCGCGCTTCCGCCTCGAGTTCGGCATCCACCGGAGCTATGCGGTGGCCCTGCGGGCTGCCATGCAGGACGTCGGCCGGGCCGTCGTCCATACCTCCATCGCTCTCGTGCTGGGCTTCCTGGTCCTGATGCTCTCGGAGCTGCGTTCGCAGGCTTTCTACGGGATCCTGCTCGCGGCTTCCCTCACGACGGCCCTGATCGCGGATCTCTTCCTGCTGCCTGTCTCTTATACACATCTGACGCTGCCGACGAATAGAGAGGTGTAGATCTCGGTGGTCGCCGTATCAT
>ENA-ORBV01014691-ORBV01014691.1-microbial-mat-metagenome-genome-assembly--contig:-NODE-14691-length-11657-cov-4.172453_pt1 | contig 11657 bp, 11 predicted proteins | sample MGYA00237777_ERZ505514 | MGnify/ENA primary metagenome ERZ505514 (study PRJEB26160, sample SAMN06269048) | microbial mat metagenome | isolation source: Oligotrophic lake microbial mat | place... | reverse complement strand
TTAACTTTGATCGTCATGCGTTTCTCTGCACACTCAAAACAAATTTTCTAGCGGAGATCTCCAGCTCCGCTGCCTTAATTGTTGATTGATTGTGTCCGCAAAGCAGTTCGATTTAACGCCATTCGCATGCAGTGGGACATGAGACCACTCTTTGCATGCAGTGGTCCAAAAGACCACTGTGCACACAAATCGCAAACAACAAAGCTGACAGTTGAACCATAAAATAGATTGCCTATGTCTGTTGGCTACTTGATGTTGCAAAGGACACAAAATGCATGGATGATGTTGTGCTAAAGCTAATCTGTTTTGAGACAGATGGGCTTCACTTTCTTGGACATTTTTTGCACTGAACAAAAGATGAACCAGCATCAAAAGTGACCGATCAAGGCTGAAGAGTGGTCTTGGGACCACTCTTCACTGCAATGGAGTGGGATTTGGGAGCACTGCATGCCCTTAACAAGGGCTCACCCTGATTGGGGTTAAGGAGATGCATCCTATGGTGCAGCAGAGGCTAGGGTTACAAGCTGCGCTTTGCTCCCCTAGTCGCAGAGGCTGTGAGCTGCACTTTGCTCCCCCACTCACAGTTGCACCTCCAGCATGGAGTCCCTCCCCCCAGACCAGGTGTGACACACTCGGTTAATCACACCATTGTCATCAGCGAACCAGTGTGATGTGAACTGTTAATCAGCCAAAAATTTCTTCCCATGTCTGTTGCCAATGCTGTTTTTTGTCGAAAATGTCTTGTCTGCTTCATTTTCTGCTGCTTCAGCACTTGCATGTTTTAACACAGGTTCTGATGAGACATTTTTGGCTCTGCGCTGAACTTGTTAAATTACCTAACATGTGCTGTTTTTGCACAGTGAGGGCCTGCAAAAAAATTGCAGAAGTGCCCCCTTTGCAAATCCCCTCCTTTGAGTCGTTCGAAAATCGAACGGATTCCTTCATGCATTGATTCAGAAAATCCGTGACTGAACCTGTCACTTCCATGTGGAGGCTGCTTAAACTGTGTCTTTGCCACCACCCATTTCATGCATGTTGTAAAAAACACCAATGTTGCTGCACTGGCTGCATTGACAACTGCAGAGCACTGGCAAGTGCATCTTTCTCAATGATGTGAGCAAAATGCGGGAGATCTGCACCACAATCGCCACAAAAATCAGTGTGATGTGCTGCAGCAGCATTGTTCTTCAGGTTGCATCTTCTTTTTTGCAATCCCTTCATCGATTGGGTGCAACATGGAGTGAAAGAAGAAAAGGGAAATTGAAGTGAACTGAAGGGGAAAAACACACAAGAATTTTTGATTCAGTTAACACATGGATGTCTTGCTGTGTTGAGTGTTGCACAAGGTTCAGAAATCTGCAGAATTGCAGCCAAGATCAATGCTGTGCATGCATGGCTAGCTAGCTAACTGCAGTAGCTTGACCATTGACATCACAGGGTGGAAAAAGACAACTTGGTTCCCATCTGCTAACATTTTCCACCCTACATGACAACAACCTAAATGCCAGTGCAAGATTAGCTACCAGTCATCACACAAGCAACAACAGCAAAGAAATCAAACAATTCTTTTCTGGGAAGGTTTCCTGAAATCCTGGGGAAAACAGTTCCTACAGCCAACAGTCAACACTTGTGCACTGCTTTCTCTGCTGATTTTGTTCCGCTGGCAAGTGTTGCTTAAAACTTTGCACATGTCGCGCACACCAAGAGGTTTGGTTTTTCTGCCATTTGTGATCTTTTGTCAAAACTGAAACCCCATGGTCTTGACATCGATGTGCAGCATGAAAATTTGCTATGCCTTCTTTGATCAAATTTCAAACTTGTTACAGATTTTGATTTTCAGTTGCTACAAGTCCATGCACGCAAAATGTTGAAGCAAAATCAGGCTTGCCCCAGCTGGCAACTGGGAAAATGAAGTGAAACAAATGATGAAATTGCAACATGAATCATTTGTTGCTCAGCTGTTGTGATTGCAAGATTGTAGCCAAACAAAAATGTGCATGCCATGTCACACAGGCAAACCTCATTGACCTTGTTGTTTGCCATGTGGTGGACCCCCATCACAATCCAACCAATTGGGAAGTCATTGCTCCATCTGCTGGCAGAGGAAGAAAAAAAGGCTTCTAGCTTTACCCTGAATCAGTCACCCTTTGCTGTTTAGCATGAAGTCAAGAGTGACTCTCTTGAAGCACATGCATGACTTGGGACGGAGCGACTCACGTTCTCAGTGGAAGGCTTTGGGCATGCACCCATCAAAAACTGGCCAACAACAAGCAGTGACACACGCAGTGCCAGTTGTTGAAGGGAGAGATTCGTCAGTTAACCATAACAGATCAGTTTAAAATGTTATTCTTGTTGTAGTGGATCTTGAACTGTGGTTTCTGCAAGATGTCTTTTGCTGTTCACATCTGCCATTGCCTGTGACTTCTATTGAACTCATCTGTTGCACCACTGAGCTGATCCCTTGCATGTTTCAACAGCCTCCACCTACCATGGAATGCAAGAGCATCACCACAAAACAAACAGGTGCCAACTGGGCTCTACAAATCCATTTTTGTTTGGCTACAAGCCCACACTAGTTTTCAAATGGTCATGTTGCACTAACTGAGTGCCAAAGTAGGAACTTAAGTGGTTCACCTTGCTCCATTCATTATCTAGATATTTGATGCACTACAAAATGTCATAATACAAAAGTGCTATGTAACTCAGACATGCTTCAGCAATGTGGCACTTACACACAACTGCAATTGCTAGGACATGCAACCTCCTCTAAGTCGATTCCAATCTCAGCAGGCAGTGAGCAAATGGCTTCTGGAACCAGACCTGACAAATTGTTGTCCTTTAACTCCAAGTGTCCCAAATGAGACAGAATCCCCAATTCCAATGGGATGGTGCCGGTTAGTTTGTTTCCAAAAAGCTGGAGTCTAGTCATTAGAGCCAGTAAACCCAATTCTGATGGTATGGTTGATGAAAGATGGTTGTCTCCCAATCCAAGGTGAACTAGCTCTGTTGCTCGTCCAAGTTCTGTGGGGATAGGACCAGTGATCTCGTTGCCTCAAACAGACAGTGTAGTCACTTTTTGCAAGCTACCAAATTGCATGGGGATAGTTCCAGTGATACCATTGGCATCCAGGCTGAAATACTCTAAGGCAGACATGAGGCCAATTTCTGTTGGCATAGTCCCAGATAGATCATTGTCCCAGAGGCTGATCTTGGAAAGAGACGTCAAAAGTCCTATCTCCGTAGGAATCGCCCCAGACAAATCATTGGCATCAAAACCAAGGAATGTCAAGGCCTTCCAACCTTGTCCTTTGAGACAAGGGAGATGCCCCCTGAGCTGGTTCGGTGAGATGCTCAGGAGTGTCAAGGCCTCCAAGGAGCACAACTCGCTTGGTACACCCCCTGTGAGTTTGTTCTGATCAATCACGATTTTCTCGATTCTTGCCAGAAGGCCCATCTCAGAGGGAATGCGGCCAACCAGCCGGTTGCTCGAAAAGCTCAACGTTGTCATGTTTAGAAGGGATCCCATTTGTGAGGGAATCACCCCCGACAATTGATGTGCATCCAAATCCAAAAGTGCTAGCCTCAACAAGAAACCAAACTCAGATGGGATGCTTCCAGTTGTCATGTTGCTCCAAATTGACAGCTCCTTCAAGGACACCAGCAGCCCAAGCTCTGACGGAATGGAACCCGTCAACATGTTGTGGTCAAGGGTCAAAGAGGTCAATGATGTCATCATTCCCAATTCTGAAGGGATTGGGCCTGAAAAGTCGTTTCAGCTCAAGCTCAACGACATCAAATCGGTTAGCAGCAGAAGATCAAGCGTGATATTGCCGAATAAGCCTTGACTTGAAACATCCAGTTTTGTTTCTTTGGTGTCTACCGTGCGATTGAAAATAAGTATCGTTTCAGATGGGGTAGCGTCTCCGCTGTCCGCAGACGTGCAGTTTCCAACCCCACAGATAATTCCTGTCGTTGCCACCGCGGCAATTACGAGGATGATTCCGACGCAGAATGATCTTGCCGCACAAGTGTCGGGCACGCATCGCTGGAAGGGATGCGGCTTCACGACAGTTGCCCTCGGGACGTGTCTGAAAGAGTCAACCAAGTTCGCTTCGATGAGATCTCCATTTGGGTCAACAAAGTCCGGTGCAGCAACACCCCCATTTGCGCCCACACAGTTCGCTGCGATGATACCTCCATTCGGGTTTCCATTGAGATGGTAAGGTTCAGAGCCTGGGGCACTAGCATTTTCTTCGGGCGCTTCAGTGTCAAGATACGCTGCTGGTGGGTCTGGTCGCACTGGTGGGTCCCGACTCGCAAACGGGTCAACCGCCACCTCTTCTTCCTTCTCTTCTTCATTGGATTGCGCCATTGCAGTGGTGTTTGCGGCAATCCAGGTTGGGGTGGGGCTGTTGCTAGTCTGAACGAACTCTGCAGGCCTGCCATTGGAGAGCCCTCGCACTACAACACACTCAAGCGCTGTCTCCTCAGAAGTGCCCCGCGAATTTTTTGCCAACCCCTTAGTAGGAAGATCCTCCTTGGCTGGACTTGCGACCTGGGTGGCAACCTGGTCGGAAGCCCGAGTCGTTGCCTTGGTTGTAACTGAATTTGGTTGCGAGTCATCGGCCGGCAGCGTCTCCTCATGTGGCGTGCAACCCCACTCAACTCGTTTTGCTTCCATCAGTTCTTCTAGATTCAATAGGCCTTTGGTGGTCGACGAGACAGGGCCTACCACGGTTTCCATGACGCTACTGTTGGCGTTCTTCTTTGCCTCGGCCTCCTCTTGCATCCGGCGCAAACCTCGTTGTAAAGCCACGTCTGTTGAGCGGTCTTTGGAGCCTTCACATGTTTCTGATGTTTCGCGTCAATATACAAAGTTAGTATTTTGTCGTTTCAAATGAAACCATTCACGTTGCCAGGACTCACCATCGTCGTCGCTGTTGCCCCCCCCAGGTCTGGGGTCTGAAGAAGTGCTGGGTTTTCCCGTTGCCTCCATGATGAAGATTATTCTGTTTTGGCTTGATCTGGTGCCGCAAGCATTTTTGTGAGCCTTCGGTACTAAGTCTTGTGCATGAGTGCCCCACTGACTGTCAGGACTCGAAACGCAGTGCAGGAGCTACTAGCACAGTAGGTAACTGCAGTGACGATAGCTGCAAGTACCGAGTAACAAGTTTTTTAACTTTTCGATTGAATGTTTGTTTCCTAAGAAATAAGATTTTTTTTTTACGAATGATTTACTGCTAGCTAGTGCAAGACTTACTGTAGTTACACTGTGTCGTTGACTTTTAGTCGTCTATGGTCATCGACAAACTTCTCACTGTAACCTCAAATTCCGATGCGCACTCAAGTGCAGCACAATAGCTGCTGTGCGTGCTAATAGAAGAGTGTTCTTTGTCTTCCCCATGCTTAGTGCGTGCGCATCTCGAGCTGCTAGGTGTTCTACCTAGTCTAGGTTACAGAACGTGCGAACGGCGATTTTGGCTCAACCAAGACTGGAAGGAATCAATGATGCTCGGTTCGATGAACGACTGACCGGGGAAAACAACACTTCAAAATTAAAACTTCTGCCGCAACCATCTGATGAACAGGGCACTCTCTGGCTAGATGACCCATGCAAAGTGTGCTCATTGTGGTCCAAGCTAGCTCTGATGAGCTTGAGGTGTCCACTTTTGTCAGTTGGATCTTGGGTGAAACCCTTGAACAATCATTTTTTTGCCACAACTGACCAAATTTTTTTCAAAGCACATGCCAGAGCAGAACTGGTGCTGATGGCATGCAGACAAGATGTTTTGCATGAGGTGCAGCAGTTGACAATGGCTGCATTGTGATCTGGTCTGCTGTTCTGTTTTGCAGTCAAACTGCACCCTGGTGACTGTGGAATTGTTGTTTTCGTCCCAACAACAGAGTGTCAAAATTTCAGTCGTGCAAAATCGACAGGGCATCGCCAAATTTTGCAATGATGTCGTGCTGAGCACCCTTGAGGCTCAGTGAGGCATTTGCAGGGGCACATCTCAAAACAGTCACAGCACCATCTGTCACATTCACAATCCAAAAACACAATCCATGGTGCGAATGAAAACAACGTCACACAGCAGTGGGTGCTAGCATTAAAAAAATGGAACCCCAGGTTGAAATCATTGTCAAAATGTGACGTCAATGTCAAGTGCAAGTGTGGATCGGAGTCCCACTTGTTTCAAACATGGTCTGCATGCATCTTTGGATTTGTCTTTTGATCATCCAATGACTATGCTGATCCCCCAAAAGTGTCAGTTGTGAAAACAAAGAAGAAACAAGCATGAAAAGGGGACAATGCACTGACTTTGTGAGAGAATTTGCTGTCGGTTTGATCATGTTGCGACAGTGGCAACTGCACACGACACATCCAGTTGTCCCGCTGCAATGCCTGCCATGTTGTGCGCAATTCTGGCCTGAAAGTGCATTGACATGGTCTCATTCAACAGCTGCTGAAAAGCCAGTTCTTCAAGGAAAACGCCCTGCACAGAATCAAACAATCACTTAGCAGACATCACATCCACATGCAAGTTGCGGTCCTTTTGAACATGTCTTCCCACCTTAGCACACCCCGGACTTGCCAGCCTCTCACCCTTGCAACTTTTGACCCCTGCAACCTGTTGCTCCAGCTGACCAATGCGCATTAGGATTGCAAGTTGTCAGATGCTCAATGTCCAAATGCTAGGCAGTTGTGCAACAAGACACAGCAGTCATGTGACATGATGGCTCTGTTGAACAAAAATGGAGCAACTGTGGTTCCCGCTTGTCTAAAAAAGAACATCAAAGTGTCAGTTGGAGTGTTGCAAAATGAAATGGAACAACTGTGACACCTAATCTAAGCCTTAACCCTGACACGGTCAAAAGTGATTCTGGACAGTCTTAAACCCAAAGGGCCATCCTCTCTTCGTCTCCACCAGAATCAGCAACTAAAGTTCAATGGAACAATCCAGACATTGCCACTTCAGACTGGAGAACAATGTTCAACGTTGGACCCCCATTGTTGGATCCACATCAGTTGTCAAGCCTGCACCACCAGCTTCCCATGCGACCCCCTTCCTGCCATTGCATTGGTCTACATTCTGTTTTCATGCTCAACAGTAAAGACTGACTGATTACAGTAAATCATTGGAATTGTTTCTGAGGCTGTTGCTTTGGAAACAACATGGGAACACTCTCTTTTTGCTGGTTCTGTTTTGATGCCACTAGTTTTGTGAGCTGGGTAGCTGAGCTACCAGATTTGCAGCAACGATGTGAGCCACAGTTTCCTCTCTGCTGGGACTTGTGTGAAACTTGCCGGCCATGGCCACATTGTTGGCGAGCGACTACACACTGTCCTTCACCGCATCGGCCGCCTCGGAGTGTTAGGGAGGTGCAGTGTAAAATAGCCAGCCATTAGTTGGTTGAGCTGCCAGATTGAGCCAGCAGCTAACCCGAAGCTAGCAGTGGGGAGCTGCTTAGGCAACTGAAGCAATGATGTCTGTCCAACCAAATGCTGCAACCAGATGTAATTAAGACGCAGCCGGACGGATAACAAGGAACTGAAGGAGTGAACGGGATGGATGGCAACCACTGCACCACAGGAAGGCGCCGATGCAAACAAGTACTTTCTTGGTGCAATCACGAACAAAAATACAATTCAGGAGGCATGTCGGTCGAGGGAGAAAGGAAGCATCACCAATAGTAGAGGACATTTATTAGAAACATGACACTACTAGAGAGTTATAACAAAGAACCATTGGCCACTAGCTCGCGGGAAGCAAACACATTCAATTTTTAACTACAACTGGTAATGTCCCGTTTCAGCATACCGGGAATTTGGAGGTGCGTCATTTAAGCACCACACTCCAAGTCAAAGATGCTCTCAGCTTGAACTGGGAATCATACACCACGCTTACATCTATACATGTTCTCACACACTTTCGCCGCCTTCCGAGGCCGCCATCATTCGTAGAGCAACCGCCAGTAGAAAAATCAAACGACTTGAACCGGGAATCGTTCACCAGTGCCAACACCAACCAATACATAAAGTTTATCGTCTTTCAATCTTCTTAGTAAGGCCACCAAAACAGAGCATCTACCAGTAGAACAAGAACACAAAATGATTCGACAATATTCCACCATCATCAATCCATGCAATGACACATATAATTTTGCCGATTTTTGATCTTCCTCTTAGGCCATCATCCACAGAGCAACCGCTGGAAGAACAAGTAGCCCACTCGCAAATTGCTTCACTCCACTACTAGTACTAGCAGGAGCATCACTTTCCAAAGGTTCCGCACCAGTAGAATTGCCCGCGTCAATTTCTCGACTGCTGTCACCACCAGCAGCATCATCGCACACGGGAAGTGGGTCCGCACCCCCCGTGACGGGACCCAATCCAAAGGCCGAACAAGCCTTGTCGGGTTGCGCCGCCTTGATCTCCTCCACTTGTGCGGTTAAATCCCCACAATCGGCCGTAATTTCGGCATTGCACACGGCAATCCGAACCGTACTTTGTTCCAATTCCAAATCCTTCTTGGCCGCATTGTAAAAGGTCTGACAATTGTCTTCGATTTCGGCTGGATTGGTCTCGAAATAATTCTTGATTTCCGTCCAACATCCATTGGCATTGGCGGCACAATCGACACCATTAATCGTGGGCATTAACTGGACCGGCATGGAATCGCCATCCCAAAAGTCGCCATACGATTGTTTGATACTGGTACTGGCTTCGGTCGATTCAAATTTCAAATAATTGGTAAAGGCGTTAGAGTTGGGAGGGTTGCACATGCCATCCAACATGCTGGTCTGGACGGCCGAAATTTTAATATTAAAGGCATCCAAACAATCTTGCGAAGCACGGTACCAAGGGATGAGAACATCGTCACCCAATTGACCGTAGACGCGACAATCGGCAGCATCGGTAGTATCAAAATTGCAAGGACACAAATCTTGGGCAGAGGCGCCCCTGGAAAAAGCAAGAGCAAGAATGGAAGCGGAAACGAAAACCTTCATGATTGTTTTGTTGTGCTGACTTTTAAATTTGATAATAATAGGCTCGACGAAAACTAAAGGACGTTCAAAAGATTGTGCTTCACGAAAATTCGGCAATATGTTGTCTGGATCTTGCTTATGCTAGCTAGCTAGTTGCAATTGTTTCCCTTCCGAGTTGCAGGCAGGTGTCAAGACGAGGAAAGGCGGCGTCTACTAACTTCGATGCAATCGAATGGTAGACTACTACTATCTAGTACTGGCACCAGTACCGCCGGTACTCCTTACCTGGACTGGTGCGTTACTATACTATACATGTACCTTCTTCGCTGGATCTTCATTCTTGATTGCTCTTTGTTTGGTGGTCACAATCATCTGCTTTTATTGCACCAAGAATTAAGAAACGGCCACTACTGTACGGTATCCAACTATCCATGACTGACTCGACGAAAGGCTTCCGGGAAAGAAGGTTCTTTAAAAGCCGCACACTCCTTCCAGAATCTCATGTGGATTGAAAGAAAAAGACGCACAATCGTTCTCATCTATGTAACCGTTTTGAATTCAGAAACGTTTAGGATCAATAACGGCTCTTCCCTCAATTGAATGACGAATGATCGATGTGCTTAATATACCTGGTACGTCGTATCGTACTGGTTAGTGATTGAGTGCTATCCACCATTATTTTCTTTCATTACTTCTCCACCGTCCTCCTTCATCGCCTACAGTACATACCAGTTGAGTACATACCTGTATTTACAGTATATTACTAAATACTCCAGAATAGAACTCCAAAGTACAAGTAGCAGAGTTGCAATCAATCCTATCCTACCCTACAATATACGATGTTTCGTCTGCTAGCTTCTTCCTCTTCTTCCTCCTCCTTCAGCTCGGCATCCTCCACAGTTGGCCGATTGCGTCCTCTTACTACTTCTGTTTTGTTGCGACAAAGAACCACCCGATTTATTCTTCAACATCACAACAACCATAATGCGTCCAAAATTGTTCGGTACCAGTCGATCCCAGCATCTCCCTCTTCTTCTCTGAAAGAAAAGGCCTTGAAAGCCATGCTCAACAGTGCCAATCCCCAAAATATGAATGGTGAAAATTCCTCTTCTCCAACAACTCCAACTGTGTTGGATCCAAAAACCAAGGACGCCACGTCAAACACAGAGGGTGAGAATACTAGAAACAAAAGTGGCGGTATCCTTTCCAACAAAGCGACAGAAGAAGCAGAGTTAAAGCAACCAGATACGAAAGTGTCGTCACCTACGCCAACACAAACATCAGAACCACCACAATCACAACCACCACCACCCACTAATTTCATGGCCCACAACAATCCCTTTGCGTCTCCGCTGCACGAATTTGCTCCCAAAATTTTGGTCGTCGGTGTGGGTGGGGCCGGCAATAACGCTCTCAACAATATGATTGCCAAAGAATTGCACGGCGTGGATTTTTTGGCGCTCAATACGGATGCCCAACACTTGTCCACGTCGCTGACCGATCAACGATTGCAAATGGGCATTGAATTGACGCGGGGATTGGGAGCCGGTGCCAATCCCGATGCGGGACGCATGTACGTATATATATGTATTATTTTTATTGGAACCTCCGTCGTTTGTTTTTACATTTTTTGTTATGATTCTGGACTCTACATCTTTTTTTCGGTCCGATATCTTTTTTTTCTCTTGCTTTTACTGACCCCCGTTCTCGCCACCCGCTACGATTTTCTCTATGCGATCCCATTTCAATATTCATGACACAATAATCTTGCGCTCTCACACCTCCAAACATAAATAATTCAAAACATAGGGCTGCCGAAGAATCTCGCGATCAAATTCGAGAACGATTGGATGGAACGCACATGGTATTCATTACATCGGGCATGGGTGGAGGAACCGGCACGGGCGCAAGTCCCGTGGTGGCAGAAATTTGTCAAGAATTGGGGATTTTGACCGTGGGGGTCGTGACCTTGCCCTTTACCTTTGAAGGAACGCACCGTCGGCGGCTCGCCTTGGAAGGACTGGAACGGCTTCAAACCGTGGTGGATACACTCATTACGATTCCCAATCAAAATTTGTTTCGACTTGCCGGACCTAAAACCACCTTTGTGGATGCCTTTCGAATGGCGGACGATGTACTATTGGGAGGTGTCAAAAGTATTACCGATCTCATGACGGCGCCCGGGCTCATCAATCTCGATTTTGCCGACGTTCAAGCGGTGATGGTTGGAATGGGAAATGCATTGTTGGGTACTGGAGTTGCTTCGTCGAAACTCACGGGTGTTGAGGAGGGCGAGGAGGAGGAAGGCGAAGGCCGTGCAGTGGAAGCGGCACGAATGGCACTCGATAATCCATTGTTAGGATCCGAATGGGACATTTCGACCGCCAAGGGTATGCTTGTGAACATTTCCGGTGGCAAAGATATGACATTGTTTGAGGTTGACCGTGCGGCTCAGTGCGTGACGGATCAAGTGAAAGATGAAAATGCGAATATCATCTTTGGTAGCGCCTTTGACGAACGATTGGATGGATCCATTCGTGTCAGTGTTGTTGCTACGGGTATTGAACCTCGTGCTGCGGCCGAGCAAGAAGCAGAGTCGACTACTACGACGAGTCAGAAGACCTCCCGCTTCTCGTGGCGCTAAATTCTTTACATACTTCTACAAAGAC
>ENA-ORBV01014690-ORBV01014690.1-microbial-mat-metagenome-genome-assembly--contig:-NODE-14690-length-11657-cov-6.460363_pt1 | contig 11657 bp, 11 predicted proteins | sample MGYA00237777_ERZ505514 | MGnify/ENA primary metagenome ERZ505514 (study PRJEB26160, sample SAMN06269048) | microbial mat metagenome | isolation source: Oligotrophic lake microbial mat | place... | reverse complement strand
TTTTCAAGCAGAAGACGGCATACGAGATTCGCCTTAGTCTCGTGGGCTCGGAGATGTGTATAAGAGACAGATCGAATCGATCGAAGCGGAACCCATTCCGACTCCCGCGCCCTCCCCTGCCGCGTCTCCGCCGCCCCCCTCCACTTCGTCCGCTCCACCTCCTCTGCCTGCTCCGTGAACCGCATCCTTTCCATCCACTTCAGCTTTTCGTGCTTCACTCTTGCGCTCGCGTTCAGCGCCCTCGCGAGCCCTGACGCTCCACCGTGGTCCGTGGCCTCATTTGCCGACGAGGCAGGTTACCAGCGCCGGATTTCCGGCATGATCGAACGCATCGCCCGGCAACCGTTCCTCGAACGGAGCATGGCGGTTTCCCGATGTCCCGACACCGGCCTGACCGTGCGCACCTGGGCCCTCGAGGGCGAAACCGTGATTTCCCCCTACACCGGCCGCACCTATCGCCAGGGACCGACCGGCTACTTCGGCCCAAAGAGTCGCGACGCCGAGGGTCGCATCGCCACGTTCGGAGGCGATCCTTTGAAGTACGCCCTGACGCCCGCGACGGCCGTGATGATGCTCGCACCACCCGATCCGTTGCGCCGCTCCTCCCCCGCCGAGTGGCCCGACGCGGCCTACACCACGTCGGTCGAGGCCTACCTCTCCATTCCCGGCAACCTTCGCCAGCAGTACCACTTCGCTGCGGTCAATTGGGTCCGTTTCCTCGGCCTTGCGGGTTCAAGGATGTCTCCCGACTGGCATGGCCGTTTCCAGGACGCGGTCGCCATCTACTCCGAGAATCGGCGCCCGTCCGACGGCGCCATCCGCGAGTATCAGCCCCTCCCCCGCACCGAAACCCTGATCGGCGTCGAAGGCGAATTACTCGGCGGCGGGGGCACCGAAAACCACAAGACCATGTGGCGCTCGGCCGGCCTGCTCTACGCCCAGCTCTTCCCTCAGGGCTCCCGGATCTCCGACACGCCGCAGGACGAGGCCATCCGCCTGACGTCGGGCATGCTCACCGACTACGTCCGCCAGCTCCTCACCCTCGGCAATGGCGAGTACGATTCCTCCACCTACTACCCTTACTCGTTCCGCGCCTTCGCCAATCTCTTCGACTACTCGCCCGATCCGGCCACCCGCGCCTGGTCGCAGGCCGCGCTCGACTACTATTTTGCCACCTACGGGCTGAAGGTCTTCAACGGGGTCCACACCGGGCCGCAGCGCCGGGGTTGGGTCGATGGCCACTCGCTTTCGGACATGGACGCGCACCTCCACGCCTGGGTGCCCGACACGTCCGTGCCGGTGGATTACTCCCGCTTCATCACCACGCTGCATCAGGCGACATCCTCCTATCGCCCGAACCGGGTGATCTCGAATCTGATCGCGAAGCGGCTGCCGCTTCCGTTCGAGTATCAGGCCGCCCACCCGGACTATGCGATGATCCGCCGCAACCAGCATCCATCCTACGGTTACGTTTCTTCGAGTTATGCCATGGCCAGCGTGCAGATCGACAAAGTCAACAACTCGGCCCAGCAAACCACGTGGTCGCTCAACGTGCGCGGTCCCCGGGGCTCGCTGGTTTTTGGCGGCGGACAACCCCGCTGGGCGCACCCCGAAGGCCACAGCCCCTACGACCAGTGGCTGCAAAAGCGGGGGGCGCTGCTCTTCCTAAGCGGGAACACCGTCCCGAAGGAAGGCCAGCCCAACCCGGAGCGCTACACCCCCGGTCGGCTCGAGGGCCCCAAAGGCTACTCGCGGCAGGCCGCCTTCAGCGGTCCACTCGACCCCGCGACAGCACCTGTCGGGCCCCTCGCGCCAAAGGAGTTGCAGACCTACTTCGATCGATCCCGCACCACCGCCGCCACCTGGCTCTTTCTGCCCAAGGACCCGGCCGCCATCGTCCAGCCCATCGATGCGTCCGACCGGATCGTGATCGAAGCGCCGGATACGTGGGTGATAATCACGCCGATCAGCGCGTCGGGAGGCCCTTTCTGGGTCGAGTCCGCGGGTGGTTCCGAAGCCACTGCGGCGTCGCGGTTGCTCGAGCACTATCGCCTTCTGGTGATGCCGGGTTTCCCTGCCGGCTTCGCGATCGAAGCCCTCGAACGCAGCCAGTTCGCCGCCGTTCCCCCGGCTCGGGCCGCCTCCCTCAGCCTTGTCGGTACCACCGCCACCTACCGCAGCCATGCCGGCGATCATCTCGTGCTCGATTACCAACCAACCGAGCTCCGTCCTCGCGGGATCATCAACGCGGAGCCGGTGGATTGGTCGACGTGGGCCGATGGCGGGGTGTACGAGAGTCCCTACCTGAAAATCAAGGACGGCCGGATGTGGGTCAGCGACGGCCGCGAAGCCTATACGATGGAGTTCACGGGTGCGCTTCCGGTCTGGCAGTCCGCTCCGCCGAAACGCTGAGATCGAATCGCACCCCCCCACGCAACCTCCGTCGTGGGGCGCAGCGCCGTAGGAGTCCGGTTCGCATCGGTCGGAGTCCATTTTTTGGACGGAAGTTTCATAATAACCGGGCTAGCGTCAGCGCGATTTCTGCTTTGCTTGACGCAATGCCTTCCTTTCCCGACTCGCTTCGACTCGAACTCCGCACGCTCCTGGGCGTCGAAAACCTGGTCGAGAGCGGCGATTCCCTCACCACCCTCTCCCGCGACTACTACTGGTATTCGCCCGCGCTGAAGCCCCTCCTCGACGACAAGCGCGCCGACATCATCGCCAAGCCCGGCACCATCGACGAACTCCGTGCCGTCATCGCCGCGTCCTTCCGCGCCGGCGTCGCCGTCACCCCGCGCGGCGGCGGCACCGGCAACTACGGCCAATGCATGCCCATCTACGGCGGCGTCGTCATCGACACCACCCGCCTCGACAAAATCCACTCGTTCGACGGCGGCGTCGTGCGCGCGGAGCCGGGCGCACGGCTCATCACCATCGAGACCCAGGCCCGCACCTTCGGCTGGGAACTCCGCTGCTACCCTTCCACCTGGGTCAAGGCCACGCTTGGCGGTTTCTTCGGCGGCGGCGCCGGCGGCATCGGCGGCGTGCGCTGGGGCGGTATCGGCTCGGGCGACACCGTAAAGTCCATCACCATCCTCACCCTCGAAGCCGAGCCCCGCACCCTCCGCTACGAGGGCCCGCCCGCGATGGTCGCCCTCCGCACCTTCGGCACCACCGGCATCATGATCGAGATCGAGATGCGTCTCGCCCCCAAACTCGACTACGACCAAGTCGCCTTCAGCCATCCCGATTGGAACAAACTTCTCGAGTGGACCGACGCCGCCATGCGTAACGGCGCCTGGCACAAGCGTGTCGCCTCCCAGTTCCAGTGGCCCATCCCGTCGTTCTTCAAGCCCATCAAAAAATCCATCCGCGAGGGCGAACACGTCAGCTTCCTCATGCCCGAGCGCAGCCAGACCGCCGAGATCGTCGCCTCCGCCGAAGCCGCCGGCCTCATCGTCACTTACAACCGCCCGCTCTCCGATCCGCCCAAGCCGCCCTTCCTCTCCGACTTCACCTACAACCACACCACGCTGTGGGCCATGAAGACCGACCCCGCCATCACCTACGTCCAGGCCGGTTTTGGCGCTAACTTCCGCGAGCAGATCACCGATCTCATCACCCGCTACCCGGGCGAAGTCCTGATGCACCTCGAGTGGGGCGCACGCGATCCCGCCCGCGCCGTCGGCCCCGACGCCTCGCCCGACGCGATCGCCGTCGGCGGTATCCCGCTCATCGTTTACACCACCGCCGCGCGCTTCGACGAGATCGTCGCCCACGCCCGCGCCATCGGCCTGTCCGTCGGCAACACCCACACCTACTACCTCACCGCCACTAACCCCGAGGGCACCGCCGCCCGCCACGCCCTCAAGGCCGCCGTTGATCCCAAGGGTCTTTGCAATCCCGGGAAAATGAACACCTACGCTTACAACCCGTTCGCCGCCGCCGTGTCATGAGTTCTGTCCCCAGCCGCTTCGGCGTCGGCCAGCAGATGAAAATCTACTGGGAGGGCCGCGAGCACGGCGCCCCCGCCCTGCCCGTCTCCATCGAGGGTCTCCGCGCCCGGGCGATCGCCGCCCTCCCGCCCGAGGCCTTCGCCTACACCGGCGGCGCCGGTCACGAGGAAACCATCGCCGCCAACCGCGCCGACTTCGCCCGCTGGTGCATCGTTCCGCGGATGCTCACCGATATCTCCACACGTTCCCTCGCCACCACGATTCACGGTCAGGCCTCCGCCGCCCCGCTCATTGTCGCCCCCATCGGCCTCCACGAGCTCTACAATCCCGAGGGCGAGCTCCCCGCCGCCCGCGCCTCCGCCGCCCGCGGCATTCCCTTCGGTCTCAGTTGCCAGTCCTCCCGGACCATCGAGGACGTCGCCGCCGTCATGGGCGACGCCCCGCGCTTCTTTCAACTCTACTGGAGCCGCGACCGCGAACTCACCTGCAGCTTCATCCGCCGCGCCGAGGCCGCCGGTTTTTCCGCCCTCGTCGTCACCCTCGACACCCGCCTCCTCGGCTGGCGTCCGCGCGACCTCGATCTCGGCCACAACCCGTTTCTCCTCGGCAAGGGCATGGCCAACTATACCAGCGATCCCGTCTTCCGCGCCGCCCTCGCCGCGCCGCCCGAGGCCGACCGCACCGCCGCCGTGAAACATTTTCTCACGGTCTTCAACGACCTCGCCATCACCTGGGCCGACCTCGCCTGGCTCCGCGCGCAAACCAAGCTCCCCATCACCCTCAAGGGCGTTCTCCACCCCGATGACGCCCGCCGCGCCGTGGACGCCGGCGTGCAAGGCCTGATCGTCTCCAACCACGGCGGCCGCCAAGTCGACGGCGCCATCTCCGCCATCGCCGCGCTCCCCGCCGTCGCCGAAGCCGTCGCCGGCCGCTTGGAAATCGGCCTCGACAGCGGCATCCGCTCCGGTGCCGACGCCGTGAAAGCCCTCGCCCTCGGCGCGCGCTACGTCGGCCTCGGCCGCCCGCTCGTCTACGGCCTCGCCGCCGCCGGCGAAGCAGGCGTCGGCTGGGTCCTCGACAACTTCGCCGCCGAACTCGACCTCACCCTCGCGCTCTCCGGTCTCTCCTCCCCCGCCCAAGCCACTCCCGCTCTCCTCCGCGCTTCTCCCTGAAAACCATGTCGGCCGTTACCTCACAGTCACCGCGACTAAGCAACCCGCCATGAAACGCGTTTCCTCCATAAACATGCTCCGGTCCGTGGTCATGCTCCTCGCGATGGCGCTGGCCTGCTCCGGCCTGAGCGCGGGCGTGCTGACCTTGCACGAAAAGCAAACTTCGCCCGGCGACCTCCGGATCACCGGCGCGTTTGCCGGTGTCGAGCCCGGCGCGACCCGCTACCTGCGCCATGCCGAACTGGCCGCCAGTCCGCTGGCGCGGATCATCACCGATCCGCCGCTCGAAGGTCAAAAGCCCCGCGCGCTGACCGTGATCGATGTCCGCGAATTGATCCGCGAGCTGCGCTACCAAGGCGACGCCGACACCCTGCTCGCGCGCTGTCAGGACGGCTGGGAAACATCGTTTGCCGACGCCGCCTGGCTCGATGCCTACGAGCCCTACCTCGTGCTCCGCATCGACGGGCACGATCCCGAAGCATGGCCGTTTACCGAAAGCCAGAAGGCGCATATGGGCGCCTACTATATCCACATCTCCCCCGCGCGGCACCCCCACTACTACACCGACCGGCTGTTCACCGGCAAAAATCCGTCGGGGGTCGTGGAGCTGCGTGCCGTCAACTACGCGAGCTATTACGCTCCCTATTACACCGGCCCGTTTGCGCGCCTGGACGGGCCGGCCGCGCGCGGCCGCGAATATTTCCTCAACAATTGCGCCGCCTGCCACAGCGGGCCGGGCGAAGTGGGCGGGAAAAAATCCACCCGGCCCTGGCTCGTGCTCGGCGCCCTGGTAACGGCCAATCCGGACTATGTGCGCGCCTTCCTCGCGGAACCGAAAAAATTCCTGCCCGGCGTGAGCATGACGGCGTTTCCCAACGTCGCGGCCGATCCCGCGCTCTGTGACGCGCTCTTCAAGTTTCTTCAGCTCGGCTTCCCGGCGGTCCCGCCGGCGCCACCCTCCGACCCAAAACCCGCTCCATGAAAAATCCCCTCCTCTCCCTAGCGCTGCTCGCCGCCATCGCGGCCGCTCCCGGCACGGCCGCCGAGTCGAAACCCCCCGCCGTCCCGCCGCCGCCCCTCGTCGAGACCCGCGAGCAGCTCGTCGCCTTTGTTACCCGCGTGTTGCAGACTTGGGAGCAGGGAGACTCCGCCGGATTCCTCGCCGCGTTCACGGACGACGCCGTCTTCGCCTTTCCCGGCGGACGGGTTGGCAAGACCGAACTCGGGGCGCTGTTCGCCGATCTGCACGCACGCAAGCGCGACGTGAAAGTCTACATCGGCCCGTTTATCGTCCTGGGTAACGAATTCGCCCTGCGCTACCAATTCGCTTGCACCGACCGCGTGACCGGCCGGCGGCAGGCCCTCGGCACCGGCGTGCGCGGCACGCTGCGCGACGGAAAAATCGTCATGTTCAAGGAATATTGGGACGGCCTCATCGCAGCCGAGCAAGCCGAGGGCAAGATCCCGCTCGACGAAGGCAACCCGCTCTTCCCGATCGCATCCGGCTACATGATGACTCCCGACCGCGTCAACTAACCACCCGATATCCCATGAAATCCTCCATCTTAATCTTGGCCGGCGCAACTTGCGCGGTCGCGTGGGCCGCGTCCGGCGGCGCGGCGAATCCACCCGCCACCGACTCGGCGACGGTGTTCATCAACACCCTTGAAGCCGCTTGGTGGAAACACAAGAGCCCCGAAATCCAGGAAGCCTATCCGTTCGGGCACTCCAACGCGGCAAACAACGCCGCGCTCGCTGCGCGGCCCGATGCCAAGTCGGTGAGCAAGGACTGGTTCCTGCGCAACAAGCGCTTCCTCGCCGAGGGCGATTGGTATGCGGTCGAGTGGCATTACGGCGCGACCAACGTCGCCACCGGGCGGAAGCAGCTCGAATCCTCCCTCAGTTTTGCCCGGATAAAAGACCAGAAACTCGAGACGTGGATCGAGTTTTTCGACGACACGGTCGGCGAGCTGCAAATGGCGGGCAAGTTGCCCTTGCCCGCCGCGGAAGAGGAGCCTTTGCCGTGGCCGGCCAAAGCGACCCTCAGCCGCGTTTACCGGCCCTGAAACAAAACGATCGGGTAAGCACGCCTGGCCCACGCCGACCCTTTAGGTAGACGCTGAATAACTAATATAGAACTCGGGAACTCGGGGATAAGACCTGAATAGCATGATAAAATTCGCGATTCTCGGCTGCTTTTTCCTGATTTCCTGCGTTCCAGATTTCTCCTCCGGTATTTTTCAGTGCCTCCTTCGATCCTAACCTTCGATCCCTCCGTCCCATGAACCTCCGCGTCGCCATCACGTCATTCGTCGCCTCCTGCGCGCTCTATATGCTCTTGGTCGTGTTCAACAACATCACCGATTACGGCAGCAACTTCGATTTCGTGAAACACGTCTTCGCGATGGATACGACGTTCCCCGGCAACGAGGGGATGTGGCGCGCGATCACCTCGCCCGTCCTCCACCACGCCGCCTACGTCTCGATCATCACGTGGGAAGCGTCCTGCGCCTTCTTCCTCACCTTCGGCGCGTGGCGTCTCTGGCAGGCCCGCGCCGCCACGACGGCCGTCTGGTCCCTCGCGCGGGCCCACGCCACCACCGGACTCGCCCTCGGCATTCTCCTCTGGCTCCTCGCCTTCATCACCGTCGGCGGCGAGTGGTTCCTCATGTGGCAGTCCTCAAAATGGAACGGCCTCGGACCCGCCACCCGCATGTTCACGATCATGGGGGTTGTCCTCGTCCTGCTCTATCTGCCCGAAAACAAACCCGCCGCCGATTCGAAGTAATCCCAACGGCCCGCGAAAATCAGCCCTCCTCGGTAGCGTCGGGACCTCCGGGCCCGACGGGATTGGTCGGCGGTTCCCCTCCAGCCGGGCCCAGAGGTCCCGGCTCTACCTTCGTTGGCCCAACGTCCGAAAATTACGCGCCGTCGGTATAACCCTGGATTCCGCAACTGAACCACCAAAAATCTAGGCATCTCGGAGTCACGGTTATGCGGCGTTCTTCCGCGCGGACTTCACTCGCGGTGTGGAGCGTCGCCCGACCACGTTTCTCCGCCCGCCGCTCCAAGTTTTGCGATTTTTGCGCCTTCTTGCGGCCATCCTTCCGCGGAATCTAGGATAAGTCACACCCATGCTCTGGCTCCTCGCAGCAATCCTCCTCGATTTCGGGTTCATCCAGCTTTTCAAGCTCGGCCAACGCCGGGGCTACGCCGCCCCCGTCGTCATCAGCGTCAACTACCTCACGGTCGGAATTGTCATCGGGCTCTACCTGCTCATCCTGGGATCGTGGTCCGCCCCGCCCGCCGCCCTCGCCACCGGCATCGGTTCCGGCGTGGTCTTCCTCGCCTCGATGCTCGTGCTCAACCACGCGCTCCGCCTGCTCCCGGTCGGTCCGGTGCTCACGACCTACCGCCTTTCGTTGCTCGTGCCTCTGGCCCTCGGCGTCTGGCTTTGGCACGAGCCGCTTTCCCCCCGCCAACTCGGCGGTCTCGGCCTCGCGGCGATCGCCTTGGCGCTCATGTCCGCCGGACCCGGCGCGACCTCCGCCCTGCCCGCCCGGAAAATCCTCGGCCTGCTCGCCGCCATCTTCCTGCTCCAAGGCCTGAGCACCACCGCCATTCGCTCGGTTCACTATCAGGGTCTCGACGCCTACGTCCTGCCCTACATCGTCCTCGCGGGGCTCACCGCCGGCGTCCTCGGCTTTGCCTACATCCGGCTGCGGGGCATCGTCCTCACCGCCCCTGCCGTCCGCCTCGGTCTGGGTCTCGGCCTCTACAACGCCCTCGCCCTGCCCATCGTCATGACCGCCCTCGAACACTGGCCCGGCACGATTTATTTTCCCGTCACCGGCTGCGGCGCCCTCATCCTCGACAACCTCTGCGCCCATTATTTCTGGCGCGAGAAGCTCACCCCGCTCGCCATCGCCGGCGCCGTCCTCGCCGCCCTAGCGCTGGTGCTCATCATCAACTGAACTTATTTTCCGCAATTGAACTAGAAAGAATCCAAGAATCCTGGAGTCATTATCGTGGAGAACTCTTCCGCAGATTCTGCAGCTGCCAAGTGCGGCATATCCCAAAACGGTTTCTCCGTTCATGGTTCTGGTTTTTTGCGCTTTTTGCGCCTTTTCGCGGCCATTCTTCTGCGGATTTCCCAACCGTGACGCCAAAATTCTTCGATCCTTTGTAGTTCAATCCTCTCCCCCATGCCCCGCCTCGCCCACATCGCCAATCTCTGGTCGCTCGTCGGCCACCCCGCGCCCGCCCGCGAGTGGACCCTCGAAAAGAAAATCAAGGCCATCGCCGCCGCCGGTTTCGACGGCATCGCCACGCGCCTGACGCCCGCCCACCGCCACCTCGCCGAGGCCGCCGGCCTCCGCCACCTGCTCGGCTTCATCTCCTCCGACGATCCCGCCGAATTTTCGGCGCTCATCCGCGAGCAAAAGGAAGCCGGCGCCGTGCACATCAACGTGCAGATGGACAACCACGACACCCCGCCCGCCGTCGCCACCCGGAACTGGCTCGGTCTCGTCCGCGCCGCCGAAAAAATCGGCGGAGTCGTCGTCTCTCTTGAGTTGCACCGCGACTGCTGCACCGAGACCCCGGAAAAAACCTACGAGATCGCCGAGCGTTATCACCGCGCCACCGGCGAGCTGATCAAGCTCACCTTCGATCTCTCCCACTTCGCCTGCGTGAAGCAATTGCACCCGGGCGACTACGTCAGCCGCCTCCTCGATCACCCCGACTTAGTCGCCCACTGCGAGCAGATGCACTTCCGCCCCTTCAACGGCAACCACTGCCAAGTCCCCGTCACCTATCGCGGCGCGCTCACGCCCGAGGTGAAGGACTACCTCGTCTTCGTCGCCGCCTCGCTGCGCCTCTGGAAAAAAGCCAAGGCCAACCGCGACCGCACCCTCTTCGCCTGCCCCGAGATGGGCCCCTACGGCCTCGGCACCGGCCGCTCCGGCTACAACCTCACCGGCCTCCCACCCGCCTGGACCGACGCCACCGCCCTCCGCCCCGAAATCGCCGCCGCTTGGTCCGGGGCGTGATTCGTCGAAGCCAAAGAGACAAAAAAGGCCTTTTGTAGGAGCCTGCTTGCAGGCGATTTCTTCTAGTCGGCGCTTGCAAGCGATCCCACCCGCGCCGACCGACCGCTTTCGCCACGCCTGCCCCACGCACCTCCTCGAAAACGGCGCGGACCTGCGCATGATCCAAGCCGGGTTCGCGCAGTCGGATTTAACCACGAAACACACGAACCACACGAAAGGAATACGTTGTCCGCTCCCGTCACTACGGGGCGAGGTTCACTAAAAATTGGCGATAGTTCTTCTTCAAACGAAAACGATCATCCTCTGATTTTCGTGTATTTTGTGTGTTCCGTGGTGACCTCTTCTGCAACGTCCCGTCTAAAAACTCCTCCGCCCCGCCGCCTCGACACGACACAGATCTACCCGTCGATCTCGATCACCCAGCTGTGCGAAATCCATTCCTGTTGCCATCCGCGCGGGCAGGTGAAAGACCGCCAAGCGCAGCATTTCCTTTAGCCGCCGATGCGCTATCTTGCCATCATGAATCCGTTCCTCTCCCGAATCACCGTTGAGCCTGGCAAATGCGGCGGGCGGCCCTGCGTCCGCGGTTACCGCCTGCGAGTGAAGGATGTGCTCGAACTGCTCGCGCGCGGGGCGAGCTGGGAGGAGATCTTGCGCGACTACGCGTTCCTTGAGGCCGACGACATTCGCGCGTGCCTGGAGTTTGCTGCCGCGCAAAACGATCACGTGGTCCTGCGCGCCTCGTGAGAAAAGTTTTGGTCGACAACCAACTCCCGGCCGCGCCGGCCCGCTGGCTCCGGGACAAAGGCTGCCAGGCCGAGCATGTGATCGCATTGCAACTGGGGCAGGTGCCCGATGCGGTCATCTGGGAGCACGCCTCCCGCGAGGGGGCGGTGATCGTTTCCAAGGACGAAGACTTTGCGCAGCTGACCCTCGTCCGGCCCGAGCCGGTGGTCGTGATCTGGCTGCGGGTGGGCAATTGCCGCACGGCGCCGTTGCTCGCGGCGATGGAAAACGCCTGGCCGCAGATCGAGCAACAACTCGCCGCCGGGGCGCGTTTGATCGAGGTTTGCTGAAGCGGAAAAAGCTCCTTCCTTCGACTGCTAAAAACATCCTCGTTGGCGAGGCGGTGGCCGGGTTTTCTTCAGACCAAAACATGGACTCGACTTTGCGGTCCGCAGGTCGGCGGAAAGGGAAACAGGTTGGCTCTTTACAGGATCGAGCCGGAGGGACGGCTAGGACTTTGGAGTTCCGGGTAGATATGAGCCGGTGAAGCAGGAGGGAATCAGGAAATTCGGTTTAATCACAAACCACAAAGCCAAACACCGTTCAGCTCTGCCTCAAGAACTCCACCACTGCCGCCTGTTCAAAAACATGGGAAAGCCTACAGGATTATCGCCTTCCAAGCTAGGCGCCCTGCTTTGCTATCAAGAGTCAACCCATGTCCCCTTTTCTGGCACCGAAACCCCGCCACGAAG
>ENA-ORBV01014689-ORBV01014689.1-microbial-mat-metagenome-genome-assembly--contig:-NODE-14689-length-11657-cov-7.254577_pt1 | contig 11657 bp, 22 predicted proteins | sample MGYA00237777_ERZ505514 | MGnify/ENA primary metagenome ERZ505514 (study PRJEB26160, sample SAMN06269048) | microbial mat metagenome | isolation source: Oligotrophic lake microbial mat | place... | reverse complement strand
GGGCGCTAGACCGAGGTGGTCGCGCATTGCTTTCGGGATGGTGACTTGGCCTTTGACGGTCATGTTGGCTTGCATGAAAATCCCTAAGGTATTACAACACTTTTATTGTAATACCTTCGAAAGTTGCAATCGATAGTTGCGATTGGCTGGGCCCAGCGCCTTTGCATCCGAGGCTTGCCGGGTCTGGTTTGCGGCATCAGGCTACACGTGAGCCATGGATAGTCGGCGGATGCCATTTTTGGTAGCAGCTTGCGCAGTGAATACGGGGAATAAGGGCCTATTTCAATCCCAAAGAACCCGCCGCGCCCATTTCGGCATGGGCTGCATGAGCTCTTGCGTCCAGTCGCCTTTGCACGTTGCCACGGCGGTGTGTGTGCCGGGTGTTACGTCGGCAGAGTCGTAAAGAATGGCGGCGTCGGCCAAGCGAACCGCTTGGGTCAGGTGGGCCAGCGTGCGCGGGTAGCGCGCCAAAATGCGCTCAGGCGGTACCGCGTGGCCGCCTTCGGTAACCCGCTGGGCCACGCGTGCCAGCAGACGTTCGGGTTGGTCCAGCGCCACCACCAGTAGCATGACAAAAAAGCCTTTGGCCTGCGCCTCTTGAATGAGCGCCAGTTTGGATTCGTGCGAGAACACGGTTTCGCTGACGAACGATTGGCCCGCTTGCAGCAGTTCAGCCCGGCGGGCATCGGCCCACTGGCGGGCTTGTGCAGAGCGTTGTTCGGGTTCGGCAATGTGCGGCAGGTTCGCAGCCTCATGGAGATCGGCATTGACGAACTCGGCCGCAGTCGGGATGGTGCCTGCCAGCGCCAGCGCGCGGTACAGGGTGGACTTGCCCGCGCCGTTGGGTCCTGCCAGCAAGTAGAAGACGGGTTGCGCCATGTCAGGCGGCTGTTTGGCCTGCCTTGCTCCGGTTGTTGGCGACGACCTCGCGCACGCGCTGCGCGAGGCTGCCATCGTTTTCTACGGCCATGAACTGGGCGAGCAACGCGTCTGCCTGTTTTGCGGGTTCAATGGCCGCGGGGCGGGCGCGCCGTGCGGCGGCATCAAAGCCGGCAATGGCGGTTTGCGCCTCTTGGGCGGTCAGGCCACTGTGCTCCACGATACGGCCCAGCGTGGCCCAATATTCCACTTGCCCGGCCACGGAGCGGCGCATGGGCTGTGCGGCTTCGCGGGCTTGGTCCACGAGGGTACTGGGCAGTTTGACGGAAGCAAAACCGGTGTTGGCTTGGGGCATGGCGTTTCTCCTGTATGGCGCATTTTGCGCCAAATTGGCTCTTTTTGCGGATGGTGTTGGATAGCACAGTTTGTGATGTCAAGTTGGAGAGCCTAAGTTACTACGGGTTTGATAGCTGCTTACTTAATGAATACGGGGGGCTGGAAGGTGATTTGGCATTTATTCCTCCTCGCCCAAGCGCGGATCGGTCGCGCCGGCGACGGATGCACCCGCGTCGTAGACCAGGCGCACGCCGGTAGGGTCTTCAAACAACATCGCCCGGTCGGTGGCGCAATACTCGCCGGCATGGGCCCCCAGCGGGGTAATCTTCACTGTTTGTCCATGGACGCGCGCAACCAGCAAGCAGGCGAGCAAGGCGAGAGCCAGTTTCAGACGTGGTGTTTGCACAGCGATCCGGGTTCTGCCCCTCGTACGGGGCGCGGCGCATGTCGCCGACCGCCGCGCACCTGGTCGACCTTGTCATCCCGCGCGTGCCGGTGCGCCAGTGGGTGTTGTCACTGCCCATCCCGCTGCGCCTGCTGCTGGCCGCACAACCGGTGCTGGTAACGCCGGTGCTGCAGGTCGTGCACCGTGTGTTTACGCGCGACCTGCTCGAGCAGACCGGCTTTAAGGCGGACCAAGCCGACAGCGGCGCGGTCACGCTGATCCAGCGATTTGGGTCGGCGGCCAATCTCAACATACACCTGCACTGCCTGGTGCTGGACGGCGCGTACCGGCGCACGGACCGCGAGCCGGTATTCGTCCAGGCCGATTCCCCCACCGACGAGGAGTTGCGGGCGCAGAAGGTGTTCACGGTGCAAGGTGCGATGCCGCACGACGCCGCGCGCGACCAGGATCTGTGTGCCGACCATCAGGGAAACAGCGCAGCACGCGGCCGTGCGCTGCGGTGTCAACGAGCGCCAGCGGCTGGAACAGCTGTGCCGGTACATCACCCGACCCGCACTGGCCAATGAACGTGTGCAGATCAATGGCGCCGGGCAGGTGGTGCGGAGGCTCAAGACCGCCTGGCGCGACGGCACCACGTACATCGCGATGAGCCCGCTGGAGTTCATGCAGCGCCTGGCCGCCCGGGCGAACGAAGGCGCCTTTCAGGCACCTGTGCCGCGACCGCGCCTGCACCTGATCCGCTTGCACGGGGTCCTGGCGCCGAACGCGAAGCTACTCGCGCTGGTGGTGCCCCGGGCACCCGAGGATGCTTCTGGCGAGTCAAAGGTCCCCGCGACAGAGTCAGGCTGCACGTACAGCCGGCCGGCGCGCATCCGCTGGGCCCGGCTGCTCAAGCGCGTGTTTAGCTGCGACATAACTTGAGTACAAGTTTGATTTTCCCATTCCCAGAGCCGCTCCGACCAACGGTAGTCTTGCCATTGCTCAGGACAATTTTCCCGGCGCAACCAATTCGAGTTGAGGAAAATACGAAGCAAACCGGGTCACATCGCGCGTCAGCACCGGACAACCCAAATCTGCCGCATGCGCGCCGATCAGGAAGTCCGCCAGCAGACCGGCTCTGGTGCCGGCGCGTTGCCGGTACAGCGCGCGGGCGCGGCCGGACAGGTAGAAGGCACTGCGGGTCAATGGGCGCAAATCCAGTCCGGCCTCCTGGCAAAAGGATTCAAGGGTTTCAATCTTCGCAAAGCCGTAGGCCAACTCAGCGTAAATGATGCCGTTAATCACCAGCGGGCCGCGCCGGCTCCAGAGATCGAGTTGCGCGGCCGACCAATCCTGCCAGCGGGGATCGCCGCTAGAGACGTCCACCAGCACGCAACTATCGACGACGATCACTTGGAGCGCTTGCGGTTCGCGCCGGACGCAGCCGGGGCGAAGCCAGGATCACGAGCGTCTTCATCGTAGCCACGCAGCAAGCCCATGATTTCGTCCGTTGATTTCAAACCGCAGGCAGCCCATCCCGCGCGATTGCTGCCCTTCAGTTTGTCGAAGCGGCTCGGTTTGGATTTCACGGAAGTGCGCCGGGTGGTCGCGGGCAATATGACGACACCGCCGTCTTCTGTGTAGGCGAAGCGCACCGTCGCACCGGGCGCTAGACCGAGGTGGTCGCGCATTGCTTTCGGGATGGTGACTTGGCCTTTGACGGTCATGTTGGCTTGCATGATAATCCCTAAGGTATTACAACGCTTTCATTGTAATACCTTCGAACGTTGCAATCGATAGTTCCGATTGACAGCGTAGCGCTGGTTGTCCCGCGCGGGCCAATCACTTCGACCAGTGCACCCTCAGCGCCGTGCACTGGTAGCCTCGACGGGCATCACAAGCGAACTTGACGTTGACATTGATTTCGCCGCGCGTTGAATGGTACTCCAGGATTCCCGCATGCTCCCGGTTCGGCATGCCAAAAAGCGCGAGCACTTTGTCTCTATGCCGACCCAGAAAGTTGCCTTTCGGATCGTCTATCTTCCGTAACTTGAGGTAGGCGAGCGCCTGAAGTCCTTCACCGCCGTCCAGAGTGACAACTTTGCTCTGACACAAATTTGAGTTGTCTCGAGCTTGCGTCGAAAGTGGTGCTGGCCATGCGATCTGAATTGCTGTCGTCGTAGTAGAAACGCACCAATGTAGAAGAGGGTCGCCGAGTTGTTGGTGCACCCAGTACGCGCACCACTTCCGCCTTAAATGCAAAGGCGCTGAGCCCAGCCAGCGTCACGAAATCTCCGATCGCCAGCTTGGCTGGCAACGCAGCCAAGGATGTCAGGCGAGTCGCAGAATCATACCGATGCAGCCCTACTTCCAGCAGCGGCATGTCGCCTCTGCTGGAGACAGTTCGTCCCGCCAGTGCCTGCTCGAGACTGATGGTAATGGCGGCGAAGGGCGTCAGCCCCGTTTCCTTCAGGCGCGTTGGCATATTCAGCTGCAAGGCCTATCTGGCTTGGTCCTGAGTGGCGAAGTCCGTGGTTCTCGGTTCACCAACCTGAACGGCTAGGCATTGACCCACATCCGCCGCGAGCCTTCGCGCAGTTCCCAGCTCGATTTTTCGGACAGCATCGCTCTGGACGAACGGCTTGTCGGGTCTGGTTTGCGGCATCAGGCCGCGCCAGAGCCGTGGATAGTCGGCGGATGTTTTCGGAAGAAAGGCGCTGCAATTCTCGAATGGCGCGCTCGAACGGCTGAGTTCGTAGTAGGTGCTGCCGGGTGAGACTGGCCCGATCATTCCCTGCACGCGTTGAAGTTGGCCTCGATCAACTCCTTCAATGCAACGCAATCCTTGCCGCCCATCGCGGCGAAGGCAGGAATGGATGGCGAGAGGCAGACCGCGAACAGCCTCGCAAGCCTGACAAGCAGGCGAGAAGTTTTCATTTCAGCCCCTTATCCGTTGCAATTCTGTGCGAGCTTCTTCTCGCTTGCGGCCACTCGGCTTGCCCGGTAGCGCACTTGATGCGCTGGCGCCTTGCTCGCTTCCTCTTTGTTCCTGCGCACCTCCTCGGCCAGTTGGCCGCAGCGGCGCTGGGTGTTAGCCACGCGGTTCTGGGACCGGATGTCCCGCGGGGCGGCGCGGGCTACCGCGGCGACCGGTGCGACCGGTGACGCCGGCGCCGCAGCTGCGCCGGGCGCATCGATGGCGGAAAGGGCGGCGCTGGCCAGCGTGCGTGTCTCGGGGCAGCCTGGCACGGCGTTGGCGGTGCGCAAGTTCCCCAATGCCTTGCGCCGGTCCGCTGCAATGATGGCCCCGATGTCGGCCGGGGCCTGCTTGTGCCAGAAGACGTGCGTCTCGTAGACCATTGAACTGCCGTCCTGCGAGGCGCCGGTGGGTCCGTAGGTACAGCGCAGCACGCGCTGACGTGAACGCATCAACTGGGTCAGTGAATCGGCCACCGGGCGCGGCGCCAGCGCCAGACGTGCATCGGTGCCTGTGTCGAAAAAGCCCTCGGATTGTTTGTGCAGGCGCTCGCGGCCCTCGGGTGTCAAGTTTTGCACTGCGATCCGGTTGGCAGCAATGGCCGCCGCTCGTTCGGTGCTGCTTGTGGCGTCGGCCGCGCGCACGTCGAACTCGTGTTTGTCGCGCAGGCGCGCATACGCTTCATACAGCCCCATGTTGTTGGCCAGCGCTTTTCGGACCTGCGTGGCGTCGCCCACCACCAGCATCTGTTTCCTGTCGCGCGCGCCCAGCGACGTGCGAAGCGCATCGACCCAGTCGTGGAACGCGGCACGGCCCGCCTCTGGGATGCCACCATCCAGCGCGCCCCCGGTCAGGGCGTCCAGTCCCGCCACCCGCGTCTGGCTGTACTCCGAGGTTCCCTCGGTCACCATCTGTTGCGCGTAATAGAAGTCCTTGGCCTTGAGCATGTCGGCGAACCGCTTTTCCACGGCCGGTCGTTCACCCGGCCTGGTGGCGGTATCGAAGAACGCTTTGCGCGCCGCGGCGATGTCCTTGCTGAATTGTGTCTTGGACTGCACCGCCTCGCGCACCGCCATGATGGCATTGACGGCCTGCTCGCGCCGCACCTCCCCGATCGTCCTGGTGCCAATCCAGGTTTCCTGGGCCGCCGAAGGCAGCCACGCGCTGGCCGCGAGCAGCATCACTCCAATTCGCATGTGGCACAACGCCTGGCCTGCCAGTGTTGTCCATCGCGCCACTGCGGGCTGGCCGTGACGGCGGCCGAAGGCGCATTCAATATCTTCCCGGCGCGAGTCGTTCGGATTGCACACCATGTCCTGGCTCCTGCTGGATGGGGCCGGTTCAGCTCTTGCCTGAACAGCGTGGGTGGCCCGTTGTAGCTTGCTTGCGATGGTGCATGCTACCCGCAGCGCCGGAAATCACAAAGCGCGAGGTGCCGCCGTCGCCATGTGCGACATGTTGTGCGCCTTATTCTTTGAACGGGAGCGGGTGGGCGTGAGCAGGCAATCCATGGTCGGATGGCGTCAAGGCGATCTCGGCATGTGGGACCGCGATGGCCAGTGCAAGTTTTGGCAGACCTTTGGCTGTCCGCATATTTTCAGGCTTCTACGCTTGCCACGCTGAAGGCGGCAATGGCAATAGGCGCCCTCGAGCACTGCCGGTGCGCAAAGTTGTATATCTGACAAAAATGAGATCGCGCCAGCCAAACTTGGAAATCTAGATTTGATAGCGAGGAGCAAAACGTGCCTCACAAAGAAACCACATTGGCCGATGTCATCGAGGACCAGTACTATGCCGATCTAGGCGCACGTACCGGCACAGCATACAACAACATGCTCGTAGGCGAACGCGCAGACCGGATGAGTGCTGACCTCTTGGTAAGGCGCCACCGCCCACAGGCGCGCGACGGGGTGCCGCTAAGTTCGTCAGTCGACCATCTGTTCAATCATGTCCCCCCGGCGTGGATCAAACGGGTTGGATTGTTGCTTGCTTTCGTCGCGGCCTTTGGTTTTGGGCTGCAAGAAGGACACGACTATACAACCGCCGCGATTTGGGGCGGTGCCGGTGTCGTCACAGCGGCTCTTTGCTGGAAATTGCTGATACTGACAGTCAAGCTTGCCATCTTTGCAGCATGTTGCGCGCTCGTGATCGGCGCGGTGGTGCTGGCAGCACAGACATTTCTGAAGTAACAAACCGCTCGGCCATTTCCCTTACAGCATACACAGCGCCAGATTCAAAATACCATGCAATCAAACACCGACGGGAACAATCCAAGCCGCAGTGCTGCGCAGGCCTTTTTGGACAAGGTCAGCCCGCTCGGCACGCCGCTGAGTCCAGAAGACTCCGCGCTCTATCGCAAACTGTTGCTGAAAGAGGGAGCAGGTGTTGGCACGGGCGATGCCCTGCGCGAACCTCCCGGCCCGCGTTTTGCACCGCTGGCGAATAAGTCCGGGTAACACACACTTGCAGCGCCGGACACCAAAATCTGGTCGATGGATGTATCGGCGCAAGGCGCTGCAGCCCACCTGATTTGTTGGGCTACCGCCCGTTGCAATCGCGCGCATGTTTCTGTTTGTGCCGCGCGTGGAAATCCACCCACATCTTGTTTCCCCGGTCTGCCTTGCTGCGGATTTTTTCCAGAACGGTTGCCACTTTTTTCCGGGAATAACCGTGGCCTGCTGGGCGTGGATCCCGATCGTCCTGTGGGCTGCCTTTGCGCAGACCATCCGCAATGCCACCCAGCGCACCCTGGTCGGCAGCCTCTGCACGCTGGCGGCGACACTGGTGCGCTTCCTGTACAGCCTGTCAGAAGTACCCCCAAAAATACCCCCTCTAGGATTTGGCTACCCGACTTGGCAGGGGTTCGGCCGCCGATGCCAAATCCAGCCTCGCACCGAGTCAATGCAAGCCACCAGGGAGGCAGCCATGCTAAAGTACATCATGGCTGATCGGAAAATCACCGACGATACGCACCACATCACGCAAAGGCGTGGAAATGGTCAGCTTCGACGTGAAATTTGGGTTGATGCGAAAGGTCAGGTGACTCGGTACAACCTTGCGTACATCAACCATGCACTGCACGCTGGCGACAATGGGCGCGTGGTGGGTTATGACAACCAGCATGGGTTTCACCACCGGCACTATTTCGGTGTTGTGGCTGCGGTTGAATTCACGAGTTTTGACGACATAGAAGATCAGTTCCAGGCCGATTGGGCAGCACTCAGGAGAACAGCATGAAGAATGTCACTCTCAAGGCAGGTAACGAACAAGATTTCTTTCGCAGAGGGAAGGTGTTGGCACGATTGGCTGACGCTGGTCAGCCGATGCCAGAGGAGCGTACTGTCAGCTTTGAAGATCCTGCCGATCTGCTGCGCCTGCTGACTGCCAGCCGACTTGAAGTATTCCGCAGCGTCAAGGGTGAACCGGGTTCGATCACAGTCATCGCTGGGCGATTGCAGCGCGATCGCAGCGCAGTCAAACGTGATGTAGACCAGTTGGCACAAGTTGGTCTTGTGACGATTGAGACCAAGCCTCTTCCAGGTCATGGTCACATGAAGGAGATCCGAGCTGCCGCAGGCATTTTCCGCCTTGAAGCGACGGTCATGTGACCAGGTTGGACGGTCATCCACGGCCGGAGGACTGCCTCGCAGTCTGATACGCAAGGTGGGAGTCGTGTGCCCGAATCGGGCAAGTGCGGATCTGTGCGGGGAGTGCTGGGTAACTGGCATCCTTACCGCGATCATCTACGGATCCGCCACAGTTTCCGGCCGCAGCGATCCTCGCAACTCATCAGCGCATCGACTCGGGCCTGACGCCAATCGCATTTGTGAACGACGCTGACATTGCGTTGAGCCCTGTCATCGGCGGCTGCGGCCGCAGGAATCGGGCCCTCGCCGGGGGCACGAATCGGGGTTGCATGATCGACCCGATTCGTATTGCGACTTCGAGTACGGACGACGAATCCCAAGCCGACTCGACTGGTCCATCCGTGGCCTGATGGGTCGACGTTGCAGAGGGTAGATACAGGTGATCTGCTGCATGAAGCGGCATGTGTCGACAGCCGTCGGAAATCACCGTCCGGCCTCCTCGCATGCATAGACATCTTGGCCCTTCATGCCGAATCAGTGCCTGGTTCAAGCACCAATGGCACCAGCGAGGGATGGCTCTTGATGGAAACATCGGTACTTCCATTGACAGCCAAGAGGTGACCACCATGTCTCAACCCAGCCAGCGCGAGCCCGCGTTTTTGCGCCGCAAGGACGTCCAATTCCGCACTGGTCTTGCGCGCAGCACCATCTATCTGTATGTCCAGCAAGGCGCCTTCCCGAAGCCCGTGCCGCTTGGTCGGCGCGCTGTCGGTTGGCTCGAATCAGAGGTCAGCGCGTGGATCACCGAGCGGGTCAGGATTGCCCGCGGCCACCAGCGCGAGGCGCGTTAGCCTGGCATGGTTGGCGACCGCACGCGGGCGGCGACAAGGCCCGGGACGGGACCCATGCCGACCAATTTTCGGCGATTCGCTTTTGACCGTCGCTTGCTCCCCACCCCTGCGGCCTACTACGCCGATGAAGGCGTCAAGTTGTTCGGCCTCGGTACCTGGCGCGATGCCATTTGCCCGTTCCACCAAGATACGAGCCCGTCATTGCGGGTACGTATCGAGACTGGCGCATTTCGCTGCATGGCGTGTGGTGCGCGTGGTGGCGACGTGCTGGCGTTTCACATGCAGCGGCATGACCTGCGGTTCATCGACGCGGCGAAGTCGCTCGGTGCGTGGGAGTTTGCGCCATGACTATCGCCCAAGAAGCGCCGATAGACGCGGCATACCGGCTGGCCGTCGGCGCCCTGCGCATCGGTTTCAAGTTCGAGGCGCTGCATACCTACACCGACCGCGATGCGAACCCGCTTTAATGGCGCATCCGTGCCAAGCATCCAGCCACTGGGAAGAAGTGGATTCGGCCGATGACGCTCAACGGCACCGGGTACGAGTTGCGCGAGCCCGAGAAGCCCGCCAATGGCAAGCCGCTGTACCGGCTTCACGAACTGGCGTCCCGCCCCGACGACGTGGTGATCCTCACCGAAGGCGAATACAAGGCGGACCAGTTGGCCGCGCTCGGGCTGCTGGTGACGACGTCGGGCGCGGCGGATTCGGCAGGCGAAGCGGACTGGCAGGCGCTGGCCGGCCGTGATGTGTTGATCTGGCCCGATAACGATGCGCCTGGCCGGCACTACGCCGATGCAGTATTGGCTGCGCTTAGGCCATTGGGTTGCAGGGTGAAGGTGATCGATGTCGACCTGTTGGGGCTTGCGTCAAAGGGCGATGCCGTCGACTGGCTGGCCAGCCATCTCGAGGCGAAAGCAGCGGATGTGCTGGCCCTCGCCTGTGAGCAAGATCCGAGAATCGCGCTAGACGACGATGGCGCAAAAGTCGCCTGGTCCGAAGCAGCCCACGCCGATACGTACGCCCAGGCGGCCGACGATCCGATCAACACCTGCAGATACGGCGGCGGCCGCTACGAGTTGACTCCGCGCGGGGTGTTTTTCACCGGGACCGACCATGAGGGCAACAAGAGGGCGCCAGTGTGGGTGTGCTCCTCATTGGGGGTCGTCGCCAAGACGAGAGACGGCAAGAGCGGGGAATGGGGCCGGCTTCTCGAATGGTTTGACGACGACAACGTCAGGCACCAATGGGCCATGCCTCTGGAACTGCTGTAAGGCGACGGTAACGACGTGCGCCGGGAACTGGCGCGCCTGGGGTTGCGCATCGCCAGCAGCCGGGCGGCCCGTGATCTGTTGGCGGCGTACATCAAGATTTGGCCGGTCGAACAACGCGCGCGTTGCGTCGAGCGGCTCGGCTGGCATGGTGCGGTTTTCGTCTGAGACCATCGGCGACGCCGGCGAGCTGGTTGTGTTTCAGAACGCGCACGCGATCGAGCCCGCATTTGCAACTGCGGGCACAGCCGAAGAGTGGCGCGATTCGGTGGCAGCGCTGGCAGCGGGAAATACGCGGGTGGTGTTCGCGGTCTGCACGGCATTCGCAGGGGCACTGGCAGGATTGGTTGGCGAGGATTCGGGTGGATTCCACCTACGCGGCAAATCGTCTTGCGGCAAGTCGACGGCACTGAAAGCAGCGGCGTCTGTGTGGGGCGAGCCCCTGACTTATGCGCCGGGCTTGGCGCGCCACAGCCAACGGTTTGGAGGGCTTGGCATCGCTTCACAATGACGGCTTGCTGATTCTGGATGAACTCAGCCAGTGCGAGCCGAACGAGGCAGGGGAAGCGGCCTATTTGTTGGCCAATGGTCAGGGCAAGGCGCGTGCGCGACGAAACGGGACGGCACGCGCCTCGCTGCGGTGGCGATTGCTGTTCCTGAGCGCCGGCGAGGAATCGCTGGCGGCGCTGATGGCGCGGACCGGGCGCAAGACCAATGCCGGGCAGGAAGTGCGACTGGCGGACTTCGACGCCGATGCCGGGGTCGGCTTGGGCGCCTTCGAGGCCCTGAACGGATGCGCTAGCCCGGCGGCGCTATCGCTGGCCCTGAAGGACGCGGCGACGCGCTACCACGGCGCGGCTGGTGTGGTGTGGCTGCGAGCCGTCGTCAATGACCGCGACAAACTGGCCGATCTCATTACTGGTGGCGTGCGCCAGTTCGTTGCCGAGAACACACCGTCAGGTGCGGCCGGGCAGGTGCTGCGCGTGGCGCAACGTTTCGGCCTGGTGGCAGTGGCCTGTGAGCTTGCGACTCACTACGAGGTGACGGGCTGGGTTGAAGGTGAAGCCACCCAGGCGGCGAGTCGGTGCTTTGCCGCGTGGCTGGATTCCTTCGGGGGTGCTGGCAACCGGGAAGACCGGGTCTTGCTGGCGCAGGTGCGCGGGTTCTTTGAGGCTCACGGCGCCAGTCGCTTCGAGGACATGGGCGCGAGCATTGATCAACGTGTCATCAACCGCGCCGGGTTCTAGCCCTTGTCCCAGGGCTCCGGGTGCGCCAGATGGCGCCTCGGCTTAAGTGGCCCGCGGTGTGCGGGCCTGGGGCAGATCGCGTTGCACGGTCTGCGGATTCGACGCGCTTTTGAGCCTGTCTCTTATA